>LZQR01000400.1_pt1 | contig 10693 bp, 10 predicted proteins | sample 768601 | NCBI WGS metagenome assembly LZQR01 (sample SAMN05207299, study PRJNA324521) | oil field metagenome | isolation source: sample BH-FW-24 from oil reservoir | place: India: Bombay High | collected 2015-12-04
TCAGGCTTGCCTGGCAGTCCATCACGATAGTTTTGGTATGTTTTGTCACGGTATCCAATACCAAACTCCAACCTACCTTTTGAGCCTTCAGAACCGAACGTTGTATTTGGTCTTTGCATCAGGCTTGCCTGGCAGTCCATCACGATAGTTTTGGTATGTTTTGTCACGGTATCCAATACCAAACTCCAACCTACCTTTTGAGCCTTCAGAACCGAACACATAGTTTGTTCTCAAGTCATTGCGATGAAACTCAATAGGGCTGTTGAGCAAGCTACCTTGGCCTTCGGTGAAGTCTTCACCTTTCTCTTCATGTTGAGCTCGGAACTGATAGTCGATAACCAGTCGATTACGGTGATTGAATTCGAAAAAGTTGGTAAATTGAAAGGTATGGTCGTCGTAATCATTTTGGTCATCCGAAGAGAATCCAGCACTTAGTTTATAAAGCACATTTGCTCGGTATTGATTACGTTCAATTTTAGCCAACAGGGCAGGCTCTATCCCCCAAATGTTGACCGATTCAATGTTCTCTCCACGATCGGCTTTGTTGATGTTGTCATCACCTTCGTAGAACACGCCTAAGGTAGGGATGAATTCAATCCCAGAATCCGTTTTATAGGCCATGGGCTCAGCCATAACACTCGCTGAGCTCATAGCAATTGCGACGGTTATTGGGATAACTTTCATTGTGATGCACTTAGTACGCATTTGAACCAGTAAATCCTTTAACAATGGTTAAAAAGATAATCTTGATGTCCATCCAAACTGACCAGTGATGGATGTAATCCAAGTCGAACTCAACGCGTTTTTCCATCTTGTCGAGCGTGTCAGTTTCACCCCGGTAACCATTGATTTGTGCCCACCCTGTGATGCCTGGTTTTACTTTGTGACGAAGCATGTAGCGGTCGACGATCTGGCGATATTCTTCGTTATGTGACACGGCGTGAGGGCGAGGACCAACGATAGACATGGTGCCTTGAAGTACATTGATAAATTGAGGCAGTTCATCAAGGGAAGTGCGACGTAGAAACCCACCAAATGGTGTAATACGAGGGTCATTCTTTGTGGCTTGTTTTACGTCATTACCTTGTTCCATGGTCGTCATTGAACGGAATTTCCACACTTCGATTTTTCTGCCGTCCAAGCCGTAACGATACTGCTTAAAATAACTGGACCTTTGGAGGTCAGTTTGATTCCGAGGGAAATAGCCAGAAGTACAGGTGAAATCAGAAGTAAAATAATGCTCGATAATACGATGTCTTCTAAGCGTTTTACCCAAGAGGAAATACCAGCAAAGGGTGTGTCAAATACACTCAATGTTTGAACCTGACCTATTTGATCCCAACGTGAATGCAGCAGGTTATAAGTAAAGAAATCCGGTATCAGATAAGTGTTCGCCGTCGTGTCTGAGAATTGATTAAGAAACAAAGCGATTCTTTCGTTAGCATGCATCGGCATAGCGATGTACACGTAATCGACTTCGCCACGCTTTGCTCTTTCTAATGCGAGTCCGACGTTGCCTTTAATTGGATAGTCAGACTCGGGCAAACGGTCTTGAGAACGTTCGTCGTAAAAGCCGTCAAATAACACACCATGTTCAGTGTGGTTTTCTAGTTCGTTAGCTAAAGTCAGCCCATGTGGTGTCTGGCCAATAATAATTGCAGTTCGCGTGTTGTAGCCTAGCTTTCGCATGTAAGCCAAAGCGATTCGAAATACTGAGCGCCATGCAAGCAGAAGGATAGGGGTGACTAATAGCCAAGTAGCTAGAATGTAGCGTTCAAATAAGGTGTGGACGTGGGAAAAGTACAACACCATAAACAAGAATGCACAGGTTACAAGCCATGAGACACAAACGATGAATACTTGGTCTTTGAATGAGCTGGTTCGCCATGAGCGATAGAGCTTTCCGCTTTCGGCAATGATGAAAAACGTCACACTGCTGACGAAAGACAAGATAACGTAATCCTTCTCTATCGATGTGTTGACATCATTCAGGATTAAAAAAGCATGAATGAGACGATAACAGCAAGATCAGTAAGGCGGTAAAGAAATGCAAACTCCACCTCGTGAGAACGAATAAGTCCTTTATGTTTCATATCCTAATTTCCTTTACGGTACGCTACCGTTCTTCAGCGACCGAAATCGATGGTTTAACTTAGTGTTTGAATAGACAGAGAAGTAATCAGTTGCTTAGCTTCCGACGCTGTAGACTTATGCTCTTATTTTTTCGAGATAAGTTTAAAAATTTGCTCTGTTTGGGTAAGTGGAAATAAGAATGAAATTTAGACCTTTGGCTAATATTCGCTGTTTAGTAAGAAACTAATACTCTGCTCATAAGTTGCTAAGGAAAGTGCTAAGAGGCTGGAGGGGAGTAAATATTATGATTGACGTAGACCGAAGTCAGAATTCATGCAAATGTGTCACTCTTTACAGGAGTTTCCCCGGATAGGGGGCGCTCCTGTAAAGATTCACTCGCATTAGAGAATGGATCAGTTTTGCTCAAGCTGTTGTATGAAATCTTTCAAGGGCATTGGTTTCGCGAAGTAGTACCCTTGAAGGCAATCGATATTATGACTCCGTAAATACTCGGCTTGTTCAGCGGTTTCTACGCCTTCTGCGATTGTTTTCATACCTAAACGAGAGGCTAGGTCTAGGAGGTTTTCGACGATATGTGCAGAGACTGAATCATTACCGATCATTTGAACGAAGCTCTGGTCTATCTTGAGTATGTCGAAGCGGAACTGGCGTAAGTAGCTCAAACTCGAATGCCCGGTGCCAAAGTCATCTATGGCTAGGCTAACGTCATGTTCACTTAATGAGTGAAACAGAGCCCGTGCTTCGTCTGTGTCTCTGACAAGTTCTCGCTCAGTAAGCTCCAAGCACAGCTGTACCTTTTTCTCTGGGAAAGATGATAAAAACTCTAAACTATCTTCTAAAAGCTCACTGTTTACGCAATGTTTCGCTGAGATATTAAAAGCGACGGAAAAGTCTGGCGGTAAAGACCGTGAGCATGCTGCAAGCTCATTAGAGACTTGATGCATAAGCGATTTCGTGATTGGGATAATGAGCCCAGAGTCTTCTGCTAGTGGTATAAAGAGGTCTGGTCTTATTAACCCTTCTTTCGGGCTTAGCCAACGAACCAACACTTCAAAGCCTATAAATTTGTTAGTTTTATCGACGTAAGGTTGAACGTAGGGAACGAACTCATTATTTGCAAGAGCCTGGCGCAATTTGCCTTCCATTGATGGTGTTTGCCCTGTTGCGACGAATATGAGCCAGCTCATCGAGAGAGCAAACAAAATAATGATAAAAATTGTTGAACGCTTATGAGACAGAAGATAGTTCATATAGTCGTCATGAAACAGTTGGACTTGCAATCGGTACGGATAATCCTTTGACTCTACCTGAATTGTGACAGGAAGAGGTTGGTCAGAAATTTGTCCAGCCTTGTTGATCCATTTTTCGCCCACGTTAAGGTAGGTATCTAGGTCCTTTAAGGTGAGAGACAGGATATTTGTGAGGTAGTAACTATTGACGGATACTCCGACGCCAGTATCGCCTGCTTCATTCTTAAATATAAGGGCAGGAGTATTTGGCTTATCAGGTAGGCTCGAGACTAAGACCAACTCATCACCAGAGAAGTGATAACTCGGGACGATATAGTCACGTTTTCCGACCAAAGAACCACAAAATACGTGGTTCCCTTTCGCTAAGGCAATCATTTGTACATCAGGGATCGTGACAACTAAATCCCTAATGTAGGGCAATGCTTGTTCGCACTCCATTTTGGCATAAGGCAGAGCTCTCTGACTCGCGACATCTGCATTTTTAACCAGTTTGTCCATGAGTGATTTGCCTACTTCAAGAGAGTTTCTTACCTCTCGATGAAGATTGGATTTGGATAATTGGTAAACACCAACGGATCCTATACTAATCAATAGAATGAGGACAATAAACGCAAGGAGTATTCTTTTTGTTCTGGATGCTATCAACATGGTCAAGTTTGTCGTCTTAATTGTTGCCGCAAGTATAGGTTACAGAGTGGTTGTAGAAAAGTTCTCTCAATAGTGTTTGCTTTTTAGGCATGTAAGTTGTCTTGTAGCATACAGAGTATTGCTAACTATAAATCTGTGCATTTTTTATGGGCTTGGTGTGTTAACCCATTCAATAACTAGCTGCTCAGCTGAGTTCAATCAGCGATAAGAGTAAATCATATACGTTATAGCGCTCGTCACGCAGAAAGAGGGTTTCACCATGTGCAACTGAGGGAATCCACGCAATCCAACGACTTATTGCCAAAGCCATGTGCTTCGAACAAGTCTTGGAAAAAGCGATAGGGTTACCATGGACGGTTGCTATCTGAAACGGTCATGCATCGGCTATATAGCTATTTGTTGGACTTGAGCCTAAGAAACCAAGACATACTAGTTGGTGAAACTTCAACAAAGGTCAAAGCGTTGACAAAATAGTGAGTCTGAGCAAATACAAAAAAATGTCGTGTGGGGCGATTACCGGCTAGATTAGGAGGGCTGGGCTTACAAAGTGAATTACAGAGCAAGTCTACTCAACGCATTGTTTTAAATAATAACTTATATAATTTAGAAATTTACTTGATAATTCTATTAAAATTATTTTTCGACATGAAAAAAATTTTTTATTTTATTTTGGGTTAGAAAAGGAATAAAAACGCTCTGGAATCGCTAATGAATATTGTCTTACTAATTCATCCGCTTTTGTGAAGGATGTTTTTCATTGGCGTTTTCGGTAATTGACCATTTTCTAACAGAGAAATTAAAATGAAAAACACAGTAGTTACAGCTGCTCTACTATCGGCATTATGTGTGACGGCAACCCAAGCTATAGCCGATGGCTATACACCTGGTCAGGCAGCTTTTCAGTGGGCAGGTACTGTGCCTGCGCAAACTGATACCGATGGAACCTACTTCATCGTACCAGTGACCAGGGGCAAGACTTCAATAACGGTCAGTTAGTGTTTAGTAATACCGCTGCAGGTGGTGTAAAACTGACTAATTCATCCACCATAGGTTTCAAAGTGGTGAAAACAGCGGTGATAAATTAAAACCTTACGACCCTTCAAAGGACATAGATCCACTTAGCTACAATGCGACATTGGTAAGCCGACAGTTTTCTGACGGTAACTTCCTAGTTGAAGATGATGCAGGTGCTTTTCAAATAATGGCTGATGGCCAGGAGCTGAAAAAGGGTGTTCCGCTTTCAAAAGATAAGGATCACAACACAACGAACTTGAGAGTTAAGCAATCCGACGATGTTATATTTGAAGCAGAACAGGGGGAGCATGTTGTCGTCCAAGCTGTAGTCGCGATCGCTCCAACAGAGGCGTGAACCTTTACACGGTGTCCTAAAAACCACCACTGCTCTATTGCAGTGGTGATTTTTCATTTTTGACAAATTAAGTAGTCAAAATATATGAGCCCTTATAAATTAATTAAATTATCCGTTTTGTGTGTTTGTTTAATCTCAAATAGCGCAAATGCAACTATAGTTCACACATTTACACCAGAAGTGACCATATTTAAGGATAATAATTTTGGTGATATTGAGATAACAGGCAAGAGAGACTATCAACCCTTTACGATACAAAGTTACAGGCATTCAAACCATTAAATATTGATTTTGGAGTAAAAAATCGATCTGGTGAAATATTAGAATATTCATTGACTTTGCCGGTTTCTCAGCATTACTGCGAAGGTAACTCCGCTGGTACCGTTGAACGGTTTATCCTTCACTTTAGATGGAAAACCGTTTGCTCCAACTAATAGTGACGAAGGTGGTCATGGGGGCCAAACATTCAACGGTAGCGTTCATCAACACCGACTTGAAGTTCAATATCCCAATTTACCGCAAAGTGGTGACAATCAGCAGTGTTACGGTGTGCTGGGGCTATCAGCAGAGGTTAAGTTGTGAAGAGTGCGTACTTATTAGTACTGGTGGCCACCTGCTTGTTGCACAGTCTTTCTGTCTTGGCCTCACCGTTAACCGACGAAGTATACCCACCAGCGTTTTCTGATTTTTTTGAAGAGCAGTCCCAAAAAATTGAGGTGGAAGTCGCGGGTGCTGGGTCATCGGTGAGCGTGGGTTCCTTAGTGACTTATGAAACATATCGCGTTGACACAGAGTCGGATTCTGTAAAAGCATTAAGCCAGTATTTAGACCAACATAAACTGTCTCCAATAGCGATAAATGCGATTGTTGAAACATTGAAAAAGGCATAGAAGCTAACCCGCACTGTCAAGGTGAGCTAGCTTTGTGCGTGCCTCTGGTCAAAAGCGGCCATGCTGAGTATGTGTTTGATTTTGACAATAGCAAACTACGTATATTCGTCTCCCCAGAAATGCTGACAAACACAGCGGGCGAGGTCGACTATTACCCTGAGAAACGAGAAAACAAACGCTTTCATCAACTATTCCGATGCGTATTTTTATACAGACAGTAACAATAACGGTAACGTTAGCTGGACCAATAACGCGATACTCGGTTTACCCTATGGTTACTTCTCGGTTGATTCGCAATATGTATCAGAGTCCAGTGATTTAAATATTTACCGTGCAGCTTATGACTTAGATGTAAAAGACAAACACATAGTATTTGGTTATCAGGATCGTAATACTCGATCGTTAAATAGCACTGATTTTTAGGCTACGGAGCAAATTATGCTGGTGTTAGGGCCACTCTTGGTTCGAGCCAAAATTTGGTCAAAGGTGAGCATAAAGCGCTCCAGCGGATTCACTTCTTCGCGCCACAAGACGCGCAACTGGAGGTTTATCAAAGTAACCGTTTGCTGTTCGAGAAATTTGTTGCTCAAGGGGAGCAATCCATCGGGTATGACAGGCTTCCTACGGGTATTTACACTGTTACTTTGGTGTTAAAGCAGGGCAATAACGAAATCCTGAGAGAGCAGCGTCAGGTAGTGAACACAGAACAGTTTTCACTGAACGTAAACGACTGGGACTACAGAATTGAATCGGGTGTTTTAGATGAGGGTGCTCAAACTGATATTAACGAGTTTCATCACCTGACTATTTCAGATAGCGACAGAACGTATGCCCGTGGTGCGGCATCATACCGTTATTCTGAAATACTTTGTTAGGCGTTGGTGCGACGTCCAATTTATCGGACAGCGAGATTCAATTCGGTAGTGCTTGGGCCCTAGGTGACAAGTTGAACGTCAGTTACACAGGTGCGTTGTTTAATACTGGCGAAAGCTATCGGTACGGTGTGATTGGGCTAGGTCCTATTTCAACCTCTTACCGAGAGGTGAGCTTGGAAAATACACCTCATCCGCTTCCACGCTTGTTGTTTGGCGACCAAAGTTACACCGAATGGAGTGTGAACTACACAACACCCTTATTCGGGGGAGATGCTTTTATGAGTTATTTTAATTATCTAGCAGATGATAAAGAAAACAGTAACGAATTAAGTACTCACAACTTGTCACTAAGTTGGACTCGCGCGTTGCCGCTTGGTGCCTTGAATATCAATAGCACATATAGCGAGAACAACGACAGGCATGAAGCTGTCAATACCATGGTATCTTGGCGATATAGCTTTAATGACAGTTTGAGTTCGCGGTCGGCAATGGCGTTTAACGACACCGATATCTCATACAGTGAACACAGTGCGACTTATACTAAAAGCGACGATAACGCGACATTCTCCGCCACAGCGGGTATTAAGTTCGGTGAGAGAGTAGACAATGAAAGTGATTTATCTGTGGTGGCGAGTGGTCATAATGACGTGTTTAACTACAGTGGTTACGGTTATATCGACTCTCGTGGTGAGCGTTCATTGTCGGGGAATATTAGTAATACCCAAGTGCTTTCAAGCGAAGGAGGTGTGCTAACGTCGAAACAAGGGCAATCATTTGTCGAAATTGCGCCGACATTAAAAGATAGTTCATCGCGTATCGTACCGGTGCATTACGGGCTTAGTAAAGGTGGTAATCGTCAATATGAAGACAGCGTTGATACCAACAGAAAAAAAGTGCTAGGCGTTGACCCGTATACAGATATCAATATTAATCTGGATGCTGAATCAGAAAACGTGTTGGTAGATAACACTGCGTATCAACAATTTATGATGCCGGGTATGTACCACAGTGTAACCAGTAGGGTCACACCGTTGCAAAGTCACGTATTTGTTTTAAGTAATTTGTACGGACAGCCAATCACTAGCAGCGTGAACTGCCTAGGTGATGGGTGTCAGTCGGTTGAGCAACTTTCTGATGATGGCGTTTACCGAGTGAATTATGTAAAAGATGCAAATTTTACATTGATCACGAAGAAAAACGTGTGCTTGTACTCGCCCTATGCGGCAACGGATGCTTATACCCAAGCGTATTGTTTACCGGGGCTTAACGATGAAGAAGAGAAAATACCTTGGAATCAGCAAAAGTATTTACAAAAAAATAACGCGCTGCTTTACGTTGGTAAATTTACTAACCTCGAAGAGGGCCAAGAAATTGCAATACGTTTAAAAGAGGTAGGTCTAAGTGCTACAAGCTTATACATTGGTGACAGTGAATATATTTACGTTCGCCTACAAGCGGATTATACGATCGCACAACAAACTGTGCTTGATAATTTGCATTCATTAATCGTTGTTGACAGTGCGCAAAGCGCTTCTACAACCGCATAAGATCACGAAATGAAGATGAACAAAAAGATCCTTACAGCCTTAATTATCGCGGTGGCACCGCTATCAAGCCATGCAATTGGCATTGATAACATGATGACCTTTGCGGACAACGATAAAGGGCACTTCACTATTACGAACTCTGAGGACTACCGCCAGTTTATTCAAGTTGCTATGAGTAAAGTTACAACGCAAGACGGCCAGCTTGTGAAAACCCCTTTGACCCGAAACAACTTGCCGGATTGGGATATTGCCGTACGTCCTGCCCGCACTGTCATTGACCCTAGGTTGCAAAAGAACTTTGAGGTTAGCTACCAACCGAAAGTCGGTGCAGACAAAACCAAAGATCATATGTACCAAGTCACTTTTGTGCCAACCCCGTATTTCGCCAAAGGTGAGGCGAACAAACAAGCGCTTCAAGTAGCAGTGGGGTTTGCACCGTATTTTATTGTGCCTGCAGAAAAAGACGCGCCGTTCAATTACGAGATGTCCTTTAAAGGGAAAACGTTCCACCTACACAACTATGCAGATACTTATCTTCATGCTGTATTAGATACTTGCTCAACGGGCACTGTTGGGAAAACTCGTGAAGATTGCAATAAGGTCATATATACCCTTGCAGGCAGAGATCTTAACGTCTCATTACCCAAGAATATGCAAGACGTTGATAGCATTAAGGTCAGCTTATCAACTCACCATATGACCTACAAAGACGACATTACTCTAAAATCAGGTCAGTTGCTCAGTACACACAAGGGGACAAAATGAAATTGGCACTCTTAGTCAGTGTTTTGTTGGCTTTGTTGTCTATGGAATGTCATGCCGCTGATATGGAAGGGCGCTTAGTTGGCAAGAAGCTGCAATGGTACTCAGCCGTTACGGTGGGTGGACGCATCACCCCGGCATTGTGGGATTTGCCTATTAATCTGCCCACTGGCAACAGTGTGATTCCCGGTAGCGTTAGTCAAAACAGATATAGCTTGGACTTAAAGGGACCTGATGGGAGATCTGTGTCCATGCCGCTTACTGTAGCGGGGTGCAATATCGCTTAGCCAGTTTTAGTTCTCACGAGAAGGTTGAGGGGGCAATGCCCAAACCAACATCAACGGTGACATTGCGCAAACCACTGGAACAGGTACCGGTGATGTCAAAATTGATCTTACTAGTAACGAAGTGCCTTTTACGCACTATCGCCCGTTATTGGAAGCAATTGATGGTGCCACCTTAGCTAAAGCCTTTGAGCAAAATAATGCTAAGCAGGGCCTTTATACGGGGCATGTTACCCTAACCGTTCCTTATGACTACTACCGCCAAGGAGTTAGGGTGCGAAACACGCTGGTGGTGCCCTTATATATGTCGCTTAATTATCAGCCGGCTAGACTAGATGACATCACAGTGACAGGGGATGGCATTATCGCAGCGCAGTACCATGGCTATCAGAGGGTTAGTGGAGAAACCAAGTATACATTGACAGCCACAGGGATTTCCGAATGGAGTACTCATGGGACTACAACCGTCGACCAATCCCGACGGCTATTCCATTTGCAGTCTGATGTGAGTGACAGCGGCGACATTAAATACAACCTGACCTGTGTGTCTGGCTGTGATGTCCAATCGTTAATTGTCAATGGTGTTCCAAAGATAGATACCCGTGATAATAAAGCAAAAATATTGCCGTTGAGTCGGTCTCAAGCTAAAGCTCAATTAAAGGTTGATTTTACCGATCAGCCGATGGATACGCTAAAAAGCGGGACGTATCGAGATACCTTTGTCCTAATGTTTGAAGCTGGCTTATAACCGCCCCCCTCCTTTGATTGAGCAGCAGATAATACAGGCGAGTAGGATGACTGCTCGTGACTTCAATGAGTGAAAAGAACATGAAAAACAAGCGTTTCGTTTACAAACCCTTGGAGTGTGCATTGCGGTGCTACTCACAGGCTGTGACGGGGGCAATGACGCAGTTCGCCATCTCCTGTGCCACCAAGTCCACCTACACCAACGGTAAAATGTTGGCTATGGACGG
>LZQR01000401.1_pt1 | contig 10677 bp, 13 predicted proteins | sample 768601 | NCBI WGS metagenome assembly LZQR01 (sample SAMN05207299, study PRJNA324521) | oil field metagenome | isolation source: sample BH-FW-24 from oil reservoir | place: India: Bombay High | collected 2015-12-04
GTTTACCAGGCCGGCAAGTGCTGCAGAAAGTGGAAAGCGGTACCATGCCGACCCGTCTGTGGATTGCTCCGCCGACCAAGATGGATCAGCACCAGCTCACCGAAGAAGGTACTACAACATCTTCGGCAGCGCCGGTGCGCGTACCGAGATGCCGGGCTGCTCCCTGTGCATGGGTAACCAGGCCCGCATCGCGCCCAAGTCCACTGCGTATCCACCTCTACCCGTAACTTCCCGAACCGTTTGGGGAACGGCGCGAACGTTTACCTGGGGTCGGCGGAGCTGGCGGCGGTGTGTTCGGTCTTGGGTCGTATTCCGACGGTGGCCGAGTATATGGATGCCGTGGCGATGTTGGATACCATGTCCGACGATGTCTACCGTTATCTGCAGTTCGACGAAATGGCCGACTACAAAGTGGAAGAGCCGAAGAAATTGTCGGACATCGGTGTGGCCGTCGCGTAAGCGTCAACCATTCACCCATAAAAAACCGCCTTAATGGCGGTTTTTTATGTCTGTTTGGTGTGTCTGTTTGGTGTGTCTGTGTCGGCCAGGCCTGGTGAATATTGGGATTGGTTTAACCGACGGTGACACGGTTGCGACCGTCTTCTTTGGAGCGGTACAGCAAACTGTCGCCACGGTGCATCAGGCTTTCCGCGGTGTCTTTGTGCTTCAGTTCGGTCACGCCAAAACTGGAGGTGATGTGCAGGTCGTGCGCATCAAGCGTTTCCAACTTTTTACGCAGGCGTTCCGCGACTTTTTCGGCGTCTTCCAGATAGGTTTCTGGCAATAATATCACGAATTCCTCACCACCCCAGCGGGCAAAGACGTCCTTGTTGGTCAAGCCGTCTTCGACGGCACGCGCCACGGTTTTGAGCACTTTGTCGCCCATCAAGTGACCGTGGGTGTCATTGATTTTCTTGAAGTGGTCAATGTCGAAAAACACCAGGCTCAGCGGCAACTGTTTGGACTTGCTCAGTTTCATCTGCTCGTTCAAGGCGCGTTTGAAAACATTCCGATTCGGCAGGTTGGTCAAGCTGTCGGTCCGCGCCATTTTGTGCAACAAACGTTTCTGACGAATCTGGTTACGTAGGTAGAAGAAGGTCAGTAAGCTGATAATGAACAGCAGGATTTCATTTACGACGTTGATTTTAATGAAGTTTTCAGTCACGATGCGCAAGCCGGGTTCATTAATGTAATTGACGATGTAACCTACGGCTTGGCCTTCGGTATTTTTCAACGGGAAGAAGGTGACCAAATAATAGGTTTGGTTAATATTGGTCACCAAATGACAAACATTGCATTGGCCGAGTACGCCTTGGAAGTCATCGTGCAGTTTCTCGTTGATGGCGTGAATGCGCTTTCGGGAAATGCTGTTTGGGCGTTTCTCATGGTATTGCACGCTTTTGTCGACCACATAGTTTGCGGAGATTTCCGACGGTGCGTAGTTGCTTTGCTCGTTTTCGAATACCTTGTGTTTGATTAGGTCTTTTTTCAGCAGCAGGTCGTGCGCTTCGTTGTGGTCGTGGGTGATGAGGTGGTAAATGGCGTCAATGGAGAAGGAAATCTCCACACTGCGACCAACTCGCCCTGGTAATGCAATGGATAGACATGACGGAAGCCGTTGAAAATGCGGCCTTCCTCAAACCCGAAAATCGGCTTTTGGGTTTTGTGAACCTGCTCGATGCTGTAACGAACGTCGGATAAATCGTCCCCGAATTTCGCCGGGCGGTGAAGCGCAAAAAGCTGGAGCTGTCCGGTAAATGGAAGTGCAGTTGTCGGATGTATTCTGATTTCAGCAGTCGATACAACGGCTCCAGACGGTTGTAGAGTGTTTCGCGCATCTCGTTGCGCACGGCCGCGTCGCCATGATAAGCCTTGGCCATCAAGCTAAGAATGTCGTCCTGATTGATGGCGGAGGTGAAGACGACGTCGGCATTGATGCGCAGCGCTTTCTGGCTGGATTTAAAACTGTTGATTTCCTGCTGACTGGCGTAGTGAATCAAATGCTGTTTCTGGGTGCTGTAATTGCTGTAAGTGGTCCAGATGCTGCCGGCACTGAGTAAAATGAATACCGCGATGGAGACGATAAGCGCCAATCGCCGGGAGGGCAGATTTTTCCAGCGTCGGAATGTTCTTTTGGCAGGTGTCGGCATGGTATAAAAAAATCAAATGCAGTTAGGTGAAATATTCATTATACCATTTCTGCAAAATAACACTAAAACTCAGTGGGTTATACCGTGTAGTTTACGCCAAGTCGGACATTGAAAATGCCCAGGCCTGGCGGAAAATGGAATGGCGCTTAGCGCAGGGAGGTAAGGTAGAGAGACAGCTTGGTCGCGGTTTCTGTGCTGATGTCGCCCAATAGCTGTTCCATAAAGCCTTTTTCGGTTTCGTAGTAACGGGTGTTGGTCTGTTTGATGACTTCACGCTCCACGTAACCCATGTCGCCCAAACCGTCAATCAAACCGTTTTCAACCGCTTCGTCGCCCAACCAGACCAAGCCGGTAAAGGTGTTTTTATTTTCTTTCAAACGGTCGCCTCGGCCTTTACGAACCGCCTCGATAAATTGTTTATGCGTTCGGTCCAGAATGCGTTTCTGGAAGAACTCTCGGCCTTCCTTATCAACGGGGCCGAACGGGTTCAAAAAGGTTTTGTGCTCTCCGGCGTGCATGGAGCGGTTTTCCACGCCGATTTTATCCATCAGGCCGGTGAAACCGAAGCTGTCCATGCGCACGCCGATGGAGCCGACCAGCGAGCCTTTGTTGGCGTAAATCTTATCGGCGGCCACGGCAATGTAATAACAGCCGGAGGCACAGGCGTCTTCCACCACCACGTACACCGGTTTTTGATACAGGTTTTTCAAACGGGTGATTTCATCATTGATCAGCGCCGATTGCACCGGGCTGCCGCCGGGTGAATTGGCTTGGATAATGACGGCCTCGGAATTCGGGTTCTTAAAGGCTTTGTCCAATAATGGGTTGAGTTTTTCCGCACTGGTGTAAGTGCCTGGCATAATGGCGCCTTCCAGTTTGACGATTGCGACATGCTTGTCGGTGCCGAGCATTTCCTGTTCGGACGGAATCTGGCGAGTCAACATCACGAGGGTGACGATAATGTAGGCGACGACGGCCAGTTTCAGCAGATTGGTCCAGCGGCGGCTCCAACGTTCCTGTTTGATGAACTTTTCCGCCGCACCGGCTAAACGGTTCAAACCATCGTTTTGATTCGGATTCTCCATTGACAATACCTTATAATGTGTCGAAATCGTCTGACGAAAACCGGAATGCGAGCCGGCACTCCGAATGCCGAAAATCGGCCGTTTCGTTTAGAGATTTCTAAATTATCTGAATTATGACAGCCCGCCACGCGCCGGGCTGATTGAACAAGAAGCCCCATTCTAACCGAAATGACAAAGCAAGTAGATACCCAATTCGACATCGATGCCTTTTTGAAGAACCTGACCGAGCGGCCGGGTGTGTACATGATGAAAGACGCCGAGGATCAGATCATATACGTCGGGAAGGCCAAGAACCTGAAACGGCGGGTATCGAGTTATTTCAAAAAACGCCATGATGCCATCAAGACCGAGGCGATGGTGGCGCAGATTGCGTCGATTGAGGTCACGGTCACGGACACCGAATCCGAAGCGCTGATTCTGGAAAACACTTTAATCAAACGCCATAAACCGCGTTACAACATCCTGTTCCGCGACGATAAATCGTATCCGTACATTTTTGTGTCGACCGGCAAGAAATTTCCATCTTTGAGCTATCATCGCGGCGCCAAACGCCGAGTGGGGCGTTATTTTGGGCCTTTCCCGAATGCGTCTGCGGTGCATCAGACGTTGCATGCCATCCAGAAAATCTTTCCGGTGCGTCAGTGCGCGGAAAGTGTGTTCAACCACCGTTCGCGGCCGTGTCTGCAATATCAGATCAAACGTTGCTCCGGCCCGTGCGTGGACGGTTTGGTCACTAAAGAAGAATATGACGAAGACGTGGCCAATACCATTGCCTTTTTGGAAGGCAAAAGCTTTGAGGTGATCGAGAACCTGGGGCATAAAATGCAGTCGGCGTCCGATGCCTTCGAATTTGAAGCGGCGGCGGTGTATCGCGATAAAATCTCTGCGTTGCGCGCCATTCAAAGCCAGCATTTGATTAATCAACCCGGTTCCAAGGACACGGACGTGGTCGCGATGGCCGAAGAAGCCAATCAGGTGTCGTGTGTCGATTATGATGTATCGCGGCGGCAACCTGTGGGGCAGTCAGAATTATTTCCGAAACCGGTGGGCAGGAAGTGGACGCGACGAGGTGATTACCGCCTTTATCAGTCAGCATTACAGCGACTTACCGGTGCCGCAGTTGTTACTGGTGTCGGAAGCTTTGGAAGACAAAACCGCGTTTGGAAAGCTGGATGTCGCAACGACGCCAAGAAGGCAAAGCGAGCGGTAAGGTGAAAATCCGTCAGTCGAAATCACAAACCGAAAAAAGGTCTGATGAAGCTGGCGATGACCAACGCCACGTCCGGTTTGAAGCAGCAATTAACGCAAAAAGCCTCGCAAGCCGAGCGGGTGAAAGCCTTGCAGGAAGTGCTGGCCTTGCCGGTGCCGCCGAATCATATGGAATGTTTCGACATCAGTCATACTCAGGGCAATCAAACCGTCGCCAGTTGTGTGGTGTTCAGCGAAGGCGTCCCGAACAGCAGTGCTTATCGCAAGTTCAATATCGAAGGCATTCAGCCCGGCGATGACTACGCCGCCATGCATCAGGCGCTGACGCGCCGTTACAGCCGAGTTAAGAAAGAAGGTTTGCCGGTGGCGGACTTGATTGTCATCGACGGCGGGAAAGGGCAGTTGAATAAGGCGATTGAAGTCTTCAAAGCCTTGGAGATGGATAATGTGCCTTTGGTGTCGGTTGCCAAGGGAGAAGGGCGCAAGGCAGGCCTGGAAATTTTGTACACACCGTTTAATGACGAAGGCATCGATCTTGAACCCGACGACATCGCCTTGCATTTAATCAATTATATTCGCGACGAAGCGCACCGCTTTGCCATTACCAGCCATCGCAGTCGCCGTCAGAAAGCGCAAACCCATTCGCGTTTGGAAGACATTCCCGGAGTTGGCGCCAAAACGCGCCATAAGCTGTTGACGCATTTTGGCGGCTTGGGTGAAGTCAAAAACGCCGCCGTGGCTGAGTTGCAAAAGGTGCCGGGCATCAGCCAGAGGATGGCGCAGACGATTTACGACTTCTTTCACGGTGAAATCTGACCCTCGAAATAAAAACCAAATCCGATGTATTTATGATGTCCGTCAAGTCGGGGTATGAACTTTTTACGAAACCCCGCTATTTATTGCCATAGCGGCGCGGGTCTATGGTAATATTTTTTCGATTTTAACCAAGAAACCGTCCGTCGGGCGGCGTTTTTACCAGCTGAAATAAAAAAGATTTAGAGTTTTATGTCCCTGCAATCCTTACCTATGATGATGACGTGGTCGCGCGTATTGTTGATTCCCGTCTTTCTGATTTGTTATTACGCTCCGATTGACGATGCGCGTTTCTGGGCCGGGTTGGCCTTTATGATTGCCGCCATCACCGACTGGTTCGACGGATTCCTAGCGCGTAAACTCAATGTCAGCAGCAAGCTTGGCGCCTTTCTCGACCCGGTGGCGGATAAACTGATTGTCGCCGCCGCTTTGATTGTGGTCGCGGTGGAGTACCAAAACATTTGGGTGACCTTGTCGGCCATCGTCATTATGATGCGCGAAGTCAGCATTTCCGCCTTGCGGGAATGGATGGCGGAAAACAACGCCCGTGAAGTCGTGGCCGTGTCCAATCTCGGCAAAGTCAAAACCGCCTCGCAATTGGCGGCCTTAACCTGGTTGCTGTACGGTGGCGAACTTTGGGGCGTGGATTGGGGAACCTTGGGCTTCCCGATGTTGTACTTCGCGGCGATTCTGACGATTATCACCTGGTATCAATACGGGCGTGCCGCCTTGCCGGTGATTTTGGATACTTCGGCGGAGAATGCAAAAGACCCATCCTAATCAACAACTTGCGATGCGTTTTTGAAACCCGAATTCCAGGCGGTTTATTTTCCGTCACGGATTCGGGTTTTTTCGTTAAAAAAGCTTGTAATTTTTCCGTCTCGCCCTATAATACGCCTTCATTACGAATGCGGGAATAGCTCAGCGGTAGAGCACAACCTTGCCAAGGTTGGGGTCGCGAGTTCGATCCTCGTTTCCCGCTCCAATATGGCGGAATGGCAGAGTGGCTATGCAGCGGATTGCAAATCCGTGGACCTCGGTTCGACTCCGGGTTCCGCCTCCATTTATCGGTTCTTCGTAACACTTCTTATTTTTCTATGCCCGCCCAGGTGGCGAAATTGGTAGACGCAAGGGACTTAAAATCCCTCGGTGGCAACACCGTGCCGGTTCGATTCCGGCCCTGGGCACCATTTACAAAGCTTTACTTTCCTCCGTTTTATTTTTTCAGTATTTATCCATACATTCTTCGGTATTTGCCTTTGACGGAACCCCGCGGGTCAAGTAAGATTCCCTTCTTTAATTGTTTCAGGTTCGACCTTACGCTATGAGCAAATAATCGATTTAAAAGGCTCAATCCTTTCCTTAACCGTTCTAAATCTTTTTTCCGATCAAATTGATGATACCAAGCAGGCGATTGCGGCGAAAATCGGCCAGGCGCCGGATTTTTTTGTGGGGATTCCGATTGTATTGGAACCGCAAATTGAGTTGAAAGACCCGACCTTTTTGGCGTTGTTGGTGGAGTATTTGACCCAGCAGCAGATGATTCCAATCGGGATTCGCACCGAAGACGAGAGTATTAAAGAACAGGCGGAGTATGCAGGCCTGGCGATTTTCCCGAAAGAGAAGGCGAAAGCGGCACGCGCAAGCAAACCCAAAGCGGCGGCCGAAGAAGCCGGTCTGAAGACTGCGATGATGGTGAATGGCGCGGTGCGTTCCGGCCAGCAGATTTACGCGAAGGACCGAGATTTGATTGTGATGGGACCGATTAACCCGGGCGCGGAAGTGGTCGCGGACGGCCATGTGCATGTGTTCGGTAAGGTGATGGGCAAAGTGTTTGCCGGTTCGTCGGGCGATACGTCGGCGCGGATTTTTGCCAAACAGTTGAACCCGGAGCTGGTGTGCATCGCGGGAATGTATCAATTGTCGGAAGACATTGACGAAGCCTATAAATCCGGCTTTGTCGGAGATTCGTCTTCAGGACGGGAAGTTGGTGTTCAATACCGATATTCTGGCGTAACCGTGACGGTTTGCAAACTTTTGTCACGAGTAAATTTACGCAACCCATCAAGTCCGTTATAATTTCAAAATTTGTTTTCATTCGCCGGTCGTTTCGACGGGCGGTTTTCATGCAAGGAGAAGCTTAGGTGTCACGTGTAATCGTTGTAACCTCTGGTAAAGGTGGCGTGGGCAAAACCACGACCAGTGCGAGTATTTCAGCCGGCCTGGCGTTGAAGGGCTATAAAGTCGCGGTAATCGACTTTGATGTGGGGCTGCGTAATCTTGATTTGATTATGGGCTGCGAACGCCGCGTGGTGTACGATTTCGTTAATGTGGTGCAAGGTGAAGCCTCTTTGAAGCAGGCGCTGATTCGCGATAAGCGTATCAATAACCTGTACATCCTGGCGGCGTCTCAAACCCGCGATAAGGATGCGTTGACACAGGAAGGCGTGGAAAAGTCATCGAAGACCTGAAAGAAGACGGTTTCGATTTCATTATTTGTGACTCTCCGGCCGGTATCGAAAAAGGCGCGCAATTGGCGTTGTACTTTGCGGATGAAGCATTGTGGTCACCAACCCGGAAGTGTCTTCGGTACGTGACTCCGACCGTATTCTGGGCATTTTGCAAGCCAAGTCACGCCGTGCCGAAAACGGTGACGAGCCGATTGTCGAGCACTTGGTGTTGACGCGCTACAACCCGGACCGCGTGGAAACCGGTGAGATGTTGTCGGTGGAAGACGTGACCGAATTGTTGAACATCAAATTGTTGGGCGTGATTCCGGAATCGCAGCAGGTGTTGAACGCGTCCAACTCCGGTGAGCCGGTAATCATGACGAAAGATTCCGACGCCGCGCAGGCGTATGAGGACGTGGTGGACCGCTTCCTGGGTGAAGAGAAAGAACACCGTTTCCTTGTCGCTGAAAAGAAAGGCCTTTTCAAGAAAATCTTCGGGAAGTAAGCTATGGCGTTACTAGACTATTTACTGGGACAGAAAAAGAAGAAGTCGGCGAATGTCGCAAAAGACCGCTTGCAGATTCTGTTAGCGCACGAGCGTTCCGAGCGTAAAGCACCGGATTATTTGCCGAAAATGCGTGAAGAGATTCTGGAAGTGATTGCCAAATACGTCAGCATCGATCAGGATCAATTGCAGATTTCGGTGGACGAAGCCAATGGATTTGAAGTCTTGGAACTGAATTTGGTGTTGCCGGATAAGTAAGCGTTTACTTTAAACGGATCGATTAAAAAAGCCGCTGAGGATTCTCCCAGCGGCTTTTTTATTTTGGAGCCTTTGGTTGTTTTGGTTTTTAAAACCCCAAAACAGCCAGGCCTGGCGGTTTTGGCTGATTCCGCTTCAGGCTTGCGTGACGGCCTTTTTCAAACGGTAGTCGGCATAGAAAGCGCCCAGCGGAATCAAGGCGGCGACAAAGATCAAAGCGCCCAGGCCTGGTCGAATCAGCTTTTTCGACACGGCCGTCAGCATGGTGAGTGTGAGTGAAATAAACAAAACGCCGTGGGTTGGCCCGAGTACTTTGACCGCATAAGGCCAGTCAAATTGATATTTAATCGGTACGGCCACAAAAACCAGTAGCAGCAAAGCGATACCGTCCAACAGAGCCAGCCAGTAAAGTAATTTAAGATGGGAGTTCATCGTTTTTCCTCTTGAAAACCGCGTCAAAAACGCCGTTCGGTCTTATTGAAAGTGTGTTTAAGCGTGGTTGTTATGGTGTCACGTTTTGATGGATGAAGGCTTGAGAAAGCCTTGAAACGGCTGGGTTGGCAAGCGAGAAGGTGGTTTGAAAACCGAATGGCGAAACCATTCGGTCATCACGTTTGAACGCTTAGCGTCCGAGGTATTGGATTTTGACCAGCGCACCGAAAATCGGGTGGTCGAAATAATGCAGTTCGCCGGATTTGATTTTGCGGGATTCTTTTAGCTGAAAGCGCCAAAACTCCGGTAACTCGGCTTCTTCCAAATTCTGGTTGGCGGCGAATTCGTCGCGGATGCGCAATGGGATTTTGCGGTCCAGTTCCAAATCCAAACGGACATGGGCGTAACGGGATTTGTAAAACACCAAGGTGCCGAGCAGTTTGGATTGATAGCTTTTGTCCGGCAGGGCTTCAATCAGAATCGGCTTGGTTTTGTCTTCCGGCTTGCCTTCCAGCACCCAGCTGGTGTGGTAGAGGATATGATAGCCTTTTTGCGGCGTCATTTTATTCGCTTCACCTTCCAGCATGAAACGGCTGGCCGGAAGGGTGGTGAGGTTAACCGTGCCATCAATGTTGACCGGGTCCGGTTCATGCCAGTATTCTTCGGTCCAGCCACGCAAAGCCAGGGTTTCGAAAACAATCAGTTCCACTTGATATTTCGGCAGGTCTTCCGCTTGGGCTTTGGTGGCAAGGCCCAGACTGAGAAAGCAAACCGTCATCAAGCTGAAAAACAATCGTGTATGCATTTAAGTGTCCTTGTTCGAAATGGTGGCCACGATGAGTTCGATGGCGTCGATTCGTTGTTTCATGTCAGGCATTGTATCGAAATATTTTAATTCCGTTTGCCCTTTTAGTTGATAGTTCTTCGGGTGGTTTTGAATCAATTTAATCAATTCCACCGGGTTGATGTTAGGGCTGTCGCCGAATTGGATGCGAATCATCGACTCGGACGCTTCCAGTTTTTTCAGGTTCAGCGGTTCAATCAACAGCTTGACGCGCGTGGCCTCGAACAGGTTTTTGACCTGCGGCGGCAAAAGCCCGAAACGGTCGATCATTTCCACTTCCAGTTCCTGTAGGCCGCCGGTGTTGTCGGCACTGGCGATGCGTTTGTAGAACACCAGACGGGTGTGGATGTCCGGCAGGTAATCTTCCGGAATCAAGGCCGGCAAACCGAGTTCGATTTCCGCGCCGGTGTGGAGTTTGGCTTCCAGTTCGGGTTGTTTGCCGGATTTTAACGATTTGACGGCGCGTTCCAACAATTCCGAATAGAGGCCGAAACCGATTTCCTGAATTTGGCCGGATTGACCGTCACCGAGCAATTCACCGGCGCCACGGATTTCCAAATCATGGCTGGCGAGCATGAACCGGCACCGAGGGTATCGTGCTTGGCGATGGCGGTGAGGCGTTTTTCCGCATCGGCGGTCATCAGACTTTTTCCGGCGGTGAACATATAAGCATAGGCTTTGTGGTGCGAACGTCCGACACGGCCGCGTAACTGATGCAATTGCGCCAGACCGAATTTGTCGGCACGGTGAATCAGAATGGTGTTGGCGGTCGGAATGTCAACCCGGCACCGAGGGTATCGTGCTTGGCGATTGGCGGTGAGGCGTTTTCCGTCATCGGCGGTCATCAGACTTTTTCCGGCGGTGAACATATAAGCATAGGCTTTGTGGTGCGAACGTCCGACACGGCCGCGTAACTGATGCAATTGCGCCA
>LZQR01000402.1_pt1 | contig 10669 bp, 14 predicted proteins | sample 768601 | NCBI WGS metagenome assembly LZQR01 (sample SAMN05207299, study PRJNA324521) | oil field metagenome | isolation source: sample BH-FW-24 from oil reservoir | place: India: Bombay High | collected 2015-12-04
CTGGCGGGGCTGTTTATCGCCTTGTGTGCGCCCTTGTCCCGGGGCTCGGTCCGCAAGAGCATCGCCTGTATTCTGGACGACGCCCGCAAGCACCGCTCGCCAAATGCCGGTTGGCCGGAGGCTGCCATGGCAGGCGCATTGAACCTGGCTCTTGCAGGACCTCGGATCTATCCGGGTTACACCGTCAATGACCGGTATCTGAATGCGAGTGGACGAAAGGATGCGAGGGCAGAAGATATTTCGCGCGCCTTGAGGATCCTCATTGGCTGCTACGCACTCGAGGCGTTGCTGATTGCAGGTCTGGCGCTATTGCTGGCCTTCTAGGTCTGGCGTTTTCAGCCGCGCCGCATGCGATGTTCAGGATGGCCTCCACATCGAGGACGTTGTCCAGATGCCCTGCAAGATCATCCAGAATCCGGTCGATGTCCTGATCGTAGCAGAGGTCGGAGCGCACGCCGAAGGCATTCAGGTATGCCGTCCGGAACGCATCGGCGGTGAACAGGCCGTGAATGTAGGTTCCGTACACTCGGCCATCCGCTGAGACCGCACCATCGGACCGACCATCATCAAGGCGCATCATGGGATTGGTACAGTCTGGTCCGGACGTTCGGCCAACATGAATTTCGTAGCCGGAGACAAGGGCTCCGCTGGCAACATGGGTCGCGCGTGCGGCAACGGTCGATTTATCTGCCGTCAAGATGGTCTCGACATTCAGATATCCAAGGCCTTCGACCGTTCCGGGGGACCCCTCGATACCGTCCGGATCCGAGATGATCTTGCCCAGCATCTGATACCCACCGCAAAACGCCCAGGATATGCCCACCCCGTCGGTGGTGTGCCTTGAGATCTATGTCCCATCCCTGTCTGCGGAAAAAGGCGAGATCACCAACAGTGGACTTCGACCCGGGCAAAAGCACGACATCGGCGTCTCCCGGCAACGGGTGCCGGGTTGAACAAGCTCAAGCGTTACACCCGGTTCAAGCCGGAGCGGATCCAGGTCGTCGAAGTTGGCGATCCGCGAGATCACGGGAACAACGATCTTGAGCCCCCGTCACCAAATCCGTCCGCCAGACCGAGCGCATCTTCTGCCGGAAGTTTCGCAGCATCCGCAAACCACGGGACTACACCGAGACCTTGCCAACCGGTACGCTGCTCGATTTCTCGCAAGCCTTCGTCGAACAGGCTCGGGTCTCCCCGAAACCGGTTGATGAAGAAGCCCTTGATGCGCTGCCGTTCGTTTTCTTCCAGCACAGCACAGGTTCCGACGACTGATGCAATAACCCCGCCGCGATCTATATCCGCACACAGGATCACCGGCAGATCCGCCGCCTCGGCAAATCCCATGTTGGCGATGTCTCCAGAGCGGAGATTGATTTCCGCAGGGCTTCCTGCCCCCTCGACAATCACCAGATCAACACCTGAGGCGTTTATTGAAAAACTCTCCAGAACCTTCGGTAATAATTCAGCTTTCTGCTTTCCATATTCGCGCGCCCGCATCGTGCCATGTCGTTTGCCCTGCACGATTACCTGAGCACCGGTGTCGGTTTCGGGCTTCAACAGAACGGGGTTCATGTGAACGCTCAACGGAACGCGGCAGCCCATGGCCTGAAGCGCCTGGGCCCTGCCGATTTCGCCGCCGTCGGCTGTTACGGCAGCGTTGTTTGACATGTTCTGCGGCTTGAAAGGGCGAACGTTCAGGCCACGGTTGGCAAAAAGACGACACAGACCGGCGACGATCAGGCTTTTGCCAACATTCGAGCCTGTGCCCTGGACCATGATTGCCGGCACCTTGCCGACCGCTTTTGTCTCAACCATGCAACGTCAATCTTTGCCGAATGGTGCTGCGCCATATGGCCGAAATTCGCTTGGCACCGGAAGATTGGCAAGCCGCAGTTCCAGCATCAAGCGAACCGTCGGCCGAACGGCAAAGAGAACGGATCCGATCACGAACAACCACGTTCCTGCATACATCAGGCTGTCGTAGAAAAAGAAGACGCTGCCGACAAGAAACGTCAATGCAGCCAGAAATTCGACAACGGTTCGGTAAAGTTCGTATTTCCGGACCGTTTCCACATGCGCCTGCGAGGCCGTGCGAAGACTGTGGTCGAATAGCTTGCTCATCCTCGATCCCCTTTGATTACCTCTGGGTTTCGTGATCCAAGTGCCCGGGTTTAAAACTCGATGCCTTCCTGTGGTTTCACACCAGACCGGAAGGGGTGTTTTATCTGGGTCATGTCGGTGACAAGATCTGCAATGTCGATCAGCTCGTCCTTGGCATTGCGCCCCGTGATGACGACATGCACATCGTCCGGTTTTTCGTTCTTCAGGAAATCGACCACTTCGGCGATGTCCAGATAATCGTAGCGCAGAACGATGTTGAGCTCGTCACACAGGATCAGGCGGTATTCACCAGACGTGATCATGTCCTTGGCGGCTTGCCAGGCTTCGTTCGCCGCATCGATATCCCGCTGCCGGTCCTGTGTTTCCCACGTGAACCCTCACCCATCCGTTTGATCGTGACGAGATCGGAGAACCGTTCCAGAGCCATGCGCTCACCGGTTTCGATCCGCCCCTTTACGAATTGCACCACGCCCACCTTGTGGCCGTGACCGAGAGAACGGAACACCATTCCGAAACCGGCTGTCGACTTGCCTTTGCCCTTGCCCGTGTGGACGATCAGCAAGCCCTTTTCGATGGTCTTGGTCGCCATGATCTTGTCACGTGCGGCCTTCTTCTTGCGCATCTTCTCGGCATGGCGGGCATTGAGTTCTTCTTCGGTCAGTTCCGGCTTGTCCTTGTCGGCGGTCACGATGCGTCCGTCCCTTCCAGTCTTGTTTTCAAATCATTCAGCGCAGCATGGGTCGAATTGCGTCGCGGCGTCCAGAGGCCGCGTTCAATTGCTTCATGAAAGCGGTCCAGCATTTCGGTGAGACCCGCCGGATTGGCGTCCTTGAGAAAATCCAGAACTTCTTGGTTATCCACGTAGCATCATACAGCTGGTCAAAATGGTGATCGCCCACGGCCCGGGTGGTCGCGGCAAATGCGAACAGATAGTCGAGCGTCGCAACCATCTCGAACGCGCCCTTGTAGCCATGCCGCATGACACCTGCGATCCATTTCGGGTTTGCCGCACGAGCGCGCACCACGCGGCCGATCTCTTCCGAAAGGGTGCGGACCACCGGACGCTCAGGTCGCGAATGGTCGTTGTGGTAGACCGTCGGTGCTTCGCCTTTCAGTGCTTCGACGGTCGCTGCCAGTCCGCCCTCGAACTGATAATAGTCGTCACTGTCCAGAAGATCGTGTTCGCGGTTGTCCTGATTGTGCAGGACTGCGTCCACGGTTTTCAGCCTCGTTTCGAGATCGCACCTCGCGACGGAGCCTTCCGCACCGCCACCGTAGGCGTAACCACCCCATGTCAGAAAGGCATCGGCAAATCCGAACGTTCCTCCAAAGCTTCTCGTCGATCAGCGCCTGCAAGCCAGCACCATAGGCACCCGGTTTTGAGCCAAAAACACGGAACCCGGCCCTGCGTTCGGCTTCGTTCTTGTCCAGCCCTTCAGCCTGAAGCCGTGCACTTTCCGATCGCATTCGTGCGGCAATCGGATTGGCTTCCTCCGGTTCTTCAAGCGCACCGACCGCACGGGCGGCGCTGTCAAAAAGATCCATTTGATGCGGGAAGGCATCGCGGAAAACCCGGAAACCCGCAAGGTAACGTCGACACGCGGTCGTCCAAGCTCTGAAAGCTTCAGAATTCGAACCCGGTGACACGGCCAGAACCCTGCTCCCACACCGGACGCGCCCTATAAGCGCCAGCGCCTGGGCAATGTCGTCACCTCCGGTTCGCATGTTGGCAGTGCCCCAACATGTCAGGACCAGCGATTTCGGCCATTCGCCTTCTTCCTGGAAGTACCGTTCTGCAACGAGAGTTGCGGATTGCCAGCCGAGCCGCCATGCGGTTTCAGTCGGCACTGCGCGTACATCGACGGAGTAGAAGTTCCGGCCAGTGGGCAGCACATCCGGACGCCCACGCGAAGGCGCGCCGGACGGCCCGGGGGCAACGAACCCACCTTCTAATGCCGTCAGCACTGCGCTTGTTTCAGCGTGTCCGGAGCCGGTTACAGCCGGTCGCAGAACCTGGTTTAGATCATCCAGAACAGCAAGGGTCGATTGCCACGCCTCAGGCACTCCGCGATTACCCGCAACGATTTCGCGGGCAAGAAGCTCGATACGTTCGACCGTATCGCCTTGCGATCTCCAGGGAGCCCCCAGAACATTTGCAAGGAGCTCCTGTCGACCCTGCTGCCAGGGGGCAGCGAAATCGCAATCCAGTGGATCAAAGCCTTCAAAACCGAGGTCCGAAGCGATGGCCCTTTGCAGGCTCTGCTGTTCCGGCCTGTTGCCGCGCGGTACCCTTGCCAACGCAACCAGTAGATCCGTCAGAAGATTGCCTTCGGGACTTTCGCCAAGAATATGCAGCCCGTCCCTGATCTGCAGTTCCTTCAGGTCGCACAAGTGAGCGTCGAGGCGCGCAAGGCGGGTTTCCTCGTCCATAGCCTCGGTAATGCCGATATCCTTGTCCAGACCATGCCGAGCAGCGGTGTCCAGGATGTCCAGCGTCAATGCCTTCAGGCGGCGCGGGTCAACGCCGCTCGCCAGATAATACTCATCAAGCAGCGTCTCCAGCTCTTCGGCGACGCCATGGCTCTCCGCCCGGGCCAAAGGCGGTGTCAGGTGATCGACGATGACGGCCGAGGTTCGTCGCTTGGCCTGGGCCCCCTCGCCTGGATCATTGACGATGAACGGGTAGATGTTCGGAATTGGCCCCAGAACGGCTTCCGGGAAACAGCTTTCAGCCAGGGCCAGTGCCTTGCCGGGCAGCCATTCCAGATTGCCATGTTTGCCGAGGTGAATGACGGCATCGACGGCGAATTGTTCCCGCAGCCAGATGTAGAAGGCAAAATAGTGGTGCGGCGGCACCAATGCCGGATCGTGGTAGGTTTCCTTCGGATCGATGTTGTAGCCACGCGCCGGCTGAATACCGACCACCTGATTGCCGAACCGGTGCAGGGCCAGGCGGAAATGGCCATCCGTTACATGAGGATCGTCCGACGGTGCTCCCCAACGATCAACAACTGCTGACCGAACAACGTCGGGCAACTGGTCGAATGAGCGCTCGTAGTCCTGAAGCGACAAAGCCTGATATTCGTCCTTGCCTGATCGGCCCTCCAGGGCATTGGTTACGCCCGAAGTCAGGATTTCCATCAGATCGGCGGAGCTTGCTGGAACCTTGCCGGCGTCATAGCCCGCGGCGGCCATGGCCTTGAGCAAATGAACGCATGACGCAGGCGTGTCGAGCCCTACGCCGTTGCAAGACGCCCGTCCCGGTTCGGATAGTTTGCCAGGATAAGGGCCGACTTCTTGGCTGCAGCCGGTTTCCGACCGAGTTTCCCCCAGGCGGCCGCAAGCGCCGCGGTAAACATGATCCGATCCGGAACAGGCGTAAAGGCAACCGGCGTCGACTGGGTGGCCTCATCGAAGACCCCTTCTTCCTTGAAGGAGACAGCACGGGTCAAGATCCGGCCGTCAATCTCCGGCAAGACGACATGCATGGCGAGATCACGTATCGACAAGCCCTGATCGCTGTCTTCCCAGCCCTCTTTGGAGGAAGACGAAAAGACGACCTGCAACACGGGCTTGCCGGGTCGATCGAGCGGCGTTGGCTGATGGGCTGCTCCGGCCTTCGAGACGGCGAAGGCAGTACCGTTCAACACGACATCAGGCGGTGCCTCATCGAACAGGCTTTCCAGAACGGCGACGGATTCCGCTTCCTTCAGGCTGGAAACATAGATCGGCAGCGCATTTACGCCGGCTTTGTCGAGAGCAGCGATCAACGCATCCAGTGGTGCGGTTTGGGCACCTTGCACCAGAGCACGGTAGAAAGTGATCGCTGCAACAGGTCTTTCAGGATCCCGCCAGGAGGCCTTCAGTTGCGCTATATCGGGGGCGGCCTTGCCAGCAAGATAGATACCCGCGCGAGGAAGAGGCACCGGATGCGCGGGCTCTTCTCCCTTTCCGATCAGGTGCGCTGCATATCTCAAGGCATTGGCGTAATTCTCCGCGCCGCCTTCCACACAATATCGCCAGAAGCGATGCACTTCCGCTGGTGATCGGGTGGAGCGAGACGTCAGTTCTTCGTCCCACTTGTCGTCGCCTGGAATAACAATCAGATCGATGCCATTCGCGCGGACTTCTTCTTCAAACCTTTCCAGGCCGTAGCGCCAGTACTCCACTCCACCCAGAATTCGCAGAACGATCAGCCGAGACCCACGGACGGTCTGTTCGGCATAAAGATCGACCGAATAGGGATGCGACAAGGCCATGAGATTGGCGAGCCGCAGGCCTGCACGGCCTGTTCCAAGCCGTGATTGCGCAGCGGCAAAGCTTCCCAGTTCGGTGTCTGCAGCGGACAGGAACAGAATGTTGGCTGGAGACTGGCCGAGGTCGACCGCGTCCCCACCGTCATCGATCCGGCGCGTCTGGCTGGCGAGAATGTGCATGCTTGGTCTTTATTTCCAGCTTCTATCCAGCGTATCAGGCAGCAGCCGTCAATTCACCCAGCAGGCCACGAACCGCAGTCAGGTCGAGGCCTTTCAAACCGATTACGACCAATCTGCCGCTGCTCTCGGCGCCGGCGGCGAACCAGGTTTCGACACGCGGTCCGACAGCTTGAACCATTGCAGGTGCAGCCTTGCCCTCGATTTTTACAGCCCCCTTGATGCGCAGGACGCCTTTTTGCGCCATGGCTTCCAGAACCTTTGCCTCTGCATCTTTCAGGCTGGCGAAAGACGAGACTACCAGACGTGACTTTCAAAATCATCGTGATGGTGATGATCGTGATGATGGTCGTCATGGTGATGATCATGATCATCATCGTGGTCGTGGTCGTGGTCGTGGTCATCATGATGGTGATGATGCTCGTGCCGATCAGCCATATCGTCCTCGGCAGCAGAGCCCCTACCGAGCAGAACTTCAATCGGAAGCGTGCCTTTTTCGGATGTCACCACGTGAACCGCCGGACGAACATCGGCGGCGATCTTCTCATGCACCTGCTTCAAAGCGTCTTCGGAGAGAGATCAGCCTTGTTGAGAACGACGAGGTCTGCGCAACGCAATTGGTCGTGAAAGAGTTCTTCAACAGGACTGTCATGATCAAGAGCCTCGTCGGCGGCACGCTGCGCGGCAAGTGCATCTTCATCAAGTGCGATCCGGCCTTCGGCGAGTGCTGCAGCATCCAGCACCGTGACAACACCATCTACCGTTACTTTCGGCTTGACGCTCGGCCAGGAGAAAGCGCGAACGAGCGGCTGCGGCAGAGCCAGGCCAGAGGTTTCGATAACAATATGCTCCGGCGGATTGTCCCGCGCGAGCAGCATTTCCATGGTTGGCAGGAAATCGTCGGCAACGGTGCAACATATGCAGCCATTGGTAAGCTCAACCACCTCTTCCGCGCGCAATCGGGATCAGCGCATCCATTCACCAGGGAACCGTCGAAGCCCATGTCCCCAAACTCGTTGACAATAAGGGCAATGCGTTTGCCATTGGCATTGGTAAGCAAATTGCGGATCAGCGTGGTCTTGCCTGCTCCGAGAAACCCAGTGACGATCGTTGCCGGAATTTTTGCGCCCGGCTGCAGGGATGAAGTGGTCATAATTTGATATCCGGTTGTGATGTGGGTTTCAAAAGTATCGGCAGGCCCGCAGCAACGAAGACGACCTGTTGGCACCTATGCGCCATATCCTGGTTCAGTCGTCCCTGCACATCGCGGAACGACCTCGACAGACGGTTCTCCGGCACGATCCCATACCAACTTCGTTGGAAACGAAAACGCACGGCCCCTGAAGATCCTTCAGAACCGCGCAAAGCCGCGCCGTTTCGGCGGGGATGTCCTTGTCTGCAAACAGCAGGTTCGACAGCCACAGGGTCAGGCAGTCAACAAGAACCACCCGGTCTTGCCTGCATTCGTTTTCAAGCACGGCCGCAAGTTCGAGCTGTTCTTCCACGGTGAGCCAGGACGGGCCGCGTTGATCTTTATGAGCGGCGATCCGGCTGGCCATTTCATCGTCGTGGGCAGCACCAGTCGCGATATAGATTTTTGCAGACCGGTTTCATGAACAAGCTTTTCCGCGAACCGGCTTTTTCCGGAGCGGGCACCGCCGAGGACCAGCGTTGTCCTCTCGCCGTTTGAATGCGTCATTCCTTCTCCCAGCCGTCCGCCCGACAGCGCCATAGGGTTGACAATGTGACGGCCGGTCTCCTGGCTTGCGGCTCAGCGCGGTCTGTACCCCTTCCCGGCCCCATCAGGACGCCAGTGGTTTTCGTACAGCCACTCACCGCTCACAGTTGCGGGGGCAGCTCCGGATCTGGACTTGAAAAAGACCGCACCGGATTCCCGTTTCATCCGGATCAGGCAAGGCCTTTTCCGGAACCGTCGGTTTCTTCCTAAACGTATCTTGAGGCCGACACAAGCAGCAGAAAGTCGCTGACGACTAACCTTGAAAATCGGCCAGGCAGTCAACAAGGACGCCTTCTTGCGACAAAGTCAGAAAAAGGCACAGCGGATTTAGCCTGCCCGGGGTGTTCCAATCGTCGCGAAACGTAGGGTTTTCCAAGCTCGACAGAACGCCTAGCCATCTGAAATATATCGAGTTTTCCACACCGAGATCAAAAAAATGACGGCTTGATGAAAAAAACGCCCTCGGGGGCTTGGCAAACGGATCAAGCCTTTGATATACGCATCTCCATCGACGGGGCGGCAACGCGCTGGCCCCGAGCGTGGTGATCCCCAGTAGCTCAGTTGGTAGAGCAAGCGACTGTTAATCGCTGGGTCGCTGGTTCGAGTCCGGCCTGGGGAGCCATCACCACCTCTTCTTAATCCTCCCGAATGCTGCGTTTCTGAAGACTGGAACACTGTTCAGTGTCCGGATTGATCTTATTCACGTTTGATCTTGCAGCAATCTGCACCGCCTCAAAAATCGACAGCCATTTTATGAGAGCGCGTCTTTCGCAGCAGTAACGTTCCGTATCATCTTCCTAAACAACATTTTCTGGCTACGTTTATAGCGAAGATCGCGCCTCCAGTGGCTCTACGTTGTTGAATAGCGCTTCTTGATAAAGCTCCAGGTTGCTCCTATCGTGATTTCTCCAAAGGGAGCATCATGGAAAATCGCAGCTAAATCCAGCGCCCCCGAACCCGCAAATCTTCAAATGCGTGGTACCTTTTATGAGCGGCGACAACACACACACCATTGCCACCGTAACCGCAGCACCAGGTTATGCCGAATTTCTTGAAGCCTACTGCGACAAGGAACAGCCCCTGCTGATAAAGGGACTAGCGAAAAACTGGCCCGCGCGGGAAAGGTGGCAATCCGGCCGATTACGAGCAGAACTCCATACACTGCCAAAGGTCCGCGACAGAGGTGTCTTTTTCGTCAGCCGCTCCCCCGTACTCGAACAAGATATCGAGATGCCGGACTTCCTGAAGGAGATCCTCGCGTCCGATCGGATAATGCAAGATTCCGTTGCCTGGAGGTTCTGGATCAACAGCAGGAACAACCGGACAGAATTCCACTACGATACCAACGCCGAGAATGTCATCACCGTACAAGTGAAGGGCCGTAAGGAATGGGTACTGGTTTCGCCCGAAACACCGTTACCGTGCTACCCGTTCACCAACTTCTCTCTACTGAAAGACGAAGAGCGATTGCTGCGGAACAAGCGATTCTACAAATTCGATCTGGAGGAAGGTGATCTTCTCTATCTGCCTCCACATTGGTACCACCGGGTGGTTGCCAAGGAAGACGAGAACATCAACATCAATTGGACTTTCACGAAACGCGAAACTTCGGTCATCTCAAAGGAATTCAAGCGTGACATGGAGCGGTGCGGCCTGCTGCATTCATTCAAGAACAGTGAATCCGCGCTGGTTCGGCGCTGTTACGAAACCGCTATCCGCGCCCTTCCAAATGTCGGCGGTATTGGCTGGGGTCTGAAATCGTTCATTTCATCACCCTATACGCCAAGCCGCGGAGCGTTGGTCAGCCGCTTCTTCAAGGAATTGCTGCAAATACCGAATACGCTGCTGACACTTCCAAACGTTCGCTCAACGCTGAAAAAGGTCGACAAGAACCTAACCGGCGAACGCGCTGCCAATCCCACAAATTTGGCGCAGTATGTAGACCACCAGCGTATATGCCGGGCTACGTATTCGAGAATTGCTCTCCCGCAATCCATACGCCCTCGACCTCATAGGCATTGCCAAGCTGTACGAAGTCAGCCGGATAGCCTTCTCCGAAACGACCGAGCGGGCGCCGAGAACGTCCGCAGGATCACTGGTCGCCATTGCAAGAGCAGCTTCAACCGAAAGCTCGAGTGTACCGGTGAGAAACTTCAAGGACGCCGGCAAATCTATATCGGCGCCGGCAAGCGTGCCGTCTTTGAGGGTCAATGTGCCATCTCGCGAAAGATTTCCCGACCTCCGAGAAAGAAGGACGTAACATCGGTGCCGGTCTGAGCATGGCGTCGGTAACGATAAAGATCCTGCCCGGGCCAGTCTTTGACTTGAGCGCAACCCGCATCGCGACCGGATCGACATGGACACCATCAGCAATGAT
>LZQR01000403.1_pt1 | contig 10654 bp, 16 predicted proteins | sample 768601 | NCBI WGS metagenome assembly LZQR01 (sample SAMN05207299, study PRJNA324521) | oil field metagenome | isolation source: sample BH-FW-24 from oil reservoir | place: India: Bombay High | collected 2015-12-04
TGAATCTGACCGAACGCTAAGGGTTTCCCAGGCCTCATTTTCACTTCCACATTTCTAAGGAACCCAGCGATTCGATTGCCGGTTTAATGTGATCCTCTTCCCCGACGGAAACCCCACCGGTTGTCATCACCACATCAGCCACTTGCGCCGCTTGCTTCATAACGTCAATGGTTTCCTCCAAGGTGTCTTTGACACGCCCCAGATCAATCAGTTGAAAGCCCAGTTTCGGCAAGGCACCCGCCAACACATAGCGGTTGGCATTGAAAATTTTGCCCGGTTGCGGTGTTTCGCCCGGTTCCAACAGCTCGTCACCCGTCGTAAAGGTGGCGATTTTAAGTGGTCGGTACACGGTGACTTCGTCAATGCCGATGGAGGCAATCAATCCTAAATCCTGCGAGCGCAAACGATGGCCTTTTTCCAAAATCGCGGTACCGGCTTCAATGTCCTCACCGGTCTTACGAATACTTTGACCAGGCCTGGTGGATTTGGCGGTAATCCGTACCTTGTCACCAACCATCTCCGTCTCTTCTTGCATGATGACGGCATTGGCGCCTTTTGGAATCGGTGCGCCGGTAAAGATGCGCGCGACCGTGCCGACTTCCAGCGGTTCCGGCGTGGCGCCGGCCGGAATGCGCTGACTGACTCGGAAAGTGTCTTCGTGAGTCAAGTCCATACGGTCAATGGCATAACCGTCCATTTCGCTGTTGTCATGCGGTGGCACCATCACGTCGGACACGACCGGCTCGGCCAGCACGCGCCCCATGGCCTCGGCAATGGCTACGGTTTCGGTTTGACGGGTTTTCTTGGCTTGGCTGACAAGATACGACAGCGCTTCATCAAATGTCTTCATGGTGTTTTCTCTTAAAAAAATCCCCGCGTCGGCGGGGAAATCTGACAGATAGTATGTTCGTTAAAAAAAGTTATTGCAACCAACGCTGCTCGGCTTCCTTATCGGAAACCCGTGCATCCACCCAACGGGTTTCGCCATTCGGGAACGTCTCTTTTTTCCAGAAAGGTGCATTGGTTTTGAGGTAATCCATAATAAAATGTGCCGCCTCGAAAGCGGCTTCTCGATGACGGGAAGTCACCGCTACCAGCACGATCTGATCGCAGGGCATCATCTGACCGATGCGGTGAATGATCAAACTGCTCTGCAAGGGCCAGCGATCGTGCGCTTCCAGACGAATTTTTTCCAGCGCTTTTTCCGTCATGCCCGGATAATGTTCCAACTCCAGAACGGAAATATCATCGCCTTCATTGATGTCACGAACCGTTCCGGTAAAGGACACCACGGCACCGATGTCCTTGTGCCCGGCACGAATGGTGTTAATCTCTTCGGTGAGGTCGAAATCCTCTTGTTGGATTCGAACAAACGGAAAGTCGTTCAACTCAGCCTCCCGTTACCGGTGGGAAAAACGCCACTTCGTCACCGGGTTTCAACTCGGTTTTACGGTCGGCGACATCATGATTGACCGCAATTTGCAGGTTAAGGTTATCCTTCAACGCCTGTTGCCAAATTTCACCGCGTTCCGCCAGTGCATTCAACACGCAATCCACCGTCTTATAAGACTCCAACGGTAGCTGTTCCTGACTTTTACCAAGCGTTTCGCGAAAGCTGGCGAAGTACAAAATCTCTAACATAATCTTACTCCTAAAAATGCCGACGGCTCAGCCGCCTAACGAGACCATTTGTCTGAATTCGATGTTATGAACGTTTTCATTGAAGAAGTGACGTTCCGGTTTCTTTTCCATGGCTTTGACAATCAATTGCTTGAGTTCGTCATCTGAAATGCCGTCACGGATCGGTGTGCGTAAATCGACCGAATCTTCCTGCCCCAAGCATAGCGCCAGTACGCCACGCGCCGTTAAGCGCACTCGGTTACAAGACTCACAAAAATGCTGGGAGACCGCCGAAATCACGCCTACGCGGGTATCGGTCCCTTTAATCCAGAAGTTTTTGGAGGGGCCGTCGTGGCTTTTGCCTGTGGACGGAATCAAATCGGTGCCGACATGTGCTTTGATGCGCGCCATGATTTTATCCATCGGATAATGCTGGTCCATCAGGCTAATGCCCGCTTCACCAATCGGCATGGTTTCGATAAAGCGTACTTCCACGCCCTTTTCGATACCGTAATCGACCATAGACTCGATTTCACCGTCATTGGTGCCTTTCATGACCACCATATTGAATTTAATTGGGTTCAACCCGGCTTCCAGCCCAGCGTCCACACCGGCAAGCACTTTCTGCAAATCGCCGCCTCGGGTGATTTGATGAAAGAGATCCGGCTTCAAGGAATCGATGGAAATGTTGGCGCGTGTCACGCCGGCTTCTTTCAATGCCACGGCATGCTTGGCCAAATGGTGTGCGTTGGTCGAAAGCGCAATCTCTTTCAAACCCTCATAAGGACTGATGTCGGAAACGAAATCCGCCAGCCCTTTGCGTACCAACGGTTCACCGCCGGTCAGGCGTACCTTAGTCACACCCAATTCAACAAAGGCCTTGATAATGCGAGCCAGCTCGTCGAAATCCAGGTATTCGGTGTGACGCCCTTCCGGGTGCGCACCCTGTTCCGGCATGCAGTAACCGCACCGATAATTGCACTTATCGGTCACGGAAACTCTTAAGTATTCGATTTTGCGGTTAAACGGGTCAATCAACGCCATAAAACTTCGTTATTTCTTTGTGGGAAGAACGCTATATTCTACTGGAATTTAATGGGATAGCAAGCGGAAAAAGCATTTTTTAAGGCATAAAACCCTTTGTTTTTAAAGGCTTTATGCGCTAAAAGACGCAATAAAAAAGCCCGCTAAAAAGCGGGCTTTTTCATCTCAGTGTCAGACGAAGTCCGACATCAGATTACATACCTGCGTGACCAACACCTGGTGGGTCTTCGTGCATACGCTGAGGAACGTTATACTGAGGCGTTCCGTCAGGTAGGCGACGTGCTTGTACGTAGTTTTCAACATTGCCTTTACCGTCACCAACCATGTAGTCAGGACAGTCTTTCATGCAACGTTCGTTATGAACAACCGGACGGTGGTCACAGAAGAAGTTACCTTGGTTCTTCATGAACTTGTTTTGCTTCATCAACAAATCAGCGTTGTAGAAAGCATCATCTTCAAGCTCGATTTTTTCACCATTTTCGTCGATACCGATTGGAATGTAGTTCGACTGCATGATGTAACCGGTAATACCCATGTAACCTGCATCACCGATGAACGGTGCGTTTGGCGTCCAGAAAGGCATTGTACGACGAACATAATCGAAGAAGGTTACCGCATACGGCCAGTAGTTACCAACAGTCTTCATCGGCGCTGGATCACGGAAGTCAGAAGTGACCAGGTTTTCCTCTACCGCTAGCGGTAGGTAACCTTTCGCACCTTCACCGAACTCACCGTGACACATCGCACAGAACTGAACGTAAACACGCGCACCTTCTTCAACTGTCATACCGACAGAAGGATCCGGCAAGCCGTTACCGTCACCGTCTACAACGATGTTCCACTTAGACATAGCCGCTTCGGAAATCGGCGTACCGAATCCATAAGCCACAAAGCTACCGTCGTCATAGTAGTTTTTCGCAACACTGTCGTGTACTTCAACGAAAGCCGCTGGAATCTTACATTGAGCGTTACCGTGGTTACCACCGTCGATGCTATCGTCAACTTCAAACGAGTAAGGGTTGTTCGGGTCTAGTTTCCCTTCCAAACCGGCACGACCGTAAGTCGCATCTTTACCCAAAATCGCTTCGATGACTTTCGCATCTAGGTATTTACCATCATTTTCTTTGATGATTTCAACGTAGTTAGCAGCGTATTTACCGTCGATTTTACCAGCGTCACCGCTGTTGCTACCGGAGTTGCCACTCATTGCATAAGCCGTGCTGGCCGCAACCAATGCAACCGCACCGGCTAGGATTGTTTTCTTAGTACTGAACATTTTCAATCATACCTCCGTTTTTGCCGTTATCCCAAGCGTGAATACGCCAAGTAACCATCGCTGTACGGTGGTAAACGTTGTTCGTACCTTCCAATTTACGCATTTGAGGCATAGGTGGCTGAACGTAGCCGGTTTCATCGGTTACACGGCTCATCATAAAGGCTTCAGAACCATCCCAGTCCCACTCAACTTCGAAACGAGTCCAAGCTTTGTCCAGAACCGGTGAAGTGAAGTGTGCTTCTTTCCAGTTTTTACCGCCGTCGAACGAAACGTCAACGTGGGAAACTTTACCGCGACCAGACCAAGCCAGACCACGGACGAAGTATTTACCAGGTCCTTGCATCTTGAAGTCAGGTGATGGGTAAGTGATAACCGAGTTGGCTTCCATATACCAAGAGAATCGCTGAGCGGTACCATCCGGCATCAATTCAGTGTATTTAGAAGTTTCTTCACGGTGTTGAGCTGGTACATCATGTACTTGGATACGACGTAGGTATTTAACCCACATGTTCGCTTCACAACCAGGCACAACCAAACGGATTGGGTAACCTTGTTCACGACGTAGCGCTTCACCGTTCTGAGCGTAAGCTACGAAACAGTCATCCATCGCCAAATCGATTGGAATCGAACGGGTCAACCCAGCGGCGTCAGCCCTTCAGGAATCAACCACTTACCTTCTGGCTTGATACCGGCTTCTTTCAACAGGTCAGACAGACGAACACCTGTGTATTCCACACAAGACATCATACCGTGTGTCCATTGAACCGAGTTCAACTGAACCCCTTTCCATTCCATCGCGCCGTTCGCAGGACATTCGATGAAGTGAATACGGGAAATGGATGGGAAACGCTTCAAGTCATCAACCGTGAAGATCAATGGGCGCTCAACCAAACCGTGGATAACCAAACGGTGGTTAGCTGGATCGATGGTCGGTACACCACCGTGGAAACGTTCAAAGTGAAGACGTTAGGCGTGATGATACCGTTCAAGCTCTGTAGCGGAGTCATCGTGATGGAAGCCATGGAATCCGGCGTCAACCACTCCAATGTACGACGCTGAACTTCTTTCTCGTATGGAGAAGGCATCCCGTATGTACTTACGAACACCAAACCCTAGAGACTTACGGGCCGGGCCATCTTCAAGCACCTGTGTAATTTCTTCTTTTCCAGCGTAAGGCGCAACCGCTTTCGCAGGATCATATTTACCAGCCTCAGCTGCAGAAGCGGCTTTCGTAAACAGAACGCCCCCTGCAACAGCCGCACTTCCCTTTAGGAAGGCACGACGGCCTTGGTTGCGGCTATCATCAGACTGAACTGCAACCTTTTCAACGATTTTATCTGTCATTTATTGCTCCTTGATTGGCATTTAAGTAAAAAACGCCTCAGATTCAAGAGTTTAACCATTTATAGTAGCTTATATATCTATGTGCTCGACTGCACAAGCATAGCCAAGCACAGTTTTGCTAACGTGTAATAATATGTTTTATGGCTTTTGACTGCAACCTTTTCGCCCCCGAAAAATTAGGATTTGCTTATATAATTTTTTTATGGGTCGCTGGCGAAATTCTATGCTTTTTCAAAGTCCGGGCAGATTTTCGCGTCGACAAATCGGTCCGGCTTTCGGATTTTCAATGTCTTCGGCCACTTGCGCCAGGCACTTTTGCACTTCGTCGATGCTCAATACCGAAAGAATCTTATTCATAATGGTCGGGTGAATCGCGACGGTGGTGAATTCACCGACGCGAGTTTGATCTGAACCCCACAAGCATCCGCCATCGCCCCTTCTTCATTGCCTTCAATTTGCGCGGCCTGGTCGCCGAACAGCAAATCGGAATACAGGGTTTCCAATTCTTCAGCCACCGCATCGCTCAACTCACCGTCAATCGACACCGAAAACGACACTTCACCGTTGCCTTCCTCTTCACGAGCGATTTGAGCGGTTAACCCCTGTCCCTCAACGGCCTCGCAAAAACGTTTGGCAATCGGTTCATCGAAAAAGGTGTATTCAAAATTGTCTAACATGGCGTTTCCTTATCACTCCATCAGCCGGAACGCCCTCTCAATCGGCGCTGGCTTTATTTTTTCAACCGACAGGAGTATCATTTCGAGTCACCCTTTAATGAGCAGGAGTTCTCCATGATCGAACGTCAGTTCCCGATCACACGTATGCGCCGTATGCGTAAAGACGCTTTTTCACGCCGCCTGATGAGTGAAAATGTCCTCACCACTCAGGATCTTATCTATCCGATGTTCGTGATTGAAGGCCATAATCAACGGGAACCGGTCAAATCCATGCCGGATATCGAGCGATTGAGTATAGACCTTTTAATCTTGGAAGCTCAAGCATTATTTGAACTCGGCATTCCGATGATTGCCCTTTTCCCGGTACCGAACCCGGACACCAAAACACTGGAAGCCACCGAAGCTTATAACCCAGATGGTTTGGTGCAGCGCGCTATTCGCGCCGTTAAAGAAGCCGTACCGGAAATGGGTGTCATGACGGACGTCGCGCTGGACCCTTATACCACGCATGGTCAAGACGGCATCATCGACGAAGACGGTTATGTATTGAACGACGACACCATCGACGTTTTGATGAAACAGGCGCTTTCCCATGCGGAAGCCGGCGCCGATGTCGTCGCCCCGTCCGACATGATGGACGGCCGTATCATCGAGATTCGCGAACTGCTGGAAGAACACGGCACATCCACACCCGCATCATGGCCTATTCCGCCAAATACGCGTCGGCTTACTACGGGCCTTTCCGCGATGCTGTCGGATCGGCGGGCAACCTCGGGAAAGCCGACAAAAAACCTACCAGATGGATCCGGCCAACAGCGACGAAGCGTTACATGAAGTGGCCATGGACATTAATGAAGGGGCCGACATGGTCATGGTGAAGCCGGGAGTTCCATATCTGGACATCGTTTACCGCGTCAAGCAAGAATTCAAAGCCCCGACATTCGTCTATCACGTCAGCGGCGAATACGCCATGTTGAAAGCCGCCGCACTCAACGGCTGGATCAATGAACGTGAAGTCGTGTTGGAAACTCTGCTGAGCTGCAAGCGCGCCGGTGCCGACGGCATTTTGACCTATTACGCCAAAGTGGCCGCGCAATGGCTGGCGGAAAATAATCACTGCCACTGAACCGAACGGATGACCGATTGCTTATGACCGATTATTACGCCGTGGTGGGCGACCCCATCGCCCACTCCAAATCCCCATTGATTCACCGGCTGTTTGCCGAGCAAACCCATCAGGACCTAGTGTACGAAGCCATTCGCGTCGATACCGAAGACACCACTTTTCAGTGGGCCATGGCAGATCTGAAAACACAAGGCTATAAAGGCCTCAACATTACCGTGCCCTATAAACTGGATGCTTTCGAATACGCCGATGAACTGACGGAACGCGCGCAGGTGGCCCATGCGGTCAACACCTTTCAATTTCAAGACGGGAAAACCCTCGGCGACAACACCGACGGCGTCGGCTTGGTGATGGACATTGAAATCAATGCCGCCTGCCCGTTTGAAGGCAAGCAGGTTTTGATTCTCGGGGCCGGCGGCGCCGTGCAAGGCGTACTGCAACCCATTCTGGAAAACGGCCAGGCCTGGTGCATATTGCCAATCGCACTGCCAAGCGTGCCGAAGTTCTGGGGCAGCGCTTCGATACCGACATTCCCATCACCGCCAGCGGCTGGGAAAACATTCCTTGCCCGCCCGGCGGTTACGACATCATTATCAACGGCACCTCGGCCAGTCTGGAAGGTAAGTTGCCGCCGGTAAACGGAGACGTCGTTGGGGCAGACAGTTTGGTGTACGACATGATGTACGGCACGGAACCGACCGTGTTTATGGATTGGGCGAAAGACTTGCAACCGGAATGCAGAACACGAGACGGACTGGGCATGCTGGTCGGCCAGGCGGCCGAAGCGTTTTATCTATGGCGCGGCGTCCGCCCGGAAACCGCCAGCGTTATCAACGAAGTGCGGCGTTTAATGAACGCTTAATCGCGTTCTTCTTTCAGCCCGTTACAATTCATATACGGGCAAAATCCGCTTCCGACATCGGTTTGGCCAGCAGGTAACCCTGCAGGATATCGCACTCCGCCCCGACCAACACTGCTTTTTGCTCCTCGGTTTCCACCCCTTCGGCCACTACTTGTAAATTCATGATATGCGCCATCTGGATGATTTCCGTCATCAAGGCTTTTTCCTGGTCGTTTTCAGCGATGTTCTGCACAAAGGATTTATCGACTTTCAACATATCGATGCACCCTTCTTTCAAAACGGCAAAGGCCGAATAGCCGGTCCCGAAATCGTCCAACGCCACTCCGACACCCAGGTTACGCAGCTCGGTCAAGACATTGATGGCTTGTAGGTTACCGCCAATGAACAGCGATTCGGTCACTTCGATTTTCAACAACCTCGGCGGCAGCTGGTGCGTTCCAGCAAGGCTTTCATATTGTCAACAAAACCGATTTCCGATAATTGATACGGCGACGCATTGACCGAAAAATACACGTCTTTTTGATCGCAGTTTTGGTGCAACGCCTGCGCGACGATAATGGCATGTTCCAAAATGGAGTCGCCGAGTTTGCCGATCAGGTTCGCCGTTTCCGCCAACGGAATGAACTCATCCGGCGACACCCAGCCCAACTCTTCGTCATGCCAGCGCGCCAGACACTCCACCCCCATCAGCTGGCCAGACCGAGCACAGAACAATGGCTGATAAAGCGGCTTGATACGGCGCTCTTCGACCGCTTTCGCAACCGGTTTCCAGAAGCAACAAACGTTGGTGGTGATCGTCCACATGCCCGGCGTAACGTAAACAGGAAACCCCTTGTTTCTGTTTCGCCATGTGCATGGCGGCATCGGCATAACGAATCAAGGTCTCCACATCCCGGCCGTCTTCCGGAGCAAACACCCAGCCAAACGATGCCGAGACATGCAAATTCAGACCGTTCAACTTCATCGGCCTTTCCACCGCACTCAGGAAGCTTTCAATCAAACCTTCCACTTTCTTTTCGTCGGCCACTTCCGGCAGAATCACCACAAATTCGTCCCCGCCGAATCGGGAAATCAACGACCCGTAAGGTGCGATCAACTCCAGACGGTCACGCACCTTTTTCAGCATCAAGTCGCCAACCGAATGGCCCAGCGAGTCATTGATGGTCTTAAAACGGTCGAGATCCATCATCACCAGACAGAAGTCCGAGCCTTTTTTCAGCAAACGGTCGGCCTCCGAGCTAAGGTGTCGACGGTTCGGCAAACCGGTCAAAGGATCTTTCAACGCCAATTCCTTCATGGCCGTCGCTTGATTCACCTGGTCGGTAATCTCGGCATTGGTCGAACTGTAACCGATGATTTTTTTGCCGTCGAAAATCGGGCGGGTAACATGTCGCACCCAAATCAGCCCTTTATGTTTGGTGGTCAAGCGCACTTCAATCGCATCCGGCGCTCGACCGGCCGCGACCGATTTTTCATAAGACAACCATTTCGGGAAGTCCTCTTCGTACACCAGGTCGGCAAACAGGTTCGGGGTTTGGTAAAAGGTTTTGACGTCATAACCGGTCATATCGGTAATGGCGGATGAAATATAGCGATAACTGCGATCAAGGTTTTGAAGATAGGCGGCTTCTTCAGCCATTTCCACCAGAGATGCGAACGTCATGTTCTTGGCGCGCACTTCGTCACTGAGAATGCGTTGACGGGCGATGAAAAAACCGGCCACCATGCCCACTAAACTGGGAATGATTAAAAACGAGGGCGGAAAGGCGCTTCATACAGAAAATCGAGCTGAATGGCCGCCAGCAGAATAACCACCAGCCACCCCATGACGATATAACGGAAATAGACACCAAGGTCGGCCCGCCAAGCATTCGGATGACCTAATTTACCATTCAGGGATGCATTCATGATTCAGAGTTCGTCGCAGCCCGCCTGTTGGAAATCGTTTTTCAGCTTCACATAATGTTCGGCGGAATATTTGAAAAACGCTTTTTCGTCATCGGTCAACGGCCGCAGCTTCTTCACCGGAGACCCGACATACAAATAGCCGGACTCCAGCACCTTACCGGCCGGCACCAAACTGTTCGCCCCCACCAGCACGTGCTTTTGCACCACGGCATTGTCCAGCACCACCGCGCCCATGCCAATCAAACATTCGTCCTCAATGATACAGCCATGCAAGACCGCATTATGCCCCACCGTCACATCAGCACCGACAATGCAACGCGACCCTTTAGTGATGGGCGAATCATGCGTGGTGTGGCAAACGGTGCCGTCTTGAATATTACTGCGAGGCCCGATTTCAATGGCGTTGACATCACCGCGCAAGGTCGCATTGGGCCAGATACCGACGTCCTCGGCCAGGGTACATTGCCCGATGACCACCGCGGAGGGATCGACCCAGGCGCTTTCGTCAAGGCTGGGGGTATGATTCTGATAACGACGAATCGACATAAATCTTTCGACTCCAAACTACGTAATTAATCTCAATTGGCTAACACTATAACGGGTTTTCAAGCCTTTTCAAATCGCTTGTTTTAAGAAAATTTTTATCCGGTTATCAAGGGTATTACAAAGTTTCAATAAAATCATAACGATATAAAAATGCCCAGGCCTGGCACTAGTGTCCGGAATAAAATACTGGAGGGTTGACAAAAAGGCCGTAGTTCCTAGGATGAGAGTATTTCCACCACGAAATAAACTTC
>LZQR01000404.1_pt1 | contig 10648 bp, 9 predicted proteins | sample 768601 | NCBI WGS metagenome assembly LZQR01 (sample SAMN05207299, study PRJNA324521) | oil field metagenome | isolation source: sample BH-FW-24 from oil reservoir | place: India: Bombay High | collected 2015-12-04
TTCAAGACCGTTGTTATGGCTTGTTTACTGATGAGCAGCAAGAAATCTTAGCCAGCACCATCATTAAAGCCGAAGGCAACATGACTTCGGGTGACGCACACCTAGCGGTGGATAACGAGAAAATCCTTAAGCTAGGCATGAACGGTTTGCTAGAGGATGTTCGTCAGCACCGTGCTAACAATGATGTTTCGACCTTTGAAGGCTTGAAGAAAGAGCAGTTCTACAAATCGGTCGAAATTATACTGCTTGCCATTCAAGATCACATGGTGAGCTACGCTGAATTGGCGGCAAAAATGGCGTTAGAAGAGACACGCCCGCTGCGCAAAGCTGAGTTAGAAAGCATTGCGGCAAACTGTCGTCATGTCGCGAGTGATGCGCCGGAAAACTTCTGGCAAGCACTGCAATTGAGCTACTTCGTTCAATTGATGCTACAAATCGAATCGAACGGTCACTCGGTTTCTTTCGGTCGTATGGACCAATTCCTCAACAAATTTTATGTTCGCGATATCGAAAACGGCACGATTGAGAAAGACTTCGCACTAGAGCTTTTACAAAGCTGCTGGTTGAAGCTGCTTGAAGTAAACAAGATTCGCTCTGGTGCACACTCAAAAGCATCGGCAGGTTCTCCGCTGTATCAAAACGTGTGTATCGGCGGTCAGAAGTTGAATGAAAAGGGTGAGCCTGAAGATGCAGTGAATCCACTTTCTTGGGCGATTCTGGAATCTTGTGGTCAGTTACGTTCGACGCAACCTAACTTGAGTGTGCGTTACCATGAAGGTTTAAACCAAGAGTTCTTAATGGGCTGTATTGAAGTGATTAAATGCGGCTTCGGTATGCCAGCGTTCAACAACGATGAGATTGTTATTCCTGAATTCATCAAGCTTGGTGTAGAGAAAGAAGACGCTTACAACTACGCATCTATCGGCTGTATCGAGACCGCAGTTCCGGGCAAATGGGGTTACCGTTGTACGGGCATGAGCTTCATTAACTTCGCCCGTATTCTGCTCGCTTCATTGAACGAAGGTGTGGATGCAACAACGGGTAAAGCTTTCTTGCCGCACGATAAGTCATTAGCAAAAGGTAACTTTGAGAACTTTGAGCAAGTGACAGCTTCTTGGGCAGAGCAAATCCGCTACTACACCCGTAAATCGATTGAGATTGATACAGTCGTCGACAGCGTGCTTGAACAACAGGCACAAGACATCTTCTGTTCAACGCTGGTGGATGACTGTTTGGCTCGCGGTAAAACCGTGAAAGAAGGCGGCGCGAAATACGACTGGGTGTCTGGCTTACAAGTCGGTATCGCAAACTTGGGTAACAGCCTAGCTGCAATCAAACACCTTGTTTTCGATAACGCGCAAATCACCCAGCCCCTTATCTCACAACAACAGCTGGCAAAAGCACTAGCAGAAGATTTCGACGGCATGGAGAACGAACAGCTTCGCCAACGTCTGATCAACTTTGCACCAAAATACGGTAACGATGATGACGCAGTAGACCAACTATTGGCAGACGCTTACCAAGTGTACATTGATGAGCTAGAGCAGTTCGTTAATACGCGTCATGGGCGTGGTCCAATTGGCGGCGGTTACTACGCAGGTACATCAAGTATCTCGGCAAACGTCCCATTTGGCGCCTCAACCATGGCAACGCCGGACGGTCGTAAAGCGAAAACGCCATTGGCAGAAGGTGCAAGCCCGTCATCTGGCTCAGACCGTTTAGGCCCAACGGCAGTGTACAACTCGGTCGGTAAGATCCAAGCGAATAAGATCCTTGGTGGCGTGCTGCTTAACCAGAAGTTAAGCCCGGCGGCGGTTGAGTCTGAAGGGGATAAACTCAAGCTCTCTATGTTGATTCGTACCTTCTTCAACCACCACAAGGGTTGGCATGTGCAATACAACATCGTCTCTCGCGAGACCTTGCTAGCTGCGAAGAAGAACCCAGAGCAATATCGTGATCTTGTCGTGCGAGTTGCAGGCTACTCAGCGTTTTTCACCGCGCTATCACCAGATGCGCAAGACGACATCATCGCACGCACCGAGCACGAGCTGTAAGTAGACTGACTAACTAAAACAAAAGGCACCGATTGGTGCCTTTTTAATGGATGATGGAAACTAAGTGCAGTTAATATGAAACTTGGCGTGTATTTTGAAGTTTGTCACATTTTAGAGCTTATTAATCGAGTTCTCTCTCACATATTAACCCTATGCCCTACGATTAATTATGCAACTTAATGAGTATTTTGGAGATACATTTTTATGGGGAATGAATATGAGAGAAATGGAATATGACTATCCTTCTAACTATAACTTAATTTCTATCACCGACCCGTCTAGTTACATCAAGTATGCGAGCGCTAACTTCAATGAGGTCGCGGGCTTTGATGATGGCGAGTTAATTGGTCAGCCTCATAATGTTGTTCGACACCCCGATATGCCCAAACAGGCTTTTAAAGATTTATGGTCGCACCTGAAAAGTGGCAAACACTGGATGGGGATGGTCAAAACAAGAGAAAGAATGGCGGGTATTATTGGTGGATGCGTTTGCTTCCCCAATAAAGAGCAATGGAAAAACAGTAGAATATCAATCTGTTAGGTTTAAACCAGAACGGGCATATGTAAAAAGAGCAGAGAAGGCGTACTCAAAGCTAAATGCAGGTTCTAAACCAATTCAAATGTATTTTCCAAGAACGCGCCTTTGGATGAGAGCCGCATTTTTTATTTTAGTATCTAGTGCTTTGGGTATGACGCTCGAAACGTTAGGTCAGCCCTCTTGGGGTGCTTTCATGGCGGTTTCTTTGTTGTCAATATTAGCGATTTATGTTTTGACACGACCATTAGAAAAGCTAGCAAAACAATCAAGAAAGGATTTCGATAATCCTCTAATGGAGTACATTTATTGCAATAAAATTAATGATCTAGCAGAGATTGAGCTAGCAATGAAAATGAGAAAGCAATACGCAAATGCTTTGCTCGGAAGAATTAGTATTTCAGTCAAAGATTCATGTGACTCGACTCAGCAAAACGCAGATAAAGCTGCAGTAAACAGCGAAAGCGTTACTGAAAATCTCAGCGCACAGAAAGTCCAAATTGATTCCGTATCGGTCGCTGTGAATGAAATGCAAGCATCTTCATCTGAAATATCGGTGAATGCTCAAGCGACGGCAGATGCGACGTTAAAAGCCCAGCACACAATGACAGAAAGCCGCACTGTGATTGATGGAGTTAACCTTTCAGTTCTTGATCTCGTGGATGAGCTAGGACAAATATCTGAGGTGGTCACGCGTTTAAACAACCAAACAGAACAAGTGGGTTCAGTTGTGGAAGTAATCAGTGATATTGCTGAACAAACCAACCTATTAGCATTGAATGCCGCTATAGAAGCAGCCAGAGCGGGCGAGCAAGGTCGAGGTTTTGCTGTTGTTGCTGATGAAGTAAGAACACTAGCTAAACGGACTCAAGAGTCGACGACGTCAATAAAGACAGTAATAGAGAATATTCAGCAAGGTAGTCAATCAGCAGTACTCGCGCTCAAGAAAGGGAACGAGAAATCAACGGGTACAGTATCTTTGCTAAATTCGTCTTTAGATTGTATTCAACAGCTTGAAGACCTTGTGCAGGATGTGGTTGAACGCAATCAACAGATAGCAGTCGCAATTGAAGAACAAGTATATGTAACTGATGAAATTAATGAAAATATTCAAACCATAAACCTTAAGTACAATGAGTCTTATGAGTTAATGACAGAAACAAACAAAATGAATGAAACAGTAAGAAAAAGTACAGAGGACTTGGCAGAAATGATTCAAAAGTTCGCTTAACTATAGTAGCAAAGGCTAAAAGTAGTGAGGAGATCAATTATCCGGAGTTTGTTGGTTTTATCAACAGACGCAATGATAAGAATGTTAGATTGACTCAGACAAAAAGGCACCGATTGGTGCCTTTTGCGTTTTGGAACGCGTCTATTTACCATGTGCTCGTGGCGCATTTAAACGCGCGAATGGCATCACCCCTTTGCAGTGGAAGAAAGATAATCAATTATCGAGCTAGGTGCTTAGTAAATCTATTTGAGCTTTATCGTATTTAGTTGCATAAGTGATTGATTAGTTGGGTTGTTTCAATAGGATAGGAGAAAACTCAAAACAAGGGTAGAAGAACGGATGTTTTACTCATGCAATACTTGCAGGGTTAGCGGCGTTCGCGTGGTTTTACCGACAAGGGCAAGACGTCGGCTTAAACCGAATTCTCGGTATGCTTTATTTCATTGCGTACACTGTGGTGTATTTGTACGTCCCACCATTCCTTGAGGCTGGTCATCAATATATAGGTAAAACCTACGAGCTTGTCCCAATCGTTTGTTTTTACTTTATTTTGCAACCGGATCCTGAAGAGGCATCGGTAGAGCAAAAGGCCATGACATTCTTCGCATGGTGTGGATTGCTATTCATCACCTGCTTCTTGTTGTATTTCAAAATGAATGTTTGGTAAAAAGTTATATTCAAGGATTAAAGATGAGTGCCAGTCACTATGTAAAAGAGCTACGCAGCAAAGTTGGTAATCAAGTATTAATGATTCCGGGCGTTGCAGCGTGATCCTTAATGAAAGTAATAAACTGCTTTTGCAAAAGAAAGCGGATGGCAGTTGGAGTTTACCTGCAGGCATGATTGAGCCAGCCGAATCACCTTCGCAAGCCGTGATTCGAGAAGTCAGAGAAGAGACCGGACTCAAGGTTAAAGTTGAACGTGTGCTCGGTGTTTTCGGTGGAGAGGGATTTGGTTTCACTTATCCAAACGGCGACCAAGTAGAATACACAGTTGTCTTATTAAAGTGTCTGCAAACGGGATACTTTGACGGACAGCTAGATGACGAGACTATCGAGCTGGCTTGGTTCTCTAAAACAGATATGCCGACACTTGCTTTGCCTTATCCCTTTGAGTGCTTATTTGCAGAAAACATCGAACCATTGGTTTCGTAACGAATGCTCACTCAAACTAAACAAGGAAGAAAATGCAAATAGTTAAAGCCAACCTCAGCCATTTAGAAGCGTTTGAGCGGTATGTTGAAAAGTGTGCTCAGGTGGGAATGGAAATGTACGTTGCCGCCCACAGCGATAGTGAAGCGCTTTTGAAAAAACGAATTAGATACTCAAGGGGCGAAGGTTTACCGGAAGGTTGGACGCCGTCTTCGACATACTTCTGTATCGAAGAAGGGGTGATACTTGGTTCGATTCGAGTTCGTGAAGGGAACAACGATTACCTTGAAAATGTGATAGGGCATATTGGTTACGAAACTGCGCCAGATGCTCAAGGTAAAGGCATCGCCACATTGATGTTGAATTGGGTGAAAACCGAGGTCGTTGAGGACTCTGCAATCGTAACTTGTGATGTGGGCAATATCGCATCAAGACGCGTGATCGAAAAAGCGGGTGGCGAGTTCCTCAATACGTTTTATTCAGAACAAGATAAATACGAAGTGCGCCGCTATCGATTGTCGGCAGAGTAAACTCATTGAGATGAACAAACGCCCGCGTGATTGAGGGCGTTTGTTATTGGGAATGCTCCGTTCTGAAGTGAGAGGTTAGAACTCTTCCTCTTCAAAGCGCCCAGTGTTCTCTAGCCATAAACCATTGATGACACCAAAGGCGCAGGCGAGTAATACGCCAAGTACCCAACACATGTACCACATACTTGCCTCCTTAATAGAGTGATGAGCTGTTGCTGCGGATGTAGTTGTTATCCAAACGTCCGAACATTTTGTAGTAACACCATGCGGTGTAGCCCAGAATCACAGGTACAACGATGATGGCAACGATAGAAATAATGCCGAGAGTTTTCTCACTCGATGTCGCGTCCCATAACGTTAAGCTGTGCGATGGTTGATGCTTGATGGCATGATCATCGGGAATAACGTGACGCCTGCGGTTAAGATGATGCAAGCGATCGCAATACTCGACATAGTGAACGCCACCCCAGCACGGCGAGAGACCGTTGCCCAAAACACACCAGTAAGCTCGTTACCGCAGTGAATGGAATCAGCCAGAGTTGCGGCATTTCGCTGAAGTTATGCAATAAGTCACCAGCGATGCTCACCACTTGTTTGTTGAGTGGATTAGAAACACCGTCTTTTAGCATTGCGCCGATGATGATGTAACCCGATTGAGATGCCGCGAACAAACCGCCAAACATAAACAGCAACATGGTTGCACCCGCGCCCCACAGCGTGATGTTTTGTGCTCGAGTGCGTAGCTCATGTTTGGTTTTCATTTGAAGGAAAGCAGCCCCTTGTGTCACCATCATGGTCAAACTCACCAAACCACACAGAATTGGGAATGGAGTGAGCAAGTCAAAGAACCCGCCTTGATAATCGAGCATCAGCAAGTTGTTTAACTCGAACGGTACGCCAACCAACAAGTTACCGAAGCCAACCCCAAAGATAATCGGTGGAATCACACCACTGATGAACAAGGCGATATCACATGCGTTGCGCCATTGCGGATTATCGATTTTAGCTCTGTAATCCATACCGATAGGACGCAACCAAAGGGATGCCAGCACCAACAGCATGGCAATGTAGAAGCCGGAAAACGCTGCGGCGTATACCAAGGGCCATATCGCAAAGATGGCACCGCCAGCGGTGATCAGCCAAACTTGGTTGCCGTCCCAGTGCGGCGCGATAGCGTTAAGCATTACGCGGCGCTCTAGGTTCTTTTTCCCCATAACAGGGAGCAGCGCGGCTACCCCCATATCGAATCCGTCGGTGATGGTAAAACCAATCAACAGCACACCAACGATCGCCCAAGTAAATAGGCGTAGGTTTTCGTAATCAAACATAGTGCCTCCTTAGTGCTGATCAATCAGTTTGAATGTGTCGGATTGTTTGTCTTTTTTGTTGTTTTCTTCGTGGTGATAGCGACCCGTTTTAAGCACGCTTGGTCCACGTTTGGCAAACTTCACCATCAAGAACATTTCTACAATCAAGAACGCTGTGTAGAGCACATAAACAAAGCCGAGCGAAATCCAAATGTCACTTGGCGCGAGGTTAGATACTGCCATATTGACCGGAAGCACCTCACCAATTGCCCATGGCTGACGTCCGTATTCGGCAACGAACCAACCTGCTTCACAAGCTATGAAAGGCAATGGAATCGCCCATAGTGCCGCTCTCAATAACCAAGGACTCGAACCTAATTTTCTGCGGCAGACTTGGACGAAAGACAAACCGATAATGGCGAACATTAATACCCCACACGCCACCATGATTCGGAAGCTCCAGAACAGAGGTGCCACTTGAGGAATTGTGTCTTGCGCCGCTTGTTTGATTTGGCTTTCGGTCGCGTCGGTGACGTTCTCGGTGTATTTTTTCAAGAGCAAACCGTAGCCGAGGTCTTTCTTCATCTCATCGAATTGAGCGATGTTTTCAGGGCTGTCGTTACCTGCGCGAAGTTCCTCTAGCATGCCGTAAGCTTGGATACCATCGCGGATACGATCTTCGTTCTGTACCATCAGATCGCGTAAGCCCATCACTGGTTCATCCAGCGAGCGAGTTGCGATGATCCCCATTAGATATGGAATCTTAATGGCGTAGTCGGTTTCCATGGTTTCTTGGTTTGGTAAGCCAAATAGCGTGAAAGAGGCGGGCGCTTCTTCGGTGTGCCACTCGGACTCAATCGCCGCCAGTTTTACCTGTTGCACGTCACCAAGCTCGTAACCCGATTCATCACCCAGCATCAATGTCGACACAATCGCTGCCATGCCAAATGCGGACGCCACCGCAAACGAACGGCGAGCGAAAGAGATATCTCGACCTTTGAGTAAGTAGTAAGCACTGATGCCCATCACAAACAAAGCACCTGTGGTGTAACCGGCAGCCACGGTATGAACAAACTTCACTTGCGTGACAGGGTTAAACACCACATCAGCAAAGTTGATCATCTCCATTCTCATGGTCTGGTAATTAAATTCTGCGCCGACTGGGTTTTGCATCCAGCCGTTCGCCATCAAAATCCACAACCCAGAGAAGTTAGAACCTAGCGCTGTCAGCCAAGTGACCGACAAGTGCTGGCGTTTTGATAATCGATCCCAACCGAAGAAGAACATACCGACTAAGGTGGATTCGAGGAAGAAGGCAATTAAGGCTTCGATGGCGAGCGGTGCCCCGAAAATATCGCCCACATAGTGAGAGTAATACGCCCAGTTGGTACCAAATTGAAACTCCATGGTAAGACCGGTCGCGACGCCCACGGCGAAGTTAATCCCGAATAACTTACCCCAGAACTTGGTCATGTCTTTGTAGATGGTTTTTCCCGTCATGACGTACAAAGACTCCATAACGGCCAGCAAGAAAGACAAACCTATGGTCAGTGGGACGAATATAAAGTGATAGAGTGCGGTACTAGCGAACTGAAACCGCGACAGATCAACGACATCTGCAAACATAAGGACTCCTTCCCGCTACCAGAGTAGCGGGTTAGATAAGGTTATTATTAGTCTGTTTAATTAAGCGTTAACACTTGGGGCGCTTGAGTTAGGCTTTTGCTGGTGTGCGAGAGAAAGGTTTTCTCAACCAGTAATCCAAGCTTACGTAGCGACCACCGCCGTAGAAGAACAGCACCAGCAACATCACAAAGTAGGTGGCTGCGAACTCCATACCGTTGTTGAGCATTACTGGGTCACCCAATTCGGTGATGTAGTTGTATCGACCTGGGAAGTTGGTCGCTAACCATTCAATAAAGCCGTTCAAACGCACCGTTGCTTCCATGCCGCCAGTTGCGATGGCATCCCAACCGTGTTTCCAGTGCACCATTGCGCTCGCAACACTCATCAAGAAAATCATCGGAATCGACATCACTCGGGTAAACAAACCCAAAGCGATACAAATACAGCCAAGCACTTCCGTACCTGCGGCAAGAAACGCTAACAACTCGGGAAATGGTAAGTTCAAACCACCATCTGCGGTGGACGCGCCAAACCACGCGACGGTGCCAGAGAAACCCAGCACCTTAGAGCGAGCGCCAACAAAATGACCGGAATGAGGTAGAGACGAATCGCAAGCAACGCTAAGTAATCGTATCTTTTGCATTTCTCGACGAGACCGTCGAACCAATTGAGGGCTGACTTAATCATAATTTTTCTCCTGAAGGGCGGACGCTGACGAGTCCTAGTTCACTGAAGTGTTGAGCCCACTCCATGAAACTGAATCTGGCGAGTTGCTGAGCAATCATTTGTTGTAGTTGCGCCAGAGTCAGGTTTGGTTGCTGTTGTAATAGTTGAATCAATGCGACATCCACTTCTCTGAGCTTTTGCGAGATCACATGATGCTGTGAGTTCCGAAACACGCCATAAAACACAGGGTGACGCCTGTCAGTTAGGAAAGTTGCGGAGTCTTGATGCAGCAAGAAAGGCACTTCGACCAGCTTTAATGTTGGGTTGAGTTGCAGCACTTGGTTCTCGTCGAATATCGGATTCGAGGGTGAATTGAATGCCGCGACTAAGGTGTCAATTTCTACATTGAACGCCACCCATTCATATTCCAATAACGCCTTCTGATCGGCAGAGATGGAGCTGGAATCTTGATGCGCTTTTTGCTGCAAAAACTGAACAAACTCGGTGGCAATATGATGAAACTCAGGCTCGGAAGCGCCATGCATCACCACAAAGTCATCCACCATGCGTTCAAGTTGTTCATCAGCGAACTGCGAAGAAAATAGAGGGAACGTATTCGCAACGACACCCAAGATGTTGTCGCGGATAAATTCGCTATATCGACACAGCGCATGCTGATTCATAGGCGTGCGAATTAGAGCAGTTAGGGACTCGGTTTGCGCGCGCATTTTGCTCGGAGGATTAAGCATTGAGCACCTCCTTACACAACACTTCGAGTGTTTGACTGAAATCCAAGATCTCACCATGAATGCTGCGAAGCTCTTCGGCCAGAACAAGCAGCGACGGCACATTGTGGTCGCGCTCAAGAAGCAAAGGCTTGCTGCCATGCACCGAGTAGGTGTAACGAGCCAGATCAATCACTTCATCAGGCACTGGTTTACCATGGGTATCGAGTAAGAAGTCATCACGCTCTTTCAGGTGACCCGCAATGTGGTAATACCGAATCGCATCGCTTGGTAAAGTACTCAGCATGTCGTACGGGCAGAAATGATGATTTCGGCTGTTGACGAACACATTGTTGATGTCGATAAGCAGCTCACATCCACTGCGGTCACTCACTTCAGCGATAAACTCGCCCTCTGGCATTTCATGTCCGTAATCGTGGTAGTAAGAGATATTCTCTAACGCCAATGGACGCTGAATAATGTCTTGCACGCGTTGAATGCGTTCGACCAAATACGGAATGTTCTCTTTATGTCGAGGGATCGGAAGCAGTTCATACAAATAGCCCTGATTGTCTCTAGAGAAACTCAGATGTTCGCTATAGATGTCGATATTAAATTCATCGAGAAAGCGTGCGACGTCTCGTACAAAAGACTCGTTTAACGGTTGGCAATCACCAATCGATAAGCTCAAGCCATGAGCGACAAGCGGATAATATTGAGCAATGAGAAAGCGTGCGACGTCTCGTACAAAAGACTCGTTTAACGGTTGGCAATCACCAATCGATAAGCTCAAGCCATGAGCGACAAGCGGATAATATTGAGC
>LZQR01000405.1_pt1 | contig 10645 bp, 13 predicted proteins | sample 768601 | NCBI WGS metagenome assembly LZQR01 (sample SAMN05207299, study PRJNA324521) | oil field metagenome | isolation source: sample BH-FW-24 from oil reservoir | place: India: Bombay High | collected 2015-12-04
ATTAGAAGACGTTGAGTTCCTGCTGTTTACACCAGAAACAGGGACACCGACTGACGTCGTGATTTACCAACACGGCATCACATCAGCAAAAGAAAACGCCTACTCTTTCGCGTTCAACATGGTTAAAGCTGGCGTTGCTGTGATTGCAATCGACTTACCTATCCATGGTACCCGTAGCCTAGACGAACAACGCTCTGCTAACGCGGATGTACTGGCTTACTTGAACTTATCTAATCTGGCTGTGGCACGTGACAACCTTCGTCAAAGTGTGCTTGATGTTCTAGGTCTTCGTGCAAGTTTAGTGGTTTCAGCACAAGCGGGCCTTCTAGCAAGCAGCCCTCTTCAAGGCTTTAACCCAATGGCTGGCTCAAAAGTGAAGATGCTTGGTCACTCACTGGGTGGTATCGTTGGTACTTCAGCTGTTGCTGCTGCAAATAACACATTAGGTAGCCCAACGGCAGACGCGTTGTACACATTTAGTGGTGCATCAATCCAAAACGCAGGTGGCCAAATTGGTAACCTACTGCTTGGTTCGTCTAACTTTGGTCCACAGATCAAACATAACCTGGCTTATGCAGCGTCAGCAGACTATGCGAGCTACGCAGACGCATCTTGTGCAGAGCTATCAGATAAAGCGTGCTACGAGGCATTTGAACAAGTAGCAACAGAAGAGCAACTCAAAGCACTTAACTCTGGCTTCTCTAGCTTTATCTATGCGGCGCAAACAACACTAGATACGGTTGATCCATTTACTAATGCAAGCGATCTAATGTCTACTGGTTCACTATCAACACCGTTCTTCATGACCGAAGTAGATGGTGATGCAACCGTTCCAAACAACGTACCTAAGGCGCCATTTGCAGGTACCGAGCCACTTGCGAAGAAACTAGGCTTGAAAACGGTTAACAGCTCAGACACTGCCGTGAATGCAACAGCTAGCTTCGTTCAGTTTAACGCGACAGCAACGCACAGCACGTTTGCTTCTCCAGCAGGAACACTGGCTGACTTTGACCATCACGTAGAAATGCAAATGGAAAATGCGGACTTCCTGGTGGATGACAAGCTGACTGGTGTCACCAATACTTCAGTGCTTAAATAAGCTCTCACGATAGACCAAAGCCCAGTTTCGACTGGGCTTCTTCGTTTCTGCGCTATCAAACTCTCAGTGACTTTCTCTGCTATAGTTAAATCGTTGTCTTTATCTAACTCACTTGTTTGAAAAGGAAAACTCTATGCGCGTATTGACCGTGATTGCCACTGCACTACTTCTTGTTGCTTGCGGCAGCAGCCAATATCTTATGTCTACGGACGAAGGGAAAATCATCACTTCTTACGGTAAACCAGACTTAAATGAAGATACTGGTATGTACGAATATGAAGATGTAGATGGCAAAGAAATGAGCATTTCTAAAGACAAAGTCGTACAGATTATTGAACGATAAAACACTGTGGCCCTCTGAAAATCAGGGGGCCTTTCTCATTCATCTGGTATAACTCTCGCCTCAATCAATAATAGTAACCAATGCAACTGATTCATCATTCGAAGTAATCAACACCTTTATTTATATTCTAGATATTATTTGTTTAGCCAATATTTTACATCTTCACTCCTTTCAGGTTGGAATATTGTAAAATCTCGCCTTTAATTCTCTAACACCCTTTTATTTCTCAGGATAAAGTGGATAATACCGCCACCAAAAAACATTACTAAGGTGAGTCCTTATGTCTATCGAAGCTACTCTGCTTGCTCGCTGCGAGTCAAAATGTGAACTGTGTTCTTCTGAATCTCAACTAACTGCTTACGCTGTGCCACCACACGGTAACGTAACGGTTGATACTGCTATCATGGTTTGTGATAAGTGCCATGGTGAGATCGAAGATCCTAAAGACATTAACCACTGGCGCTGCTTGAACGACAGCATGTGGAGTCAGGTTCCTGCGGTACAAGTAACTGCATGGCGCCAACTTACTCGCCTAAACACTGAAAGCTGGGCTCAAGACGCTCTTGACATGATGTACATGGAAGAAGAGCAAATGAACTGGGCTATGAAAGGTATGTCTGCTGACGACAAAACTGTTGACTGCAACGGCACTGAACTTAAGAAAGGTGACGACGTAACAGTAATCAAAGACCTACCAGTAAAGGTACAAACCAAGTAATCAAACAAGGTACTGTTATTCGCGGTATCAGCCTTGGTGATGATCCTAAACTTGTTTCAGGTAAGGCAAACGGTGGTCAGTCAATGTACGTGATCGCAGAATACTGCCGTAAGAAGTAATCTCAACATTACTTCGAGATTAAACGGGTTCCAATTGGAACCCCGTTTTCGTTTTTGCATCCTCTTGTCTTCCTCTCCCTTCCTTTGAGCCACCTGACGCAACGCTTTCGCTCTTAAGCATTTTCGATTAAGGTTCGGAAAGGAATAAAATAAGATGGATTGTAGTATGAAGAAGTTAACCATCCTTGATGGCGGCATGGGACGAGAGCTTAAACGCATGGGCGCCCCATTCTCTCAACCGCTTTGGAGCGCACAGGCTCTGATTGAAGCACCAGAATTCGTTTACCAAGCACATGACAACTTTATCCAAGCGGGAGCAGAGATCATCATTGCGAACAGCTACGCCTGTGTACCTTTCCACCTTGGTCAAGAGCTTTACGATCAACAAGGCAGTGAGCTAGCACGCTTTGCCGCCAAAATTGCACGTGAATGCGCGGATAAGTCAGACAACCCTGTTCGAGTTGCGGGTTGCATTCCTCCCGCGTTCGGTAGCTACCGCCCTGACCTTTTTGAGCCAATTCAAGGCGAAGCCATTTTCCAAACTTTATTTGAAGCGCAAGCAGAATATGTTGACCTTTGGATCGCCGAAACCATCTGTAGCCTAAAAGAGCTCAAGTGTTTGCAAAGCGTCTTTGCAAATTGCGCCAAACCTACCGCTTACGCTTTTTCCCTTAGCGACGATTCATTGGAAACCGCACTTTTACGTTCAGGGGAAACCGTTACACAAGCCATTGAGCAACTTACACAAAGCAAACAAACCGACCATACCATCAGCATTTACTTTAACTGCTCGGTACCTGAAGTGATGGCAAAAGCTGTCAGCGATACCAAAACAGTTTTAGACCAGCACAATCTTGATATTGAAATTGGGGTGTACGCGAACAACTTCACCGCTATCAAATCTAACCATGAAGCCAACAGCGCATTACAATCGATGCGAGAACTGACGCCAGAGGAATACCTAGCTTTCGCGCAAGAATGGTACCTGTGCGGAGCAAGCGTTGTGGGAGGATGTTGCGGAATTGGTCCAGAACACATCAAAGCCCTGTCAGATTGGAAGCGCTCCCTTTAAGAACAAAGGTAACCGCTCCACTCTTTGATGAAAGCGTAGATTTAGTGAAAGTGTAAATTGCAGATACAAAAATGCCGGCGATTAAGCCGGCATTTCGAATTCGCTTTTCACTCAGATTAACGGTACATACCGATGTCTTTCTGAATGTGTGCAGATAAGTCTTCAGCGTAGTAGCTGCGAGGTGCAGAGTTATCTACGAAAAGAATATCCAGTAAGTGAGCAATCAATCCTTTGAAGTTAACCGAGTAGGTTTTCTTATCCATAGAGGTTGGTAAAGCTACATTTGTCATTTGCATTGCTTGTGCCATGATTGCCTCTCTATAAAGCAGTAATTTATTTTGTTGGTTGTATATTAGTCATTTTTTCTTTGAGCAAAAATGACAAAATTTGGTTTTTCAGATTAGTTTTTCTTATAAAACAAATCCATTACAAACCCTAAGAATACAAAACCCAACTAACTGCATATCCATTCAACAAAGCCAATCTTTAGTTGAATAACTTGGATTTACATGTGTAAACCCAAGTTGATTTGCAACATTTAATTAACTAAACAATCTTTTTAAGGATTTCAAATTTACAAAATACTTAAGAGTTTTAATTAGTAATATTAACGCTAGAACTATCGCTTTCTCTGTTCTTATAGATAGAAGCAATAACCGCGGTTGTCATCACTGTCACCAGGAAGGTCAAAGACCAAACGGTTGGAATTTCGTACTGGGTACCCACCAATAGCATCTTCACACCAATGAACATCATGATCACTGAAAGCGCTGGTTTTAGGTACACAAACTTATCCAACATTGCCTGCAATACAAAGTACAGAGAACGTAAGCCCAGTAGAGCAAACACGTTAGCCGCCAAAACTAGGAATGGTTCACGCGTTACCGCGAAGATTGCAGGGATCGAATCCAGTGCGAACATTACGTCCATTACAGCAATCACACCAACAACGATCAGCATTGGCGTAGCGACCCATTTACCTGCTTGTTTCAAGATCAGGTGGTTACCTTGATACTCTTCTGTCACTGGTAAGAATTTACGAATGAACTGCTCAGGGTATGGGTTCACCTCTTCTTCACCTTTATCGCGTGCCAGCTTAATACCCGTCCAGATGAGGAACGCAGCAAATAGGTAAAGTACCCAGTGGTATTGCGCTAGAAGTTGAGCACCGACTGCTATCATAATTGCACGTAGAACAAGCGCACCAATCACACCCCACAATAGAGCACGTGGGCGCAAATGCTCTGGCACCTTGTATTGAGCAAAGATAATCGCAAACACAAATAGGTTGTCGACACTTAACGACTTCTCAAGCAAGTAACCGGTTAAGAATGATATGGTTGCTTTTTCATGGGTATAAACGCTATGAGGCGCGTAATAATCCCAAAAGAAATAGATTGAGCCTGCAAAGACAAACGCTAATAAGAACCAGAATACGCTCCAACCAATCGCCTTTTCCATGGTAATGACGCCGCCACGAGTCTGATAAATATCGAGAGCAACTAAAACCAAAGTAAATAGGCCGAATACACCGTACATTGTCAGTGATTCTTGCAGTGGAACAGACTGGGTTAATTGGGTGGTATTTTCGATAAGAGACATGCTTCCTCCCATACGGAAGGACATTATTCGGGCTGACCTTCCGCAAACAATAAAACCAGCAGTCACATTACTCATGTGTCCGCCAGCCAATGAATGCGTTGGTCTCGTTGAAGTGATCACTTGATGAATCAGGTGACACCTTTATTTACCGGATAAGCTGATGCTTAACGAGATGACGATAAATAAACTTGCGCTAACTACTCCCCAAACGCCGCCATCATACGCCTGCACTGCGGGATCTCCAACAAAAATCGTTATCTATAACGACAAAGTATTTTGTAAGAATGTTTATCAATGTTATGAATTTGAAGCCGTTCAGATACAAAAAAGGGGCACTCATGCGCCCCTCATTTGTTGAATAGTCGGTCTTTAAAAACCGGTTAACGGTACAAAATAAACCAGTGTTGACCAAACTACTACCCATGCTACGACAACCGCAGCATCAGCCCAATCTTTCTTCCACATACTCTCTTCCCTCTTAATCGCATGTGCATTAGAAAGAGAGCAAAAAAGATACCAATAGTCGTTACTGGTTTCTCTGAGAGTAAAGTTTGTGACCTCGGTTCAGACAGTTTGGTTCATCCGTTAGTAACTCGATAAAGCAATCTGCCATAGAAAGATTGCTGACAAAGCCTTCACCCTTCATGTTGAGCAGTGCTTCATAGCCTTCTTTACCTTTCATTGTGTATGCAGAAGAAGCGCCACAATACCAAGATTCGTCTTCCATTTCGCACCAACGATTGCCATCGAATACCTCAAGGTTTTTAATGCGTTGTCCCTTCGGTGCCTCTGCTTGATATTCAAAATTCAAATTATGTGTGTATGGGTAGCTGCCAGAACCTGTACCTTCAACGCCGTTGTTCAGTGCATTATTGATCGCGCCTTCTAATGCTAGGCGAACCACTTTACCCTGCACGTCATAACAACCGATTGGAACGGCAAATGGCAACAATCGTCCGGCAACATCTGCCACAGTAATATTTCCCGGATTGAGAGATGTACGCACGCCTCCCGCATTATGAATGGCAAATTGAACCTTATGGCCACGCTTGTTGAGCGCATATAAGAAAGAATGCGCAACGGAAGGGGCAAGTTCACTGCCACCGAATTCATCCGGAATGCGAATATGGCGCTTCTTCTCTGCGACATTGGCAATCACTTGAGACTGAAGCTTACGCACTCGGGGATATATTTGTCTCTTAAAATGGCTTGTGTCTCTGGGTGCTTTTACAAACAACCACATTGGGTTGACCGTGGATAAAGTCACACGCTTCTTCAAAAACGCCTTGGTCTAGTTGTTCGTTAAGCGTAGAATCCCAGAAAATTCGACGTCCCAACAGCAATTCATTTTGACCACTTAACATGGTTGCTTTGCCATGTTCATCAAACTCAAGTACACAGTGCCCCATGGTTAATGCATGATAGCCAGCCTGCACCACATAAGTATCGTTGACTTTGATGCCATAAGGATCATCTTCACCTAAGCCAATAGATGTAAAGTTACCTTGTAACCTATGACTATGACCACCAACAATGATACCAATGTCATCCACTTGTGCCGCGAGCTCTAAATCCCCTTCATAGCCTAAATGACTTAAAAGAATGATATTTTTGATACCGGCTTGGTGGATCTCTTCAACAGTTTGCTTTGCGGTTTCGATTGCGTTGATAAATGGTGTATCAGCATCAGGGTTAGCAATATCGCTCATCTTGTCGATAGACAGACCAAAGATGGCAACTTTCTCGCCGTGAAACTCTTTCACTAGGTATTGAGCGCTTTGGGTGTCAGTATCGAAACTCAGCACGTTATCGCAATCGCCCCATGCGATGTTCTTTATTAGGCAATTCGTTCGACAGATCCCAGTTGCCCGCGAGCAATGGGAAGTGCGTACGCTGACAAAACAGAGCAACCGGCTCATTACCCATGTCAAGTTCGTGATTGCCTAATGCCATCGCATCAATGTTAAGCGCATTTAATAAGTCGCGTTCGCTTTGCCTTTGAATAACGAAAAATACAGAGTGCCTTGGAAACAGTCACCTGCATGAAGAAATAACATGCCCTGACCTTGACGTTGTGCGTCGTCGCGTAACTGTTCTACGCGAGTCGCAATACGTGAAAAGCCACCAGCACTCACGTAAGGTTCTAGTGTTCTTTCGTTATCGATATTAAGTTTTAGCTGTAATGACGTTGGCTCAAAGTAGGAATGAGTGTCATTGATGTGTGCCAATTTGATTCTGACTGGCTTATGATTTTTATTCATCGTCATCTTCTCTCTTTTCATTCCTTTTAATTATTAGAACTGAATCATGACAGAATCATGAATTTTATGAAACAGAGAAATTGTCATTTCATTTTAACGTGATCAAGATTAATCTTGCGTACAAGTTTGAAAGTGACTTTACGCCTAATCGGTCTTTATGCATAGGATGAATGCTCTTAATTTTGTGAACTGAGCTTAACTTGACATGATCAATTTCATATATGCTTATGAGGAGCAAAAGAACTCTCGATAATTCAAATAATTGCAAGGAGGAGTGAGATGAGACTAGAACGCATCGAAATCTCTGGGTTTAGAGGCATCAAACGCCTTTCACTCTCTTTTGACGAACTGACAACTTTGATCGGTGAGAATACATGGGGTAAGTCTTCCCTACTCGACGCTTTGTCTCTCGCCCTGCCCGCTGACGGTTCTCTTTATCAGTTCCAAATGACGGACTTTCACGTCGACTACGCAATATCACACCCACAAACCCAGCACCTTCAAATCGTACTTTGCTTCAAAGCGCAGGATAAGCAAGAAGTAAATGCTGGTCGCTATAGACGAATTAAACCAACGTGGTGTGTTAACGAAAATAATGAGCACGTGATTTATTACCGTTTAAGCGCAAGCAGAGACGGGCATAACATCACCACCAAATACGCATTCTTGGACTCCGATGGTGAAGCCAAGCAGCTGCACCAATTCTGAAAACTCGCAATAGAGTTGATGACACTGCATCCCGTGATCCGGTTGCGTGACTCTCGCCGTTTCCCTGAGCCAAATCACATCAATGGTGACAACAAGAACGCTCGCATCGAGAAGCGCATCAATAACACCTGCCGCCGCCTATTTGCCATGCCTGGTCATGTTAACAAAGGTGAAGTGCGCAGCAGCCTTGACTCAATGCACACTCTGGTCGAGCACTACTTTGCATTCCGCAGTGTGAAAAAAGGTCACCCGAGAAAACCGCGAGATGGCTTGTTCTACGCCAGTCCGTCAGCAGAAAAAGGATTGTCGCAGTTTTTAAGGGAAACAAACAACAAACAGACCCGACTGCTACTCATGGGATTGTTGAACGCGTACCTACAAGCAAAGGTCCCACAGATTTAAGGCGTTGCGCTCGCCCCATCTTGATCATTGAAGATCCAGAGGGTCGTTTGCACCCGACTCACTTATCTCGCGCTTGGAGTTTGTTGCAGTTACTACCAATGCAGAAGATTCTTACGACAAACAGTGCGCGTTTACTTGGCTCTGTACCTTTGGCATCAATTCGTCGTTTGGTTCGCTTGTCGGATCGAACCATCGCAAATCGCTCAATACTAATCGCTTTAGTGTCGACCAATTACGACGTATTGGTTTCCATATTCGTTTTCATCGCGCCGGCGCCCTATTTGCCCGTTGCTGGTTATTGGTCGAAGGAGAAACGGAAGTCTGGCTATTTAACGAGTTGGCACGCCAGTGCGGTTACGATCTCGCAGCGGAAGGGGTTCAAATCGTTGAATTTGCCCAATCGGGTCTGAAGTCATTAGTTAAAGTGGCGCAAGAGTTTGGTATCGACTGGCATGTGGTGACTGACGGCGACCCGGCTGGTAAAAAATACGCGCACACAGTGAGAGCCCATTTAAATAACGACCAAGAGCGTCATCGCCTTACCGAGCTGCCCGATAGAGATATCGAGCACTTCCTCTATAACAATGGCTTTGAAATTTTCTTTAAGGACATCATCAAAGTTCCTCATGATCATCCAATCCCAGCTAAGAAAGTCGTAAACCGCGTTTTGAAGAAACAAGCAAAACCGGATCTCGCACTCGCAATTGTTGCCCATTGTGAAGAACGTGGCGTAGATTGCATTCCTGTACTTTTGCGCTGGACGCTCAAACGCGTGGTAACTATGGCAAATGGGAATACGTAAAGAGCGATCCCCAAAAATAGACAGACAAAAAAAGCACACCTATTAGGTGTGCTTGTATCAAGAATCAGTAATTTTGATTAACTGTATTGACCGGGATAAGTCTCAATACACAGCGGATACAAATAAGATCGGGGGTTCACTACTGTACTTGTTCTGCGAGCGAAGAAGTAGCGGCTGATTTCGCATGCAACCAAAGACCTGTTGCTTTCATTAGGTAACCAAACACGCCACCTAAAATCAGCGATGGCACACAAGTTGCCAATTGCCGTCTGCAGCAAAAGTCGCGCATGAGCCAATGAAGTACCAGGGATGTACGCTAACCAAGCTTGTTTCGCTTGAATACACATGAAGAACGCTACGATAGCTGTAATTACATATCCGATGATCTCCATACCCACGTAAGTCGAGCCATAGATGATAACCATCGCCCAGAAAACACCTGTCATATTGGTAATCAAGCTTTCTGCTAGCCCTTTCAAGCCACTTGTCGGGGACGCAAGTAACTCGTACAGCCAAGAAAGCCAGCCCAAGATAACAGGCCAAGGGAGATAGCGATCCAGCCCCATACGCCAGAGAGAATGCCAGTTGTAATTGAAATAGCTAAAAGTGTGGTCATGGTATTCTTACCCGCTTCGTTAGTTTCGCACCATTTGGTTTGAAAACTGCCTTCATACATTGAAATCAGGCAGTCAATACTAGGCATATCCCATGCGAACTTCGGTGATCTAGATCTCATTAACTCTCTATTTCGTTGCATGTTTTACACGTAAAATTTGACGCAACCGATAAATCAACAGATTTCGAAAATAACAAAATCACAATCAGTTGGGTAAAATGAGCAATAAATGACAAAAAGGCCCCGCGAGATGCAAAGCCTTTTCTAAAATGACAGCAAGTTATTACGAATATCGCTTAAAACACAGAAGGTTTACCTTTCATCATGCGTAACCCTTCACGCTTGATACAGTCAACTAACGGGTTTTCCGCCATATCTGCTCGCCAGATAAACGACAAGGTTCGATCCATCTTGAGATCAGGTACATTTAACGCCACCAAATCCCCTGCTTCAATGTAACGTTCTACATCGAGATAAGGCAGACACGTCAAATACTGCCCGTTTGATACCAAACTTCTTAATACTGGAACGTGTTCGTATTCACGCCACACGTCTAAATCTTCAATAAGATGGTGAATAGAGCTATCAAAAATCTTGCGGGTACCTGAACCATGTTCTCGCAATACCCATTTTGCTTGTTCAAGTTGAGCTAAGCTCACCGATGAGTTACGCGCAAATGGATGATGCGACGCTGCGACTACAGTAAGATGGTCTCGGCACCAAATCTCTTGGTGTAAACGGTTATCTCGCAGCGACCTTCAATGACGTCGATGTACAGCTACGTACGTCTGAGCATCGATCGATGTAAGATGGTCTCGGCACCAAATCTCTTGGTGTAAACGGTTATCTCGCAGCGACCTTCAATGACGTCGATGTACAGCTACGTACGTCTGAGCATCGATC
>LZQR01000406.1_pt1 | contig 10628 bp, 13 predicted proteins | sample 768601 | NCBI WGS metagenome assembly LZQR01 (sample SAMN05207299, study PRJNA324521) | oil field metagenome | isolation source: sample BH-FW-24 from oil reservoir | place: India: Bombay High | collected 2015-12-04
TTATGCGCGGTGTTGCGAACATTCGCGATGCCTTCAGAAGAACCGAGCTGTTCACGATGATGAGCCGTGTAGTGACATTGATCGATGCTCAGAGTACGTAGCTGTACACGTCGATGCTCAGACGTACGTAGCTGTACATCGATGATGCTCAGAGTACGTAGTGACATCGATCGATGCTCAGAGTACGTAGCTGTACACGTCGATGCTCAGACGTACGTAGCTGTACATCGATGATGCTCAGAGTACGTAGCTGTACATCGATCGATGCTCAGACGTACGTAGCTGTACATCGATCGATGCTCAGACGTACGTAGCTGTCTAATGGACCGCCCAGAGCGATTTCCATTTGTTCTTTCGCTAACTGCCCATCAAATGGCGCAACTTGGTCTTGCAAAAGCGCAAGAGGATCAGCGATATGCGGAGGGAAAAGGTCACGGCGAGTCGACATCATCTGACCGAACTTAATCCAAACCGGACCAAGTTCTTGCAGAGCGAGACGAAGGCGTTCACCCAGCGGTTTTTCTGGGTGCTTGTTCTTCATCCAGAATAGGCTTTTGCGCATCAAAAGCGGCGCTTTGGTCAGTTGATGATCAGGCAGCAACTCATCCAAGCCGTATTCCAGCTGAACTTTAATGATTTGGTATAAGCGTTTTATTTCTGCTGGCGTCATGAGTTCTCCAGCGCAGGCTTATCCGAATCGAATTTGTTTAGTAATGCGTTTAAGCGTGCTTCAACGCGAGAGGCTTGGCTTCGTACGTCGTCCACTTGGTCACAGAAGTGGGCAATTTCTAGCGGTGCTGGCGCCAGCTTCCACTCTTCTGTTACTACTTGAGCAAGATGACGCTGGTGTTTTTCTGCTTGAGAAGCAAAGAAACCGCCGACGTTTTTGGTGCCTTGCACAAAAGTATGTGCCACGACATCACCTGTCACGCGAGACAGCCACTCTTCGATATCAGGTTTGCAATCCACCATCAATTGAGAGAATTTCTGTGCCAATTGGATGTCACCTTCAAGTTCAAGTTTATCTTGCTTGATAAGGCGAGTGATATTGGCTTGATCGCGCAACTCAGGCAGCACGCTTAGATTCAGCGACAGATAACAATCTGGCTGACCTTCGTAATTGCCCAAGACATCGATTTGCTGGCTGAAGATGAACGTCAGCGTCTTATTGATCTCTTTCAGGTGAATTTGAATCACCTGACCTTTAAGACGTGACAAACGACGACCCAATTCAGGATCGTCTTTAATCAGCGTATTTAGTGTCGTTTCAATAACGGCAGTGATAAGAGGTTCAAATGGCATACCGCTTATCCTTAGAATTTGTAGCCGCGGTGCAGCGCCACAATACCACCCGTTAGGTTGTAGTATTTGGTGTTTTCGAAGCCCGCTTCTTTCATCATGCCTTCCAACGTATCTTGGTCTGGGTGCATGCGGATAGATTCTGCTAGGTAACGGTAGCTGTCTGCGTCATTTGCCACTAGCTCACCCATCTTCGGCAATAGGTGGAAAGAGTACGCGTCGTACACTTTGGATAGTGGGTCTAGGATTGGTTTTGAGAACTCAAGCACCAACAGACGACCACCTGGCTTCAATACGCGGAACATAGAGCGCAGCGCTTTGTCTTTATCGGTGACGTTACGTAGACAGAAGCTAATCGTGATCACGTCGAAGTAATCATCTGGGAACGGCAGTTCTTCTGCGTTCGCTTGAACGTAATGCACGTTACCTACAATGCCGTTGTCGCGCAGTTTGTCACGACCCACATTCAGCATTGAGTTGTTGATGTCCGCTAGGATCACGTGGCCTTGGTCGCCAACAATGCGCGAGAATTTCGCCGTCAGGTCACCAGTACCACCACCTAGGTCAAGAACACGTTGACCAGGACGAGCGCCACTGCAATCAATAGTGAATCGCTTCCAAAGGCGGTGAACGCCGCCGGACATCAAGTCATTCATGATGTCGTATTTCGCTGCCACTGAGTGAAAAACTTCGGCAACTTTGGTCACTTTTCGTCTTTTGCCACTGTGGTAAAACCAAAGTGGGTAGTGTCGTTATCTAACGCTGTATTTGATTGCACACTTGTGTCCGTCATTCTGATTCCTCTTGGGCAGCACTTTCTCACTTCGGGGCGGTTGCTGACAAATATATTCGCCCACTGTACTGCGGGGGATTAGTTTACTTTATCCTCAGCCGGATGTCTTTCTACTAAAGAAGCATTTTCCGAAAATGACTCCGTCTGCGCCAACTGAGCAAGCTCAGGAGAAATAGGGCGTTTTACCTCAACACCAAGTTGCTTAAAGCTCTCCGCCTGACGGATCACGTTGCCACGCCCTGTCGCCAACTTATTCATCGCCCCTTGGTAAGTTTGGTTGCTTGTCTAATGCGCCGCCAAGCCCTTCCATATCGTCTACAAACAAGCGCAGTTTGTCGTACAACTTCGCCGCTCGTTCAGCGATCAATTGGGCGTTTTCGTTTTGGCGTTCGTTACGCCACAAGTTATCTATCGTACGTAGCGCCACCAGCAAAGTGGTCGGGCTGACCAAAATAATGTTTTGTTCCATCGCATCTTTAACCAAACTTGGGTCGGCTTGAATCGCAACTTGGAATGCAGGTTCCACCGGAATAAACATCAGCACGTAGTCTAAGCTCTGGATGCCTTTAACTGGTGATAATCTTTGAGGCTCAAGCCTTTGATATGCGCACGCAGCGCGGCTAAGTGATCACTTAGCGCCTGCTCACGTTGAATGTCGTTCTCTGCGTTGAAGTAGCGCTCGTACGCCACTAACGCCATTTTCGAATCGACCACCACTCGCTTGTTTTGCGGTAAGTGAACAATTACATCCGGTTGATAGCGTTTGCCCGCTTCATTTTGCAAGCTCACTTGAGTTTGATACTCGTGCCCTTCACGTAAGCCAGACTCTGCCAAGACGCGAGCCAGAACCACTTCACCCCAGTTACCCTGCTGTTTGTTGTCACCTTTCAGAGCTTGAGTAAGATTGACCGCTTCTCGGGTCATATGCTCATTCAAACGTTGCAGGTTCTTCAACTCATGCACCAAGGTGTGGCGCTCTTTGGCTTCTTGGCTGAAGCTGTCGTTAACTTGTTTTTTGAACCCTTCTAACTGCTCTTTCAGTGGAGACAGCAAACCTTCCAAACTCTGGCGGTTTTGCATGTCGACTTTGGCGGTTTTCTCTTCAAACAACTGATTCGCTAAGTGCTCAAATTGCTGCTTCAAACGCGTTTCTGCTTGCTCAAGAATTTGCAGTTTTTCCGCATTGGCTTGGTTGATTTGCTCGTGGCGCGCTTGCTGCTCACGAAGCTGAGTTTCAAGGCGCGATTTGTGTTCACGCATCTGACCTAGCTCATCAAAATACTGCTGACGCTCTTGCTTCACAGCTTCGAAATAGCGCAGTTTTCCATCGCCGCCATCAATTTACCATGAGTTTGGCGCACCTCGAATGCCGCTTTATCGCGTTCATCATCGAGCTCATCCAATTCCTGCTGCGCATCGGAGAGGTTTTGCTTCACCTGTTCAAGTTGTTGTTGATGAAGCTGTTTTTCAGAGGAGAGCTGTTGTTCGAGCAATTGAGTTTGTGTGGCAAAGCGCTGTTTGACCCACCAACCCACTGCAACACCGCTGATGGTCGCGGTAAAAAGAGAAGACAAAATGAGAGATTGATGCTCAAGAATCCATTGCATAATAGCGAGTTAGCCTGTGTTTTTTATCTCTAATAATGGTATTTACATACTGGATAAATGTCCAGTTTGTTGGATGAAAAATCCTCGCATACACTAGGCGCTCCGTACAACATTCTCACACTAGCTCAAACCAACAGCAATGAGCGGTACATCATCACACAGAGGCATCATGAACGAGCGTCGCGCCCTAGGATTTGGGCTATCAGCGGTATTACTTTGGTCAACAGTAGCGACCGCATTTAAATTGACTTTGGCGGAATTCACACCGATTCAGATGCTGACCATGGCGAGTATTGTCTCGGCCATCGCACTCATCATGGTATGTGGTGTACAGGGGAAGTTGAATCAGCTCAGCTCAACATTCCTTTCCAACCCTTGGTACTACTTACTACTTGGGCTGATTAACCCGCTAGCGTACTACCTTATTCTGTTTAAAGCCTACGACTTACTGCCAGCCTCTCAAGCGCAGGCAATCAACTACAGCTGGGCGATCACACTCACCTTAATGGCAGCGGTTTTCTTAGGTCAGAAGATCCGCAGCAAAGACTGGATTGCTTGTGGTTTTAGTTACTTGGGCGTTATCGTGATTGCCACCAAAGGCAATGTGTTGGGAATGGAGTTCGAAAGCCACTTGGTGTCGGACTAGCGCTGCTTTCTACATTACTGTGGGCAAGTTACTGGATTCTCAACACCAAAAACAAAGCCGACCCTGTAGTAGGTGTACTATTGGGCTTTCTGGTGGCGATTCCCTTTGCGATTGGCTTAAGCATTTACGAAGGCGCAAATTGGAGCCAGATCACCGCGAAAGGTTGGGCGGCAGTGACCTATGTTGGTCTGTTTGAGATGGGCGTAACCTTCGTGTTATGGCTATCTGCACTGAAGTTAACCGAGAACACAGCGCGCATCAGCAATCTGATTTTTGCTTCACCATTCATCTCACTCATGCTGCTTTCTACTATCATTGGCGAAGAGATTCACCCATCCACTTTGATTGGCTTGGTGCTTATCATCAGCGGCTTAGTCATTCAACAAGTGAAGTTTGGCAAGCAGCAAAAACAGGCAAACAACGCTCAGTAACATTGCCCGAAACCATTGCAAAAATGAGACGCGATTTATAAAAAAGAGAGCTAGCTAACAGTTTACCCGATTAATGAAGTGTTCCTTGCTTGGATTTGTCTGGGCTTTGGATACGATATAGCCAAAGCCCGATATTTACGTCTAGTCAGATGTTCAACATTCAAATCCAAGGGCGTTTCAGGATGCTTTATTAATTATGTTTCGCTTCGCTATCTCCCCTGCATTGATGACTGACTGGAAACAGGCTCTGCAACAATTCTGTGATGCCACACAGGCGCACGGTCAGCTTTATACGTTCAGCTATACTCGCCAATGGCGTTTGAGTGAGCTGGCGACATCGCCGCAGCATAATCGTGAAGTCGTTGCGATTCTCGATCCTGCCACTGAATGCTTTACCTATCCTCAACTCGTTGTTGAACAAACGCCTTTTCAAAGCCAAACCTTGAGTTACTGCCCGGTATGGCTGCCGAGTGGTGAGCTATTTGCTGCGCTCGCCTTGGTTCATCCAACTGAGCAAAATACTGTTATTTCTGGGTGGTTAAGCGCATTAGCGGGACGCATCGGCTTTGATGTTGCTCAGACTTATCATAAAGAGCAGAAGCGCCACGATGTTCAATTGCCAGAGTTACTGCCATCACTGCAAGAGTTCATCGACTGCTTAGAAGACCACACGTGGATAAAAAGTACCGATGGTCGTTATGCGATGACCAACCGCAGCGTTGAAGACTCTTGGCAAATGACGGGCAGTGACATTGTTGGCAAGAATGACTTCGAGTTGTTTAGCAGTCGTCGAGCGAAGAAGTTCATTGATACCGACCAGTTGGTCATTGCTACTGGCAGCCAAAATACCGTCGAAGAATGCACTCTCATTGATGACAACAACAACCCAACCTGGTTGGAAACCATCAAATCGCCAATCCGCAGCCAAACTGGTGAGCTCGTCGGCATTTTAGGCATGACACGTAACGTCACTCGTCGAAAGATGGTGGAAACTCAGTTGTCATTGGCGTCAAAAATCTTCGATAACTCCCACGAAGGATGGTGATCACCGACCGTAAAGCCAATATTCTCGATGTGAACAGCGCCTTCACCCACATCACTGGCTACACAGCCGAAGAAGTGATCGGTAAGACCCCCAACATCCTGCGCTCTGGGCACCATGACAGCAAATTTTATCAACAGTTGTGGCGTCAATTAGAAAGTAAGGGGCAATGGAAAGGCGAATTCATCAACCGTAAAAAAGATGGCAGCATTTACCCGCAGCTCGCCACCATCAGCGCTGTGATGGACGATAAAAACCATCTGATTAACTACATCTGTGTGTTCGAGGACATCTCGGTACGTAAAGCTCATGAAGAAAAACTGCAACGCATGGCCTTTTACGATCCATTGACCAACCTGCCTAACCGTACCCATTTGATCAGCTTACTAGAACAGCACATTGAGAACGGTCAGAAGCATCAACACGCGTTTGCGACCCTGTTCCTCGATATCGACCACTTCAAGCACATCAACGACAGCATGGGACACTTCTGTGGCGACCAACTGCTGACTAAACTCGCTGAACGTCTGCAAGACGTGCTGCACTTACGCGCTCATGTGGCACGTATCGGTGGCGATGAGTTTGTCATTATATTGCCGAATATCGAATCGGATTCGCAGCTGATCGATACCATTGAGGACATACTCTGCCTGTTCAACCGTCCTTTTGAAGTCAGCAAGAACGAATCTTTACGTATTTCCACCAGCGTAGGTGTGGCGCGGTATCCTCAAGACGGACAAGACAGCGAAACCTTGCTCAAGAACGCCGATACTGCCATGTACTTGGCGAAGAAAAATGGTCGTAACGGCTACGCGTTCTACTCACCAGATTTGACCGATAAATCCGTATCTCACGTTCGTATGCAGTCTGCTCTGCATGAAGCGATTGAGAAGAATCAACTGCACCTAGCGTACCAGCCGCAATACAACTTAAACGCCAATGAACTGGTGGGCGTAGAAGCCCTGCTACGCTGGCAACATCCCGATCTTGGAATGATTTCTCCAGCGGACTTTATCCCGATTGCAGAGAAAACGGGCTTGATTCAGAGCATTGGTAAATGGGTCTTGGAGCAAGCTTGTTTGCAAGGTCGCGCATGGCTAGATAACGGCATTGAATTTGGCAAGCTCGCGGTGAACGTATCGGCTCTTCAGCTACAGCAATCGGACTTCATCAGCAAACTTGGAGCTATTCTGAAACAAACCGAATTCCCGGCGCACCGCCTAGAGCTGGAAATCACCGAAAGCTTCCTACTGATCGATCCACAACAAGCCATCGCATCGCTGAATTACTGCGCGAGATGGGCATGGAAATCTCTCTTGATGACTTTGGCACCGGTTACTCGTCACTGTCTTACCTCAAAGGTTTGCCAATCAACAAATTGAAGATCGACCGCTCTTTCGTAAGCGATGTTCCAAGCAATACCGACAGCAATGCGATCGTGAATGCCATCATTGCGATGGGACAAACCCTTTCGTTAAAAGTGGTTGCAGAAGGCATCGAAACCGACGAGCAAGCCCAATACCTATTCGAGCGAGGCTGTATCTACGGACAAGCTTCCGCTTTAGTGCCCCAGTTCGCGCGGAGAAGTTATTCAAATAAAAACAGACCGAGCACTGACTCGGTCTTTCACTTTCTCCACAAATGGTTACTTCCCAGAACAACGCGCCCATTTTTAGTTATACAAAAATTTTTTACTTACCTGCATCCAATCGACTGTTTCTCTCGTCTCTTATCCGCTTGTTTCCATTAATGGTTAGGAGAAAACATGAAATATCACATAATCGCGGCAGGATTGACCGCTCTGCTCACTAGTACTTCAACACTTGCGTCACCACTGCTCGACCCAAGCATTATCCATAAACCAAACGATGGAGAAATCAATGTCTATGGCCCAGGAGGCCCCGACACCGCTCTTCGTCATGCCGCAGAAGCTTTCAGTAAAAAAGTAAGGTGACGGTAAACGTGATCGCTGGGCCTGAATCAAAGTGGACGAAAGATGCACAGAAAAATGCTGACTTAATCTTTGGATCCGCAGAACAATCCATGAGCGCTTTTGTTGAAACCTACCCCTTTATTACCGATCAAGATGTTGAGCCAGTGTACTTGCGCCGTGCAGTGATTGCGGTCCCAAAGGGGAACCCAAAAAATATCAACGGGATTAAAGACCTACTCGAAAAACCAGCGCGAATAGTCGTGACTGAAGGTCTAGGGGTTTACAACACTTCCGGTACAGGCGTTTGGGAAGATGTCGCAGGACGCACGGGTTCACTGGCTGACGTACAGAACTTTCGCAAAAAATCATTGCTTACGCCAAAGGCAGCGGAGCAAGTTTCAAAGCTTTTCAACAACAAAAGGCTGATGCGTGGATCACTTGGATTCACTGGCCGCTCAACCATGCCGATAAAGTCGACTATGTAGAAATTGAGCCAGAAAGACGCATCTACCGAGATCTCACCCTAGCAAAGGCAAAAGGTGCAGATCCACAAACTCAAGCTTTCATTGATTTCGTTAACAGCAGTGAGGGAGAAACCTTTTTCACTCGCGAAGGTTGGACTCGTTAATAAGGAAAACGACTGTGAAAAAACTATTATTTTCAGCATTACTGGTCACCTCAACTAGTTTTGCTGCACCAACAATAACTACGTCAGTTGGAGAGGTATACACCGATGCCTCAGGCAAATCACTTTATACCTTTAGCAAAGATCCAGTTGGGAAATCTGTATGTACTGACCAATGTGAGAAGTTATGGCCGCCTGTTCTTGTAACCGCACAATCCAGCAAGCACTTCGGTACGCAAGCAGGCTTCAGCCAAATAACAAGAGAAGACGGCAACAAACAATGGGCTTTGAACGGAAAACCACTTTATCGCTGGCTTAAAGACTCTCAGAAAGGAGAGATCACAGGTGCGGGCATCAAAGGCGTTTGGCCACTAGCGCGAGCGGATGATGTCACCATCAGACTGTACAATGATGGTAAGCAACGTTATCTGGTCGATAGCCATAATAAGACTCTCTATACCTTTGATAAAGATAAGCCAAACCAATCCGTTTGCTACGATGATTGCGCCTCTAAGTGGCCACCTGCTCTTGTGGATACAGAGATAACTCAAAAGGGGATAGCAAATCTAAAGCTGACGGGAGGATTTGGTGTGACTCAGCGCAACGACGACTCATATCAATGGACATATCACAACAAACCGCTTTATCGTTGGATAAAAGACCAAAAGCCCGGCGACACTAGCGGGAATGGCGTAAAACAAGTCTGGCACATTGTAGAACAATAATGAGGAAAGCGTGAACACCGATAAACATAAGATAGGTTTACTGCTTTCCCAAGTAGCGCTTCGAGACCAAGCTGCGTTCGAAGCGCTATACCAGTTGACCAGTACCCGGCTTTTCAACGTTATCCTCGGCGTCGTTAAAGACGAACACGTTGCAGCAGATATACTTCAAGAGGGGTTCGTAAAGCTCTGGCACAACAACCAGCAATATCCAGTAAATCACCCTTGGGCTTGGTTATGCCAAAGTATGAGAAACCTCGCTATAGATGAAATTAGAAAGCGGAACAATCGAGGGGAAGAACAACTGGTAAAGCCCCCGAAGAGGTCGCTCTCGAAGTAACATCTGACTCAGGAGCCAACTTATCATACTGCCTAAACTCGCTCGCTGAAGAAAAAAGGAATGCGATTATCTTGGCCTATCAGCACGGATGAGTCATCAAGAGATCGTCCACCATGTGAGCACTCCACTTGGCACAGTGAAATCGTGGATTCGCCGAGGTTTACAGGAGCTAAAACGATGCCTAACCCAATTAAAAACGCACGTTATCAAAATCAAGAGCTAAGAGATAAACTCGCCGGCGAATACGTTCTGGGAACATTAACGCCACTCGTACGAAAGAGATTGGAAACCCTCATGCGATCAGATCCCACTTGGTGGGAACACATCGACCTTTGGCATCAGCATTTATCTAGCTTAACCCCAGCAGTCGATATGGCACATTCTGAAGGCAACTTGAAACCTCCGCCACGCCAAGTATGGAAAAACATCGCATCCCAAACAATCAAACCACCGAAGCAGACTCAGACTATGCGTTGGTGGTGGCTCCCTATTAGCATGGCTTTTTCTCTACTCCTAGGATTGTCGCTACAACCTTTTGTATCACCAACCTCGCAACCAACAGAAATCGCACAGGTGCGCCCTATTAGTTACTTAGCCATGATGTCTTCTCAGAGCCAAAAAGACCATTTTGCTTTGGTCGCCTATCAAGGAGAAAAGCCCGGGCAATCAAGCATCCGCATGCAGCGAAATCGTGCGATGGCGAAAGTACCTATGGATAGAGCAATGGTGTGGATGAGAGATGGAAATACCGGTGAGCTCAAACTCATTGATAGCCTAGAAAATGTAAATAACGTCCGCTATATGTCGCCAACTGAGTGGCAAACGCTTAAAACAGTTCTGAACTGTTAGTGACCGCTAATCGCGACCCAAACAGTGAGATTTTATATCGAGGCCGTTGTGTAGAACTAAGCAACCCTCCAACAAGCAAAGCATCATAAGCCCTTAGCTTTCGGTAAGTCTAATATGGTATTGAACAGCAGCGATGGTCGTCATTATGAGTCCATCGCTGTTGCGGAGAAATTGTTAACTACACCCACTGACCAGCAACAAAACCGCTCGACCAACACCATTGGAAGTTATAACCACCTAACCAGCCGGTTACGTCCATCACTTCAGCACCCCATTTCGCGCGAGAAGTTGTTTCGTTAGAGATCGTTCGCAAAAATATAACCTCCAATGAAACGGAATCT
>LZQR01000407.1_pt1 | contig 10626 bp, 10 predicted proteins | sample 768601 | NCBI WGS metagenome assembly LZQR01 (sample SAMN05207299, study PRJNA324521) | oil field metagenome | isolation source: sample BH-FW-24 from oil reservoir | place: India: Bombay High | collected 2015-12-04
ACGTGTGTACGCATGAGCGAACAACAGCATTTTGCCATTTGATTCCCATTGATCGGTCGGTGTTTCAGGGAACTCCCGATTATATTCTGAGAATAGCTGAGTGAAGATCGCCGCGAATTCATCTTCCGAACGCAAGAAGTATTGCAGTAGGGCGTCGTCGTCTTGGCGAATCGCATCCGCAATCATTTGGATTGGGTGCGGGTTCATGAGCGCAAATGCCAACATTCTTACCATGAACAAGTAGATTTTTTGATTAGACGGGGTGTTTTCTGGCATTTCGTTGACCAGCTGCGCCATGTAGCTTTGCATGAAGTCATCCATGCCGTCGCTCACTGCTTGCCAGATCTTCTCTTTACTGCCGAAGTGGTGGCGAATCAAACTATGGGACACACCAGCTTTCTCACTGATGTTGCGAAGCGAAACTCGTTCGTACCCTAACTCACAGAACATATCTGCCGCGACTCTAAGAATCAGGCACTTAGTTTGCTCAGCGGCTTCGGCACTTCTACGGCCTTGCTTTCTTTCTGTCATAGTTCGAATTTTCCCGAATATTAATCAACGCGCCTATTTTTACCAGAACCGGACACTTTGACTAATTATTTTATTATCCACATGGAAAATATGTTGATCATTTTTTTGCGATCAATATACTGCACGACTGTGTAATAAATATAAAGTCGATGGAGAAAGCCAGTGCGAAAACAATACTTAAGGCGCACATTTGTCGGAGCAGCGGTGGTATTGAGCCTCGCCACGATGCTGACAGGGTGTAACAAAGCCGTATCAGAGCCGTCCGAACCATTAATCAAACCAGTAAAATTGCTTGCTGTTAATGATCTAACGGTTGCCGATTCCGATGCATTCCTTGCACGAATAGATGCAACCTACAGAGCGCAACTGTCATTTCAGGTTGGTGGCGAAATTGAGAAGTTGATCGTGCGAATGGGTGAAGAGGTGAAGCAGGGCGATGTACTTGCGACGCTAGACCCAAAAGATTTGCAGCTGGCGCTTGATGCATCACAAGCGCAGTACGCATTAGCAAAAACGCAATGGGAACGCTCAAAAAGCTTGTACAACAAGAAGCTGATCAGCACTGATAGCTATGACCAGCAAGAAACCCAATACAAAGCGGCACTGGCAAACTTAGAGCAAGCAAAAACCGACCTGAGCTACACAGAGATTCATGCGCCGTTTGATGGTGTGGTGTCTTATACCTACGTGAACCCTTATCAAGTGGTGGCGGCTAAGCAAGAAATCTTAAATCTTATCGACAACACTACGTTGGACGTGTCTTTCACTCTTCCGGTGACTTACGCCGAAGCGGTGTCACTCAACGCACTTAAAGGCGCAGAGATGTGGGTGACGATGGACAGCGAGCCAAACAAACGAATCCAAGGCACGTTCAAAGAAATCTCAACCCAACCGAATGCCGATACCAACAGCTATGAAGCGATCGTGACGATTACTCGTCCTTCTGATCGTAACTTGCTAACGGGCATGACAGGGCAAGTACACATAGCGAAGAAAAATGTATCCAACGCGATGATGCTACCAAATGCGGCTTGGGTATCGAAAGACGCAGCTCATGGTGAAGTTTGGGTCATGGACAGCGATACACAACAAGTTAATAAAGTGACCTTGTCACTAAATGCGAGCGGTGCTGTGGAGTCTGGTTTGGATAACAACGACTACGTGGTTATCGCAGGTGTTGAACGCCTAGTGGAAGGCCAAGTGGTGAAAGCTTGGGTTCGTGAGGAAGGTATCTAATGAAACGTTCATTATTCACAGTATCGGCTATCGCACTGGCGGTACTCACTGGTTGTAATAGCACGGATGAAGTCGTGACAGAACAGCCTCTGTATGTCTCGACAGTATCAGTCGATGTTCCCGTAAAAAGCCAATACCGCACATTTAAAGGTCAGGTTGTGCCTGCCGAGCAAACACCAATTGCGTTTCGTCGCGCAGGCGAAGTTCAGCATGTGTTAGTAAAGGCGGGTGACACGGTGAAACAAGGCCAGATGATCGCCAAGCTAGACGACAGCAAAGAGAAGCAAGCGCTCAACGACGCAGAAGCACAATACACACTCGCGATTCGTCAGCTTAAACGTGGTGAAGAGCTGCATAACCGCCAAATGATTTCTAAAGCGGAGTTGGACGAGCTAACGGCGAACAAAGAACTGGCGGAAGCAAATTTCTACAACGCAACCAACCAATTGAACTACACACGTTTGTTTGCACCGTTTGCGGGCAAGGTTTCGGATGTTTTCAAAGAGCGTTTTGAGCGTGTTGCGATTGGCGAGCCGGTTTTAAACCTTTATCAGAGCGACAAAGTGTACGTTCGTATCGAGTTGTCAGACAACGTACTTGCGATGATAAATCCAAATATACAAAGCATGAGCTACCAGCCTCAAGCCACGTTCTCGGGTGACGCGAAATCTTACTCTTTGGATTACTTAGAGCACACAAGTGAGCCAAACGCACAAACGCAAACTTACCAAATGTATTTAACCATGCCACAACCTGAGCAAGAGATTCTGCCGGGTACCAGCGTAAGCGTTGCGGTAGACATGGTCGCTGCGGGTATTACTTCGATTGATGGTTACAACATCCCAATGACGGCGCTTCAAGCGGGCAGTCATGCTGGTGAGTTTTTCGTTTGGAAATTAAACGGTGACGCCGTCACTAAAGTGGAAGTGTCTATCGACCAAGTAAATGGAGAAGGCGCAATTTTGTCATCAGGTGTTGCTCAAGGCGATGTATTAGTGAATTCCAGCTTACGCAAACTGCGCGAAGGTAAGCATGTGGATGTGGTGGAGAAACAACAATAATGAGCATTGCTGAATACTCAATTAAGAACAAAGTCATCAGCTGGCTGTTCATCGTTATTCTAGCGATCGGCGGTGTGACGTCGTTCCTAGAACTTGGTCGGTTGGAAGACCCGGCATTTACCATCAAAGATGCGATGGTGATTGCGACTTATCCTGGTGCGACTTCTAAAGAAGTAGAAGAAGAGCTGACGTATCCGCTTGAGAAAGAGATTCGTAAGCTGCCTTATATCGATAAGATTACGTCGACGTCCTCAAGTGGTATGTCACAGATTATGGTGAGCATGAAGATGGATTACGGTCCGGACGAATTGCCGCAAATCTGGGATGAAATGCGCCGTAAAATCAACGATCTGCAACCAACTTTGCCGCAAGGCGTTCAATCTCTGCAAATCATTGATGACTTTGGTGACGTGTACGGTGTGATGCTGATGCTAACGGGTGACGACTATGATTACGTAGAACTGAAACGTTACGCAGACCAACTCACGCGTGAACTCGAACTGATCGATGGCGTGGGTAAAGTTGATATCGCTGGCGACCAACAAGAGATGCTGTTTGTTGAGATTTCCTTGGATCGCTTGGCGGCTTTGAACCTCGACATGAACGTGATTTCTGGCTTGCTGAACCAGCAGAACAACGTGGTTTCAGCTGGTGAGGTGATGGTAAACGGCGAGAGCTTATTATTCGCCCAAGCGGTACATTAAACACGGTTGAAGCACTAGAGAACCTGATTATTCATGGTCGCGATACGGGTAACCTGATTCGCTTGAAAGACGTGGCGACCATCAGCCGTGGCATTCAAGAAAAACCAGGCAATGTGCTGCTGTACAACGGCAAGAAAGCGATCAACATCGGTATTTCGTTTGCGTCTGGCGTAAACGTGGTAGAAGTCGGTCAACGTATTGAAGCTGAACTAGCAAGCCTTGAGACCATCAAGCCCGCTGGTATCGATATGAACTACTTCTACAACCAATCACAAGAAGTAGACGATTCTGTAAAAGCGTTTGTTATTAGCTTGGCAGAAGCGGTTGCTATCGTAATCATCGTACTGCTGTTCACCATGGGTCTACGCAGTGGTGTGATCATCGGTTTGGTTTGTTGTTGACGGTATTCGGTACCTTCATCTTGATGAACTACAACAGCATTGAGCTGCACCGTATCTCACTTGGCGCGCTGATCATTGCACTTGGTATGCTGGTGGACAACGCCATCGTGGTGGTCGAGGGAATATTGGTGGGTCTTAAGAAAGGACGAACCAAAGTTCAAGCCGCTACAGACATTGTTAGACAAACACAGTGGCCGCTGCTTGGTGCAACAGTCATTGCTATTACCGCGTTTGCACCTATCGGTCTGTCACAAGATGCGACTGGTGAGTTCATGGGCTCTCTGTTCTGGGTTCTATGTTTCTCACTATTCTTGAGCTGGATTACCGCGATTACGCTAACGCCATTCCTTGCGGATCTTCTATTGAAAGAAGAAGACAAGAATGCAGATGCAGATGCAGAAGACGAAGACCCATATAAAGGTTGGTTGTTCGTAGCGTTTGGTGCGTCTCTTAAATTTGCGTTGCGTTTCCGTTGGTTAACGGTAGCAGGCATGGTGGCATTGCTCGTTGGTGCTGTGGTTGCGTTTGGTAGTGTGAAGCAACAGTTCTTCCCGCCATCAAACACGCCGATGTTCTACGTTGATATGTGGATGCCAGAAGGCACAGACATTCGCGAGACCATCAAGAAAGCGGAAGAAGTAGAAGTTACATTCGTACACAAGATGATGTCGATTTTGTTTCAGCTTCGATTGGTCAAGGTTTGCAGCGTTTCGCTCTGACTTACCAACCAGAGAAAAGCTACGAAGCGTACGCACAGTTCCAAGTTCGCACGACAGACCGTGAGAACATGTTTAAGCTACTGCATAAGCTGGACGACAACCTAGAGAAGACGTTCGATAAGCCAACGTTTCAGTTCAAGTTGATGGAATTCGGCCCGTCACCAGCGTCTAAGATTGAAGCGCGTATTACTGGCCCGGATCCACAAGTGCTGCGTGACTTAGCGGTGCAAGTCGAAGACATTCTGCATACTGATCCGGGAGCTCGTAATATCCGTCATGACTGGCGTGAGCGCACTAAAGAGTTAGTGCCTGTATTTAACGAATCGAAAGCACGCCGTTTAGGTATCTCGAAAGAAGATCTTTCAAGCACACTACAAATGGCGTTTGGTGGTAGCACACTGGGCTTCCTTCGCGATGGTACGCACATTCTGCCTATCATGACGCGTCTGCCAGAGGCGGAACGTGTGGATTTGAATCGCTGCAAAATGTGAATATCTGGAGTCCATCGCTTCAAAGCTACATTCCAGTAGACCAAGTGATTGATGGAGTGAAACTGGATTGGGAAGAGCCGTTAATTCAGCGTCGTGACCGCAAACGTACTCTAACGGTATTGGCTGACCACGATGTACTGAGTGACGATACAGCGGCAAGCTTGTTTGCTCGTGTTCAACCAAAAGTGATGGCACTGCATATTCCAGAAGGGTACGAAATCACTTGGGGTGGCGAGTACGAGTCATCGAAAGATGCGCAAGAAGGTCTGTTTGGCTCACTGCCAATGGGTTACCTGTTGATGTTCATCATTACGATGCTGCTGTTTAACTCACTGAAGAAGCCACTGGTTATTTGGTTCACCGTTCCGCTGTCTATCATCGGTGTGTCGTTTGGTTTGTTAACCACGAATATGCCATTCAGCTTTACCGCGTTCCTTGGTCTATTGAGTTTGAGCGGTATGATTCTGAAAACGGTATCGTACTTCTTGACCAGATTAACCTAGAGCTAGCGTCAGGTAAGGATCCTTACTTAGCGATTGTCGACAGTGCGATCAGCCGTGTTCGACCAGTAAGTATGGCGGCACTGACCACCATCCTCGGTATGATTCCATTGGTGTTTGATGCGTTCTTCGGATCAATGGCGATTACGATTATGGCAGGCCTTGGTTTTGCTACAGTTTTGACTCTGATTGTTGTACCAGTCATGTTTGCAATTCTGTTTAAGATCAAACCAACCACTGCATAAGGGACTTCCTGACTTTTATTATTGTCAGATTCCTGCCTAGCCCTGGGGATTTTCCTCAGGGCTTTTTTGATCCAAGAGAATTGAGATACGAGATGCGAGAGGAAAGAGAGAGAAAGAAAGATAATGGAGGCGAGAGTGTAGAGTCGAGAAGAGAATAAAGGCGAAAACCAGCGCTGGTGGTTTCGTGTACACCTCACTGATTTTTATGATTTTCTTACAAGCAATTGATAAATCTTGCGTATACTAAGAGCACATCAACAATAAAAGAGCGAACGCAAATGAACAATCGCGGATTACACGGACTCTTCCTTTTAGGCTCACTAACGCTAATTGGCTGTTCTTCAACAGACGGCATCTCTACCGATAACGCAGACTCTCAAGCGCCAGTAGAATTAAAAAGCGCGGATGCAGCCACTATTGCAACTTGGATCGACCAAAGCGTTCTAATGCCACAGGGCCTTTCTTTAGAAACAGATAAAATTCGTTATGTTACTGGATCAGCGGATTTGAATAGTGACGGCACAGCAGAACATTTGGTGTTATTCCAAGACCGTTTCTTCTGCGGAAGTGGTGGTTGCACGGCGTATATGTTCGATAACAACGGCAAAGTACTGAACCGCATGTCGGTAACAAGAACACCAATTGCACTCATTGACAGCTACAGTAACGGTTGGCAAGACTTTGTAGTGTGGAGTAATGGTGCTTACCGTCAGATGAGTTACAACGGAGAGTCTTACCCAACGAACCCTTCACTAGAACCTAAAGCTGATCGTAATACCCAGGTACAAACCGCTACGGCGTATGTTATGGCGACCGAGTTATACCAACAAGATGGTTACGATATTATGCCAGCCGATGATAAGCAGATTTGGACCCCGGCGAACGTGTATCACTTCACCTTTAAACACCATGGTGACCCACATAATGTCTACAATGCGACAGTGAACTTGAGCAGCGGTGATGTGGATGTTGAATCAGTACCAATGCAATAAATTGTCGGTTTAAACACTGCCAACTTAAACAAGAAAAGGGCGAACACTTATTATAAGCGTTCGCCCTTTGTTTTAGAGGCTCTTGTGCTCGATATGGTATTTGTTATCCCATGCTGTCGAGGTTACTTGGGCATATAAAAATACACCTCCCAAAGCCGAGGCTAGAGGGAGGTGTCGAATGCCAAATCGAGGGAGGCATTGTTAACTGTTATTTAATCGCTGTTTGCGATTAAGCGGCAGCTTGTTGTTTCGCTTCTGATTTGTTCTTTAGGAACGCGTAAGTGAAGCCCGTTACCGCTGTACCTGCTGCAATCGCTACCAAGTACATCAGTACTGGCGAGATTGCGTTAGGGATAAGCAGCACGAATAAGCACCGTGTGGTGCCATCAGTTTTGCACCGAACAGCATAGAAAGTGCACCTGTTAGTGCGCCACCTGCCATACATGATGGGATAACACGCATTGGATCTTTCGCTGCAAATGGGATAGCACCTTCAGAGATAAAGCACAGACCAAGAACGAATGATGCTTACCGCTCACGCTCGCTTTGCTCAAACTTGTTCTTAGCAAGGAATGTCGCAAGACCCATACCAAGCGCAGGAACCATACCTGCCGCCATGATTGCCGCCATTGGAGCGTAAGTTTGCGAAGCCCAATAGACCCACACCGAATGCGTAAGCGGCTTTGTTTACTGGACCACCTAGGTCGAAACACATCATTGCGCCAAGGATAATACCGAGTAGAACTGCGCTGTCAGAACCCATGTTGTTTAGGAAGTCAGTTAGGCCGTTCATGATGCCTGAAACCGGACCACCTACAATGTAAATCATCACCAGACCCGTGAACAGTGTCGCCACGAAAGGAATGATAAGGATCGGTTTAAGCGCTTCCATTGATTGTGGAAGTTTTACTTTGTCGGCTAGGAACTTCGCTGCGTAACCGGCGATGAAACCTGCTGCGATACCTCCAAGGAAACCTGCGCCAGTTGAGCTTGCTAGCATACCGCCCACAAGACCCGGAGCCAGACCTGGACGGTCGGCAATAGAGAAGGCGATGTAACCAGCAAGAACTGGAATCATCAATGCGAATGCAGAGCCACCACCGATGTTCATAAGTGCTGCTGCCAGCGTACCTTCTTCTTTGAATGCTTCGATACCAAATACGAAGGATAGGGCGATGATCAAACCACCGGCTACCACAACTGGAAGCATGTGAGATACACCTGTCATTAGGTGCTTGTATGCGCCTTTCTTCTCTTCTGTCGCTGATGATGCGCTAGAAGAGCCAGAGTGTTGGTATACGGTTGCTTGTTCAAACGCTTTGTCCATTTCTTCCGCTGTTTTCTTCAGCGCTGGACCTGTTTTAGTGCGGTACATCTTCTTGCCGTTGAAGCGGTCAAGAGGTACTTCAATATCCGCTGCGATGATCACCAAATCTGCGTCTGCGATTTCTTGGTCAGTCAGTTGGTTTTTGCACCTACTGAGCCACGCGTTTCCACTTTAATTTGGTGACCACGACGTTTGCCTTCTTCCTCTAGCGCTTCCGCTGCCATGAAAGTGTGTGCTACGCCAGTTGGACATGCAGTAATAGCAACGATCTTCTTTGTTGCAGATGCGCTTTCTGCTGGTGCTGCTACTTGTGCCGTAACTGTGGTTACTTGCTCTAGTGTTGCTGAGTTTTCAACCGCAGTTTGCAGGAAAGCCATTGCGTCTTTTGCAACGGTGCTGATATTTGCTTGGTAGACTTTTTTACCTACGAAACGAGAAGTATCAACTGGAGTGTTAGCCGCAATTACGATCGCTTCTGCTTGTTCAATGTCAGCGTCTGTTAGCAGTGTTGGTTCAACCACGCTTGATTGGCATTCAATCTTTGCGTTCCAACCCAACTTGGCTGCTGCTTGTTCTAGTAGGCCTGCCGCAATGATGCTGTTCGCAACACCACTTGGACAAGCTGTAATAATGGCAATATTCATACTGATAACCTTCTGTTCCTTAGTTTTGTCTAAGTTCGTATTAGGGTAAAGCTCGGTAACTTCGGTTTGGAGCTTAATGTTCTCCAGTTCTTCCTGACTGGTTAGGCCAACGCCAACTTGGCTCACTGCTAGGCAGAAAGCGCCGTAGCGAAGCGCAGTAAATCGTTCTTCGGCATCACTTGCATGTGACCCCAGCACAAGCCAGCCACAAGCGTATCGCCTGCGCCAACGGTGCTTACAACATTCATTCGTGGTGGTTGCGCGCGAAGCCATTCACCTTGGTTCAGCCACATCACGCCGTCTGCACCCATAGAAACCACGATGTTCTCAATGCCTTTGTCGCTTAGCGTCTGCGCTGCTTCTTGGCATTGTTCTGGGGTTGAAAGGTGCTCGCCGACAAAGTCACTTAGCTCTTCATCGTTTGGTTTGATCAACCAAGGGTGAGCGTCGATGCCCGCACGCAGCGCAGCTTTGCTGCTATCGAATAAGACTTTCTTACCTTGCTGATGCAGTTTCTCAATCCATGCTGCGCATTGCTCTGCAGTAACGCCGCCCGGTAGGCTGCCTGCCAATACAAAGTAATCGTGTGTTTCTGCAAGGCGGAATAGGGTTTCTTCAAAGCGTACGATTTCTTCTGCCGTAACTTGAACGCCAGGGAAGTTGATGTCGCTCACTTGGCCATCTGCTTCAACCAATTTCACGTTGATACGGGTTGCGCCTTCGACTTCAACGAATTCGTTCTTCACGTTGATATCGCTAAATAGTTGGTGAAACAGCTCTGGGTTGTCTTTGCCAAGAAAGCCCGTCACGGTAACGTCCGCACCAAGGTCGCTCAGTACCTTCGCCACGTTTACGCCTTTACCCGCAGCGTGTAGGTTGCTCTTTTCAACTAGGCTAACAGAACCGACTTTTAGTGCGTCTAGTGAGCCAGTGAGGTCAAGGGCAGGGTTAAGTGTGATGGTAACGACTTTGTTTGTTTCAATGCTGTCATTCTCTCGCCCCTTAACCTTCGCCAAGACCAGATGCGATTGCTTTGCCGATTGATTCAAGTGCTTGTGCAGCATCTGGACCTTCAGCAGAGAATTGAAGCTGGTGACCGTGTTTTACACCAAGCGCAATAACTTTCATTAGGCTCTTTGCGTTTACTGGTTTAGCATCGCCATCTAAATTAGCAACACGGATGGTTGATTCGAATTTCTTCGCTTCCGCGACCAGCATTGCGCCCGGACGAGCGTGCAAACCGTGCGCGTTCTTAATCTTGAACACTGCAGTGTTGCCATCTTCAGATGCTTCGCTTGCTACTTCTTCGCCTTTGAATAACGCTAGAACTTGCTCTGCAGAAGCATCAAGTAACTTGTTGTGTTCGTTGTTAAACACAAGCTTTGAAATTGTGCTTAGGATCGATTGGTGCGCGTTATTGCAAGCAGCAAACGCAACTAGAGCACGAACTTTCTCGCCTTCAAACTCACAGTCATTCGCTGTTGATACAAAAGAAACTCCAGTGCGAGTTACTTGCTTATCGCTACCGACTAGCCACAGACCTTGACCAAGGTGCGTCGGTGTTTTCGTCACAAGATCCGCAACGAATTCTGCACCAGCACAACCTGTATTCTTAAGTAGACCACCCGCAACCGCGCTCATCTGAACCATGTCGCTTGCAGGGAAGAGAAGTTGAATTAGAGAGGCATCGAAATCTGCTTCTAGCTGAACGTCACCATGAAGTAGGGCAATGATGTCATCTTCGCTTTTCGCATTGCGTAAGCGCTCTTCAACAC
>LZQR01000408.1_pt1 | contig 10603 bp, 10 predicted proteins | sample 768601 | NCBI WGS metagenome assembly LZQR01 (sample SAMN05207299, study PRJNA324521) | oil field metagenome | isolation source: sample BH-FW-24 from oil reservoir | place: India: Bombay High | collected 2015-12-04
CGCGGACCTGCCTGGCGTTCACGTGCTGCGCACCCTGTCAGAGACCGAAGACCTGTCCGCGTCCTTTCATGGCGCGAAATCCATCGCCATCATTGGCGCAGGCTATATCGGCCTTGAAGTCGCGGCGTCCGCGCGCAAGCGCGGCATGATGGTGACGGTGCTCGAAGCCGCCGAGCGCCCCATGTGCCGCACGGCGAGCCCGCTCCTGGGCGGCTGGTTCGGCGCGATTCATCGCGGCTATGGCGTCGATCTGCGGGTCAATGCGCCGGTGAAGGCCATCGTCGGCGAGAGCGGACAGGTGACCGGCGTTGAGCTTGTAGACGGCGAGATCGTCGAGGCGGACACCGTGCTGGTCGCCGCCGGTCTGACCGTGAATGATCATCTGGCGAGCGCCGCGGGGCTTGCGTGCGAGGATGGCGTGCTGGTGGATGAAACCGCGCGCACCGAGGACGAACGCATCTACGCCATTGGCGATGTCGCGCGCTTTCATTCCAAGCGCTATGACCGCTCGATCCGGCTTGAGTCCGTGCAGAACGCCATCGACCAGGGCAAGGCGGCGGCGCAGGCCATTTGCGGCCTTGAGGTCGATTACGATCCGGTGCCCTGGTTCTGGTCGGACCAGTACGAGATGAAATTGCAGATCACCGGCCTGATCGAGGGCGCGGACGAGATGGTCCGCCGCGGCGATCCAGAAGAGGGCAAGTTCGCGCTGTTCCACCTCAAGCAGGGGCGGATCGTGGCGTGCGAGGCGGTCAATTCCGGTCCCGAATACATGGCCGCCCAAAGGATGATCGCCCAGGGCGCGACGCCGGATCCCGACCGTTTGCGGGATCCCGGAGTGGCGATGCGCGACTTCCTGTCCTAAATAGCGCCCGAACGCGGGTTCAGCGCCTGCACCAGAATTTGTGAGAAGACGACTGACATGGCCAAGATCACCTATATCGAGCATGACGCTCCGCCCATGAAGTGGACGTGGAGGACGGCCTGACCGTGATGGAAGGCGCCATCCGCAACATGGTGCCGGGCATCGACGCCGATTGCGGCGGCGCATGCGCGTGTGCGACCTGCCATGTCTATGTGGACCCGGCCTGGGCGGACAAGACGGGCGAGCGCTCCTCCATGGAAGAATCCATGCTCGACTTCGCCAGCGACGTTCAGGACACCTCGCGGCTGTCCTGCCAGATCAAGGTCACGGCGGATCTCGACGGCCTGATCGTGCGCCTGCCGGAAGAGCAGGGCTAGGCGCGCTTGACCGGGGGCGCGTCCCCCGATTACACACCGACATACGCGACGGTTCTCCCGCGAGGGAGCGAAGAGGGAACACCGGTGCGACGCGCGAGCGTCTGGTCCGGGGCTGTACCCGCAACTGTGAGCGGCGAGCGAGGCGTCAACAGCCACTGGATCGTCAGATCTGGGAAGGCGGCGCATCGCATTGACCCGCAAGCCAGGAGACCTGCCGACGCGGTCGCTCGTTCACGGTGCGGGAACACACCATCTGAACGCGGAAGCCTTCCGTTTGCAGCGACGTCCGGCGCGTCGAGACTCGTCCTGATCCTGTCAGGGCGGAGCGCCGTTGCACTCGCTGCCGTCCGGGTCGCTCGCGCCTGGTCGCGAACGGAGGCTTCGGATGAAAGCCCAGATTTCCCTTGCGGCGCTTGCCGCCGCACTCTCGACCGCTCCGGTTCTCGCCGCGGAAACGACTGAAACCACCGACGACACCATAGTGGTCACCGGCGTGCGGGCGCCGAGCCTGCTTGAGCGTCTGCCGGTCACGCTGGATGTGATCGACCGCGCCGAGATTGATCTGAAGAACCAGAACACCCTGGTCGAGGCATTGTCTGCGACGCCGGGGCTTGCTGTCGTGCAGTCCGGTCCCGCGGGTTCCACCGCCAGCGTCTTTGTGCGGGGCGCGAACTCCAAGCACGTGCTGGCGCTCTATGACGGCATCCGCCTCAATGATCTGGCGGCGTCCAATGGCGCCTTCAATTTCGGGTCTGACCTGGTGGGCGACGCCGGGCGGATCGAGATCGTGCGCGGCCCGCTCTCCTCGCTTTATGGCTCAGACGCCGTGGGCGGGGTGATCAACATCCTGCCGCGCCGCGCGCCCGAAAGCGGCTCAGAAGTCTATGGCGAAGCTCTGTGGGGGCGTTCAATACCTATCACGCGCTGATCGGCGGCGGTGTCCGCTCAGGCCGGTTCAATCTCGCGGCCACGGCGGAATACCAGGAAAGCGACGGTTATGACGTCAATCCGTCCCGCATTTCCACCGCGACCGGTGATCCGGACCCCTCGCAATTCACGGTGCTGTCCGCCAATGGCGGGTTTGCGCTGACCGAGAGACTGAGCATCGAGGCTTTGCTGCGTCGGCGGGACTCCGAAGTGGATTTCGACACCTTCTCGGGCGGCCCGTCCGGCTTTCAGCGCGCAGATGATCCGGATCTGCGCAGCGAAGATGACAGCACTCTGTGGAGTCTCGGACTTGTCTATGCGCATCCGGGCAACGCTTTCGAGAGCCGGTTGCGCGCCGGTCGCGTGGACATGACGCTCGACAGCTTTAACGACGGCCTGGTCACGGATCGCTATGACGGCGAGCGTGATTTCGTGCAGTGGTCGAATGCCTGGACCCCGGACGGCCTGTCCGCCCTGGTCGACCCTGTCGTGAGCTTCGGCGTCGAATTTCAGGACGAGACCGCCGAAACCGACACCGCCTTCAATGCGCCGCTGTCGGTCAGCGAGGATCTGTGGTCGGCCTATGCCGCAGTGCAGGCGGGGCTGACCGCACGGTTTGACGTCACCGGCTCCATTCGTCTGGATGACTACGAAGCCTTCGGCAGCCAGACCACCTGGAATCTGGGTGCGGTCTATCGCTTGGATGCGCTGAACACGCGTCTGCGCGCCAGCTATGGCACGTCCTTCAAGGCGCCGAGCCTGTCCGAACGCTATTCGAGCTCGGCCTTTGTCGCCGCCAATCCGGACCTTGATCCGGAAGAGGGCAAGAGCTTCGAGATCGGCTTTGAAAGTGCGGTTTCGCTGCTGGGCCGTGAGGACGCGTTGCGCTTTGGCGCGGTCTGGTATGACAGCGAGATCGAGGATCTGATCGAGTATGTCTATGACGGCGCGCTGTTCATCGGTCAGAACCGCAATGTGGGCGAAGCCGACCTGCAGGGCGTGGAGGTCTTCGCAGAATGGAATCCGGTCGATCAGGCCAGCCTGCGGGTGGATTACACCTATACGGACGCGACCAATGCCGCGACGGGCGCGCCATTGCTGCGCCGTCCCGAAGACAGCTGGGCGGTGACCGGGACCTGGCGTCCGATCGAGATCGCGTCGCTCAGCGCCACCTGGCGCTATGTGGGCGAGCGTCTGGACGCCACCTATGACGATGACGGTTTCTACGCCAGCGGCGCAGGCCGCACCCCGTCCTATGACACGGTCGACCTGACCGGAACGCTTGATGTTCACGACCGGCTCCAGCTGGTGCTGGGCGTGCGCAATCTGCTGGATGAAACCTATGAGCCGGTCGCCGGTTTCGCCGGGGCGCCGCGCGCGGTGACCTTCGGCGTGCGGGTGCGTCCGTAATGGTCGGGGCGGCGCTGACCTTCGCCGCCCTGGTTCTGGGCGTCGCCGTCGCTGATCCGACGGCGACGCTCGAGCCGCGCGTGGTGTCTCTGGACTATTGCGCCGATCAGTATGTGCTGGGTCTGGCGGATCCCGATCACGTGCTGGCGGTCTCTGACCATGCGGATGATCGCCACTCCTATCTCAGGGCGCAGGCGCAGGGTGTGCAGCAAATTCGCGATGACGCCGAGGATGTTCTGGCGCTCAGTCCGGATCTCATTGTGCGCGGCTATGATGCGGGCGGTCGGGCCGGCGCCTATTTCGACCGGCTGGGCCTTGAGACCTTCGAGCTGGGCTTTGCGTCCGACTTTGACGATGTGGAAGCCATGATCCGCCGCACGGCGGCCGCGCTGGGGCGACCTGAAACCGGCGAAGTGCGCATTTCACGCATGCGCACCCAGCTGGCGCGGGCGTCGGACGGGCCGCGTCTGACAGCGCTCTACATGACGCCATCCGGGCTGACGACGGGGGCTGGAACCCTGATGGACGCCTTCATGCCGCGGCGGGCTTTGACAATATCATGGCTCAGCAAGGCAAGAGCGGATGGGTGAGCCTGCCGCTCGAACAGCTGCACGCCCAGCAGCCCGATATCATCCTCGCCGCCTTCTTTGACGGCGAGACCGCGCCCATCGACAGCTGGTCGGCCAGCCGGCACAGCGTGTTCCGACGGATGATGGAAACGACGCCGGTGATCTATCTCGACGCCGCCGCGCTGTCATGCGGCGCCTGGTTCATCGCTGACGAGGCCCTGCGCGCCCGTGAGGCGGCGAATGCGCTGTTTCACAGCGTGGATGGAGCCATGCCATGAGCCGGGTGATGATCAACCTGATCCTGGGCGCAGGGGTCGGACTCGTCCTGATCCTTTCCGCCTTGCTGGGGAGTTCTGACCTGGCGCTGCCCCATGCCGTTGCGGCTTTGCTGGGCGGCGGTGATGCGACTGCGCACATCATCGTGTGGGAGATCCGCTTGCCACGCGCCCTGGCGGCGGTCGGCGTGGGGGCTGCGCTCGGCGCGTCGGGCGCGCTGATGCAGGGTCTGTTGCGCAATCCGCTGGCTGAACCCGGCGTGCTGGGCGTGTCGGCTTCGGCCTCTCTGGGGGCGATCATCGCGCTCTATTTCGGTTTGGGGCTTCTGGGCGCTTCACCGTGCCAGTGCTGGCGGTCGCAGGGGCGCTGGCCGCGACGCTCGTGCTGAGCGTTCTGGCCGCTGCGCGGATCAGCGCGGTTCAGCTGATCCTGGTGGGCGTGGGCCTGTCGAGCTTCGCCGGGGCGCTGGGCGCTCTGGCGATGAATCTGGCGCCCAATCGGTTCGCCCTGTCCGACATGATCACCTGGATGCTGGGCTCGGTCACCAATCGCTCGCTGGATGATCTGATGTTTGTGGCGCCCTTCTGGATTGTCGGCGTCGGTTTGGCGGCCCTGACGGCTCCGGGATTGCGGGCGCTGGCTCTGGGCGAAGAGACCGCGCAGACGCTGGGCGTTCATCTGGTCGCACCCGTGCGGGCGTGATCGGCGCGGCGGCGCTCCTGACCGGCGGCGCCGTCGCGATTTCCGGCGTGATCGGGTTTGTGGGCATTGTGGCGCCGCATCTGGTGCGCCCCTTTGTCCGGCATGACCCGACGGACCTGATCTGGCCGAGCGCGCTTCTGGGCGGCGGCCTCATCGCTCTGGCGGATCTGGTGCTGCGGCTGGCGCCGCTGGACCAGGAATTACGCCTGGGCGTGATGGTGTCGATGATTGGCGCGCCGATCTTCATTCTGATTGCGGCGCGGACACGGGAGATGGGCCGATGATGCAGACCAGCCGCATGCGCCTGATTGTCGACAGGCTTGGGGTGCTGCGCGGCGTGCGCGAGATCCTCTCTGGCATTTCAATGGACGTGCAGGCTGGCGAACTGGTCGCTCTTGTGGGGCCGAACGGTGCCGGCAAGTCCACGCTCATCAAGGCGATGCTGGGGCTCGTGGAGTGCGGGACAGGAGCAGTGATGCTGGACGGCGCGCCCGTAACCCGCCTTTCGGCCCGGGAACGCGCGCGCCAGATGGCCTATCTGCCTCAGGACCGGGCCGTCGCCTGGTCGATTACAGGTGGGGATCTGGCGGCTCTGGGACGCTATGCGTGGGGAGGAGCCGCGTATGACCGCCTTGCGGCGGCGGACCGGGAGATGGTGGATTCGGCGCTCGAGCAAGCCGGCGCCCTGTCCCTGAAGCACCGCCTGATCCATGAGCTGTCGGGGGCGAACAGGCGCGCCTTCATCTGGCGCGCCTGCTGGCGTCGAGGGCCCCGGTCCTGTTTGCCGATGAACCCATTGCCGCGCTCGATCCTCGTCATCAGCTTGAAGCCATGAAGGTGCTTCGGTCCCAGGCGGACAAGGGGGGCAGCGTGATCTGCGCCCTGCATGACCTGAACCTGGCGCGCCGTCACGCCGATCGGATCGCGGTGCTTCACCAGGGGCGTCTGCATGCATTTGCTGCCCCGGAAACCGCCCTGACCGAGAGAGTCCTGGCGGAGGTTTTCGGGGTAAAACCCGCCAGGGATGGCGGTCTCGCCCTCCTGTGAGCTCCGGGCGTGCTGCGCGGCAGGCACAGGTCTGGCCGAGTTGGCATCTCGCTGATGTGATTGTGGAAACTGTCCTGAGCAGCGCTCTGGGGTGCGAGGGCGCCGCAAGACAGGCTTCGACCAATGTCGGGCTGCCCGCTCTGCGTGAGGCCTGACACCTTCTTGGTCATACGGGGAAAACCCCGATGAAAAGGGAGGAGCACGATGGCTGAGACAGACCATCCCACCGGAGGCGAGCCGCCGAAAGGGCCGCCCGGTGATCACATGATTTCCGAGTCCAAGTTCAAGAAATACTGGCGCGCGAACCTGAACCTCATGGGGGTTCTGCTCGCGATCTGGTTCATCGTGTCCTACGGCTTCGGAATCCTGTTCCGCGACGTTCTGGACAACTTCTCCATCGGCGGCGCGCCGCTGGGGTTCTGGTTCGCGCAACAGGGCGCGATCTACGTCTTTGTCATCCTGATCTTCGTCTATTCCGCGATGATGCACCGCATCGAGCAGAAGTTCGACGTCGATGATGACGAAGGATAGGGGAGGGGATCATGGAAGCGACCGTATTGGGTCTGCCGTCGACCCTGTTCTGGACGGCCTTTTTCGTCATCGGCACTTTCGGGCTCTATATCGGCATCGCCGTCTGGGCTCGCGCTGCATCCACCGATGATTTCTACGTGGCCGGGCACGATGTGCACCCGGTCTTCAACGGCATGGCCACCGCCGCAGACTGGATGAGCGCCGCCTCCTTCCTGTCCATGGCGGGCATTGTGGCGTTCTCGGGCTATGACGGCTCGGTCTATCTCATGGGGTGGACCGGCGGTTATGTGCTGCTCGCGCTCCTCTTGGCGCCCTATCTGCGCAAGTTCGGCAAGTTCACCGTGCCCGACTTTGTCGGCGACCGGTATTACAGCCAGGCCGCCCGCATCGTGGCGGTGATCTGCGCGCTCTTCATCTCCTTCACCTATATCGCCGGCCAGATGCGCGGGGTGGGCATCGCCTTCTCCAACTTCCTGGGCGTGGATATCACCATCGGGGTGATCATCGGGGCGATCATCGTGCTGTTCTACGCCGTGCTCGGCGGGATGAAGGGCATCACCTACACCCAGGTGGCGCAGTATTGCGTGCTGATCTTCGCCTATACGGTCCCGGCGATCTTCCTGAGCCTGTCGATCACCGGCACGCCGCTGCCCCAGCTGGGCTTCATCGGCAACACCGCCGACGGCACGCCCTTGCTGGTTGACCTCGACCGGACCTTGTCCGAGCTCGGCTTCGCGTCCTATCTGGACGGACAGAAATCGATGATCGACGTCTTCGCCATCACGGTGGCTCTGATGGTCGGCACGGCAGGCCTGCCGCACGTGATCATCCGCTTCTTCACCGTGCCCAAGGCGTCCGACGCCCGCAAATCCGCCGGTTGGGCGCTGGTGTTCATCGCCTTGCTCTATACCACGGCTCCGGCGGTTGCGGTCTTCGCCCGTTCGAACTTCATCGAGACGGTCAATGAGAGCGTGTATTCCGAGGAAGTGGCGCGCGGCGACGCCCGGGCCTCCGCCATGGGCGAGGATGCGACCCCGCAATGGTTCTACAACTGGGAGAATACCGGCCTTCTGGAGTTCACCGACAAGAACGGCGACGGCCGGATCCAGTATCGCGCCGATCCCGAAACAAACGAGATGACGCGTCTCGACCGTGACATCTTCGTGCTGGCTAATCCCGAGATCGGCGGCTTGCCGGGCTGGGTGATCGGCCTCGTGGTGGCGGGCGGCCTGGCCGCGGCGCTGTCTACGGCGGCGGGTCTTCTGATGGTGATCAGTTCGGCCGTATCTCACGATCTGTGCCGCAAGGTGCTGTTCAAGAACATGTCCGACACCCAGGAGCTGCTCGTGGCGCGTCTCGCCGCGGTGGGCGCGGTGCTGGTGGCGATCTACGCCGGCATCAACCCGCCAGGCTTTGTGGCCGCGGTGGTGGCGTTCGCCTTCGGTCTGGCGGCCGCCAGCTTCTTCCCGGTGATCTTCCTCGGGATTTTCTGGAAGCGCATGAACAAGGAAGGCGCCATCGCCGGCATGCTGATCGGTCTGTCGATCACCGCCGCCTATATCGTGCACTTCAAGATCGGCTTCAGCTCGGTCGTGCTGGGCGTCGTGGCGCTGATCATCGGCATCGTCCTTCTGATCATGCACTTCGGCCTCAAGGAGCAGGGCGACACCCGCGCGATGCTGATCGGGTCGATCGTCTTCGGACTGATCTTCCTGGGCGGCGTGTTCGGGGTGCTGCCGGACTTCGCCATCGGCACGGCGAACCAGTGGTTTCTGGGCGTTTCGCCCGAGGGCTTCGGCGCCATCGGCATGGTCATCAGCTTTGCGGTGTCCATCATCGTTTCGCTGGCGACCAAGGCTCCGCCAGAGGATGTGCAGAACATGGTCGAGGAGATCCGACTGCGTCCAAGGCAGCGCATGTCAGCCATCCGGGAGCGGCCCCGGCTGAATAGCCGACGTCTCTCTCCCTGCAATCGGCGCGGCGGCCTTCGGGCCGCCGCGTTCGGTTTGAGAGCCGGCTCTGGTCAGGCGGGCAGCAGTCCGGCTATCGTTCAGAAGAGTCCGAGCATACCAAAAGACACGGACGGACAGGGGAGGAGGCGACGTGCCGCTCAGTCTCGCGCTTGGGGTGCTTGGCGCCTATGTGGCCCTGCTTTTCGCGATCGCGGCCTGGGGGGATGCGCGCGCGGCCCGGTTCGACCGCTCTTCCCGCCGCCGCGCCGTGCTCTACACCCTGGCGCTGGCGGTCTATTGCACCAGCTGGACCTTCTATGGCGCGGTGGGCGAGGCGGCACGGGCGGGCTGGGATTATCTGCCGATCTATCTGGGGCCGGCGCTGGTCTTCCTGCTGGGCTTTCCGATCGTTCGCCGGCTCGTGGCGCTTGGACGCGAGCATGACACCAGCTCGATCGCGGACTTCCTGTCGCTGCGCTACGGCAAGTCCGCTGCCGTCGGCGCGCTCGCTACGCTGGCGCTGCTTCTGGCGTTGATTCCCTATATCGCGCTGCAGCTCAAAAGCGCCGCCGCCTCGCTGGACTTGCTGACCGGTGGGCCCCTGGGGCGGGGCTGGGGGCTGCCGGTGGCTGTCAGCCTGGCGGCCTTCGCCATGGTGTTCGGCCAGCGTCATACCGACACCGCCGCCAGCCACCGGGGGCTTGTGCTGGCGGTCGGGTTTGAATCCATCATCAAGCTCGTCGCCATGCTGGCGGTGGGCTGGCTGGCGGTCGAGGTCTGGATCCACCTGCCGCAGGAAACGCGCATGCAGACCCTGGCGCAATCCTCGCTCAGCCTTCCGGGGGTGGATTTCCGGTTTCTGGTCCTGACCCTGCTGGGCGCCTTTGCGGCGCTCTGTCTGCCGCGGCAGTTTCACATGATGGTGGTCGAGGTCGCCAAGCCCAGCGACGCCAAGCTCTCGCGCTGGGGCTTTCCGGCCTATCTGGCGCTCGTCGCCATTCTCGTGCCGCCCATCGCCTGGGCCGGCTCCACGCTTCTGGGGGGCTCCAATCCGGACGCCTATGTGCTGGCCCTCCCGCTTGAGCTCGATGCTCGCTGGCTGGCTGTCTTGGTCTTTCTGGGCGGGTTTTCGGCGGCGGCGGGCATGGTGACCATCACTGCGCTGGCCATGTCGACCATGCTGGTGAACAATCTGGTGGGCCCGCTCTTCCTGGCCGAAGCGCGCCGCAGCGATCTCGCCAAACGCTTCCTGATGTGGCGGCGCGCCTCGGTGCTGGGGCTTGTCGGGCTTGCCTATCTCTTCCATCTCGGGCTCGACCGGCAGGCAGCGCTTGCGGGCATTGGCCTGGTCGCCTTCGCTGGGGTCGCCCAGCTCGCGCCGGCCCTGCTGTTCGGCCTGTACTGGCGCAAGGCGAACCGCGCCGGCGCCCTGGCGGGCATGGGCGCAGGGCTCGGGCTATGGGTCGTGCTGATCCTGATCCCCAGCTATGCCGCGCGCCGCCGCCGCGCCGGCGGGTGTGGATCCGTTCGCCTTCGCCTCCATGGCGTGTCTTGCTGCGAACATCATCGCCTTCATAGTCGCGGTCGCCTTCTCCTCGACCGGTCTGGTGGATGAGCTGCAGGCGGACGCCTTCACCGGCGCCCGCCCCTTGGAAACCGCGCCCGCCGCGGGCGCCCGGATTTCCGATCTTGAAACCGTCCTCATTCGGGTGCTGGGCGCGCCCCAGGCCGAACGGGCGCTGGATGACCTGTCGCGGGCGGTGGCGCGAACCCTGCGCTCCGGAGACGTGCTGACGGCGGCCGCGGACGCCTTCACCGGCGCCCGCCCTTGGAAACCGCGCCCGCCGCGGCGCCCGGATTTCCGATCTTGAAACCGTCCTCATTCGGGTGCTGGGCGCGCCCCAGGCCGAACGGGCGCTGGATGACCTGTCGCGGGCGGTGGCGCGA
>LZQR01000409.1_pt1 | contig 10602 bp, 17 predicted proteins | sample 768601 | NCBI WGS metagenome assembly LZQR01 (sample SAMN05207299, study PRJNA324521) | oil field metagenome | isolation source: sample BH-FW-24 from oil reservoir | place: India: Bombay High | collected 2015-12-04
TACACCGAAGACGCCGATGGCAAACTTCAGGCCCGGCTCGGCGGGTTCACAATCGACAGTTTCGAGCAAGGCCAGGCAGCCGGTTATCCGACGCTCTGCGTGATGACAGAGGCAGATGCTCGCTTTCCTCCTACGCCACGGGCAAGTCGCCGAACCTGACCGGCGTGTGTTCGCCGCCGGAACATGTCGACTACACCGAAGACGCCGATGGCAAACTTCAGGCCCGGCTCGGCGGGTTCACAATCGACAGTTTCGAGCAAGGCCAGGCAGCCGGTTATCCGACGCTCTGCAAGGGCCAGTTCACCGCGGAAGGCAAGACCGGCTACCTGTTCGAGGACCCGGTTTCCCTCAATGCCTTCGAGCTTCTCGGAGACCTTTCCAAGGCGGGTGTCACAGCGCTGAAAATCGAAGGTCGCCAACGCGGCAAGGCCTATATCGCGGGCGTCGTCGGCGCGTTCCGGAAGGCTGTCGACAGTCTTTCAGACGGCGGCGACCCCGGCCCGGCCATCGATGCCTTGAAAGCCTTTTCGGAAGGCGGCCGTCAGACCGCAGGCTCCTACAAGAAAACATGGCGATAAAAGATGCCGGATCATCCGAAAATTGAACTTGCGCTCGGGCCCTGTTTCTTCAACTGGTCTGCGGAGCGGCTTGTCGACTTCTACCGCGGCATCGCCGAGGAAGCGGACATCGACCGCGTGTATCTGGGTGAAGTCGTGTGCGGCAAGCGCATGCCGTTCACCGATGCACTCTGGCCGGACATCATGGAGATGCTGACCAAGGCCGGTAAACAGGTGGTCCTGTCAGGGCTTGCGCAACCCGTCAACAAGCGGGAACGGGAGATCCTGCGCCAGCAGGCCGGTTACGACATGCCGATCGAGATCAACGATCTGTCGATGGTTCCGGGCCGTGCTGGCCAGGAATTCACGCAGGCCCGTTTCTAAATGTCTACAACGAAGCCAGCCTCAGACTGCTTGCCGACAGAGGAGCCACGGCCTGGTGTCCTCCGGTCGAACTGCCTCTTGTTTCGATCCAGAAAATCGCCGCGCTCGTGCCGGAGGTGGACATTGAACTCTTTGCGTTCGGCAGGCTTCCACTCGCACTCTCCTCCCGTTGTTACCATGCAAGGGCACATGGGCTGCGCAAGGACGCCTGTCAGTTTGTCTGTGATCGCGACCCGGACGGAATGAACATCGCCACACTGGACGATCGCGGGTTCCTGGCGGCAACGGAATTCAGACCCTGTCGGCTGCCGTTCATGTTGCGGGCGTAACCAGCGGACAATTACAGGCAACGGGTGTCCGCCGGCTACGCCTGTCTCCTCATTCGCTGGACATGGTCAAGGTCGCCGGCACTTTCAGGCGCTTTCTGGATGGCGAGCTGACATGTGAAGACTTGAATGCAGAGCTCGCAGGCCAAGGCCTGCCCGGCCCTGTCTGCAACGCCTATCTCGCAGGAGATGCAGGATGGAAGACAGCGACACTCCCGGCCTGAGACCGGGCACCGAAGCGCAAAGCGAACCATTTCCGGATGTCATCGAGCAGATCCACCGTGAACTGCAACGCCTGGACATGCCCTGTACGTGCAAGGAGCAACTGGACCGGACGATCGTCGCCATAGAAACCTGGAGATCCCTCAAGTTGCAGAGGGACCTGACCGGCAATATCGAGACCGAGTATGCACAGATGGCGTCCGGTATATCCTTCCTGAGCGACCTGGCGCTCCTCAGCCGCAAGCCGCTGACAGCGCAGGAGATGGTCGATCATGCCGAAAGCCTCAAGTTTCTGGCGGATATGGCGGATCGGTGTGCCCGGCGGCTGACGGAATTGGCCAGAATTTCCGGCAAGACCTGAAGACCGCTGCCTTACGGCATCAGCGTTGCCACGGGATCGACACCTGCAAACAAGGGGTGCGCGACAGCCAGGACGATGTAGGCCACAAGCCCTGCTGTTACCCTGATCAGGATTGCTTGCCAGTCGACCGGCACCAATCTGGATGAACGCTTCATGTCGGCAAGCAGGCAATTCCAGGAATTGCCCATTTCCCTTTGTTTGCGCCGATCGATCAGTTTCATGCCTGCCAGAGAGAAAACCGCAAACGTTCCGAACAGGATGACGTGTGCCAGATCTCCGTTCGGAACAACATGCGCCACTGACCACAGAAACGCAGCCACCAGGATCGGGTGACGCATCAGGCCGACGATGCCTGGACGCTCGGGATTGAACCGATTGTTGTGCCGCCCGCCGAAGGAGAACGGGTTTGGTGCGCCGATCCCGAAAGCGAGGATCAGGCAAACGGGCAGCATCATCAGTACGGGTACGTAGGTCTGCCAGGTCTCCCAGGGCCAAAGCGCAACGTATGGCGCATCACGGGCTGCCACAATCAGCCACCACAGGATCCCCAGCGAAAGCAGCGAATAACAGAGTGAAAACCCGCGCGGTGAGAGGAAGGCGACCAGAAGCGGACGAAGCGGCGGCCTGACCAGAACCATGTGGGAGGCGAAGAAGACCAGGAAGGCCGCGATAAAATTGAGCCAGTTGAGGCTGAGCATGGCAGGGGCGCTCTCTACAGGAACACGTTTCCGGAACCTCGCAGCTCCGTCGATATACATGACTCTTATAGTCATGAATCCAATCCGACTTGACGATGGTCAAGACACTTGCAGACCCGTCTTGGGATCATGAGCCAAGGGCCCTTCGGCCTGTTTCATATTCAGCTGCATTTGCCGGCCTGCCGGCAGAAACACCCTGAAAGGCAAGCTCATGATGGCAACTCATCGTTTTGGGGCATTGGGCAGCCCTACCCGGATCCCGACAGTGATGACCGCCGGGTTCAGGTTCTTTTTCCTGTCCGCAGGCATCTTTTCGGTATTTGCCATGCTCGCCTGGACAGTCTGGCTCGGTGTGCACGCCGCCGGAGGCACCTTTATCTCCACACCCATGGCCATGCACCGCACCTCTGGCACGCGCATGAAATGGTTTTCGGCTACACGGCTGCCGTTATTGCGGGGTTCTTCGTGACCGCGGTGCCCAACTGGACCGGAACGAAGGAAGCCGGTTCGCTGTTTGTCATTGCCAGTGGCACGGTCTGGCTTGCTGGACGGTTTGCGATCTGGTTTTCCAACAGCATCGACCCGGTGATCGTTGCCGCGGTGGACCTTGCGTTTGTCCCGGTCCTCTCCACCGCCGTACTCGGGCGCCTTGCTCGCAAATCCCAGGCCCGCAACATGGTGTTTCTGGCCCTGCTGACGGCTCTCCTCACCGGCAATCTGATGATGCATCTGGAGTGGATCGGCTGGACCGACAACACCGCCCAGGCCGGCGTTCGGATGGGAATATTCACCAGTACGGGTCATGATCGCGATTATCGGTGGCCGGGTCGTGCCGGCGTTCACGCGCAACGCCCTGCTTCGGGCGGGCCATCAAGGGTTTCTGCCCGTGTCGCGTGTCTGGCTGGACCGGCAGGTATCCTGCTTGTGCTGCTGGCGGCCCTCGCATTCCTGCCGTTTGTGCCTGAGGTCTTGCGTGGTGGGCTTTGCCTGGCGGCTGGGCTGGTCACGCTATTACGTCTTGCCGGCTGGCAAGGCTGGGCGGCGCGAAGGGAACCGATCCTCTGGATCCTGCATGCCGCGTATCTACTGCTTGGGTCCGGATACCTGGTTTACGGTGTGACTTTACTGACCGGCGAATACTCCGAAACGGCTGCCCTGCATCTGCTTGCAGCCGGAGCAATCGGCAGCATGACACTTGCAATGATGACGCGCGCCTCGCTCGGTCACGCGGGTTTGCCGTTGAAGGTGTCGAGGCCGATCGTGCTCGCCTATGTGCTTCTGATCGCCGCCGCGTTGGTGCGAAGTTTCGGGCTCAGCGCCCTCGGCTATTTCGAAACCATGCTGCTGTCGGGCAGTTTGTGGACTGTGGCCTTCGCTTTGTATGTCGGGGTCTATTTCCCGATCCTGACAACACCTCGAATACGTAAATAACAATATTTATCAAGGCGCTCGCCACAGGTGAGCGCCTTTTTTCATCTCCTGAAAAATCAATTTCGACACGCTTGACTATCGTCAAGAAGTTCCAGGCCATGAAGGCCGACAACTAGCCCCAAGAGAAAACACACGACTTCTTGGAGCGCGTCTCGTGGGTCATCCCCGTCACATTTTTCTGTTCGCCTTCCTGAGCATCGCTGTTGCCCTGAGTCTGGTGGGAAACACACCGGCCAAGGCAGATGAAGCGCTGGTCCAGCTTTACCTCGACAAGGTAGCGCCGGGCGAACTCGTGCCGGGGCGAAACTTTCGGCCCGCTGAAGAACGATGTTCCGGTCGTGCCTGCCCTGAAAGGCAAAGACACGCTCGGCTGGGTTTACCTGACTTCGGATTTCGTCTCCACAACGGGCTATTCCGGCAAACCGATCCACACTCTTGTCGGGGTCGACAAGGACGCCGTCATCACGGGTGTCCGACTGGTCAAACACTCCGAACCGATTGTCCTGATCGGAATTCCGGACAAAAAAATCCGTGCGGTCACGGAAGGATATGCAGGTCTCGACCTGAAGGCGGAAGCGCCAGTGGTGGCTCGGCACACGATCTCGACATCATATCCGGCGCGACCGTGACCATCATGGTCATCGACGATTCCATCATCCGTTCGGGCCTGAAGGTTGCACGGACCATGGGTCTGGGTGGTCTTGCTTCCGAAGTTGCGGAGAGTGGCCCGCAAAGGGAAGTCGATACCGGCAAGAAAGACATCAGTGACTGGATGACGTTGACCGGTGATGGCTCGGTACGGCGCCTCTCCCTCGATGTCGCGCAGATCAACGAATCCTTTGTGAGCCAGGGCGACAAACGTGCGGTAGACAGGCCTGAAAAGGCCCGAAAACCGACACTTTCATCGACCTCTATCTCGCTCTTGCAGATGTACCTTCAATCGGCCTGTCGCTGTTGGGCGAAGCAGAATATGCCAACCTGATGGCACGGCTGAACGACGGCGACCATGCCATTCTTGTGGCCGGCCGGGGACGCTATTCCTTCAAGGGTCGGGTTACGTGCGGGGCGGGATCTTCGACCGGATCCAGCTCATCCAGGACGATATCTCGGTTCGTTTCCATGATTCGCCAGCACCAACCGCGTCGGCACGATCGTCGCGGAAGGTGCCCGGCCTTTTCCGAAATGGACCTCTTCATCATTCCGGCAGACTCAGGTTCGATCCTGCCAAGGAATTCCGGCTGCAGCTGCTCGTGCAGCGCCCGGTCGGGCCGATCGAAAAGGTGTTCCTGACGTTCGACCTCGGCTACCGGCTGCCCGACAGTTATCTGAAGACCGTTGCACCAGCCGCAGCGCCTGCCGCAGCTTCGGGTCAATCCAGCGGAGCCGTCGCGGAAAAGGACACAGGTGTCCAGGCCTCTGGAAACGGATCTGGAATGACCGCAAGACGGACGTTCTGATCCTTGGCGCTGCCATCGCCGTGCTCACGCTGGTGTTCTTCTTCCAGATGCAGGTGACCCGTAACGAGCGTTTCACCTTCTGGTTCCGCATCGGCTTCCTCACCTTCACGCTGGTCTGGCTCGGCTGGATGAAACGCCAGCTGTCGGTGGTCAACGTGCTGGCCTTCTTCTCCGCCCTCACGAGCGACTTCAGCTGGGACGCCTTCCTGATGGATCCGCTGGTGTTCCTGCTGTGGTTCTCCGTGGCTGCTGCCCTTCTGTTCTGGGGACGCGGCGCCTATTGCGGCTGGCTGTGCCCCTTCGGCGCCCTGCAGGAGCTGACCAACCGTATCGCCAAGCTGTGCCGTATCCCTCAGATCGAAGTGCCGTGGGGTCTGCATGAGCGCCTGTGGCCGGTGAAATACATCATCTTCCTGGGTCTGTTCGGACTGTCGCTCTATTCACTCGATGTGGCCGAACACTATGCCGAGGTCGAACCCTTCAAGACGGCCATCATCCTGAAGTTCCAGCGCGCCTGGCCCTTCGTCCTGTTCGCGGTGGCCCTGCTGGCAGCAGGCCTGTTCATCGAGCGGTTCTACTGCCGGTATCTGTGCCCGCTCGGTGCGGCCCTTGCGATCCCGGCACGCTGCGGATGTTCGACTGGCTGAAGCGGTACCGCGAGTGCGGCAACCCCTGCAACCGCTGCGCCAAGGAGTGCATGGTCCAGGCCATCCATCCCGAAGGCCACATCAATCCCAACGAGTGCCTGAACTGCCTGCATTGCCAGGTTCTGTATCAGCACGACCAGAAATGTCCCGTTTGCATCAAGAAGCTCGCAAAAAGACGGCGGTTCGAGGTGCAGACCGGTCTCGTCAAGCCGGACACAAAAGCCAAGGCGGAAACGCCGGTGCCGGCCAAATAACCTTCAAAAGGCAACCTAAGGAGATCAGCCATGAAGGACACTCAAGAACAGCGCGGCGTATCCCGCCGGGATCTGTTGGGCGGATCAGCCAAGACCGCCATTGTCGCCGGAATGGGCGCAGTCGCCCTCAGCGGTGCAGACCTTGCATATGCGCAGGGAGACGGACAGAAGTTCGAACTCGCACCGGGTGAACTCGACGAATATTACGGCTTCTGGTCGTCCGGCCAAAGCGGCGAGTTGCGCATTCTCGGTTTCCCGTCCATGCGCGAACTGATGCGTGTTCCGGTGTTCAACCGTTGCTCGGCAACCGGCTGGGGTCAGACCAACGAGTCCCTCAAGATCCTGACGGAAGGTCTGCTGCCGGAAACCAAGGCGTATCTCGCGGCACAGGGCAAGGTCACCTATGACAACGGCGATCTGCACCATCCGCATATGTCCTTCACCGACGGCACCTACGACGTCGTTACATCTTCGCCAACGACAAGGCGAACACGCGCGTGGCTCGCATCGATTGCACCACGATGAAGTGCGACAAGATCATCGAGATCCCGAACGCACACGACATCCACGGCATGCGGCCGCAGAAATATCCGCGCACGGGCTATGTCTTTGCTAATGGCGAGCATGAAGCCCCGCTGGTCAACGACGGCAAGATCCTGGACGATCCGTCCCAGTATTCCTGCCTGTTTACAGCGATCGACGGTGACGAGATGAAGGTCGCCTGGCAGGTGATCGTATCGGGCAACCTCGACAACTGCGACGCGACTACCAGGCAAATACGCCTTTTCGACCAGCTACAACTCGGAAATGGGCATGAACCTTGCCGAAATGACCGAGAGCGAACTGGACCATTGCGTCGTCTTCAACATCAAGGCGATCGAGGAAGCCGTCGCTGCGGGCAACTACCGGGAACTCAACGGTGTGCCGATCGTCGACGGCCGGAAGAAGCCAATTCCCAGTTCACCGCTATATCCCGGTTCCGAACAGCCCGCACGGCTGCAACGCGGCACCGGACAAGAAGCACATCGTCATCAACGGCAAGCTGTCGCCCACCTGCACGGTGATCGACGTGACCAAGGTCGACGCGCTCTTCTCTGACAATGCCGATCCACGCTCGGCTGTTGTCGCCGAACCTCAGCTCGGCCTTGGCCCGCTCCACACGGCTTTCGACGGCAAGGGCAACGCATTCACGACCCTGTTCCTCGACAGCCAGATCGTGAAATGGAACGTCGACAAGGCCATCCGCGCCTATGCGGGCGAAGAAGTCGATCCGATCATCTCGAAGGTCGATGTGCATTATCAGCCGGGCCACAACTCCACGTCCATGGGTGAAACCGCGGAAGCGGACGGCAAATGGCTGATCTCGATGAACAAGTTCTCCAAGGACCGGTTCCTGAACGTCGGTCCGCTGAAACCGGAGAACGAACAGCTCATCGACATTTCCACCGACGACATGAAGGTGGTTCACGACGGGCCAACGTTCGCCGAACCGCATGACAGCATCATCGTACATGCGTCGAAGCTGAATCCGGCAACTGTCTGGGATCGCAACCATCCCTGGTTTGACGATGCCAAGAAACAGGCAGCCGCCGACGGCGTCGAGCTGGAATATGCCGCAGATGTCATCCGCGACGGCAACAAGGTGCGTGTCTACATGCACTCGGTCGCGCCGACATTCAGCCTCGAGAAGTTCACGGTAAAGCAGGGCGACGAAGTCACCATCTACGTCACCAACATCGATGATATCGATGACCTGACCCATGGCTTCTGCCTGTCCAACTATGGCATCGCATGGAAGTTGGTCCCCAGGCGACCGCATCGGTCACCTTTGTTGCCGACGCCCGGGCGTCCATTGGTACTATTGCCAGTGGTTCTGCCATGCGCTGCACATGGAAATGCGCGGCCGGATGTTCGTGGAACCGAGGAACGCCTAAGCCATGCACCGCGCCTTTTTCAGATCACTGGCCCTTTCCACCGCTGCTGTGGCGAGCCTGGCCGTCTGCGGTCCGCTACAGGCGGAAGAATGGCAGGTACCAGCCGAAAAGGGCGCCTTGCAGCAGGTTCTTCAACAAGCGCAGGCCGGGGACATTCTCCGGCTTGCACCCGGCAAGCATGAGGGCCCCGTGGTTCTCGACAAACCCTTGACGCTGAGTGGAGCGGGCAAGGCCGGCATTGCCGGCAACGGCACAGGTAGCGTTGTCACCATCAACGCACCGGACAGTGTCGTGGAAGGGTTGGAACTGACCGGGTCCGGCCTGTCTCAGGACACGCTGGATGCGGGCGTCAAGCTGTCCAAGACCGCGCATCGCGCCATCGTGCGTGACAACCGGATCCTCGACAACCTGACAGGTGTCGATGTTCATGGTGCGCGCAACGCAACAGTTTCGAACAACCTGATCGAAGGCCGCCAGGATTTGCGCATGAACGAGCGCGGCAACGGCATCTACGTCTGGAACGCGCCTGATCTTCTGGCGGAATACAACACGATCCGCTACGGCCGCGACGGCATCTTCGTCAACACCAGTCCCAAGGACACCTTCCGCAACAACCGGTTCGAAGACCTGCGTTTTGCCGTTCACTACATGCACGGCAACAACGGTGTCATCGAGAACAACGTTTCTGAAGGCAACGACATCGGCTACGCGCTGATGTTTTCCGACCGGCTGAAGGTACGCAACAACGTCTCGATCGGCGACCGCAATCACGGCCTCATGCTCAACTATGCCAATCACGCCCAGATTTCCGGCAACCAGGTTGAAGGCGGCGGCGAGAAGTGCCTGTTCATGTACAACGCCAACAAGAACACGGTGACAGACAACAGCTTCGAAGGCTGCCCCATCGGTGTTCACTTCACCGCAGGGTCTGCAAATAACGCCTTCAAGGGCAATGCCTTCATCGCCAACAAGACCCAGGTGAAATACGTCGCAGCCGCCAGCTAGACTGGAGCACGGACGGGCGCGGCAACTACTGGAGCGACCACCCGGCCTTCGACATGAACGGCGACGGCATTGCCGACACCGCCTACCGGCCCAACGACATGGTCGACCAGGTCCTCTGGACCCAACCTTCCGCCAAGCTTCTGGTCGGCAGTCCGGCTGTGCAGCTGCTGCGGTGGACCCAATCTCAATTTCCGGCGCTGCTGCCAGGCGGCATCGTCGATAACGCCCCACTGATGCATCCGCCGGTGCGGGCGACACCGAATTCGGGAGTTCAAGGATGACCGAAACGTCCCTTTCTGCACCGACCCTCCGCGTGGACGGCGTCTGCAAGACCTTTTCCGGGCACAAGGCCGTCGATGACGTGTCTTTTTCGCTGAAACGCAGGTGAACGGGTTGCCATGCTCGGGCACAACGGCGCAGGCAAGACCACACTGTTCAAGATCGTGCTCGGGTTTCTGAAGCGCGACCATGGAGACGTCGCCGTCATGGGAGCTGCTCCCGGCAGTCACGATGCCCGTGTCGGCACGGCCTATCTGCCGGAATCGGTCGCCTTTCCCGCCTCGCTCACCGGCAAGGAAGTGCTGACCTTCTACGCGAGACTGAAAGGCGAAAGCCCTGCCAGGGCCTTGCCGCTGCTCGAAAGGGTCGGCCTGGCGGAGGCTGCAAAACGGCGGGTCGGCACCTATTCCAAGGGCATGCGTCAACGCCTTGGTCTCGCCCAGGCTCTTGTCGGGAGACCTCGGTTGATCCTGCTCGACGAACCGACAACAGGCCTTGATCCTATCTCCCGGCAGACGGTCTATGAACTGATCGGTGAAATCGCCGGTCAGGGAACGACGGTGCTGCTGTCGTCTCACGCCCTCACCGAACTGGAGGCCCGGACAGACCGGATCCTGATCCTGTCGAAAGGCCGGCTCGTCGCGGACGATGTGTTGAGCCGCCTGCGCGCCCAGGCAGGGTTGCCGATCAGGCTGAAGGTCTGGACCAGGCCCGAAGATCTTGCCCATGTCTCCGAAAGCCTCGGCGGCGGGCAGATGAACGGACGTTCGGTCGAATTCAACTGCAACGCGGACGACAAGGTCAAAGCCCTTTCGGCAATCAGCGCGCTCGGCAACCTGGTTGAGGATGTCGATGTGCACGCGCCGAGCCTCGACGACGCTACCGTACGTCTGAGCATCGATCGATGTACAGCTACGTACGTCTGAGCATCGATCGATGTACAGCTACGACTCTGAGCATCATCGATGTACACTACGTCGTCTGAGCATCGATCGATGTACAGCTACGACTCTGAGCATCATCGATGTACACTACGTCGTCTCATCG
>LZQR01000410.1_pt1 | contig 10593 bp, 16 predicted proteins | sample 768601 | NCBI WGS metagenome assembly LZQR01 (sample SAMN05207299, study PRJNA324521) | oil field metagenome | isolation source: sample BH-FW-24 from oil reservoir | place: India: Bombay High | collected 2015-12-04
TACCGTCATCGTGCGCCGTGCCGGTGGATGTGATTCCCGAAGTGTGGACGGTGTTGGCGACAACGTCCGGACGACACCCGTTTGTTTGAAATGCCGAGCATAATATGGATGAAATTCGCCGTAGGATGTCCGCATCGGTGATACCGTCATCGTGCGCCGTGCCGGTGGATGTGATTCCCGAAGTGTGGACGGTGTTGGCGACAACGTCCGGACGACACCCGTTTGTTTGAAATGCCGAGCCATTGTCCGGAATGCGGTTCCGATGTGGTCAAGGAAATCGATAAAGCGGCTTACCGTTGCACGGGTGGATTGGTTTGCCCGGCACAACGCAAACGTTCGCTGTATCATTTTGTGTCGCGTAAAGCCATGGATATTCAGGGCTTGGGTGATAAACTGATTGACCAGCTGGTCGATATCGGTTGGGTCAAACATCCAGACGATTTTTATCATCTGACGGTCGAGCAATTGGCGACGTTGGAACGCATGGCGGAAAAATCGGCACAGAATGTGGTGGACGGCATTCAAGCATCTCGAGAAACCACCTTGGCCAAGTTCATTTACAGCTTGGGGATTCCGGAAGTCGGTGAAGTCACGGCGCGGAATTTGGCAAATTATTTCAAAGATTTACCCAGTATTCAGCAGGCCACGCTTGAAGAATTTATTGAGGTGGATGACGTCGGTGAAGTTGTCGCCGAACACCTGGTGAACTTTTTCAAGGAACCGCATAATGAAGAAGTGATTCAAGGTTTGCTGGATGCCGGCATGCATTGGCCGGCACCGAAAGCCGCCGACGTACCGGTTGATTCGCCGTTTGATGGAAAGGTGGTGGTGTTGACCGGCACTTTGACCGAAATGAGCCGCCCAGAAGCCAAAGACTGGCTGGAATCGCTGGGTGCTAAAGTCACCGGCAGCGTGTCCGCCAAAACCGATTATGTCGTGGCCGGCGAGAAGGCCGGCTCGAAATTGACCAAAGCCGAATCGCTGGGCGTGGCGGTGCTGGACGAGTCCGAATGGCTGGCAATGATGCCGCCGCGCGCTTAAAAAAGCGTTTAACATCTGATATGGGAAATGATTATGGTCAGACCACGTAATGTCAACCGAACCAAAGCCAAAAAAGAAATCCCGGATTGGGAACAGGAAGAGTTCGAAAGCCGCACGGACATTAAGAAAGCCGCTCAGGCCGTCACCGATTTGGGCGTGCAATTGACCGAACTGTCCGATTCCGCCTTAAAATCCTTTGAATTGCCGGATGATGTCATCAAAGCCATCATGCAACTGAAAGAAATGAAAAACGGCCCGGCGATAAAGCGTCAGAAGTTGTTCCTCGGAAAATTATTGCGTAAGAACGAGCCGCTGATTGTACACATCAAACAACGACTGTTTGAAATCGAACAAAAAGCCAAACAGCAAACGGCGCATTTTCATCGTTTGGAAAAGTGGCGCGACCGCTTGGTGGAAGAAGGGGACGACGCCCTGAATGAATTTATGGCGGAATACACTCATGCCGATCGCAGTCAGTTACGCCAATGGATTCGCAATGCTCAAAAGAAGCTGAGCAAAATAAGCCGCCGAAAGCGTATCGAGCGATTTTCAGTATTTGAAAGGCTTGGAGTGGTAATCCCTTTTTAATAGACAGAATAGACCGCTCCTTTCCCGTTTTGTGCAGTTAAATCATTAAGGCATTCTAGACGTCAGCAGGCGGAAGTTTTCTTTGGAGATGCGGTGTCCGAACTCAAACGAAATCAATCCTAAAATTACCAGGCCTGCCCCCAGCCAGATTTGGCTGTTCAAGGTTCGTCATTCAGAAAATGCCCTAGCAATAACGCCATGACCGGCGTAATCAAAGTTATCAACCCCAACCGAATCGCATCCAACCGTTTCAGAACGTAATAATAGAGGATGAATCCGACTAAGGAGCCGAATACCCCCAGATACACAATGGGCGTTCAGGGCTTTCGGCGGCAGGGTTGGCAATTGAGTCAAGAATTGCGGGTGGGCGAGTAGATACACCGTACTGGTAATCCAGACGGCCCCGGCCACAATATGGGTGTTAGGCAAGCCATGATTGTATTTTTTGACCAGAACCGTGCTCAGGGAGTGAAAGGTGACGGCAATCACCGCCAAACCAATACCAATCAGTAGGTTTTGGCCGTGCGTCCAATCCAGGTTCGGGCCGAGAATCACCGCCAAACCGCTGAAGCTGACGACGATGCGAGGTATTTACTGAAGGTCAGCTGTAGGTTTTTTAAAATCAAAAACGCCATCACGCCGGTGACAATCGGCGTCAGCCCGAAAATCAACGAAATCCAGCCCGAGGGCATGGTCTGAGCGGCGTAATACATGGGCGTCATGCCGCCCAACATGCCCAGGCTGGCGGATAAATAGATTTTGATGTCCCGCCATTGCAACGAAAAAGGCTGCCGGGTCCACCAAATCAAAATCGGAATAATCAAGGTGGCGCTGATCAGAATCCGCCCGGCGACCCCGACAAACCAGTCAACCTGGCCACTCCACTGAATTGCCAGCGGCGTGGTTGCCCAAATGGCGACCACGGCCAGATAAGCCAATAAAACGTTCATAAATAAGAAATCCTCAAAGTGTAAAAACCGAAAAAATATGGAAGTGAAGGCTTCGGGGCGGGTGTTTCAAATCAAGGTGTTGTGTTGCGTTACATCCACTAGACCGTCAATTCGAAAACACCCTTTTGTCGGTTTTTCATCACTCGACAGGCTTCGAACAGTTCGCCGTTCATGGCGATGTAAACACCGTTCTGAGCCAGTTGGGCGGCCGTGAGGGCGGCGCCGAGATTAAAACAGGCGTCGGATTCGCCCAGTCGGAAAGGTCGCATCGCGCCGGTGAGCACAATGGTTTTATTACACAGGTTGGCGTTTTCGGATAGCGCCAAGGCGGTGTCGACCATGGTGTCGGTACCATGGGTAATGACGATGGATTCGGTGTTGGCGTCCTGGCAGGCCTGGGCGATTTCGTCCCGATCCAAATCGGTCATTTCCAGGCTGTCTTTCAGCATCAATACCCGAGTCTCGATCGCCAGAGTGGTGTTGGCCTGGCGTAGCATGGCCGGCAAATGGGTTTCGGAAAAGACCAAAGCACCGGTGGTGGTTTGGTAGTCTTTATCCAGCGTCCCGCCGGTGACAAGCAACGTGAGTTTCGGGTCTTTAGGGTGCATTCCGTTTGCCGTTATCTGCGTTATCCGGGCTGCCGTAGAATACCGGTGACAATGCCCAGAATTTCGATGTTTTCATTGGTGATGTAAATCGGTTCCATTTCCGAGTTGGCCGGTTGCAAGCGAATGCCGTTTTTCTCGATGTAGAACTTTTTCATGGTGACTTCTTCATTATTGATGCGAACCACCACGGATTCACCGTTTTCAGCCGTGGAGCGGCGTTCGATGATGACGATGTCGCCGTCTTCGATGTTCTCCTCAATCATGGAACTCCCTTTGACGCGTAGGGCAAAGGTTTCCTTGCGCACCATGGATTGCGGCACGGCCACGGTGTCGTAGTCCATTTCCATTTGAATGGGCTCACCGGCTGAGGTCCAACCGAGTAACGGCACTTGTACGAAATCGATGTCGACGAGTTCGACTGGGTCGGCTTCCGCCAGTTGCAGTTTTTGATTACGTTTTGGAATCAGATAGGCCACATTCGACATGATTGCATCTCGCTGTCAGTTTCGGATACGTCCAATATTAACGTGAAACGGCGACTTATGGAAGTACCTTTTTGAACGGTTTGACTTCGACTTTTTCATAGACACCGGCGGCCAGATAAGGGTCGGCATTCGCCCAGGCCTGGGCGTCTTCCAGTGAATCGAACTGAGCCACAATCAAGCTGCCGCTGAAACCGGCGTCGCCGGGTTCTTCGGAATCGATGGCCGGGTTCGGGCCTGCCAGAATCAGGCGGCCTTGTTCCGCCATTTCTTTCAAACGCGCGATGTGACCCGGACGGGCCTCGGCGCGCAAGGGCAAACTGTTTTCAACATCATAGGCAAAGATGGAATAAAGCATGAAATCCTCCGGGCGGATAGTACGAATAAGTTATTGGCTGTCGTCGGACGGCTTGTTGCGTGACTTGGCCGGTGAAACCGAATCCAGTTCTGCGTCCGCCAGGGTTTCGATGGACGCATCCATCACACGTTGTTCGGTTTCATCGAACTGTTTACCGGTTTCTTTGATGTAGCGACTGATGTAAATGCCCTGTACGATGATGAACACCAGTGTCAAGCCCATCAAACCGAAAAGTTTGAAGTTCACCCAGGTATCGGTGTCGTATTGGTAGGCCACGTAAATGTTGGCGATGCCGGAGAAAATGAAAAACACAATCCACATATAGCTTAAGTTCAGCCAGACACGATCCGGCAAGCTGATGGCCTGATCCATCATGCGGCGGATAATCGGCTTCTGGCCGATGAAGTGGCTGCCCAGGAAAATCAGGGCGAAGCCCCAGTTAACGACCGTCGGTTTCCATTTAATGAAGGCTTCGTCTTGGAAAATCAGCGTGGCGCCCCCAAGAATGATAATTAGCGCTAAAGTAATGATGTGCATTTTTTCGACGCGCTTGTTTTTGGCGTAGACATAAGCCACTTGCAGGATGGAGGCGACGATGGCGACGGCAGTGGCGACGTAGATGCCGTAGAGTTTGAAGGCGATGAAAAAGAGAATGACGGGGAATAAATCGAATAATAGTTTCATTGCAATACTTTTGGCTGTGTTTGGTAGAATAAAAAGAGCCGTTTCTTTTTACCGTTAAATAAAACCATTTATGGGAACACCAATGGTTTTCGCTGAATGACTCTGGAACCGCAATTTTATATGGGATTCCGCTGTAAAGAAACCCGCAAGCGGTTTTTTACCGTTTTCGTCAGGATTGATGCCATCTCGACATCTTCGAACCAACGCAATTAGGAAATATCATGAAAGCCGATTTTCACTGCCACACCTCCGCATCGGACGGTTCTTTGTCCCCCAAAGAATTGATTGACCGAGCCCTGGAAAAGGAGCTTTCCGCCTTGGCGATTACCGACCACGATACCACCGCCGGTTACGAACAAATCCAAGATTATGCCCAAGAAAACGGTTTGGATTTGATTCCGGCGTCGGAGATTTCCTGTCAATGGCAGGGCCATACCATTCATGTGGTCGGGCTGAATATTGATGTCGATAACGAGCGCCTGCAAGCCGGGTTGAAAGCGAACCGTATCAAACGCTGGACACGTGCATTTGAAATTGACGCCAAGTTTCAAAGTCGTCGCTTTCATGGCTTGCTGGAAAAAATCCTGCCGGCGGTGGGCGAAGGCATGATCGGCCGTAACCACTTCGCCCAAGCGCTGATTGAAGAAGGACATATCAAGAACCATCAACAAGCCTTTGATAAATTTTTGAAAAAGGGCAAGCCGATGTATGCGCCGGTCGAGTGGCCGGAGTTGACGGAAGTTGTGGATTGGATTCTCGATGCCCGCGGCATAGCGGTTATTGCGCACCCGCATATCTATAAAATCAGCTCCAATAAACTCAACAAAATGATTGAAGACTTTAAAGCGGCCGGTGGTCAGGCGCTTGAAGTGGTGAATCAACCTCGTCCTTGTGCCGAACAAATTGGCATGGCGCAACGGGCCGAACGCTATGAGCTTTACGCGTCGTTGGGATCCGATTTTCACCGTCCGGAGCAGAGCTGGCGGGATTTGGGATGGCTTGCGCCCATGCCGAAGGCTTGCCAACCGGTTTGGCAATTGTTTGAAGAATGCTTTTCCGGCACGGCAATCGAGAAAGGCGCTCAGTCTTCCTAGAGAGCTAACACTCGGACCATTGAATTAAACGAATGTAATCATTGGATTCCTAGCGCTTTTTTAAGGGTTTTGCAGTATAATTTTCGCGTTGTAAATCCCGGCCTTCATCTTAAGCGATGGCCAGCGAACCAATCAAACGGAAATCATTGTGCGAAGAGAGTGCCAGTATCTGTCGGTACACCCCGACAATCCTCAAGAACGAATTTTAAAGCAGGCGGTGGATATTTTGAACGCGGGCGGGGTTATTGCCTACCCGACGGAATCGGGTTACGCCTTGGGCTGTCTGCTGGATAATAAAGAGGGCGCCGACCGCATTCGTGCCATTCGCCGGTTGGACGACAAGCATTACTTCACACTGGTCTGCCCCGATTTAAGCCACTTGTCGGCCTACGCAAAAGTTGGAAATGTACAATTTCGTTATTTGAAATCGCATTTACCGGGCCCTTATACGTTTATTCTACCGGCCAGCCGTGAAGTTCCGCGCCGTTTGCAAACGCCGAAGCGTAAATATATCGGCTTACGCGTCACCCCCAATACCGTTACGAATGCGCTGCTGTCTTATTTTGACAAGCCGTTGATTTCGGTATCGTTAATTTTACCGGGCGAAGAATTGCCGATGACGGATGGTTGGACCATTCAGGAAACCATCGGCCATGCTTTGGATGCGGTTGTGGATGGTGGTTTTTGCGGTTATGAACCCACCACCGTTATCGACTTTACCGAAGACGTGCCGGTCTTGATTCGCCAGGGGCAGGGCGAGTTTAACGAATAGTCGAACGCATTCGGCTGATGAGAGGAAATCATGATTGAACTTTCGATAATGCAGAAAATCGCCATTTGGACCATTCCGGTGTTGCTGGCCATTACCTTGCATGAGGCGGCACACGGCTGGGTGGCGTCCAAACTGGGCGATAAAACCGCGGAAATGCTCGGTCGCGTTACCTTAAACCCATTAAAGCATATCGACTTGGTCGGTACCGTCATTGTTCCGATTGCGTTATTGGTGCTGGGCGGGTTTGTATTTGGCTGGGCCAAAGCCGTTCCGGTGAATGCCCGTAACTTTAAAAATCCGGCCAGAGACATGGCTTGGGTCGCGGTGGCCGGGCCATTATCGAATTTGCTGATGGCCATCGGTTGGGCGATTGTCGCCAAAATCGGTTACGACCTGTCGGCCGGCGGCACCTCTCCGGACAATATCGGTCAGTTTCTGGCCTATTCCGGTATGGCGGGCATCGCCATTAACCTGGTGTTGCTCGTGCTGAACATGATTCCGATCCCACCGTTGGACGGCAGCCGCGTTGTATCGGCTTTCCTGCCATCCGGCTTATCTTACACTTACAACCGCCTGGAACCTTATGGCCTATTTATTCTATTAGGCATGATGTTTTTAGGCGTATTGGGGCCGATTATTTCCGGGCCTTATCAAGCGCTTCAGGGCTATTTGCTGCAACTGGTGGGATTACACTGATATGACGAATACAAAACACACAACAAACGTTGCCAAGCCGCAGGGTGAAAAGCTTCAGAAAATTTTGGCGCGCGGCGGCTTCGGGTCGCGGCGCGAAGTGGAAAAACTGATTGCCGAAGGTCTGGTGAAGGTCAACGGTAAAGTCGCCACACTCGGCGACCGTGCGTTTACCACGGATACGATTAAGTCCGCGATCAGCAAGTCCGCGAAACGCGTCTCGCCACCCAACCGACTCAGGTCATTTTATACAATAAACCGGAAGGGCAGGTGTGTAGCCGAAAAGACGAAAAAGGCCGAGAGACCATCTTCGAGCATTTGCCGCGTATTATCAACAGTCGCTGGGTCAGTGTCGGTCGCCTGGATATCAATACCTCCGGCTTGTTGGTTTTGACCAATAATGGCGAACTGGCCAACCGCATGATGCATCCGTCCTATGAAATGGAGCGGGAATATTCGGTGCGCGTGTTTGGCGAGGTGTCGGATGACATCATCAAGCAGCTTAAAAAAGGCGTCAAGCTGGAAGACGGCTGGGCCAAATTTGAACGCGTTGACAAAATTCCGCAACAAGAAGACGATTCCATCAACCAGTGGTATCGAGTCATCATCAAGGAAGGTCGTAACCGCGAAGTACGCCGTATTTGGGAAGCGCAAGGCGTGCAAGTCAGCCGCTTGGTGCGCACTCGCTACGGCATTTTCGATTTACCCCGTACTTTGCGCCGAGGCAAAACGGAAGCGTTAACCTGGAAGCAAATCAATCAACTGTTGAAATCGGTTGGTTTGCCGGAAGAGGCCCGGCCGGATATCCGCACTCGCCCCACAAATGCCAATAAGTCGGTATCGGGCGGTAAAAGCCCATACAAAGGTAAACGCAAGTAATTCAAAGATTTAAATGCATTTGATAGGAATCTTGTTTCAAAATGAATAAGAGTTTTATTACCAACCTCATTAGTTTGTTATTGTTAATGGCCGGGTTGCTCTTGCCGAACAATTGGCTGTTAATGGTCGGTTTGTTTGCTTTGTCGGGCGCATTGACCAACTGGTTGGCCATTTATATGTTATTTGAAAAAGTGCAGGCCTGGTGGGTTCCGGGGTCATTCCAGCACGTTTTGAAGCCTTCAAGACAGCCATTCGGGACTTGATGATGCAGCAGTTTTCTCACAGGAAAACATCGACCGTTTTGTTAACCAAAGCGCCCAGCCAAGTTTGCATCTAGCTCCGGTGATTGAAAAAGTCGATTTAACCCCGGCCTTCGACCGTTTGGCGGATGTGATTATGGCGTCCAGTTTCGGCAGCATGCTCGGCATGTTTGGTGGCAAGGAGGCGTTGAATCCGCTGAAAGAACCCTTTGTCACCAATATGAAAAGCGCGTTGATTGAAATGACCGAAAAAGAGCAGTTCGTGGAATTGCTGCAAAATGAAATCGATCAACCGGATGTGATGGCGGAAATTCGGCATAAAGTGGAAGCCATTATCGAAGCCCGTTTGGCCGAACTCACACCGAAAATGGTCAAAACCATGGTGCAACAGATGATTGAAGAGCACTTAGGTTGGCTGGTTGTTTGGGGTGGTGTATTCGGTGGCCTGATCGGGTTGGCTTCCAATGCCTTGCTGCAACTCTAATCCTCATCGAACGCTTTCCTAAAAACCGCCAGGCCTGGCGGTTTTTAACGTTTATAACGTTTATCAAAATGGGGTCAGACTCGATTGCTTTTCTTTTTAATATCAAAATGGGGTCAGACTCGATTGCTTTTCTTTTTAAAATCAGCAGAGCTATGATCGCCGCCTCTTTTTCTTGGAGCAACCGGTCGCTTTAATTGCGCCTGTATCTTTTCCTTAAAATAATCACTTCCCAGAACCCAAGCCTTATTCGTCGCCTCCCGAATTTCATCTAATGTTTTATCTGGAATTCGGTCTTCAAACAAAGCTTGATATGCTTTCGCTCTATCCACATTATTGCGGCCAAGTTGCTGATAGAGAAGATGTGGCTTAATAAAGTCACACGCTTTACCAAGTGCATTGCAACGATAACTCGACCAAGGATATTCAGCGGGATGGCTCACCATATCGGCTCGGACAGGATTAAGTTCAATATAGCGATAACAGCTCAACGCATAAGCCTCACTATCAATCAAAGTCGCCTTATAGCTCCTTCCCACAAAGTTCCTGTGCGTTTGTAAGAGTGATTGAAATACTGAACATAATAACGCCCAATCATTTGCATTGCTTTTGATATGCCATTATCCGTATTTGGTGTAATCATAAGGTGAACATGGTTCGTCATCAGAACATAAGCATGCAAATCGCAATTATGCTTCTCACAAGCTTGTTGAAGCTTTTCAAGATAGAAAAGGTAATCTGCATCCGAATAAAAAATCGGTTCACGGTTATTGCCACGAACAATCACATGCTGTGGCTGACCAGGAAGGGTGAAGCGGGGAAGACGAGCCATAACAGCACCTTTTTTAGAGTGGTTATGGTAATTTTACGCTTTAGAATTCAAAAAGCAATCGAGTCTGACCCCTTTGGTTAAGGTAGGCGACTGCGATCCATTTGTGGGTTTTGACGAACCAGTGGTAGGGGAAGCGCTTGACCAAAGCCAGAACGATCAGCACGGCGGCCGCGTAGAACGCCCATTCGCCGACGGATTCGGCAACCCCGCTGGCTGCGCAGCAGCCTTCGATGTTGCCGAGGGTTTCTCCGGCCACCGGTTTGCGCACGGGCTTTTCCAGCCAGCCCCAACCCACCATCCATTTGGTGCCTTTTCCCCACCACCAGTGAACGATGGCGACCACCAGGGCGGCGATGCCCAACCACTTGTGCAGGCGATACATCTTGTCCAGCCCGTCCAGATGCGGCTCCAGCCATTTCGGGCGCAGCGCCAGCAGCATGGCCACGCTCATCAAGCCGATGCCGATCACCCCGCTGTACTGCATGAACACGGTGCGAAACGAGAAGTACGTGAACGGCTCGGGCAACAGCGTATCGGCGGCCAGCCATAACGCAGTCAGCAATAGCAGTACTGCCAAAAGTGAAACCTTAATGCGCTTCATGGATCATCTCCGATGCAATTTCGTATGTAGCCCAACGATAAAACTAAGCGAGCTGCGCGTTAGCGCAGTCCGCTTGAGTGCTTTGTTAGAGGATTCATGCAAAGAGAGCCACATGAAATACCCAGAAATTGGAATGGCTACAAACCCTAATATACTAATTATTGGATATAGTTTTTGAAGCTTAAGCATTGCTTCGATTGGAAACCACAAAATTTGAATTGCAAAAGCAATACAAAAAGAATGACTGCCTGCACCCAGCTTACTTCAATC
>LZQR01000411.1_pt1 | contig 10587 bp, 16 predicted proteins | sample 768601 | NCBI WGS metagenome assembly LZQR01 (sample SAMN05207299, study PRJNA324521) | oil field metagenome | isolation source: sample BH-FW-24 from oil reservoir | place: India: Bombay High | collected 2015-12-04
ATCGGAACACTGGAGACGAAAGCTTCCGGCTCAGTTGCTGCCGCTCCGATGAAATGGACGCCATAGGGCTCGACCAATTCGGCGTAAAGCTCGTGACCGAAGCGCAACCGGAGAGGCACCTGCCTTGGAGAAGATTTCGTAGACCATGCCTTCCGGCGCGCGCATCTTGACGCCCTTCAGGTCTTCCACAGAGCGGATCGGAACACTGGAGACGAAAGCTTCCGGCTCAGTTGCTGCCGCTCCGATGAAATGGACGCCATAGGGCTCGACCAATTCGGCGTAAAGCTCGTGACCGCCACCGGATTGCATGAACCCGATCAATTCGAACGGGTCGCTCCAGGCACCGACCAGGTTGCCCATCATCGCGAAAGCGGGATCCTTGCCGGCGAAATAGCTCGGATCGGTCAGATGCCCTGAAGAATACCGGAGCCAACGGCGTCAAGCGTATCGGTATGCGGGACAACGGCACCAATCGGCAAAATCTCGATCTCGATCCGCCCGCCGGACATTTTCTCGACGTTTTTCAGCCCACTTTTTGCTTGTTGATGAATCCGGGTTCACCAGCCGTTTCCGAGGTCTGGAAGGTCCAGTTGTAGTCGGCGGCCGTTGCGGCGGTCGGTGCTGAAAAGACCGACAGGGCAAACAAGCTTGTTAGAATTCCGGTCTTCAGTGACGACAGACGCGCAAAACATCCCTCTCTAGTCACAGTTTGTTTGATGCGTGCTGCAAGGTGCTGAAATTGCACACCGCCGCGCAGCGTTTTCCTGTCTTGGTGATAATTATTCGATTGCATGTTTTCCTCCCACATACATCGCCACAAGTTGGCTAGCCAACGCCAGGCACGTCACGTTACGCGGCCAGAAACCAAATATGACAGGTCAATTCACGCAATCCATTTGCGGGAACCCGCAATTTGGGTGTCGTTGCCGGCATTGCATCTCAGGGATGTGAGGGGTGTTCTGAGTGCGGCGACCTTGCGTGTCGGGGGTCTCGAGGGAGGCGTTCAGATCTTACCTTGATTGCATGGAGCGTGCGTGCGGCCGACACCGACGCCAGCTGATCGCACTCCTCACGCCGGTGAAGGGCTGCCCAAGTACAAAACGCCCTGGAAACGAATGCTTCCAGGGCGTTTTTCTTGTTATTTGGTCCAGCTTCAAGCGGCCGTGTTCTGCGCTTGCGGCTGCTCTGCTGGTTCCTCGTGTTGCGCAAGCGGGCGATTGCCCGAGAGCTTGCGGACCAGCACGTAGAACACCGGCGACATGAAGATCCCGAAGAAGGTCACGCCGATCATGCCGGAGAAGACCGCGATGCCCATCGCGGCTCGCATTTCCGCACCGGCGCCGGTGGAAAGCACCAGCGGAACCACACCCATGATGAAGGCCATCGAGGTCATCAGGATCGGGCGCAGACGTAACCGGCTGGCTTCGACTGCGCTTCAACCGGCGTGCGGCCTTCAAATTCCAGTTCCCTTGCGAATTCCACGATCAGGATCGCGTTTTTCGCCGAAAGCCCGACCAGCACCACTAACCCGATCTGGGTGAAGATGTTGTTGTCGCCATGTGTCAGCCAGACGCCCGTCAGGGCCGCAAGGACACCCATCGGTACGATCATCACGATCGCCACCGGAAGCATCAGGCTTTCATACTGGGCTGCAAGCACCAGGTAAACCAGAAGCAGGGCCAGAGGGAAGACCAGGAACCCGGAGCTGCCGGCAAGGATCTGCTGGTAGGTCAGGTCCGTCCACTCAAAGGCAATGCCTTTGGGCAGGGTTTCTTCCGCAATCCGCTCGACCGCTTCCTGGGCCTGGCCGGAGGAAAACCCGGGTGCCGGGCCACCATTGATGTCAGCCGCAAGGAAACCATTGTAGCGGGTTGCCCGTTCCGGCCCGGTGGTGGCCTCCACCTTCAACAGGGCGGAGAGCGGGATCATCTGGCCGGTGGCTGAGCGGACCTTCAACTTGCCGATATCGTCGGCATGCGCCCGGTACTGGGCGTCCGCCTGCACCCGGACACTGTAAGTGCGACCGAAGGCATTGAAGTCGTTGACATAAGTGAACCCAGGTAGATCTGCAGTGTCTCGAATACGTCCGTTACCGATACGCCGAGCTGTTCCGCCTTGGTGCGATCAAGATCCGCATAAAGCTGGGGCACATTGATCTGGAAACTGGAGAACAATCCAGCCAGTTCCGGCGTCTGATAGGCTTTCGCAGGAAGGCCTTGTTGGCCGCGTCGAGTGCCTGGTAGCCGAGACCTGCCCGGTCCTCGATCTGCAGTTTGAACCCGCCGGTGGTGCCAAGGCCCTGAACAGGCGGCGGCGAGAACATGGCGATAAACGCGTCCTGGATCGTGCCGAACTTCTGGTTCAGCTGCATCGCAATGGCGTCGCCGGACAATTCCGGAGACTTGCGTTCCTCGAAATCCGTCAGGGTGGCAAAGACGATGCCGGCGTTGGAAGAGTTGGTGAAGCCGTTGATCGACAGGCCCGGGAAGGCGATGGCGTGTTCGACACCTTCCTGTTCCATGGCGATCTCGCTCATCCGGCGGATGACGTCTTCGGTCCGGTCCAGCGTGGCAGCGTCGGGGAGCTGGGCAAAGCCGATCAGATACTGTTTGTCCTGTGCCGGCACGAAGCCGCCGGGGACCGTTGTGAAGAGACTGTAGGTTGCCCCTGCAAGTGCCATGTAGACCACCATGACGATGGTCTTGCGGGACAACAGGCCGCCGACGCTCTTGCCATAGGCGTTGGAACCGGCGCCGAAGGCCGGTTGAAGCCCTTGAAGAACCAGCCGAACAGGAAGTCCATCGAACGTGTCAGCCAGTCCTTGGGCGCATGGTGATCCTTCAGGAGAAGGGCGGCCAGGGCCGGGGACAGAGTGAGCGAGTTGATGGCCGAGATGACGGTCGAGATTGCGATCGTTAGTGCGAACTGGCGATAGAACTGACCCGAAAGGCCGGTGATGAAGGCCAGCGGGACAAACACCGCCACAAGCACCAGTGCAATGGCGATGATCGGTCCGGAGACTTCCTTCATGGCCTTGTAGGTTGCCTGGCGCGGGTTCAGCCCGTTTTCGATGTTTCGTTCGACGTTTTCAACGACCACGATCGCGTCATCGACCACGATGCCGATGGCGAGAACCAGCCCGAAGAGGCTGAGAGCGTTGATGGAAAAGCCGAAGACATACATGACGCCGAAGGTGCCGATGATCGACACGGGAACGGCGATCAGCGGAATGATCGATGCGCGCCATGTCTGCAGGAACAGGATCACGACGAGGACCACAAGCACAACGGCTTCCAGCAGCGTGTCGACAACCTTCTCGATGGAGGACCGAACAAACTTTGTGGTGTCGTAGACGATTCGTATTTGACGCCGTCAGGCATGGCGACCTGAAGATCGTTCATGGTCTCGACCACTGCATCGGAAATGGCAATTGCGTTGGAACCAGGTGCCTGGAACACTGGAATGGCGACGGCCGGTTTGCCGTCGAGCAGGGAGCGCAGCGAATAATCGGCTGCACCAAGCTCGATCCGGGCAACGTCCCGCAGCCGGGTGACCTCACCGTTTTCACCAGTACGGACAATGATGTTGCCGAACTCTTCCGGTGTCTGAAGACGACCTTGCGCATTGACGCTGAGCTGAACGTCGACACCCTTCAGGTTTGGCGAAGCGCCGATAATGCCGCCGCGGCCTGCACGTTCTGTTGACGAATGGCGTTGGTGATGTCGCTGGCTGCCAGGTTATGGCCGGCCGCCTTTTGAGGGTCGACCCACACACGCATGGAGTAATCGCCGGAGCCGAACACCTGCACCTGGCCGACACCCTGCAGGCGGGCCAGCCGGTCCTTGATGTTGAGGACGGCATAGTTGCGCAGGTAGGTGATGTCGTAGCGATTGTCCGGCGAGGTCAGGTTCACGACCATCATCAGATCGGGTGAACTTTTCACCGTGGTTATGCCAAGGCTTCGTACTTCCGCCGGGAGACGGGGTTCGGCTTGGCGAGACGCGGTTCTGGACAAGCTGCTGAGCCTGATCGGGATCGGTACCGAGCTCGAACGTGACCGTGAGTGTCATGACGCCGTCAGAGGTCGCCTGGCTGGACATGTAGAGCATGCCCTCGACACCGTTGATCTGTTCTTCCAGCGGCGTTGCCACCGTCTCGGCAATGACCTTCGGGTTCGCCCCCGGATAGGCGGCGCGCACGACGATCGATGGCGGGACCACCTCGGGGTATTCTGAGATCGGCAGCGCCCGCAGACCGATCAGGCCGGCGATGAGGATGAGGACAGACAGCACACCGGCAAAGACCGGGCGGTCGACGAAGAATCTCGAGATATTCATATCCAGGCCCTTTCCGGTCGGAAATCGGGACAACACGTCCCCGGCCGGTGGCGGCGCCACCGGCAATCATGACTTGAATTGTTGAAGAGGGGAGGTGGAGCGCCTTGCACTCCACCTGTTCACTCAGTTTGCAGCGGCAACGTCGTTTTCGAGCTGAGGATCGACGAGTGCACCAGAGCGGATCCGCTGCAGGCCGTTGACGACGATCCGTTCACCCGGTTCGAGGCCGCTGTCGACGATACGTGCACCTTCCGCGGTCCTGCCAAGGTCGATCGGCCTGTAGGCCACCTTGTTGTCTCACCGACGACATAGACATATTTCTTGTCCTGGTCGGTGCCGATGGCGCGTTCGCTGATCAGGACCTTCTGTTCCGGCCTTGGCTCACCCATGCGGATACGCACGAACTGGCCCGGGATCAGCCTGCCGCCCGGATTGTCGAAGACGCCCTGACACCAATGGTGCCGCTGACGGCGTCAACCTGGTTATCGACCAGCTGAAGCTTGCCCTTCACCGGGTGTCCGGCGGTTGACGAGGTTTCGATTTCGACGGGGATCATGTCCAGTGGCGGCACCGCTGCATCTGTCTGCGGCAACTCGGCCAGAACCCGCGAGACCAGGTCTTCACTTGCGTTGAAGCTTGCATAGATCGGATCGACAGAGACAAGGGTTGTCAATGCCGGCGATGCGGAGCCCGCGGCAACGAGATTGCCGACGGTGATCTCGATCTTGCCGACACGACCCGACACGGGTGCCAGCACCTTGGTGTAGCCAAGTTCCAGCTTGGCCGACCTGAGAGCTGCCTTGACGGTTCTGAGGTTGGCCTGTGCTTCGGCGTAGGTGTTGCGGCGCTGGTCGAGGACGCTTTGGGAGATGGTCCGGTTTTCGATTAGCTTGTTGCCACGGTCCAGTTCCAGCTTGGCGAGGTTGAGCTGCGTTTGCGCAAGTTCAACCTGACCTTCCCTTTGAGCGACGGCAGCCTCGTAGGGAGCCGGGTCAATGGTGAAGAGCAGGTCACCTGCTTCCACCAATGCGCCTTCACGGAAATCGACGGATTGAATGGAGCCGGCCACACGGGAGCGGATCTGCACCCGGTCAACGGCTTCGAGCCTGCCGGAGAAATCTTCCCACACGGTTATTTCGCGGGATTTGACCTCGGCAACGGTCACCGGCACCGCCGGGATGGCGACTGTACCGCCCGCGGCCGTTGCAGGGCTGCTTGCCGGTAGGTTCATGATGAGGACAGCGGCTGAAACAGAGACAGCAACTGCCAGACTGGCGCCCGTCAGGGCCCAGCGCTTGCTTCTTGATGTCATTGGTCTCTCCTTGGAACCCCTGCTGAAAACACAATCTTCAGAAGGGTTTGGATATCAAATCAGTGGACGCTGACGGACTGCACGAAACCGGAAAATTGCGTGCTTACGGTTTCTTGCCAGGATGGGGTCTCGTCCGTCTTTCCGCCGTAGAGTGATGGCCAGCCTGTCCCGGCGGGGAGAACATGCTGGTGAACTTCAACGCCTGCATTTTTCAGGCAGGTCGCAAAGCCGAGTGTTTCGTCCTTGAGCGGGTCGTCCTGAGAAGACAGAACAAGCGCGGGGGCAACGCCGGTCAGGCGTGAGCACATGCATGGGGCCGCATAGGGGTGGCACATGCCGGTGCTGAGATAGTGGCTCCAGCCGTCGGCCCAGATGTCCTTCATGCCGAACTCGCCGGCCTTCTGAAACGATGCAGAGCCCATGAAAGGATCAAGCAGGGGTGACAGAAGGATCTGCCCGTCAAGTTCATCGGCGAAATGATCCCGCGCCTTTCAGCGCGACCGCTGCGGCGATGTTGCCGCCAGCCTCGACGCCGCCGACAAGAAGCAGGGATTTCCGGTTCCCAAGGCCGCGCGCTTTTTCGCCAGATAGGAGAAGATCGAAAACCCCGTTTCCAGCGGCTTCGGAAAGACGCTGCCAAGCGGTACATTGTAATCCGGCATCACGACAATGGCGCCGGTTTCGGCAATGAGATGCGCAAACTCGCTTTCATGCGGGACGGTGCTTGAAAAGCGCCGCCATGAAAATAGATCAGGACTGGCGGCGACTTGCTGTATTCGGCACCCTGGTAGACACGTGCCGCCACGGGGCCGATGGCCACCTTGTCGAGTGTCATATCCTTGATCTGCACCGTCATTTTCAGCGCCGTTTCGTGTCTGTTGGTTGAGGGGGAACTGGGTACACCAGCTCTCTTGCATGTCCGATAGGTATTGTTGTTCCAACTCTGGAATAAGGGGTGTATTATTGGTTTCACTATTCGAATTTTCGAATAATAAGCCTATTTTTGATCAGGACGCCCAGAAATGGATCAACTCTCCGCCATGCGCGCCTTTGTGAGGGTGGTTGAAACAGGAAATTTCACCCGAGCCTCCGATTCCCTCCAGATGCCGAAGGCGACGGTTACCAACCTGATCCAGAATCTCGAGAAACATCTGCAGACCAAATTGCTCAACCGGACAACGCGGCGCGTGATCGTGACGACGGACGGCGCGCTTTATTATGAGCGGGCCGTTCAGATCGTATCGGAGGTCGACGAACTTGATGCCAGCCTGTCCCAGGCCCAGAGCAATCCGGGTGGGCGGCTGCGCGTGGAAATGTCAGGGGCCTTTGCCGACTGGTTCGTGATACCGGAGCTTGGCGGTTTTTACGAAAAATACCCGGATATCCGTATCGACCTCGGGATCGGTGACAGGACAGTCGATTACCTGGCAGAGAATGTCGATTGTGCCTTGCGCGGTGGTGCGCCGGCTGATCAGTCGCTGATTGCACGGCGGGTGGCGGAGGTCGGCCTGACCACTTGCGCGGCAGCGTCCTACCTGGAGCGGGCAGGTACACCGGAAAGCCCGGCAGACGTGAAGGCGAACCACTATTGCGTCAACTATTTCGTTGCCGCCACCGGACGCACACACCCGTTCACCTTCCGCAAGGACGGTGAGGAAATTCTGGTCGACGGACGCTATCATTGCTCGGTCAACGATGCCCGCAGCTATGTGGCGGCGGCTGTTGCCGGGCACGGCATTGCGCAGCTGCCTGACTTCATGGTGCGGGAAGAGCTGAAGCGCGGAGACTCGTGCCGCTGCTGACGGAATGGTCGGCCGACACCATTCCGCTTTATATCGTCTACCCGCCCAACCGGCACCTTTCGAACAAGGTTCGCGTTTTGTCGATTGGCTGGTGCGCCTGCTTGCCGATGTGCCGGCGCCCGCCCAGTCTTCGGTATGAAATGCTGGCTAGGGGTGCAGCGCAAGAAGGCTATCCACCGAGAGGCTGACCCCAATCAGATGCCGAACCTGTCCCGCAGCCGGTAGACCAGCACTGATGGTGCCAGGAACCACGGATTGCCCTGGTACAGCGGCCGGGTCGGGAAGGGGATCTTCTCGAACGCGGAGAGTGATTTTCTCGGCCGGCAGCTTTCTGGCCCATACGCATGCCGAGATAACTCGCCATACCCACCCCGGACCCGCAATAGCCGCCTGCGTGAAACAGGCCGTTGTCTTCGCCAGCATGGGCGAGCGTGTCGAAGGTGTAGCCGACAAACCCCATCCAGGCATGGCTGATCCGCACGGAGCCAAGTTCCGGAAAGAGGGCTGTCATATCGCGGTGGAGCTTGAGCGCGCTGTTGCGCGGGTCCGTTTCGCTCAAGGAGACCCGGCCGCCAAACAGCACGCGCTTCCGGTCGGGGGACAGCCGGTAATAATAGACCAGTTTTCTGGTGTCGGAGAGGACCCGGTCCGTCGGAAACAGCCGGTCGATCGTTTCACTCGGGATTTCTTCCGTCGCGATCACGTAGGAGCGATCGGGATCAGCCGTCGCTGAAGCCAGGGCGACAGGGGCCCGGAGTAACCATTGGTCGCCAGAATGACCTTGCCTGCCTTGAGGGAGCCGTCGCTTGTCAGGACCTTGAAGCCTGACGTCTCGCGTTCAAGCGACACCACCCGGCACTTGCCGCGCACCATCGCGCCTTCCGCCAGCACCTTGTTCAAAAGTGAAGGATGGTACTTGCTGACATCGATGCTGCAATGATGCGGATTGACGATACCGCCATGATAGGCGTCGGTCCCAAGCTCCCGTGCCATGTCGCTTTTCGGCACCATGAAGGCATCGGTCTTCCACACGGGGTGTCCGGCGGCACAGTCTCTGGCAAGGCTCTCGTAAAGATGGGGCTTGTGGGCGCCGTGGAAGCGGCCGGTTTCCCGTAAACCCATCTCCAGTCCATCTTCCTTGAAAGTGCGTGCATGTATCGAGGGACGCCTGGCCTTCCAGCAAAGCTGGGTGGCCAGCTCCCTGCCGTAGCGGCCCGCTAGGTTGGAAAAGGACGGCTTGAGGCTGGTCGAAAGCTGGCCGCCATTGCGCATGCTGCAGCCCCAACCCGGATCTTCCGCGTCGAGAACCAGTGTGCCGAGGCCTTCACGGGCGGTCTGCAGTGCGGCGTTCAGGCCGGTGTACCCACCGCCAACCACCAGCACATCGACCTCTGCCGGCAAACCGGTATCCGGCAGTGCGAGTTTGGGCGCGATATCCTGCCAGTATGGTGTCGTCTTGTAGTTGTCCGCAAAAAGAGCCTGAGTCATTACGTGCCTTACGCCGCTCGTGTGTCTTCCAGGATAAGGTCCGCGCCTTTTTCGCCGACCATGATCGCAGGTGCGTTGGTATTGCCGGACGTGACCGTCGGGAAAATCGAGCATCGACGACCCGAAGCCCTTCGATCCCGTAAACCCGCAGACGCGTGTCGACGACGTTTTCGCTCGCGTCCGGTCCCATGCGGCAGGTGCTGACAGGGTGGAAGACTGTGGAACAGCGGCTGCGGACATCCGCCAGCATGTCCTCGTCGGTCTGGACACCCGGGCCGGGTGTGATCTCCTCGTCGATAACCGATTGCAGGGCAGGGCTTTCGGCGATCTTGCGCATCAGCTTGCTGCCTTCGATCATCTCCGTGAGATCGCGGTTGGTGCTGAGCGAGTTCGGGTGGATCTCCGGCATGTCGAACGGATCGGTGGAGCGCAGGCAGATATGGCCGCGGCTGGTTGGCCGCGTCGGCTGGAAGCCGAGAAGGAAGCCGGGGAACGGGTCCGGGTTCATCAGCGGACGTTTCCCCTTCGGCGCCTTGGTGTAGCTGACGGGCGAGAAGTAAAGCTGGATGTTCGGCCGTTCACAATCCGGATTGCTTTTGACGAAGCCACCAGCCTGATTGACACTGAGCGACAGCGGACCACTGCGGGTCAGGACATAGCGGATGCCTTGGGCGAGCTTGCCCCACCAGGGATAAAGCTGCTGGTTCAGCGTCGGCACTTTGGATCGGTAGAGATAGTCGAGGCCAAGATGGTCCTGCAGGTTCTTGCCGACAGCAGGACTGTGCAAGGTGGAGGTGATGCCCTTGGCCTGCAGGTCCGCGCCATCACCAATGCCGGACAACATGAGGATTTGCGGCGAGTTGACGGCACCTGCACTGAGGATCACTTCCCGTCGGGCCTTCACGGTCTGCTCGGTGCCGCCTCGGCTGTAGACGACACCGGTCGCCCGTCCGTTTTCAAGGATCAGCCGGGTCGTGTGTGCGTTAGTCAGGATGGAGACATTCTGACGTTTTTTCGCGCGTGAAAGATAGGCACGGGCCGTCGACATGCGGAACCCGTTTTTCGCGGTTATCTGGTAGAGGCCGACACCTTCCTGGCTTTTGCCATTGAAATCCGGATTACGGCTGAAGCCGGCTTCCTCGCTGGCTGCCAGGAAGTTTTGACACAGCGGGTGGACGTCCTTGTCCATGGAGGAGACATAAAGGGGGCCATCCCCGCCGCGATAGTCGTCGGCACCGTTGCAATTGGTTTCCGAGCGCTTGAAATAGGGCAGAACGTCCTGCCAGCCCCAGCCGGTGTTGCCGAGGGCCTTCCAGTCCTCGAAATCCGCATGCTGACCGCGGATATAGACCATGGCATTGATCGAACTGGACCCGCCCAGCACCTTGCCGCGCGGCCAGTAGCCGGAGCGGTCGTTGAGCCCTGGGTCCGCCTCGGTGTGGTACATCCAGTTGATGTTCCGGTTATAGAAAGCCTTGCCGTAGCCGATCGGCATCCAGATCCAGAAATTGAGATCCGAGCCGCCTGCCTCCAGAAGGCAGACGGTGTATTTGCCGTCTTCCGACAACCGGTCGGCAAGCACCGAGCCTGCCGAGCCCGCGCCGACGATGACAAAGTCGAACTCCGCCATGAATGCTTCTATTGAGAG
>LZQR01000412.1_pt1 | contig 10586 bp, 14 predicted proteins | sample 768601 | NCBI WGS metagenome assembly LZQR01 (sample SAMN05207299, study PRJNA324521) | oil field metagenome | isolation source: sample BH-FW-24 from oil reservoir | place: India: Bombay High | collected 2015-12-04
CGAGGAGCCGTTTGACGGCGCCATTCACCACGGCGACCCGGTCTGGGCGGGGGCGATCGCCGAGCGGCTGTTCGACGAGGAAGTCATCCCCGTTGCCTCACGCGTCTTTCGCGATCGGCACCAGATCCGCACACCTGCCGATCTTGCCCGCGTGCCGCGCCTGCAGCTTGCAACACGTCCGCTTGCCTGGCGGCAGTGGTTTGATCTTGCAGGCGTGGAAACAGATGCCGCCTTCCAAGGCGCGCGTTTCGAACAGTTCGTCATGATCTCCGAGGCTGCGATCCACCACGCCGGAGCCGCGCTGATCCCGCGTTTTTTCGTCGAGGCGGAACTGGCCTCAGGACGTCTCGTTCGGCTTTTCGACCTCTCCCTGTCACAGCAGACGGCGTATTATTTCGTCTATCCGGAGGGGCGAACGATGCGGCCGGTGGTGTCTGCATTCCGAAAATGGCTGATGGAGGAAGCCCGCACCGCACGGACGCGCCGGGAAACAATGCTGCCGGGCTGAAGCAGGCATCAAGACAGGGCGTCCCGCACGACGGTTCCCCTGGACCCGACTTTTTAGTGATCGGCAGAAATTGAAACCGGCGGGCACATGGCCCACTTTTCAGCGGAACGATTGCACCTTGCCGGCGTTTTGCTCAAAGGCACCATTCGGAGAGACCAGTCCCGCTTTCAAACTGCCATAGCCCGGCCCCGGGTTATGATCTGCTGCCATGCCTGATGGCAATTTTCCCTGCTCGTGTAGGAAAGCAGCAGGGACAAGGAGACGTAATTGGAAAAGCACCATCTGCGCCTGATCCTCAATGGCAAGTCCGCCGGCCGCGACGATGTCCGCAGTGCGGTGGAGGCCGTCCGGTCCATGGGCCACAATGTCTCCGTCCGCGTGACCTATGAGGCCGGCGATGTCGAGAGACTGGTTCGCGATGCCCTGCGCGATCACGAGAGCGAGCGGATCGACACGCTTGTCAGCGGCGGAGGCGATGGCACCTTGAACGAGGTTCTGGATGCGGCCCTGCATGATTTGCCCGAAGGGGAAAAGCCTCCCTTTTCATTTGCGGTTCTACCTCTTGGAACGGCAAATGACTTTGCCAATCACATTGGCCTTGATCCGGCGGACATCACCTCCTGCCTGCGGTTGCCGTGCGCGCATCCGCCAAACCGACCGACATTGGCGAGGTCAACGGCTGTGTGTTCATCAACATGGCAACTGGCGGCTTCGGTTCACAGGTGACATCACAGACCGACCCGAACCTGAAGCGCGTTCTTGGCGGGGCTGCCTATCTCTTCACAGGTCTGCAGCGGTTTTCGGAACTTTCGGCCTGCGAAGCACGTATCGAGGCGGATGATTTCTCGTGGGAGGGCTCGTTCCTGGCCCTCGCCGTGGGCAATGGCCGCCGCGCAGGTGGCGGCATTCGGCTATGCCCCGATGCCAAGCTCGATGACGGCTTCCTCGATCTGACCATCGTTCCCTTCCCGCAGTCGGGCAAGGTGATCGACCTTTTGTCGGTGCTGCTGGACAGCGGCGTTGACGACATCAACGGCGGCCCGATCCAGCGCAAGGTGCGCAATCTGAAAATCGAGACCCAGCAGCCCGTGCAGTTCAATCTGGACGGCGAGCCGATGAATGGACAGTCCTGGCAGATTGGGATAAGGCACCACCAGATCGACCTCAGGCGCTGACGGTCGCCGCGCCCGGCAGCAGGCTGAAACGACGTCTTTCCGTCAGCCGTGCAAGGTGCGGGAAGGCGCAGGGCAAGGCTTTCAAGAGACGGACAGCATGGACGAATACCAGCTCAAGAATTTCCTCAAGTTCGCGCCTGCCAGGCTGGGGCTGGTGCCGAAAAACACCTGCTCGTCCACATTCCCAAGAACGGCGGCATGTCGGTGCGCCATGCCAAGGCGCTGGAAGGCAATCTGGTTCTTGCCAACCGGCGCCGCCTGAAAAGCAAGGCTTATGCAAACGCGCTGATGACCTTCATGAAGGATCGCGGGCTCCATCCGGGCTACGAACATGCCCGGCTGCGGGATATCGACCTTTCGGTGCGTGCCGGCACGGTGCCGTTTGCCGTTGTCCGCAATCCGTGGGCACGGACGTTTTCCAGATTCAAGTTCTACCTACAAACAAGCGGATCCCACGAGGCGGAATTCGATCTGACGGTGAAGGGGTTCGAGGAATTTCTGGAGACGCGCCACGAGTGGGGCAAGGTTGATTTCTTCTGGCACCGCGCCTCGCTCGGCTGGTACCCGCAAAGCGACTATGTGATCGACGAGAGGGGGAAGGTTGCGGTCAATATCCTGCGTCAGGAAAAACTGGGTCCGGAACTGGCAAGATATCTTGGGCAGATGACACGCTCGAACAGCGCAATATCTCCCGCAATGCCCGTGCCGACCAGCAAAAATTCTACACCGACAGGAATATCGGGATCGTCGCCGACTGGTACAAAACCGAAATCGAACTGTTCGGCTTCGATTTCGATACGCCGGCAACACGGAACGTCTTTTTCAGCTGACCCAAGTGCGACAGTATATTGTGTGCTTGAAGATGCGCCTTACCCTGTCCGGGTCCAGACGCTGTTTCCATCGATAACTTCCTTGGTTATCCCAAGTGCATCGCGGTGTTCCCGGCCGATGTCGATCGCCACATAGTCTCGCCGCGCGCCGATGAACCTGTTCCTGAATTGTGCGGTAAAGGCATTCAGGTCTGGGTTCATGTAGTTCAGCTGTTTTTCCGGATCGAGTGTCTCATCCATCAGCTCGGCACATCTTGCGGCGAAATCGCTGCGCAGGAAGGAGGGGCTGGTTCCGAAGATCGGCCGCTTCTTGTTGAGACCCTTGCCGAGATCCATTCCGAGGAATGTCCTGCGGCCGGGTTCATAATGATAGAAGGACCGGTAGCCCCAGTTCTTTTCCCGGGTCATCAGGCTGATCTGGCGAACGTCGCGTGTCATTGCCTTACTGACTTCTTCTGGGCGGACCTCCCGGTTCAGCACCCAGTCGTCTTCCAGGTGGAAGCACCAGTCCGCAACCGGCTGTCGCCAGAGCCAGCGGATTGCTTTTGTAAAGTGAGGCTTGTCAGGCTTGCGGGTGACGACATTGGCGAAATGCTGTTTGCAGATCTCCTCGCAGGCCTCAATCTCCGCAGGTCCGCCTTCAAAGGGATCGATGTTGACGTAAAGCGTTCCGATCTCGAAATGCCTGAACAACCGCTGTGAAAAGCTTGCCAGAGTTTTCTCCAACAGCGCAGGCCTTGCCCCCGAAACGAGGAGTACGTCGATTTTCACTGCGTCTGTCATCAAACCTGTCTGCAAATGAAGCCGGAAGTGACCACCTTTAATCCACCCGTGCTTGAAATCGCCTGAATTCGCCTGGCGGCTCGTTGCCGTCGCGGTTATGCCAAGCCATCAGCCCGAACGCCAGCGATCTTTGACCTGCGCGTTTCCATATCATTATGACTTTTGCTGTTGCCAGTGCATGTTCAAAGCACTCGGAGGTCAGGGTTCTCTTTCTTTTGATTTTGGAACCGACTATAACGCCCGGAATCTTCGGTGCGAATTGAGGTGCCGGTCGGACGCCAGCGAATGACCCACCGTTTGCGAACTCTGTCAAACACCAGCGCCGCAAAAATGAAACTCACGTCCGCATTGCTTCTTGAAGAAGCTCTCACGGAACTGGATTGAGACAAAAGAGTCCGATGCAAAAAACAGCTCTCATCACGGGGATCACTGGCCAGGACGGCGCCTATCTCGCAGAACTGCTGCTAGAGAAAGGCTATACGGTTCACGGCATCAAGAGACGGTCATCGTCGTTCAACACAGGACGGATCGATCATCTCTATCAGGACCCGCACGACCGTGATGTGAAGCTGCACCTGCACTATGGCGACCTGACGGATTCCACCAACCTCATCCGCATCATGCAGGAAACGCAGCCGGACGAGGTCTATAACCTCGCCGCGCAGAGCCACGTTCAGGTATCCTTTGAAACCCCGGAATATACGGGAAACGCAGACGCCCTCGGTACCCTGCGCCTGCTCGAGGCCATCCGGCTTCTCGGGTTGAGCGGGAAAACGCGCTTCTACCAGGCCTCCACGTCTGAGCTCTACGGCAAGGTACAGGAAGTTCCGCAGTCGGAAACCACTCCTTTCTATCCAAGAAGCCCCTATGCCGCGGCAAAGCTCTACGCCTATTGGATCGTCGTCAACTATCGTGAAGCCTACGGCATGCACGCCAGCAACGGCATCCTCTTCAACCACGAAAGCCCGATCCGCGGCGAAACCTTCGTGACCCGCAAGATCACCCGCGCCGCCGCCGCGATCAAACTGGGCCTTCAGGACAAGCTCTACCTTGGCAACCTGGACGCCGAACGTGATTGGGGGCATGCAAAAGACTACGTCCGCGGCATGTGGCTGATGCTGCAGCAGGACAAGGCGGATGATTATGTTCTGGCGACGGGCAAGACCACCTCGGTGCGTGATTTTGTTAATTGGTCATTCTCTGAAGTGGATATCGCGTTAGATTGGCAAGGCTCCGGGGTAGATGAAAAAGGGATCGATGCGGCAACCGGAAAGGTTGTTGTTGAGATCGACCCTCGGTACTTCCGTCCGACCGAAGTCGATCTACTGCTTGGTGATGCCACGAAAGCATTCGAAAGACTGGGCTGGAAGCATGATCGAAGTGTTCGCGATCTCATTTCGGAAATGGTTACAAGCGATCTTCGGGAAATGAAGCCTTAGCCTTAAATGCTTCAGGGGTTCAGACTATAATGCCAAGAGTTTTGCTGACCGGCGGTTCCGGTATGGTTGGGAAGAATTTGCTCGCTCATGAGCGACCCGACAACTTTGAATTTATTGCTCCCGACAGCTCGAAACTCAATCTTCTGGATTTCGACCAAACCGAAGCTTTTCTGAAGCGAGAGAAGCCGGACATCATTGTGCACGCCGCCGGCGTCGTTGGCGGAATTCAAGCCAATATCGCGAGCCCAGTCCGTTTTTTGACCGACAATTGGAATATGGGCAGCAACTTGATTACGGCTGCTCGGTCTGCAGGGGTTCCTCAACTCCTGAATATCGGCAGTTCTTGTATGTATCCCAAGGATCAGGACACGCCCCTCAAAGAAGCTCAAGTTCTCAGCGCCTCATTGGAACCCACCAATGAGGGCTACGCTCTTGCCAAATGTGCCGTTGCAAGGCTTTGCGAATACATCGTTCGTGAAACGCCAGAGTTTCAATATAAAACGATAATTCCATGCAACTTGTATGGACGCTTCGACAAATTTGATCCTGCTGTCTCCCATTTGGTCCCTGCTGTCATACGCAAAATCCATCAGGCAACAGTTGCCAAAAACAAAACGGTTGAGATCTGGGGAACAGGAGAAGCGCGCAGAGAATTTATGTTTGCAGAGGACTTGGCGGACGCAATCGTTTTCTTTTGGGTAAGTTTGAGAAGCTGCCTACGGTAGCAAATGTTGGTGTTGGAAAAGACTTCACCATTAATGAATACTACGAGATAACATCTAATGTTATAGGCTTTTCCGGCAAATTTACGCATGATTTGACCAAGCCGGTAGGCATGAAGCGAAAATTGCTAGATGTCAGCCTGCAGTCCGAAATGGGCTGGAAGCCCAAGACGAGCCTGAATGACGGTATTCGCCAGACCTACGAATATTTCCTGTCCCTTGGAGAATGAAATGAATTACCCACTTGCAAGTACAACCTGGGACGAGCGTGAATATGAGGCGCTTCAGCGAGTAATTGAGTCCGGCATTTTCACAATGGGGAAAAAAGTCGCTGAGTTTGAACAGGAATTTGCAAGATTTGTAGGCAGCAATCATGCAGTCATGGTCAATTCCGGCTCTTCTGCAAATTTGCTCATGGTTGCGGCGTTGCGATATAGGTCGAACGCACCCATTCTGCCGGGCACGGAAGTAATTGTCCCCGCAGTGTCCTGGAGTACCACCTACTATCCCTTTATCAGTATGGGTTGAAACTGAGGTTCGTTGACGTCGATGCTGAAACTCTGAATTACGACCTGGAACAGTTGGAAGGGGCAATCACGCCCGCAACTAAAGTCATCATGGTTGTAAATCTACTCGGAAATCCCAATGACTTCACAGCTATAAACAAAATTGTCGAAGGCAGGGACATCTTGCTACTAGAAGACAACTGCGAGTCTTTAGGTGCACTTTTTGATGGCAAACAAGCTGGTACGTTCGGACTGATGGGAAGCTACAGTTCGTTCTTCAGCCATCACATCTCCACAATGGAAGGTGGCTTGATCACAACCGACGACGAAGAATTGTATCATATTCTTCTTTGCTTCGTGCACACGGTTGGACGCGTAACTTACCTAAAGAAAATCATGTCGCCCCAATGAGCGATAATCCTTTCGAGGAATCGTTCCGGTTCATTTTACCTGGATACAATGTACGCCCTTTGGAGATGAGTGGCGCAATAGGGCTCGAACAACTTAAGAAGCTTCCAGACATGGTGCTTGAGCGTCGGAGGAATGCTGAAAAGTTTCGTGATTTGATGGAAAAATACCCATTCCTGAGAATTCAACGGGAAATTGGCCAGAGCAGCTGGTTTGGGTTCGCATTCACCGTCAGATCAGACATGGGCTATGATCGAGGCAGATCATTGCTGCAATGAACAAGTCAGGTATCGAAGTACGCCCTATCGTCGCCGGTAATTTTACAAAAAACCAAACGATGAAGTGGTTTGACTATTCAATTCATGGCGAGCTCAAAAATGCAAATGATCTTGACCAAAATGGGTTCTTCATTGGAAATCATCACTTCTCGCTATCGGATGAATTTGAAGTCTTGGATTATGTACTAAATTCGGTTGCTTGTAGTAATAAATAATTTTGGTTATTTTAATTAGAGGGATCAAAAATATTAACCGTCGTTTTAAGGGTGAGAATTAAGATTATATTGGAAGGGTTTGTGTCGTGGGTTCGGTTTTATTTAAGTTTTTGGAAATTTGTTGATGAAATCGGCTTATGTTTTGCATTGAGAAGTTGGTCTAAGGTGCAACCGCTTGCTACAGAGCTGCAAGAAAGTTGCCAGGTAGTCTTTAGCGAAGTTATTTGTAGTGGTCGGATATCATGAGTGCTGGAAAGTATTCTTTTAAAGGCTCAAAAGTTCTAATAATTGAACCGAAGTTGATTAGAAACCGTGGCCATCACCACACTCAGATCGCTGCACTAAAAGCCTTGTTTCCTGATCATCAGTTACATCTGATTGCCGGCGAGGGTTACGATGGTTTTGCGGGAGATGCCGCCGCCACGTTTTCGAAACCGACATTGCCAAGGCGAAAATTCGCTGGCGCTTCCATCACGGTAGATTGCGGCAAAAGGTAGAGGCTTTTTTGCAGTCTTTGCTTGATGGAGGCATTTCCTCCTACCCTTCATCTCCATTCGGCCCAAAATATTGGAAGTGTGTGAGCAGCTTGGGTTTGACAAGCATGACATGGTGATTATTCCGTCCGCAAATCTGGATGCGCTGGAGTCAGTCGCGGATTTGGTCTCAAAACTCGGGGAAAATGCACCGCAATTCAACATGCGCCTTTTGGATCCGACTCTTGCGATCCAAAAGGTCGCCGGCGGGTTCAGCGAATGAGCGTGGTTCAAGACGCGATCCGGACCTCTTCCAAAATTCTTCTGTTTAGCGAAACTGGTCAACTTGCGGATTTCATGAAGCAGCAATTCGGCCTGTCCGTTGCTAGTGGCTTTTATCTGACGTGCAGCCTCAATCCTCAGGAGCCGACTCGCAAGGCTGTCGATCATTACAAATCGTTTCGTGTTGGCCTCCTTGGCGCACCCCGACCGGGCAAAGGGTATGAACGGGCAGAAGCTATCGTGAGTGAACTGTCTTCTATACTTGATGAAACCAGCCTAAACCAACCAATTGAAATACTGTTGCAAGGATCGGATGACGACTACGCTGACGGAGGAATTTATGCGTTTGCAAAGATGTTTGACCCAAAGCCAGGTAAACTGAGCGTAACATGCTGTTCGAACCGTCTTGATCCAGAAGACTTTGAAGAGCTGTTTTTGTCGACGGATGTGATCCTCTTGCCGTATGATACAAGTGTTTATGGCATCCAAGGCTCCGGCCTTATTCAAGATGCTGTCGCAGCAGAAAAGATCATCGTGCACACTCAGGGCATTGCCATGCAGGACTTCCTCTCGCACGGTAATGGGATTGCGGCGGTCAGTGATCGCGAATTAGCAGAGGCCATTTGCGATACTGTGTTAAACAAATCAAACTACAAGAACGGCTGTGATATTGCTAAGCGCTATTTTAGTAGTCTCTTGATTAAACATCCATTATTGAAGCAAGCTTAGATTGATTTCGCACGCTTTGGCTTTAAAACTCTTAAATTTAAGAGTTTTTTGACGTTATGTCGAGATGGCACAGGAAATATGTTCCCGGTAGATATTTAAAACTAGCGTTTGTGAGTTTCTTTAAATCATTTGGCTATGAATTGCTTGTTTCCCAAAAGCTCTGCCCATCAATGACTTGCTTGGTAATGCCTTTTTTACTGCGGTGATCACGTCCAATATCGATCGCTACATGGTCTTTACGCGAACCAATAAAATGATTTCGGTACTGAGAAGTATATTCGCTAAGAGGCTCGTTAATTTTGTTGAGTTGTTTTTCAGGGTCAAGGCTTGGAGTCATTAACTGCGAGCATCTATTAGCAAATGTAGATTTGACAAATGATGGACTTGTCGTAAAATGGGACGACTTTTATCAAGTCCACGCCCAATATCAATTCCGAATATTTTGCGTCTATTTGGCTTATAGTGATAGTTTGATCGAAACTTCCACATTTTCTCTTTCGTCATGAATGAAATCTGCATTACTTTGGATTTCATCGCAGAAAATATCTCATCTTTTTCGACTTTGCGGCTTAGGAGCCAGTCATCTTCAATGCTTAAGGCCCATTCAGTTTGAGGTTTGGACCAAAGCCATTGTACAGCCTTGGTAAATTGTGGCGATGTTGGCTTGTTTGCGTATACTTTCTTAAAGTAATTCTTGCAAAGAATTTCGCACGCGTTGATCTGTTCGATGCCTCCTTCGAACGGATCTATATTTATGTAGCAGTCATTAATTTCGATATTGGAGAATAGATTTTTTTCAAAGCTATCCAATGTAGCTTTAAGTAGTTCTGGTCGTGCGCCAGAAACAATTAGAACATCAAAGGAATTCTTTTTATCTTGCCGTCGAGTGTCATCTTTTGCCTTTTTAATTGCGCGGCTCAAAAAGTGTCGAGAGGTATTTTTGACAAATAGAGTCCTCAGACCACCGCTTTAGAATTCTTCAGTTGCGCCTCTTACAAGACTTCTCTTAATTTGCTGCTGCGAATTACCTCAGCAATAGACCCCACCAGCCCGTCGACATCCCCGCAGGGGGACAGCAGCCCGGTCTTGCCGTGGTCGATCAGCCAGCTTGGGCCGGGCGAGGCGGTGGCGACAACGGGCAGCCCGGCGGTCCAGCCTTCCAGGACAACGTTGCCGAGCGGTTCTTCGTCGGTCGGGCACAGCAGGATATCGGCAGCCTTCAGGAAAGGCGAGGGGTCGCGTTGCCAGCCGAGAAAGTGGACGCGGTCCTGAACGCCGAGGTTTGATGCCAGGGCCTTCATGTCGGACATCAGCTCACCGTCGCCAATCAGCCAGGCATGAACGGTCTCCGGCAGGCCGGCGACCGTTTGAATGGCAAGGTCGAAGCGCTTGCGTTCGACGAAGCGGCCAAGGTGGATCAGCACCGTGGCGTCTTCGGGCGTGTTGTAGTCTGCCCGGTCGACCGGCTTCAGATCCGCGGGCAACGGATCGACAAAGTTGCTGATCACATGGGCACGTTCCGCAGGCCAGCCCATTTCGATGGCCTGGCGAATGATCTCCGGCGTGTTGCCGATCAGGTCCTCGACATTGCCATAGGTGTGAAAGCCGTCCGGCCAGTCGCCAAGGCGCAGGAAGGTGCGCATGCTGGGGCCGGGTTTCGGCATCCATTTGCTGGCCGGGCTCATCCAGCCCATGGTGGAACGCGCGCCGAATGCCTTGATCTGGCGGGCGATGTCCCAGCGGATGACATGGCGTTTCAGGTGCGAGCGGCTGAAGGTCATCTCGCGCACATCGCAGTGTCTGGCAAGGTCGTCGCGCCAGGGCCGGTCCTTTCGGATGAAGGCGATCTGCTCCACGCCCCGCCGGGCAAGGGCGCCTGTCAGGCGCACGAAGAACCGTTCTGCTCCGCCGTCAACGCCAAGATGAATGTGGGCGAGTTTTTTCGGCTGCATCTGCGTGTCAGTGACCATCGATCACATCGTAGTAGTTATGCGCCCGGCCCAGAAGTCCGCGCAGGTTGCCGGAGCCTTTCATGAGACGGATCAGGCCATAGTAGAAGAGTTTCTCGCCGCGCTTTCACGATCATGTACAGCACGTCGTCTGAGCATCGATCGAGTACAGCTACGTACGCCTGAGCATCGACGATGTCCTCGCCGCGCTTTCACGATCATGTACAGCACGTCGTCTGAGCATCGATCGAGTACAGCTACGTACGCCTGAGCATCGACGATGTCCAGC
>LZQR01000413.1_pt1 | contig 10571 bp, 14 predicted proteins | sample 768601 | NCBI WGS metagenome assembly LZQR01 (sample SAMN05207299, study PRJNA324521) | oil field metagenome | isolation source: sample BH-FW-24 from oil reservoir | place: India: Bombay High | collected 2015-12-04
TTCGGCAAGTGGCGACAAGCGGGTGGATCGACAGGCGCTTCTGCATGAAGCGGTCCCAATGCGCGGCCCAGCATCCCGTGTTTGAAGGCGTCGAATTACGCCAGTTTGCCGGCACTCCGTCCAGGGAATTCCCTGAGCCCTGCACCAGGCGGCAACACGCTTGTCCCGGGCAAACGTCCAGTCGTTTCCCGTCTCTTCATGTGACCAGAGCCCGGCAACTCCGTTTGATCGCAAGAAGGCACCAAGAACCTCGGTAACCTCGCCCGTGCGGATGACCAGCGGCTGGCCAACCGCTGCCAGGTCTCGTCTCAATTCGGAAAGGCATTCCAGCAAAACGCATAGTGGCGTCCGGCCATGTCGGGCTGTTGCCAGAGGTCGGGTTCGATGACGTAGAGCGGCAGTACCGGACCGTGAAGGCTTGCCCGTTTGAGCGCTGCATTGTCCTCAATCCTCAGGTCCTTCTTGAACCAGACGATCTGGATGGTTTTCGTCACGACATTCTGTTCCCGTCCAGGAAGGCGTTCTTCCTTGATACGCGTGAACAGGGCGTTGGATTTGTGTCGGAGGCGTTTGTCAGAACCGGTTGAAGATCTGTGCGCCGTCCGGGTCTGACAGGTTGTGCAGGCGGTGTGCGGCATGGCGAGCGAAGCGGTGCGTTACCGATTTCCGGGTCGCTGCCGCCAGCTTGTGTTCCGGTGCTTCGCGCAGGATCTCCGCCCCGAAGCCGTCGGAAACAATCAGCCCGGCCTCCTCGGGAAAGATCTCCAGCGGTACGTCCGGATGCGTCGCGAAATAGAGCCGGTCGCAATGAAGGCGGTAGTCCGGCCACTTGGTATCCGCCCGGAAATCGGCGATCGAGGATTTGACCTCGACTATCCAGAGCTCATGTTTCGGCCCAAGCGCCAGGAGGTCCGCCCGCCGGGCGGAGGCAAGGGTGACTTCCGGCAGGCAGGCGAAATCGAGTTGTCGCAACAGCCGCGCGGCCCCGCGCCAGACCTTCAGCGCGGTTTCCGACTGACGTCCGTCCTTGAGCGGGTCATCCAGCTGAATCCGCCCCGCTAGTGGCTGATGATCGGGTTCCATGCGCATTTTGTTCCACATTTGTTCGTTTTTTGCAAGTTTTGCCGTTGGCGACATTGACCTTTCCTGCCAACTTGCGCGATGTTTCGGCGCATCGGATAATCCGGTTGGATCTTGTCACTCCGGGAGGGGGTAGCGGTTGAACGGTTTCACACGAAATGCCTTGTTGGGCGTTGCACTGGCGTTTGCGTGCGGGCCTGCGCTTGCAGGCAAGGGAGACCTGATGTTCCAGGTGCCGAAATCCGCACCCCTTCTGCAAGGGCGGGCACTGGATCTGCGTTTTGCGGATTTCGCGCAGGGCATATGGGTGCGGGAACTGCAGGATTGTCCGGCTCCACGGATCGACCGAAGCGCACCCGGCTCGACGCTGGCCATCTACCGCGGCCTTCTGGAAACCCCGGGGCGCATCTGCCAGGTCTATGGGGCTGAAAAGAGCGGCAAGATGACCCAGCGTGCGGCCATCAATTGCCTGCTGACAGATGGCGGCGAGGCGATCGAACTGGTCACCGTTCAGCCCCGTGGCACCGAAGGGCTCATGGTTCAGGAAGGCGAGAAGCCGCCGGTCCATTTCCGCTTCTGCGAGAAGATCGTGCCGATCCTCCAGTCGTCAAACAGCAACTGATGCCTTTTTGCCGGTTGGTTTGAGGGCGAGCAGCTCTCGCCTCAAGCGCCTGACAGCAAAAAATGCCTCATCCTGAGGAGCGGTGGATCGGACAGAAATGCGGTAACAACCGGTTCGACCCTCTCACAGCAAAATAGCCGGAGCCGGATCAGATCTCCGGCCCGCTCCACAGGTTCGATTTCGCGGTCTTCTTCGGCGTGCGGCTTTCCGAGATATGCGCCGTCAGCGGGTCGAGCGTGCACAGGGCGTCATACTGGCTGAGGAACACCTGCCCGCTCAAATGCTTCAGGAAATCGGTCCGCTTCAGTCGGTCCATCACCGGTCCCTTCACCTCCGAAAGGTGGAAGGAAACACCGGAATCCGACAGACGGTGGTTGATTTCCTCAAGGCTCTCCAGGGCACTGGCGTCGATCTCGTTCACGGCCGGGCACATCAGCACCACGTGTTCGATATCGGGCTTTTCGGCTACCAGTGCATAGATCCGGTCTTCCAGAAACCGCGAATTGGCAAAGAACAGGCTTTCATCAACCCGTAGCGTCAGCACCCGGTCCCCCGTCACTACGGCGTGCCGGTCTACATTGCGGAAGTGCTCGGTTCCCGGCACGACGCCGACAATTGCCATATGTGGCCGGCTGCTGCGGTAGAGATAAAGCGCGATCGACAGGGCAACGCCGGTCACCACGCCCGGCTCGACACCGAAGAACAGGGTGATCAGGATCGTCGCGGCCATGGCCGCGAAATCGCTCTTCGAATAGGCGAAGGTCCGCTTGATCGCGCCGAGATCGACGAGCGACAGCACGGCAACGATGATGGTGGCGGCCAGAGTTGCCTGTGGCAGATGCGTCAGCAGCGGGGTCAGGAACAAGGTGGCCAGCGCAATGCCGACGGCGGTGAAGGCACCAGCCGCCGGGGTCGCTGCCCCGGCATCGAATTGACGACCGAGCGGGCGAACCCGCCGGTGACCGGATAGCCACCGGAAATGGCGGAGGCAATGTTGGAGGCGCCGAGGCCGATCAGCTCCTGATCCGGCTCGATCCGCTGACGCTTCTTGGCTGCCAGCGTCTGTGCAACGGAAACGGATTCCACAAAACCGATGACCGAAATCAGCAGCGCGGGACCGGCAAGCGCCAGCCACAATTCGCTGTCGAAGGCTGGCAGATGCGGCACCGGCAGGCCGGAGGGAATGTCGCCGACAACACGCACGCCTTTCTCGCCGAGTTGAAAGACGGCGGACAGGATCGTGGTCACCGCTACGGCTGCCACCGGCCCGGCCTTGGTCAGAATATCGGCAAAAAACGGCTTCATTCCCATGCCGAGCAGCAGCTTCTTCAGGCCTTTGCGTACCCAGAAGAGGAAAGCCGTGGCCGATACGCCGATTGCGAAGGTGATCCAGTTGATCTCGCCAAGGTGCTGCAGGATGGAACCGAGGATGTCGTAAAGCGTATGCCCGTTCGCCTTGACGCCGAGGATGTGCTTGAGCTGGCTGGAAGCAATCAGCAGGCCCGACGCGGTGATGAAGCCGGAAATCACCGGATGGCTCAGGAGGTTCGCCAGGAACCCGAGCCGGAACAGACCCATGGCGATCAGCATCAGGCCCGACAGGAAAGCGAGAATGATGGCGGCACCCAGATATTCCGGGGTGCCCTGCCTGGCCAGTTCGCCAACGGCGGAAGCCGTCATCAGCGAGACCACGGCAACCGGCCCGACGGCCAGCGCACGGCTGGTGCCGAACAGGGCGTAGGCGACAAGCGGCAGGATGGATGCATAAAGGCCGACTTCGGGCGGCAGGCCAGCCAGAAGCGCATAAGCAAGAGACTGCGGGATCAGCATGATCGTCACGATCACCGCCGCAACGAGATCGTTTGTCGCCGTTTCCCTGTCATAGCTTTTGCCCCAGTCGAGAATGGGCAGATAGCGCTTTAGGCGGATCATTTTCTTGGCCTTTGTCGGGGCTGGTAAAAACTCGAGCCGGGAAACCGGCTCGAGTTGCAGGTTGGTACGATGGGCCCGTTTCCCGGGCTTGTTATGCTGCCGATACTTTTTCCGGCTTGGCCAGCCATCCTTGCCGCGCAACATGGCACGCCAGTAAATGGGAGGCAGGATTCGCTCCTTCAGGAGCCATGCGGTGCGCGTTGGCTTGGTCCCGTCCACCAGCCAACGCGGGAAGCTCGGCAACAGCGTTCCACCGTAGCCGAACTCGGCCAGGACGATCTTGCCACGTTCAACGGTGAGCGGGCAGGAGCCGTAGCCGTCATATTGGGCCGTCGCGCTGTGCCCTGCGATATCGGAAACGATGTTTTCTGCGACCACCGGTGCCTGTTTGCGCGCAGCCGCGGCGTCTTGGCATTCGGTGCGTTCATCACATCGCCGAGCGACCAGATGTTGTCGAGGTCTTGTGGCGTAGCGTGGACTGATCGACATCGACCCAGCCGGCGGCATCCGCCAGCGGCGAGACGCGGATGAAATCGGGCGCTGTCTGCGGCGGCGTCACATGCATCATGTCGAACTCGACTTCCACCTGGCGTGGATCCTTTTCCGGTTCCTTCACCTCGAAGACGGCCTTTTTGCCAGGCCCGTCGACGGCAACCAGATTGTGGAAGAAGTTCAGGCCGGCATCGTACCGCTTCACGTAGTCCATCAGCGCAGGTACATAGTCCTTCACGCCGAACAGCACGCCGCCGGCATTCATGAACTGGATGTCGATCTTGTCCAGAGTGCCGGATTTCAGCCAGTGGTCTGCCGAAAGATACATGGCCTTTTGCGGCGCACCGGCACATTTGATCGGCATGGGCGGCTGGGTGAACAGCGCCCGTCCAGCTTCATGGTCTGCACCAGGTGCCAGGTGTAGGGAGCCATGTCGTATCGATAGTTGGACGTCACGCCGTTCTTGCCGAGCGTGTCGACAAGGCCTTCGACCTTGTGCCAGTCGAGCTTCAGGCCCGGGCAGACCACCAGCCGTCCGTATTTGACCACACGGCAGCCGTCCAGAACGACGGCATTGTCCTTCGGTTCGAAGGCGGCGACTGCCGACTTGATCCAGTGAACGCCCTTCGGAATGAGGGAGCCCATGGTCTTGGCGGTGTCCGAGGCCTCGAAGATGCCGCGCCGACCATCGTCCAGCCGGGCTGGTAGTAGTGAACGTCTGCCGGATCGATGATGGCGATTTCCAGGTCCGACTTGCGGGAAAGCAGACTGGAGGCCACCGAGATGCCGGCGCGCCACCGCCCACGATGACGACGTCGAAACGCGCATCCTCGGCAGTTTCGGTCGGTGTGCGGCCGCCGTTGGCGATGCGCCGCACCACGCCAGCCATGTCGTAGCCGGCGGCCTTGGTTTTGGAGAGGATGTCGGAGAGCGGCAGCTTTTCGGCCTGGGACAACGACCAGAGCGTTGCCGAGCGCGTACCGGTCCGGCAATAGGCCAGGATCGGTTTCGGCAGGCTTTCCATCAATCGTCCGAACTCTTCAGCATCCGTATCGCCTACCTTGCCGGCAACGATGGGCAGATACCGCGCTTCCATACCGAGCTTGCCGGCAGCCGCTTCGATTTCCTCGAACGAGGCTGGTCGGCACCTTCGCCATCCGGGCGATTGCAGATCACCGAGCGAAAGCCCTGTTGTGCAAAGTCGGCCATGTCCTCGGGTTTTACCTGGGGAGCTACCGATATCTGGGAATTGATTGCTTTCATGGGTCCTGTCCGCCTCCTCCCGGCGATGAAGTCTCGACCGATTTTCTGCAGACGCCCTCCCCGCGTGGATACGCGGGGATCAGCCGCCTGCTTCGGTTCTGCTAGAAGGGCCGTTCATTGGCCTCGATCAGAGGCCGTTGACCGGCACTTTCAGGAAGGTCTTGCCGCTTTCATCCGCGGGCGGCAGCTTGCCGGCGCGCATGTTTACCTGCAGCGAGGGGATGATCAGCTTCGGCATGTCGAGCTGGGCATCGCGTTCCGTGCGGAACTTGACGAATTCTTCTTTCGTCTTGCCGCCACCGACGTGGATGTTGTGTTCCTTCTCGGCACCCACCGTGGTCTCCCACTGGATGTCGCGGCCGTTCGGGCCATAGTCGTGGCACATGAACAGGCGCATGTCGTCCGGCAGGGCCAGCACCTTCTGGATGCTGTCGTAAAGCGTTGCCGCATCACCGCCCGGGAAATCGGCACGCGCCGAGCCACCGTCGGGCATGAACAGCGTATCGCCGACAAAGGCGGCATCGCCCATCACATGCACCATGCACGCCGGAGTGTGGCCGGGCGTATACATGGCAAAGGCGGTCAGCTCGCCGATCTGATAGACGTCCCGTCACGGAACAGGCGGTCGAACTGGCTGCCGTCGCGCTGGAACTCCGTACCTTCGTTGAACACCTTGCCGAAGGTTTCCTGGACGACGGTGATCTTGTCGCCGATGCCCAGCTTGCCGCCCAGTTTCTGCTGGATATACGGCGCTGCCGACAGGTGATCGGCATGAACATGTGTCTCGATCAGCCATTCCAGCTTGAGGTCCTTCTCGCGGATATAGGCGATGATCTGATCGGCATGGTCATAGGTGATGCGGCCGGCGGCGTAGTCGATATCCATCACGCTGTCGACAACGGCGCAGGCGTTGGAAGCCGGGTCCTTGACCACGTAGCTGATCGTGTTGGTGGCCGGATCGAAAAAGGGTGTGACGTCAGGTTTGACACCCATGTCGACCGGATAGTTTGAGTTGCTCATAACAATCTCCCGTTTGTTTTTGCCGGCCGAGCCGGGTCAGGCTTTTGCGGGTTGCTGGCGATGCGAGGGCGATCATCCATCTTGCGGTCAAGATGCCGGCAACGATAGCACCGGCGGTCAGCAGAGGCTCCATGCCCAGACCCAGCACCGGAACGAGACCACCCGGACAGAAACCGCTCAGGCCCCAGCCGATGCCGAAAACCGCGGAGCCGCCGATCAGTTTGGCGTCGAGATCGGTTCTCGAAGGCAGGTTGAAGCCCTGTGCCAGCAGCGGCGTGTTCATCCGGAAGACCAGACGATAGCCGATGGCCGTGACAAGCAGCGCACCACCCATCACGAAGGCAAGGCTCGGGTCCCAGGTGCCAGCCACATCGAAGAAGTTCAGAACCTTGGCAGGGTCGCCCATGCCCGAGATCAGGATGCCGCAGCCGAAGAGGAGGCCAATGGCAAAAGCGGAAAGAAGTTTCATGCCGTTATCCTCCAAAGACGTGGCGGGTCAGGTAGACGGTCACACCTGCAGTTGCATGAACGTGACGGTTGCCACGATGGACCGTGCCGACAGGCGCGAGATGCCGCAGACACCATGGCCGCTCGTGCAGCCGGAACCATAGGTCGTGCCGATACCGGTCAGAAAACCGCCAACCACCAGCAGCAGCGGGGAGGACGGCACGGTGATTTCCGGCAGCTGCCCGGTTACGCCAAGCATGATCAGCGGGCTGGCGACCATGCCGGCCAGAAAGGCGGCGCGCCAGGCCCAGTCCTGGTTGAACTGCGTGGTCAGAAAGCCGCTGGCAATGCCGTTGATGCCGGCAATGCGCCCGAGCACGGCCATCAGGGCAACCGTGGCAACGCCGATCAGCGTTCCACCCAGGAAACTCATAAGGGGTGTAAAGTCAGTCATGATGTGCCCTTGATTACGATATATTCAAATATATGAATATACGAAAAAAGTATCAAGGGGTAATTTTCGATCGCGCTTCCGGGAACGGGGAGCTGACACGCGAAAAACAAACTCGACCATTGGTGCCTAACCCGCTGGAATAACGGCATCTTTCGGCGTGAAGCGAAGCCTTGATCCGAATATGTCTCACAAGAGAATGGCGGCCCATTAGGACATTTTTGGGACCGCGTTGTGTGGAGGCTCAACAGATCAACCGTCTCTAAACCAGCGCAAGGGGCTGGTCCGGAACGTGTTGCAGGCACCAGACCCGAACTGCTGCGATGGCGAGATTACTGAGCCTGCGGTGCAGCCACGGGCGTATCTTTTGCGGGAACCCCGGACGCAGCCGGAGGTACCGGACCATAGCTGAAGCCGAGCACGACTTCCGTCCCGTCCGCTCGCTTTCGCGTTATCGCGCCAGGCAGCAGATGGGCCGGATTATCGGTCGGGTCCGGAGTTTCGATATCCGTTTTTGGACCGGAGAACTCGCCCATCGGGCGCAGGATATCCTCATGTACCACGCTGCCGAGGTAAAGCGGATGCAGGCTGCCCGCTTGCAGGATGGCATAGCGGCTCGGCCAGAGCCGCAGCACCCAGCGTCCGCTTTTGTCTGCGTCGGCGGAATGATCTTTGCGGATGAGAACGAGAGACGGTTGGCGACCGTTCTGGCTTCGGGGCAGGATCGGCAGGGAATCCGGCGGTGTCTTGCCTTCCACGAACCCGCCTGCACTCGAGAGGGACCATTTTGGCGGTTTCTGCCAGCCATCGGCTTCTGCTGCCTGGGCAAAGCGGTCCAGGGACCCGGTGTACTGGATCACCAGAGGTTCCTCGGTATCGCCATTCAGTTCGATCCGCTCAGCAGGCAATGCCCGCCAACCGCCTGCAAGCCAGCCCGTTGCTGTCAGAGCTTCGGTGTTGGTGCGCGGCTCGTAGATCTGAAGTGCCTTGTCATAGGTACCTGAAAGGTGCCAGGTGCCGAAGATGCCGAGTGTAGCAACGACGATGACGGCAAGTGTCGTCCGGCCGATCTTCTCGTTGTGGATCGGGCCGAACACGAAGGCGAAGGCGGAAACCATACCAATGCCGAACAACAGTCCGGCCAGGACGTCCGACATCCAGTGGGCGCCAAGGTAGACACGCGAAAAGCCGATGGTAATGACCAGTGTCGCGGTGATGGTGAAAATGCTGGCCTTGGCCCAACGGCTGAGATCGTGGGCGATCAACACTGCGCAAATGCCGTAGAGCACCGCGTTCAGCGTCGCATGGCCACTGGGGAAACTGTAGGCGTCGGCACCCGCATAAAGTTCGATCGGCCGCGAGCGATGCAGCATCAGCTTGAACAGGGGCACGAACATGGCGGTGCCGGCCATCGCGATGACGAAGCCGATGCCGCGTCGCCAGGCTTTCCTCAGGAACAGATAGGCGGCAACCGCAACTGTGACGGCGGTAACGACGATCCCGTCGCCGAGCGATGTCACGAACACCATGATCCGGTCGCCGACCGGCGTGCGCAGGCTGTCGAACAGGTTCAGGATGGCAAGGTCGGCCCGCACCATCGGTTCGCCGGGGGCGATTTCTCCGACGATCCAGAAGAAGGCCGGCAAGGAAATCAGCAGGATCAGCGCCGAGGCCAGCATGCCTGCCGAGCGTGGATGCGCGGGGTCGAAATTGCGCGCGATCCATTGGGATACCCGGTCCTGACGCCTGGCGAAGCGTTTGACGATGGCCGCATGGGTGTTGGGAAACAGCGGCAGGACAATCAGGATCAGCCAGCGGCCGAGCATCACCGCCAGGAAGACGATGACCAGGAGAGCGCCGAGCACCAGGGCCAGCCGTCCGCTGATCTGGCCGATGGCATCAAGTGCGGAACCTGCAATGATCCCGGGGGCGATATGCACGATCGTCCAGGCGAAGGCGGAGGTGACGTTGACCACCGAAAAGCGGGTGAAATTCATGCCGGCCATGCCGGCGATGCCTGGAACCACCGATTTTACACCAGGCACGAAGCGGCCGATAAAGACGCTCTTGCCGCCGTGTTTCTTGAAGAAATTCTCGCCGCTTTCCACAATGTCCGCATATTTGTTCAGCGGCCACATGGTCTTGATCTTGTCCTTGAAGGTGTAGCCGATCCAGTAGGAGATCGCATCGCCTGCGGTCGCTCCCAGGGTAGTCCAGATGAACAGCGGCACGGGATCCAGCTTGCCGAGCCCGACAAGCGTTCCGGCGCCCACCAGCACCACCGTCGTCGGCACGAAAAGGCCGATCAGGAACAGCGCTTCGCCCATGGCGGCCAGAAAACAGATCAGACCTGCCAGGGACGGGTTTTCCGCGATGAAGGTCAGAACAGGATCAAGAAATTCGGTCACGGGGTCGGTCGTGTTGGTCGAGAAAAGTGAAAAACTGTCAAATGCCGGGTGCCTTCAAAGACGTGAAGCAAACGGTTACCGCTTCATATAGTTGCGCCTTCTTCCATCCGATAGCGAAAAATTGGAATCTCCTGTCATTCGGGAACATTGAAGCAAGAGATGGTTTTTTAAGTGCGGGTGTTTCAAGATGCAGCCAGTGCGTCTTTTCTTTTGAGGTCTTCATGTTTGAATCCGCCCGCCTGCCGCAGAACATGGACAAGAAAACCTTCAAGAAACTGGAGCCGCAGTTGCGCGAGGCGCTGCTGGCATCCCAGCTGCCCGTTGTCGAGAAACAGCCGTTCTCGACGATGATCCTGGTTGATGGCCTGGATGGCGCGGGCAAGGGCGAAGCGGTTGCCCGGCTCTATGGTGGATGGATGCGCGCCATCTTGTCTGCAACGCCTATGGCGAATTGATGGACGAGGCCCGCTTGCGCCCGCCGCTGTGGCGCTACTGGCGCGATCTGCCGCCCAAGGGCGAGACGGCCATCGTGTTCGGGAGCTGGTATCAGACCGTCCTGCGGGACTGGATCTACAAGAAGATCGACGAGGACGCGTTCGACAAGGCCCTGACCCGGATCCGCCGGTTTGAGGAAATGCTCGCCAACGAGGATGTGCTGATCCTGAAATTCTGGTTCTACCTGCCAAGAAGGAACAGGAAGAACGGCTGAAGCACATCGAGAAAAAACATGCCGCGCGCCATGTGCTGGCCGACTGGGGTGCTGATCCTGAAATTCTGGTTCTACCTGCCAAGAAGGAACAGGAAGAACGGCTGAAGCACATCGAGAAAAAACATGCCGCGCGCCATGTGCTGGCCG
>LZQR01000414.1_pt1 | contig 10567 bp, 14 predicted proteins | sample 768601 | NCBI WGS metagenome assembly LZQR01 (sample SAMN05207299, study PRJNA324521) | oil field metagenome | isolation source: sample BH-FW-24 from oil reservoir | place: India: Bombay High | collected 2015-12-04
AACTACGAGAAAAAAGCGACTGAATTCGCGCAAGCAGCTGATCAAGAAGTAGACCGTCTGGTGGAGTCTGGTGCAGATATCAATGATCCAAACCTACGCAGATTCTGACTGAATCTAAAGCGCAAAACCCGGCGAACTACGAGAAAAAAGCGACTGAATTCGCGCAAGCAGCTGATCAAGAAGTAGACCGTCTGGTGGAGTCTGGTGCAGATATCAATGATCCAAACCTACGCCCAGTGATCACTGACAGCACACCAGAAAGCGAAAACCTAGCACCAGAAACCGTAGTCAACAACAAGCTTGTTGTTAACGAAAACGTTGAAGAAGCAGCCGAAGAGAAGCTAGATAACCTACCTGAAATCGTAAAAGGCGCGAGCTTCGATGGTGTAGAACTGAGCATCGAAGGTCTATTCAAAGACAAAGACCAAAACCTAGTGACGCCTAAACTGTCTCACAATCTAGGTGGAACTGGCATCGACGTTCGCATTGAAGGCAACCAATTGATTCTTTTGTCAGCTGCTGAAGTCACCAAAGCAGGTGAGTTCGAAATCATCCTAACAGCGGAAGATAAAGACTCTTCAGGCAAAACACTTGCTACTGTAAGTACAGTATTTGAGCTGGACATCGAAACAGAAAACCAAGCACCAATCGTCATTGAAGCAGAGCAAAAACGCCTTCAAAGTATCGTTGATGGTTGGCTGCTACAACAAGGTGAAGCTTTTGAGCAAACTCTTGATATCTCTGGTCTATTTAAAGACGAAGATGGCCAACTAGAAGAGTATTCAGCGGAATCGGTCTCTATCGACGGCTTGTCTATCGATGAAAACGACAACGCAATCATCACTATCGAAGGTACACCAGAAAAAGCTTACGCTGCAGGCCAAACCTTTATCGTTAACGTAGAAGATAACGAAGATGGCAAAACTCGCGTAACCTTTAAACTACCAGAAGTGAAAGAAGGCGCTACACCGCCGCCAGTTGTACCAACGCTAGGCTTCACTATCGACACTTTAACGGCAAAGTGGCAAAAATGGGCAGCTTCGCACGCAACGATGGTGAAATCGGCCATACGATTCTGATGAAAGATAACGAAGGCCTACTATGGTGTTGGGGTTCAAACGATGATGAGCAAGGCGAAGAGTACTCGGCAAACATCAGTGATAACCTAAGTAACTCTTGGGAATCAGAGTACGACCCATACGCGATTTTGGCAAAACTGGACAAGCTACCAAACTACGCGGCTTACCAAACAAAGATTGTTGGGACGTAGAGATCAAAGACGGCAAATTGTACGACGATGAAGGTTCTGAGTACGAAATGCTTTACCAAAACAAAACCACACAAGGCGAATACCAAATCCTTGTGAAATCGATGGTGATGAGTTGTTCTGGTTTGATTCAACCGATGCACCTTTCGCACAAGCACTACCGGTGAGCGCAAAGGTCGCAAACGGTAAGGTTGAATTTGATATGATGGTAGAAAGCGAGACCGTTGCTCAAGACGGGACTGAACTATTCTATGCTGCAGGTAAGTTTGAGTACGCTAACGGTGTTTACGAATACGAGTCTATCAAACCAGAAGGCTTCTACACTCCAGGTAACTGGACTATCTCTCTAGATAACGAAACAAATCGCGAAACTTTGATTCTAGAAGAAACAGGCTCAGAGTCTGATTACAAAACTCGTCACCGTAATGTAAACCGCGAGTTTGGCGATTTCTACATCGGCATCAACTCAAGCGTTGAACAAAACGGTTGGGTATCAGCCCCAGAGTTCGGTCTGTACTCACACTCTCAAGAAGCAATAGAAAAAGTGATGGAATCACTGCCTTTAATTGAAGATTAATGAGTAAATACGGTTCAATTCGAGCAAAACCTTGTTGCAATCATATTCACTTACAACGCCGACGCAGAACCTTTTGGGAAAATGCAAAGGCATCAAAGAAGTGTATTGCTGCTCTAATTGCCACAGGGAAACCTATCTCAAATAACTTTTCTATTTGATGCTACTGAAAAGCCCCGCACTTGCGGGGCTCTTTTGTATCCGTTTAATTACTTAACGCAAACCACGTTAAGTAACGAAGTGCCCGTGAGCTGATTAGGTTCTCGGTCGGCAAACAAGCCCTTCTTATCTTTACCCCAGTAAGGCAACTGCAGCGGCCAGTTATTTTTCTCCATCACCCCAGACGCACGCAGCGTTTTGAATTCCGAGACACTCGCCAAGTCCATACTTAATTGCTGACATACCTTTTGTGAGCTCGCATAGTTTAAGCGGTTCCAAGGCTTTCCATGTTCCATGTAGAACTGGTTGTTGTTCTCGACCAAGTACGGCACCACAAACGTTTTACCTTGCAGAATCGTCTTCAATCGTACCTGTACTGTATCGTTACTGATAATAGGTTGAGCAGGCTTAGGCGCTTGGGTAGGTTTCGCCACTGGTTGAGAAGCTTGCTTCGGTACTGCCTTAGCTGGCGCCTCTTTAGTTTTGAAAGCATCCGTATTCGGGCGAGTCGCGGCTACTGGAGCAACTGGTGTCACAGGCTTTGCCTTCGCGGCAGGCTTCGGCATCGGCTTAGTTTGCTTTACTGGCTCTGACGTACCTTTGCCAACCACACGAATAAACGCTTCTTTATAGGTCGACAAAGTTTTAACTCGCTGCAAGTCCTGCGAGGCTTTGGCAAATTCAGTATAAGGACCGATAAGGCAACGATAGCCTTTTTGCTCCGGCTTCATCCAAACATCCGTGGTGATTTTGCCGTAGATCGGCTTGGCTTTGGCTAAAGACATCGGCTTTGGCAACAGACCACATTGGATCCAGAGAAGTCATTGCCTCCTTGCGGCACTTTCTTTCCCCACAGACCTTTCCCGATCGGACAAGATTGCTCTAGAACTGGCAGCTCTTTGTTGCTGGCTTGAGAGGCCTGACAAAGAAAATCGTCCGCCAATACAGGACTCGCAAATTGGGCGCACGCCACCAGCAACCCAAGGCTCAAGCCGGATTGGACGATACGAGAGGAGTAGTGTGCCTTTTTCATTTCCATACGCTTCACTCTAAACAGTAGGTGATGAAATTATCGCGACAAAGCGTCAATAAAATATGCATAAAAACTGATAAGCAAAAAAAGAGCCGGAATTGCATCCGGCTCTCAGTTTAGGAAGAAATTTATTAAATTGACAACCTATGCGGCCCAATTTATTTGATGACTAACCTTTGTAGATTTTCGGGTTAAATACATCACGTAGCCAGTCACCCAGTAGGTTAATCACCAATACCAATGTCACTAGTACGATACCTGGGAAGGCAGTAATCCACCATGCACCAGAGAAGATGTAGTTAAAGCCGATGCTGATCAAGGCACCCAGTGACGGCTGGTCGACTGGTAGACCTAAGCCTAGGAATGACAATGCCGCTTCCGACATGATTGCGTTCGCTACCTGTACTGTTGAGATAACCAAAATTGGCGATAGACAGTTCGGCAGAATATGACGGAACATGATGCGAGGCGCTTTAAAGCCCATCACACGCGCCGCTTCGACGTATTCCTTCTTCTTCTCTGCCAATACCGAAGCACGAATAGTACGCGCGTATTGCGGCCATTCTGCCACACCAATGATCACCACCAGCATGACTACTGCATATTGCTGTAGAAATCACTGCCAAAGCTGGCTTTGAAGATAGCTGACACGATGATCGCCACCATCATAGTCGAGAACGACAACTGTACGTCTGCAAAGCGCATCAAGAAGCTATCGATACGACCGCCGAAGTAACCTGCAGACAAGCCAATGATGATGCCCAGTACCAACTGAAGACCAACCGCAAGGAAGCCAATGGTCAAAGACAAGCGAGAGCCATAAAGAATGGTCGATAAAATATCGCGGCCTTGCTCATCAGTACCTAACACAAAACGCTCATCGCCATCTTCCATCCAAGACGGTGGCAACTCAGAATCCATGATGTCGATGGACGTCAGATCGTACGGATCTGTCGGTGCCAGAATTGGCGCAGCAACGCCAACACTAAGAACATCATAAAGACGGTAAAACTTGCCATCGCAACTTTGTCGCGCTTGAAGTAATACAAGAAATCCGACTCTTTGAAACGCTGCCACGCTGACGGTGCGGCTGCAGGAGCGGGTGTTACATTTGATTGGCTCATGATTAAGCTCCTTTTCCGGTTAAGTTCACAGTTGGTTGATGATGCCGTACAGCAAGTCAACGATGGTATTGGTTACCACGAAGATCAGACCAACAAAGATAACGTAGGCAGTGATCAGCGGTGTATCTACACGGTTGATTGCCTCTAGGAAAAGGAAGCCAGTGCCCGGCCATTGGAACACGGTTTCAGTAAGAATGGTGTAAGCCACCATAGTACCAATCTGCACACCACCGACCGTCAATACAGGTAGCATGGTGTTCTTAAGTGCATGTTGGTAATAAATCTTTGTAAGTTCAGGCCTTTTGCTTTGGCGAACTTAATGTATTCCGAGCTCAGTACTTCCAGCATTTCTGAACGTACCAGACGGATGAACAACGGCAGCATGATAGACGCTAGCGCAATACACGGCAGGATAAGGTGCTTGATACCATCAATGGTAAAGAAGCCAGATTCCCAACCGAGCACATTAGCGGTCTCGCCCCGTCCGTAGGAAGGTAGCCAACCGAGTTCTATGGAGAAGACATACATCAGCATGATTGCGGTTAAGAACACCGGAATCGAGATACCGACACTACTCATCGCCATGACGAATTTCGTAAAAATACTCTTCGGATGGATCGCGGAATACACCCCAAGCGGTATAGAAAAAACAATAATGATGAGCGTCGCACCAAACACGAGCTCTAGCGTCGCCACCAGCTTATCGAGAATCACCTCAACCGCAGGTCGCTTGAAGAAGTAAGATGTACCTAAATCACCTTGCAGTGCATTGCCCACAAAGCGAGTGTACTTTGTGATAAAGGGATCGTTCAGGCCCAGTTCGTCACGCAGCGCTTGGCGCTCCGATTCTGAAACCGACTGACCTACAAGCTCACGCAGCGGGTCACCCAGGTTATCCTGAATGGCAAACGCCACCAAACTGATCACAAACATCACTATCAGTGCCTGAAACAGGCGCTTGACCAGAAACGAAAACATTCCTTGCCCCTTAACTATCCATAGATCTCTATTCAGAGAGAAAATTCAGTCTAAAAACAACTCAGTCCGACTGAAACAAAACTGAGCCGAGTACGTAGAGTTGAGGAGGGACATCCATCCCTCCTCAACATCGACTAACCGTGATTATTCAACCACTAGGTCACCGAAGTAAGGCATTACCATTGGGTTAACGATGTCTGCCGCTTTCACGTTAGACTTCGCGCCCCACGCTTCACTTTGCCAGTGTAGCGGTACGAATGCTGCGTCGTTGTATAGCGTCGCTTCTACACCTTTTAGCATTGCTGCACGTTTCGCTGGATCCGTTTCGACGTTCGCTGCTTCAACCACTTTATCCATTTCTGGGTTTGAGTAATGGCCACAGTTGTACTGACCACGCCCCGTCTCTTCGTTACGTGTCATAGTTAGGAACTCGTTAAAGTTCGCCGAATCTTCTGTATCTGCGTGCCATCCAATTAAAAGCATGTCTGCCGCACACTTATCGAACTCAGGCCAGTATTGCGCTTTAGGCATGGTCTTCAGATCAACCTTGATGCCGATCTTAGACAACATTGCCGCCGCCGCTTGCGCGACTTTCGCATCGTTCACGTAACGGTTGTTTGGCGCAATCATTGTAAGCGTTAGGCCATCTTCATAACCCGCTTCTTTCATCAGCGCTTTCGCTTTTTTCAGATCGTAGCGAGGAACCAGCTTGTCATCATGGCCCGCGTAACCTGAAGGGCTTTGTTGACCAGCTGCCGTTGCAAAGCCTTTCATGATTTTCTTCACGATGCCTTCATTATTGATTGCGTGAACAATCGCTTGGCGAACGCGAACATCTTTCAATGCTTCATTGCTGTTTTGGTTTAGTTGGAACGTGATGATACGGGTACCTGGTAGCGTTACTAGGTCGATACCGTCTGCATCTTTCACACGTTTATGATCGTTTGGCGCTACAGGGTGAATCATGTCAACGCCGCCAGAAAGTAACGCAGCTACACGAGTCGCATCTTCTTTGATTGGTACAAGCGTTAGCTTATCAACGTTACCTTTCGACTCTTTGTCCCAGTAATCTTTAAAGCGTTCGAATTCCACTTTTACGCCCTGTTCACGTGAAGTCACAATGAATGGACCCGTGCCAGATACGTTAGTCGATGCAAATGAGTTACCATGCTTCACGAGTTCAGACTTGTCTTTGCCATCTTCCGTCTTACCAGAGTAGAACTTGCTATCCATTGGGAAGATGTAAGTCGCCGTTTGTAGCACAAGTGGGTAAGGGCCTTTAGTCACGAGATCAACTGTGTAATCATCAACCTTCACGATTTTTTCGAACGGATCGAAAAATCGCTTTGAAATCTGGGGAGCTTTGTAGACGTTCAAAAGTCCATACTACATCGTCCGCCGTCATGTCGTTCCCAGAGTGGAACTTAACACCTTGGCGTAGATTGAAACGTACCGTTGTATCATTCACACGTTCCCAGCTTTCTGCTAGACGAGGTTCAAAGTCCATGTCTTGTGTAAAACGAACTAGTGGATCAAATAACTGTGTGACAATTTGCAGTGTACCGCCTGATAGCTGCTCATGCGGGTCTAGCGATACTGGTCAGCTGCGTAGCCAACTTTGATATCTGCTGCCAATGCGTTAAAGCTTAGGCCCGCTGCCATTAGCGCCACTGCTAATTTGCTTTTCATGGTTTTCATTTGCATAACTCCTTCATGCGGGAATTCGAATCCCTTGTTGTGTTTGCGTCTTTGTTATGACTAAGGTTTGTTGACCTTGATGGTCAGCCAAGCGAAAAACTTGGTTTATGCCGTTTTGATTTCTTCTCTCAAGCCTGTGAATTCAGGCATCAGAGAAATCAGTTTCTTGCTGTATTCATGCTGAGGAGCGGTAAATAGCTGCTCAGTTGGCGCCACTTCCAGTAGCGTACCCATCTGCATCACACCCACTCGGTCGCACATTTGGCGAATAACTGGTAAGTCGTGGCTGATAAACAGCATGGTGAGGTTGAGCTCACTTTGCAGATCTTTTAGCAAGTTCAGAATTTGTGCCTGTACCGATACATCCAACGCTGATGTCGGTTCATCACAAATCAGTAGTCGAGGGCGTGTCGCCAGTGCTCGCGCAATAGAAATACGCTGACGCTGACCACCGGAGAATTCATGAGGGTATTTCACGCCCGCCATTTGCCCAAACCGACGTGGTCAAGTAGGTCATTCACAATCTGACGCGTTTCCGCTTCATTCTTGGTCAGTTTATGGAAACGAATTGGCTCCGCGATGATGTCAAAAATCTTCATACGCGGGTTCATTGACGTGTATGGGTTTTGGAAGACCATCTGCATTTGACGACGCAATGGACGACGCTCTTTTTCTGATTTCAGCGCTGTTAGGTCAATGCCTTCAAAGCTGACTTGTCCTGAGTTTGGTTCATACAGGCCAGCAATCACGCGTGCGATGGTCGATTTACCTGAGCCAGATTCACCCACCAAGCCAAACGTCTCGCCTTCGTGCACTTCAAAGCTGACATTGTTCGAGGCCTGCACGTATTCACGGCGGCTTTCAAACAGTGAATCTTTGGTCACAAAGCGCAGATTCACGTTCTTCACGTCCAAAAGTGGGCCCGTGTACTCACGCTGATCTTGGCTTTGACCTAGCCAGTGGTTCTTAATGTCCAGTTCTTGTAGCTCTGTCGCTTCTTCGATATAGCTGACCAACGGGAAGCGATCGAGTTTTACATCAGAACGAGGAACGGCTGAAATTAGGCTGCGTGTGTATGGGTGATCAGGATCGCCCAACACCTTAGCGGTTGGACCAAACTCCACCAAATCACCGCGGTACATAACTGCCACACGGTCAGTCACGTTTGAAACCACACCCATGTCGTGCGTCACCAACATACAACCTACGTTGTTCTTGATACACAGTTCACGGATAAGGTTTAGGATTTGGTCTTGGATTGATACGTCGAGTGCCGTAGTGGGCTCATCAGCAATGATCAAATCTGGCTCCCCAGCCAGTGCGATAGCAATAACCACACGCTGACGCATACCGCCAGAGAATTGGTGTGGGTACTGTTTAAGACGGTTTTCAGGTTGAGGAATACCAACCTGCTGCATAAGAGAAAGCGCGCGTTGATACGCCTCTTCATCCGACACCTTCATATTGGCGTGGATGGTCTCTTTTAGTTGCTGCTCAACCGTAAACAGAGGGTTAAGCGAGGTCATTGGGTCTTGGAAGATAAAGCCAATCTTAGAGCCGCGAACCTTACGCATCGCTTCTGGTGTTAAACCAGATATTTTTCGCCATCAAGGTACACATCGCCACTGGCAACACGACCTGGAGGGCTAAGCAAATCAATAACGGCGTTACCAACGGTGGATTTACCCGCACCTGATTCGCCAACAACACCCACAATTTCGCCACGATCAATATGAAAAGAAAGCGATTTCACGGCCGCATGGACACCGTGACGGGATGGATATTCAATACGAAGGTTTTCACCTCTAATAGTGACATTTCAGACCTCTACTGCCTTGTCTGTGGTATCGAATCGCGCAACAAAAGCGCCATTCATCACCTGAATGAATCCGTTCAAATTCAGAATAATACTCTGAAATCTTAATGCGGAGACAATTTGGCAAAAATTACACAAAAAAGCAACAATTAAAGTATATTTCGCCGGAAAAACATTATTTACACGCACTATTAGCGAATAAAAATGCATTAACAAGTATTTAACCATTTTCATAACACACCACTTTTGTGCGCTATGCACCAATAAAAACAGAAAAATGCTCTAAGTTAACGCATAAAGCCACTATTGACAGTATCCCTATTATTCACGTAATACCATTAACATTTACCAAACAATACTCCGTTCCCATTGGTAATGTTCGACATAAAATGCTACTAACAAAATAGTCTGCATACATAAAAAGCCAAAATCTCCACACAACTAAAGCGATGAAAACGTGAGCAGCTCAGCAAAAAATGGAATCCGTCACTTAATCTTGGTTATGCGTCAGTTATGCGACTTCGTGATTAAGTCACTTCGGGCAGGAGAAAAATACATGGCTGTTCATCTTCTTTTAGGCATTAAAAACGATGTGGAAGCATTGATTTTGCGCTTTCCACTGTCATTTTGAGTGAGATAAGAGATAATCAAACTCTAACGTTGAGCAGTGAATAAAGGAGCCCCTGTGCTTAAAGCGATATTTTTTGATATGGACGAGACTTTATGTGGCACATCTCAAGCCGATAAAATAGCAGGACAAGAGTTTGCGGACTGGATTGCTCAAACTTACCCTCAGATCACTGACTCCACAGCCTTTGTGCAACGCTACTTACAGGGTGTGTATAAGAAGCTAAACCACGAGTTCCCTCAGCTTATTGCTCTATTGCCAGATGAAAATGCGTTCCGCTGCGGTTTAATCCAAACCATCTTGGTAGAGCAAGGTATCGAGATCGATGCAGAACAAGCGCAGCAGGCACAAAGCTTCTTCGATTCAGCTCGAATGGGGCTTTTACCTTCTTCCCAGGCGTGAAGGAAATGCTGACTGAGCTACGCCAACACTACAAATTGGTGGTAATCACTAACGGCCCTATCTTCTCGCAACATCCAAAGCTCAAAGCGACACAAATGAGTGAATGGGTGGATCACATCATCGTGGGTGGCGAAGAGCCCGAAGAGAAGCCTGCGGCAAGCATCTTCCACAAAGCACTCAACCTTGTAGATGTAAAACCAGAAGAGGCGATTCATATTGGCGACTCTCTACCAGCAGATATCGCGGGTGCCAACAATATGGGCATTCTGAGTGTGTGGGTTAACGAGACAGGCGCAGCAAACCCGACTGATATCAAGCCAAACTATGAAGTGAAAGAGACGGTTGAGCTCAAAGAAATTCTAAAAACGCTCGCTCAATAAAGCGCTCAACTCAAGAAATACAAAGCCCCAGCCACCGTGCTGGGGTTTCTTTATCAGCTCGACAAGCATTTGGATCATGGGTGGTCAAAAGCTCCCAGAGCTGTACATTGTTGGCGGAATTGAAAATAGAGTGAAGATTTTTGAGAGTAAGAAATGGAAAAAGCCCCAGTCTCTCGACTGAGGCTTTAAATAGCGGTCGATGAAGAGCCATATTCTAACTTCAGGCGAACCCACTCGGGTTCAAACCCATTGAAATACTGCCGACTCATCTAGTCCATGCAATATCACAAGCTCTAAAACGACGAAAGCCTGCTAAAACAGACTTTCTAATATTGTCGGTAAGAGGATTCGACGCGGCAGGCTCCTGCGACTGGCGCTCCAGCCCACGACCCTCTGGTCCCAACATTCTAAATACTGCCGACTCATCTAGTCCATGCAATATCACAAGCTCTAAAACGACGAAAGCCTGCTAAAACAGACTTTCTAATATTGTCGGTAAGAGGATTCG
>LZQR01000415.1_pt1 | contig 10527 bp, 17 predicted proteins | sample 768601 | NCBI WGS metagenome assembly LZQR01 (sample SAMN05207299, study PRJNA324521) | oil field metagenome | isolation source: sample BH-FW-24 from oil reservoir | place: India: Bombay High | collected 2015-12-04
TCAGGAAGCCGACACCGGGCGGCAATGCCGATCGACTGCAGCGGACGACGGCGCACTTCAGCAACGAAGGCGCGTTCGTAATTCTGCAGCTCAGCAGACAGGTCGCTCAGGGCGTCCTGGGACAATTTGGTCAGATCCTGCCCTGCTTCGGCGGCCTTGGTCTTGTATTCATCCGTCTTGCCCGCGCCGTACTTCTTCAAGGAGCCGGCGAGAGAGGCAATATCGCCGCGAATGCGTTCGATGTTTTCCTCGATCTCACGAGCGCTAACGGTGTCATTGGCAGGATTGGCGGTCGATGCCGTGGCAGTCTTCGCAGTTGCCATCTTGTCGCTCCTGTTTTCAATCGCGTGAAGCCCTGATGACGGGCGACACGCATCGCGTGAATGGGATCAAGCCCGGAATTCGGACACTTGGACACCGCGCTGAACCAAATTGCGCGGTCTGGCTGGTAAACGGCCTTGCGCTCATTTGGTTCCAGACAACACAGCACGAATTGTTGCAGCGGCGTCTTCACGGCTGCCTGTCAGCCGCGCAAGGCTCGATCAGGTCGGATTTGTTCATTGAGGACCTGCCGCTGATGTCGAGCTCCTGTGCCCGTTCATAAAGCGCATCCCTGGTCCAGGTTTCATAAGGTGCGGCCTTGCCACCCTTGCGCGACGGCGCTTGGTGGTCGCTTGCCTGCGCATTGGCAATTCTCGCCGACTTTTCCTTGCTGTAGCCCTTGTCGCGCAGGGCGTCGTAGGTGTCTTCCTTCTTGATGCTGGAGCTGTTTTTGGAAGCCATGGCCGTGTCCTTTCATTTGTTGTTCCGCTGTTTTCAAAAACAACCTCAAATGAAAAACGCCGTCTCGCGCGGGATCGTTCCAATATCTCTTCGATGAAAGGACTGGATAGAGAACTTTATAACGACGTGATATAAATGAACTATGCCGCCCGGAAGCTCAGACTTATAAAAAATACAAATGCTATTCTTGAAATAATTTCAGATCACATTTTCCATACTGTCAAAAATCGAAATATTTTCAAAAACATGGAACTGAGCACGAGCTGAAGACTTTTCCTATCGAACGTCCGGACCACGCTCTTGTCAGCAGAACACCCGGACACATCGATCGCCAATCGAAAGCACGAAAGGAAGAACTATGTCGACGTCTCAGGTTCTGAACATCGAAACCCCGAAGGTCGACCCGATCAAGACGGGTGTTTCTGCCGAGGTGCGCGAACAACTGGCGAAGCATCTCTCGGTCATCCTGGCCGAAACCTACATGCTCACGGTGAAATCGCACCTTTACCACTGGAACGTCGTTGGACCGCTGTTCAAGTCGATCCACGACCTCACCGAAGAGCACTATGAAAATCTCTTTGCCGCGACAGACGACCTTGCCGAGCGCATTCGTGCCCTTGGACATAGGGCACCGGTCAATGTCGACGAAGGCAAATTGAACCTGACCGTCAGCCTGCCGGCCGGCGGCATGCCCAATGCCTTCGAAATGATCGAGGATCTGGTTCGCAGTCATGAAATGATCGCTGCCGAAATGCGCGACATGGCAGCCTACGCCGGCGACAATAGCGACCCGGTGACAGAAGATCTTCTGACCCAGCGCATCACGTTCCACGACAAGGCAGCCTGGATGCTGAGGGCCGTCATTACCGAATGACCGTTCCTCACCCGCATCCCGGGTAACTTGCAAGACGACAAAGGTCCCGTCTGCCGCAAGACGCAGGCGCCTTTGGCGTATGCACCAACTCAGTTTCAACCGTGTGATACCATGATCAGCGTATCGAAACGATTTGCCGGGTTCCGGACGCCTGCAAGCGTCCTGGAAGACCGGCACCTGTCGAAAGAGCAGAAGCGGACAGCCCTGCTAGCCTGGCGGGCCAGCCTGCGCAAGGCCCCCCAGGCGGTTTCTCGGGACGGCCGGTCTCCAGCCGAACTGATCGAAGAAATCGACGAGGCCCTGAAGGCGCTTCGCCGCGAAAAGGCTGCGCGCGGAAAAGGTTCGTAAAGCTTCGCTCGTCGCAGGACGTAACGCACCTCTCCCGGCCCTGCCTGCAGTTTACGGCACGGGCGCTCTAAGAACTTGTCTTCCTGACCGGAAACTCGATGACGCAACTCACGCCTTCCGGAGCGAAGTCGATGGTGACGTCGCCGTCGAGCGCCGGCCCCACCAAACGTTCCAGCAGCATTCGCCCGAAACCGTTGCGCCTTGCGGCACAACTTCCGGACCGCCACTTTCCTTCCAGACCAGCCTGATCCTTCCGTCTACGGTCGTCCACGACACCGACAGTTTCCCCCGAGCACTGACAAGGCGCCATATTTGGCGGCATTGGTCGTCAGCTCATGCAGGGCAAGGCCAAGGTTCTGGGCCGCATCCGCCGTAATCGAATGCGGATCGCCTTCGATCTCGATCTGCGGGCTCCCCGGGTCGATCGATTGCGCCAGATGCGCCAGCACAAGTTCTTTCAGGTCAGCGCCGTACCAGGACTGCGACACCAGAAGATCATGACTGGCCGCCATCGCCTGGAGCCGTGCGGCAAAACTTTCGACAAAATCCTCGGTGTTGTCCGAACGCGCCGCTGTCTGGCGTGCCATCGCCTGAATGACTGCAAGCAGGTTCTTGGAGCGATGCGTCAGTTCCCGCATGACGAGATGCATCTGGCGTTCGTTTTCCCGCTTGTGGGTCAGGTCGATGGAGATGCCGATCAGGCCGGTGATCCGGCCTTCCTTGTCGCGCGAAGGCTCCATGCGCATGTTGTAGCTGCGATTGACCCCGTTCATGTCCATGTCGAATTCGATGACGGCGCTTTCGCCTGTCTCGAGGACCTTCTTCTTCACCGGAATGAGTTTCAGCTGATCTTCTTCCGGAAACAGCTCATCATCGCTTTTGCCGATGAAGAAATCCGGTTTGAAACCGGGCGACGGATTGACGACATGAATATATTTCAGGTCCAGGTCCTGTTCGAACACGGTTGTAAGCGAACCGTCGAGCGCCTTTTCGAAACGCCGATTTGCCTCCGCGAGTTGACTTGCCAGCGAGGCGAGTCGGATCTCATAGAGATTCTTCTCGGTCATATCGATGGCCGTGCACAGCACACCATCAATTTCACCACTGCTGTCACGTGTCGGATGCACGATCAGGTCCAGCGAAATAGTTCCCGTTTCTTCACTGTCGAGCGCGAAGAAGGTAGATGCCGTCTCGCCGGTTTCCAGCACCTGGCGCTTGACGGCTCCAGTTCCGCCGCGGTCTCTTCCGGCAGCAGATCCTGATCTGTACACCCGATGACGTCATCGGCTTCCTTGCCGAATCGCGGATTATGGATCCACGTGTAGCGCAGATCCTTGTCCTGGGTGAAAACGGAGATGTTGGATCCGGTCAACGCGGTCTCGAATCGCTCGTTGATCCGTCTTATCTCCCGCCGCGATCTGCCGACCTTGTCGGAAAGCTGGAGATTTTCAGCCTTCAGAACATCATTGGCCCGCTCCAGATCCTTGAGCGAGGGAATGGCCAGCAGCATCGGCCGCACCCGCCAGACAACCACTGCTGTTGCCACCGAGACAAGGGCTGTTACCAGCTTGATCAGACCTTGTGCGCCGTAGATCGGCCACCAGAGCGTTACCAGGGCTGTCAGATGGGTCAGCGCACACGCCAGAATGAAGGCGATGAACAGGTAACCGATCTTGCGGGAATTGCCTTGAATGTCCGGACGCTTGCGCAGAAACCCGAAGATCATCAGGGGAATGGCAATATAGGCCAACGCAATCAGGGCATCGGAGATTGCATGAATGGCCACGAGATCCGGACGCCAGAGCAGGCAGTATCCATGCGGCATGAAGGAGGCCGCACCAAACAGATAGGACACGATTTCAGACATTTCGAATTTGCTCCGTCATCCGGGCATGTAAACTTTCGCGGCCGTCCCGCATCGGAAAAGCCGCTCCCGCGCCGATGAGCCAGCAAACACTCGAAGCTGGCAGCAACCGCAATTCATTCGGAACCTTTGACCTCAGGAACCGTTTTCCAGATGTCAGAAAGACAAGGAGAAAACGACCGATGAATTGGGACCGGATTGAAGGAAACTGGAAAGAATTCAAAGGCAAGGCCATCACCCAATGGGGCAGGCTGACCGACGATGATGTGGATCGTGTTGCCGGCAAACGGACCGAACTCGCAGGTCTGATCCAGCAGAAATACGGCAAGACCCGTGAAGAAGCCGAGCGGGAAATCGATACTTGGATCTCGCGGCACTGATGGAAGAAGGCGGGCAGTGCCCGCCTCTTCCTCCCGCCTTGGGATCTGTCGTTATCGCGCACCGAAGGGCAGACGCCGAAAACGGCATCTTGCTTCGCTCTCGTGGAACGAATGCAGTGGAACACGCCCCCTGTGCTCATCACGCAGCGCTGCCCTCAGGCAGCGGCCACCTCTTCCGCCCCTTTGAAGAACAGCGCCTGGCTGATCCCCGCCTTCACCGTATTCGGATTGAACGGCTTGGTGATAAGGAACGTCGGCTCCGGCCGTTCGCCTGTCAGAAGACGCTCGGGGAACGACGTGATGAAGATGACCGGAACCGACATTTCGGCAAGAATATCCTTGACCGCATCAATGCCGGACGATCCGTCGGCAAGCTGGATATCGGCAAGCACAAGACCCGGGGTCTGCGCCTTTGCCGCTGCGATGGCATCGCTCGCTGTCCGGGCAACGCTGGTAACGCCATGACCGAGCGACTCAACGATCTGGATCAGATCCATGGAAATAAGCGGCTCGTCCTCGATGATCAGCACATCCGTCTTGGTCTGCCTGTCAATTTCCGCGATCGCATCCTGGACGAGCTGGGTCACTTCATTTTCGCTACGCTCGATGATGAGGGCGGTCTCGGGAAGCGAAAACCCTTCCAGTGTGGACAACAACAGGGTCTGCCGGCTTTCGGCCGCCATGGTCGCAAGCCGCTGCTGAGCAGTCTGCTCGAAGATGGAAACCGTCCCGTCATGCGCGGTGGGCGGAACGACGCTTGCGTTCCAAAGGACATGGAAAAGCCGGTAAAGACCGATTTTCACGCCATGAGATGTATCGATAATGGTCTGATCTGCCACCAGCGCCTGCAGGCAGGCCCTGACATAGGCATCGCCACTTTTCTGACTTCCCGCCAGTGCTCTTGCATATCTACGCAGATACGGCAGGAGCGGCGCGATTTCTTCCGAAAGGCTCACGGACATAAATTAGTTCCTCAATAGTTGCCGCCTGAAAGCGGTCGAAGGGCCCGCATCAAGCGCACCCATAAGTCGGAAATGCATTCGGCAAAAAAAAAGTTCCATACTCGAGGAACTTTTTTTTTTTTTTTTTTTTGCCGCCGCGTTTACGTCGCAAATCAGCCTATCGTCGAAGACGCAAATATCGGGAATCTGCCATGGCAAGCAAGCTTAACCCAAGTCGGCCCAACGCCGGATTTGGTGTAATAACACCAGCCGCCGGAGCCAAGTCCAAAGAAGACTGGATCGGCAACCAGCTCAAGAAGGTTTACGACGAGGCCCTATCGGAAGACATACCGGATGACATGATGGACCTGCTGTCCGCCTTGGACGACAGAGGCTCTGACGAGGAGGCCGCCGAATGAACGTCGCAAAGTTCAAGAAGGATCTGGTCGACGCCATACCGCGATTGCGCGCCTTTGCCAGATCGATCAGTGGTGACCGCGACCGTGCGGACGATCTGGTCCAGGAAACTCTGGCAAAGGCGATCGCCAACAAAGACAAGTTCACCGAAGGTACCAACCTCACCGCCTGGCTGATTACCATTCTCCGTAACCAGTATTACTCCGTTGGCCGGAAGATGCAGCGCGAGGTCGCCGACCCTGACGGTGAACACGCCGCCAGCCTGGAAAGCAAACCGCAACAGGCAGGCCATCTGGAACTGAAGGATTTCCTGAGCGCCCTTCAGGTTCTTCCGGACGACCAGCGTGAAGCCCTTATCCTGATCGGTGCCAGCGGCTTTTCCTATGAAGAAGCAGCCGACATCCTCGGCGTGAAGGTCGGCACGGTCAAAAGCCGCGTCTCCCGTGCACGCCTTCGTCTGGATGACCTCATGAACGGGACCGAGAAATTTGAACGGTCCGAAATCGCCGCCGCCGAATCCGCCTCCCTGATCAGGGACGCTCTGTCCGTCTGATCATTCTCATCTACACCGGAACCTTTCCGCTTCTGCGTCCGTTACAGGCCGGCGCACTGCATCCGGTGTGATCAGGCAAGCCGGTTGGCGCACGACAGCTAACAAAGACCGGCAGGGTTCCATCGACGATGGAACCCTGCCGGTTTGAGGGGGAACGGGAATGGATCTGGCCTATCGGGAAAACGCCCGCGAACAAGCCCTCGTCCGTCTGGCCAAGGGCTTTCTGTTCATCCCCGTCTGCATCACACTTCTGGGGCTGTCCTCGCATTCGCAGCCTTCCTGATTGATGACCTGCAACTCCTGACCGGTGTCTTCGACTTTTTCGGCTACAAATCCATCAGCATCGACGGTGCCCGCTCGGTCCTGTCGACCATTGGCCGGCGCGATGATGTCGGTGATCAGCCTTGTCTATTCCCTGACGCTGGTCGTATTCACACTCGCCGCGGGCAATATTTCGGCCCGCCTGCTGGAAACCTTCGCCAGCAACAGAACCACCCAGATTACCATCGGCCTTCTGGGCGCGACCTTCCTTTATTCCATGCTTGTCCTTTTCGGTGTCGACGACACAAGGATCTCCGGTTTTCCGTCATCCTCTCGATAATCCTCGCCTCCAGCAGCTTTTTCTGGCTGGTCTATTTCGTCAACGACGTTGCCGGCCGTATCCGGGTCGACGCAGAAATCGGCCGCATTCATGCAGCGTTGCGATCCTCGATCGACGAGCTTCTGGCGCACGAACCGCGTGAAAAGCCGAATGACCGCGAGGAGATACCCGACCTGCCGGTCTGCACCTTCAAAGCCGCGCGCAGCGGCTACATCACCTTCATCGACAGCGAACGGCTGATAGACATCGCGAAGTCTCTCGACGGTTTCATCGAAGTGTCCGTCATTCCCGGAACCTACGTCATCGAAGGCATGCCGATCGCAAAGGTGCGCACGGAGGCCGAAGACCCTGATCTGAAGCCCTTGAACGGTACCTTCAAGATCGAAAAGGCCCGGGCTCCCGAAGGGGATATCCAGTTTCGGTGCACCTGATGGTGGAGATCGCGCTGCGAGCGCTCTCCCCCGGCGTCAACGACAGCTACACCGCGATAAGCGCGATCGATCACCTGTCGGCCTCCGCCGCGCGGATCCTGCAGCGCGGCGCTCCCAGCTCGCTCATTACGGATGACGACGAGACCCCTCGCCTGTGGTTGACGATCCTGGAAGTGCACGATCTCCTGGACACGGCGATCAGTCCGCTCAGGCAGGCTTCAAGAGGCAACATCCTGGTGCTCGACCACCTCATTTGCGCTTTGGAAAAGGCGTCCCTGGTCTGCCGCAAGGAGCACCTGCACCTTGTCTCGAGGCAGCTGTTCAATATAGCCCAGGATGCCGTTTTCTCGATCGAGAGCAGACCGGACAGACACCAAATCGCCCGCCGGCTCTGGACTGCCCGCAATACGCTGCGCATTCAGGCCGAAGCCCGCTAGCCACCGGATACCGGCAAGGCGACTTCAGGACTATATCACTGAACGAGGAAAGCGTTGTCTTGTCAGGCGTTTGACGTCGCCTGAATGCCTGTTGGGGAAGGCACAAAAAAGGGCGCCCGAAGCGCCCGTTTTGTTCTCGTGTCAGACCCTGCGGCCTCTGATGGCATGTGCGACTGCCGAAATCAGGAACAGCGCAATGGCGACAAAGAAGATCAGTTTGGCAATGGAAACCGCAGTACCGGCAATACCGCCAAAACCAAGTACGGCTGCAACAATAGCAACCACCAAGAACAACAATGCCCAGGAAAGCATAGCAACCTCCGATATTTGAGATACGGAGATGAAACGCCTCGTTTTCGAAATCGTTCCAAATATTTTTGAAAATTATCTCGAAAACTTCAAGACCACCGCAGGGAACCTTCTTCGCGCCCGGCCGTTTCCGTCACAGTCACCAGCATCGGAGATCTGTCATGGAATATGGAATTGTCGGCCTGTTGATCCTCATCCTGGACGTCTACGCGATCATTCAGGTCCTCGGAAGCGGCTCCTCCACCGGGGCAAAGCTGCTTTGGGTTCTCGGGATCCTGATTTTCCCGGTCGTCGCTTCATTGTCTGGCTGCTGGCCGGTCCGAAAAGCGCAGGCAAACTCGCCTGATTTTTTCGCGTCGCGGCTCAACGCCCCCCAGGCGCAGCCGTGACGCCTTCTCCCGGAACTTCCCGAAAGTTCAACCATTTACCTACTGCACTTTCAACTTTTCAGAACACGAAAGGGAGATGCTGAAATGCTTCGCCATCTACTCGCCACCACCGCAATCGTAGCTGCCATTTCAACGGCGGCTGTTGCCGGTGAGACCGCTGCGATGAAAGACGGCGGTCAGGCCGGTGCAAGTGATGACACCGGCGTATACGAATTCGAACTCCACACCCTTGCACCGGATACGACCACCGGCATTCTCGCCACCAACATGGTCGGCAAGCCTGTGGTGACCAGCAGAAATGCTGAAGGGGAAGAAATCGGCGACATCAACGACGTGGTCTTCGGCCGCGATGGCTCGGTGCATGCGGTGATTGTCGGTGTCGGCGGTTTCCTCGGCATCGGCGAAAGGAAGTCGCTCTCGATTTTGCCGCCTCAACTTCGTGGCTGGTGAGGACAAGCGACTCATCGTCGTCAGTGACGTCTCGCGCCAGGAACTGGAAGCGGCAACCGCCTATGAGCGCCCGGATTACATCCCGTACTGGATGACGACGGAAGGTGCGCGCGAGCAAATGGACAAGGTCACCGAAAACGCCAGGTCCACCTATGAAACAGTTCGGAAAGAGGCCATCGACCCCGCAAGGCAGCAGCTGGATGAAGCCATGTCCACCGGCTGGACCGAGGAAAAGACCGAGGTCGATGCAGCCAGCGTGTCCACGGACGAGCTGATCGACTCAACGGTTTACACCAACCAGGACACAAACATCGGTGAAGTCGCCGAGGTCCTGATCGGCAAGGACGGCAAGGCCCAGGCAGTTGTCATCGATGTCGGCGGTTTCCTTGGCTTCAACGCAAAGCCGGTTGCCGTTGCCTTCAACAGCCTGAAGATGTTCGAAACGGAGAACGGCGACCTTCTGGTCACCGCCCCTTTCACCAAGGAACAGCTTGAAAATGAGCAGACCTATGAGCCTGCCACCTACAAGGCCAATCCGGATGCGGTTCTGCTGAAAGGCTGAACGGCTACTGAAAGACACCAAGGAAACGGGTCGCTTCGGCGGCCCGTTTTTTTTGCGTGACCAGAGGTCATGGCTCTACCTGCAAGGATTAGCTGGGCTTCATGGCGCATGGGTTGTCTTCAAGGCGGAAGGACAAGGAAAAAATGGCTCACATTGGCGCTGTTTTCGTTCCGTGAACGGATCATCGGCCCGCCCTGATCCGCGCTCCCCCCGTTGTCCGTCACGAGGAGGCCTCCCCCCGGTTTCGGGGCGAACTCATGGACAAGGTCGTCACGAGAAGCTCTCAGGCAAGCCAGTAAACGACAGTGGCGACCGCTGCCAAGGCCACCATCAACCCCACCAGCGTCACGACGCCATCGCGCACCAGCAACCCGAGGCTCAGGAGCAGTATTGCCGAGCCGGGCAAGGCGACAGCAAAGGGCAGCAGGGTGGCGGGATAGACAAGAAGAGACAGAAATATGCAAAACGCCGCGACGATCCGGCTCGCGGTTTCGCCGGCGAACATGGCCAGGCGTTGCCCGAGGTGACGGTCGGCGCGTTCGGCATAGGGGGTGAGCTTGTCGATGATCGACTTCACCTTCTGCTTGGGAAAACCGCGATTGCGCACGAAAGACGGCAACCAGATCGAGGTTCTGCCAAGGACAAGCTGTCCCGCCACCAGAAGCGTCAATGTTGTGAGAACAATCGGCACACCTGGTATGGCCCCGATGGGAGATATCATCACAAGGCCGGCAGAAACAGAAGGGGGCCCGCCGCACGGCTTCCAGAAGCATTCAACAGCGAGCCGACGTCGGCGCGGCCTTCCTTTTCAATTTCGTCTTCCCAGTTTGTAAGAACTTCCTTGATTGTCTCCGACTGACCTGTCGCCATCCAGGTATCCCTCCAGTTCGAATTATCGTCGGACGTCCGCACTCTTTTCAGCCAAATCCGCGTCCGGAATGCAAAAAGGGCCGGCAAAGCCGACCCTTCTTGACGTTATGTCACTTCATTCACTTGATCGCTTCCAGTGACATCCGACTGACACCAACCGTGATGTTCGTGCCCGTCTGGCTTTCGACACTGAGCGGGTTCAGCGCAATCGACTTGTCGCTTCATTCACTTGATCGCTTCCAGTGACATCCGACTGACACCAACCGTGATGTTCGTGCCCGTCTGGCTTTCGACACTGAGCGGGTTCAGCGCAATCGA
>LZQR01000416.1_pt1 | contig 10524 bp, 14 predicted proteins | sample 768601 | NCBI WGS metagenome assembly LZQR01 (sample SAMN05207299, study PRJNA324521) | oil field metagenome | isolation source: sample BH-FW-24 from oil reservoir | place: India: Bombay High | collected 2015-12-04
GTTGCAATCACTTTACCTGAACCGCCACCAATTTGGTTACCTAACGCAGCACCTGCCGCGGCACCACCGACCGTGCCAAGGATCTTGTTGTTATCCTTCCCTGCCGCCGTTGCAATCACTTTACCTGAACCGCCACCAATTTGGTTACCTAACGCAGCACCTGCCGCGGCACCACCGACCGTGCCAAGGATCTTGTTGTTATCCTTCGGTGCAACTTGGTGAGTCACAACCACGTCTTTACACACTTGGTGTGGGTTCTTCACTGTTTCAGTTACCGCTTCAACAAGCGTAATGTTCGCTTCTGTTGGTGCCGGTGGCGTCTTATCTTTACAGCCTGCTAGTACAGCAACAACAGCTGCAGCGATTGCGATAGATTTCATATTCATGGATTACTTCCCAGTACAGTTATCTTTGCTTGGCGGTATAGTAAATCGCGGGCTGAAATTCACATCAGGTCAAATTAAGCCTTCTGTCATTAGCAGGTTAAAAACATTGTTTTATTAAGGTGACGTCAGCAAAAAGCAAGCTACGGTAAATCAGAGCTAGATCACATCAGGGTGAGCTATGAGTATTCGGCTAACTACATTGTAAGGATGGGTAATAATTACGCAGGCACCATCCATCGCGTCCAAAATGCAAGCAACATCGAAGCAAACATAACCCAAACAAGTGTCGCCGCTGTTAATGTGCCAACCAAGCTCAAGCGATAGCTAAAATAGAAGACTGAAATCAGATACGCGGCATAAGGAATAAGAGAATAGATACCAAACAGTGCCGTTTGCCGCAAGGCTTCCATATCTCGTTCACTGCCCACAATAAAATGAGCGATCAACGCAAAAGTTGGAAACAATGGCACCAAACCCGCGATGTAGAAGCTTTTCGACTTCGACAGCATAGCAATGATCAACACTGCGACTGCACCGAGTAAAGATTTAAGAAAGAGACTCGTCATCCGATTTTTCCAGAATGCTTAAGCCAAACTTAAAAACAATTCATCATCCGTTAGATACTTATGACGATGGCTAAGGCTACGTAAGTGCATAAACATAAAGTCAGGAAAACCCGGAGCAATGATATTGTTTGGCTCCCAGAGAATTCCGCCAACAAATACGTAACGGCCTTGTTTTTCATCGTCATGCAGAGGGTTATTAATTGGTGTCGTCAATTCAGCGCGGCAACCTTCAACAACACACACGATTTGCCCCTTGTAAATGCCAATTACACGCTTAACAAGGTTCGCTTTGATGCCACACTTCCACGCTTGGCGCGTCGCCCACTCATAACCGTGTTTGTTAATCACTTTCTTCTGTAGATGCACAACCAAATTCATCGTAAGTTCCCGACCTGATCTTTGTTTGTACTATAACCAAATCGCCTTCTAGGTTTGCCGATATAAATTTGTCGAAACCATAGAAGTTAAAAATCAAGAAACGAGAGCATTACAACAAATCGCCTTTTACTTAACGATTTTTAGGATTTTTCTGACATTAGAAGCTGGAATGTGTTGCATAGAATAATAACAAATTTATAAAAATAAAAATGACAACACGGTGAAGTATGGCTTTTGATGATTACTGGAAGAAGGTTCGAGAAAAACACCTAAAGAGTGCCGACCTAGAGGGGCTTATTGTAAAGAGGGTTCGTGCCAATACAGGTAGTAAACGTCTCCCTTATCGCACAAAGTGTGGGGCACTGTGCGAGATCAAATATAACGAAGTTTGTGAGGCACAAAAAGAGTGATGCATTTGCACCACTCTTTTTATCAATCATTCACTTCTCTTATCAGGCGTCGATGAGGTAATTATCTCCTTCATCCTCTAGACGGTCGATCAGTACACGGCACTCGTCAAGATCAAGTGGCTGCTCAAAACGACGCTTCAAGTTCATTAAAAAGAAGATGTCTTCGCACATCGCTTTCTCTGGCTCATCACTGATTTAGCAACTGGTGAGCCATTGCATGACACCATCTTAATCACAATAGACAGTGGCTTGTATGCGATGCCTTGCGCGTTTGCGTAATCACCCATGTCGTTCGCTAGTGACGTACCAATACCAAAACTCACTTGAACACGATCTTGGAAGTGCTCACAAATTTCCAGCGCTTGCTCGAAGTTCAAACCATCGGTAAACACTAAGGTTTTCGTCATTGGGTCGATGCCAAGCGATTGGTAATGCTCGATCATCTTCTCGCCCCATGTGTAAGGGCAGCCACTATCATGACGCACTCCCACGTACGCGTTACTGAGTTCTTCATCAAAGTCTTTTAAGAACGCATCAATGCCAATAGTGTCCGTTAACGCGATACCTAACGCGCCGTTAAACATCTTTTGCCAACGTTGCAAAGCCACCTTTTGTGAATCACGAACATTCACCAATGCTTGATGACCCATAAACCATTCATGTGCCACAGTACCAATCGGTGTTAGGCCTAGCTCTTTCGCCAAGTGGTAGTTGCTGGTTCCTGTCAGGCAGTCAGGCAACTCTTTGCTCAGATACTTCAGCATTGAGCGCTGCGCTTGGAAAGAGAAACGACGACGAGTCGACATATCGGCAAACGTAAGTTGGTGATATTGCGACGTTTCAGTTCTGCTTTAAGGTGACGAACCTTCTCCTCTAAAACAGATTGGAATTGCTCGACTGGAATCTCTGCCCAACGTGCACGGCTACGCACTTCGGACACAATACTCATGATGATGGTTTCGTAGAGAATGGTTTCTTTCCAAAGACCATTGATGGTAATGCGCAATTGGCTGGTACCATCTGCCATGGTTTTAATGTTGAAAGAAACGTCACGTTGAGGATTAAAACGAAACGCGTGCAGCGCATCAACAAACTCAGGGTTTAGATAAGGTGCAACACCTTTGATGTACTCGATTTCTTCAGTGGAGAAAGTGATGTCTTGCAGTTTAAGTACTTCAGCTTTCACCTCTGGCAGTAATTCAGACAGGTCTTCTTCACTGCGTACGATGAATTTATAAGACACCATCGCATCGGGATAGAGCGCTGCAACAGCACTCATCATATTCACTTTGTATACGTCAAAATCTAACGCACTTTGGATGATGCGAGACGAAAATAAATTGGTGGTCATTCGGAGCCCTTCTACACGCCCTTTTCGTTTATACCCAAATTCCTCAGCACGGTACAAACCGCATCTTATTGTTTTCCCAACCAAGTTGGGTGGAAAGTTCTCAACAAGGCAAACTTGGGTATATAACTTGTTGTTACTAACTTAATTGTGTAAACAATAAACACCCACTTAGGGTTTGTCAACTTTTGTTACTAACCACTCAGTTCTATAAGGTTTTTACGCACAAAAATTCGACAGTTATTGTGGGTAACCTAAGCAGATAAGCACACCTTTGCTTAAAGAGAAACGCTAGACAGCGATGAGTACGTTTCTAACAATCGGTTACTTACCCATTGATTGACTACTTGTTATGCGCTAGATTACTTACAAATTATTCTCAGGACCAAATCATGATCGTAACCGTCGACATCATTCCATTCAGGCTATCTGGCTGCGCCGATAAAGGGTTGGAAGTGTTGCTGATCAAACGTTCGAATCCGGAACGTCCGTACCACGGTGTATGGGCTCTTCCCGGCGGTTCGTGTTTGATAAAGACATGACCGACGAAGGTGGACGACCAGCAGACGAGAACTTCGAAGCGGCACGACGTCGTATTTGCCGTGAAAAATCCACACCTATCCGCGTCACTTTAGTGAAGCCTTTGTCGATGGTGACCCAAAGCGCGATCCTGAGGATTGGAGCCTGAACATCACTCACTACGCCTTGGTTGACCGTAACAACAAAGAGCAAATCGATAACGCTGGCGTACCAGAATGCCATCTGAAGCGGTTTCCGCTCCAAGCAATCCTTGATGGTGAAGAAACCCTCGCTTTTGATCACCAAAAGATGATTGAAAAAGCATGGCAAAAGCTGCGCGCCTCTATCGAATACACCTCTGTCCTGCTGTTCGCACTTGATAAAGAGTTTTGGTTGCCGATATTATTTCCGCCTATCAAGAGTTCGGCATCGACATCAGCCGAATGACGATCAAACGCCGTTTGATTGACTCCGGTGTACTTAAGCCAACCAACAAAGTCGCTTCCACCAACAAAGGCAAAGGCGGTAAGCAGCTATGGTGTACACCCTAGCAAGCGACGAAGTCACCTTTTTCCAAAACTGTTTGCGTGGCTAACGCAAGCATAGAGACAGACAAGGAGTCTGCCATGACAGTTCGAGTTAATTACCAAACCACAGCAGTGATCGACGTGGATCCTGAGAAAGGTTTCACCGAACTTTGCCCTGACGAACTGCCAGTTACTGGCGCATTAGAAATCGTTCCAGAGCTGCTTAAGAACCACACGAAAGGTCGTTTAAAATTAGTCAGCCGTGACTTGCACCCACCAAAAGCGGCTTGGGATGCAGAAACGCCAGCAAATATGCTTGAGCCAGTTGGCCTGCCCAATGTGGATATTAAGTGGAACCGCCACTGTGTGCTTGGTACTAGTGGGGTAGAACTGCTAGACGGTCTGCCACCTGTTCTGGAATACGATTTCCAAGTGAACAAAGGTATGGATCCAGACGCCCACCCTTACGGCATCTTTTTCCATGACGTGGCGGATACCAAAACCACCGGTGCGAATGAGTTCTTAAAATTCAACCACATCGACACCGTGGTTGTTGGTGGCTTGGCACTCGATTTTGTGTGAAAAAGTCCGTCAACTCAAGCTCTAGAGTTAGGTTTCAAAGTGATTGTAAACCTAGCATCTAGCCGCGCGGTATTGCCAGATACTATTGATGCGGTCATTGCTGAAATGGAAGAGAAAGGCGCCGTTTTTGTTAACAATGCAGATGACATCATCGTAGAAAACTTCGCTTAATCCCCCCTCTGAATAACAAAAAACGGTCCAGCAAAACTGGACCGTTTTTCGTTTTTGCGTGTACTAAGCTTGGGGGATTACTTAATCACGCCACAAACCATGCGCGCACCACCACCGCCAAGTTTCGCTGGATGATCTGAGTGGTTGTCACCGCCAAAGTGAACCATAAGCGCTCGACCTTTTACATCTGCTAGCTTAACTCGTGGTGCAAGCACAGGTTGATTCGCCATACCATTTGCATCTACGTACATTGCAGGTAGATCACCTAAGTGGTTGCCATCAGTCCAAGGGAATCCATGCTGACCAGTACCTTTAGGGTCATAGTGGCCACCAGCAGCACCACCTAACACTGTTTTTCCATCTTTAATGCTGCTATCACAAGAGCCATTAGCGTGGATATGGAAACCATGAGCACCAGATGGAAGACCGCTTAAGTTTGGAGTGAAAACCGTACCATAATCGCTAGTCGTGATCGCAACTTCGCCAACAGACTTACCTGTTGCAAGATCAGTCATTTCCACCGTTAACTCATCGGCAAGAGCCGAACCTGATAGCAAAACGCAAGCCGCCATTAAAGCACTTAGTTTCATAAAATAAGATCCTTATTGTTAGTATTGTTTTTTGAACTCAAGCATATGCTTGGCTCTTTACTTATTTCATCGCGAGTTTCCCGTAGGAGAACTAAGCGTGATGTTATTTTGCCAAAGATTTCAGAACATCACTCTGCCCAAAACTTCTGCAAATTCTTTGAGATTCAGACCCGATTTATTACGTAGCTCTGGAGAGCAGTCAGCTTGATAGAGGTCCCTAGCAATACCGACTTCACGCTTAATGAGTGCCCCCATTAATGCGGTGTTACCACGCTTGTCTTGCAAGCAAGCATTAGCACCAGCGTCCAGCAGGTAACGGACGGTTTCTCTATTACCTTGGTATGCTGCAACCATCAATGCCGTATAACTTTGGTTATTGCGTTGATCAATTGGAAAGCCCTGTGAAACAAAGGCTTCAACCACCTCATTATTGCCGATTCGGGCAGCATCAAAGAACAGCGTTACTAAAGACTGATATTCCGTTTCTAGCTTTTCTTCAGAAGCATACAAACTGAAAGACAAGCTCAGAGAAAACAAAATAGAACTGAGCAAAAATAGTGTTTTCATCGACTCACCCTCATCAAATCAAGAATGGCCTACAGGAGCCCTGTTTTCCGGGCAGAAAAGAGCAGATTTATCTCCCGTAGGCCAAAACTTTACGCCTACATCATCGCTTTGTTTTTAACTTGCGAGAGATTTGTGTCGGTCGCTTTTGCTAGGCGCGTACCGTACTCTTTGTCTGCACGATAGAAATAGCTCACCATCGTTGCTTGACGTCTTTATCCATTACCTTGTTCAGATCACCAGCAAGGTTAGCAATCAAGTCTTTCTTGTCTTGCTCGTTCATACTGCGGTACAACACACCCGCTTGGTAGAAATTACGTGGGTTGCTGATCGCTTTTTGTTGAACAGTACCAGCCAACTTGGTTTCAACCGCTTTAAACTGCGTGTCTTCTACCAGTTCAAGCTGACGGCTTGGCTCGTAGTTTACGTCCCCATTTGCTGCCTGAGCATTGTTACTCACACCATTTTGATTGTGGTTATTTACCGGAGCTAACGGACGGTTCACTGGCAGTTGGAATAAATTCGCACCCAAGCGATATAGCTGTGTATCCGCGTACGCAAACAAGCGACCTTGCAGCAAGCGATCTTCAGAAGGCTCGATGCCAGGAATCAGGTTTGAAGGCGCAAATGCCGACTGTTCGGTGTCTAAAAAGAAACTTTCAGGCAGTCGATTCAACGTCATAGTACCGACTTTTTTTATCTGGTACGTTCAACCACACTTTGGTCGCATCCAAGCCGTTGTAGTCGAGCTTGCTCAACGCTTCTGGTGATAACACCTTCACGTAAAGATCCCATTTAGGGTAATTACCACGCCCAATTTCCTCGTACAGATCATTGGTCAAATGGTTAAAGTCCTTACCCTGCATAGCGGTGACCTCATCAGGACGAAGACTTTCAATACCCTGTTGGCTCTTCCATTGGAACTTCACATAGTTCACATCGCCTTGCTTATTGATCCACTTGTATGCATGAACGCCAAATCCATCCATTGTACGGTAGCTCGCAGGCGTCCCTAGGTTGCTGTAAACCCAAGTCAACATGTTGGTCGCACTCGGCTCATGACTGAAAAAATCAAAAAAACGATTTGGGTCTTGTACATTCGTTACCGGTGACGGTTTTAAAGAATGCACCATATCTGGAAACTTAATCGAATCACGGATAAAGAACACCGGTAGGTTGTTACCTACTAAGTCCCAGTTTCCTTGCTCAGTATAAAATTTGGTTGCAAAACCTCGTGGATCACGAAGTGTCTCTGGTGAGCCTTTAGAGTGAATAACGGTCGAAAATCGAACGAAAACAGGAGTTACCTTTCCTTTGTTAGTAAAAGGAGCGGAAACCGTTAGATCACTAAAATCACCAGATGCAACGAATTCACCGTGAGCCCCCGTACCACGAGCATGCACGACACGCTCAGGAATACGCTCACGAGCAAAACGCTGCAATTTTTGGATCAGATGAACGTCTTGCAGTAATACACTGCCGTTTTCACCTGCCGTTATAGAGTTTTGGTTATCACCAACTGGTGCACCATTGTCTCTTGTCAGGGTTTGCGCCTGTAGAGATGTGCTGGCTAAGCCAACTGTAATTAATAAAAAGCTTTTTGACATCTGCATGGTTGCTCTCCAATGCGTGCTAACCATTTAGCCATTTATATGGCAAATGGGTATTCAAAAGCTCTTTTCTGCCCACCGAGAATATATCTTCAATGATTACATTTGTTTAATGGGAAATAACGATAGATTTAATAGGGATAATCTATGAAATTTTTCTCAGAACATCAGGTTTAGCAATAAAATTCGAGGAAGTGATAAGTTTCTCGAGGAATGAACCAGTACACTGACAGAAAAACACATCGATGAAAAGGACACCATGATGCCCCAACATGAAAAGTTAAATTACGTTGAGTTTGGCACACCAGACATCCGCGCAACAAAGCGTTTTTCGAGCAAGCCTTTGAGTGGAGCTTCGTTGATTACGGCCCTGAGTACAGCGCATTTACAGGTCAAGGTTTAGACGGTGGCTTTTATGTAGCGGAGCAAGTCAGCCAAACAACAAATGGGGCTGCGCTTTTGGTGTTCTACAGCTCAGATATTCGCGCCACGTTAGCCAAAGTTGAGCAGTTCGGAGGCAAGTCATACGCCCGATCTTTGAATTCCCCGGAGTTGTCGTTTCCATTTCACCGAACCGAGTGGCAATGAGTTCGCGGTCTGGTCTGAGAGTCATTAATTTATAAGCCAGAATAGGAACTGACATTGGATTACTGGTTGATCTCAACTTTGGTTTAAGTCACTGTTAGCGCAACAATTAATCAATGAGGCGCTAGACCTCGACCAAGGATGTAACATGAGTGCAGCCAGTTTTTTTCGCTTACTTTGTCTCGCTGCTATTTGGGGAGGTTCGTTTCTATTTATGCGAGTCGCCGCCAATACATTTGGACCCGCTTACTTAATTGAGTTTCGGGTAGCCTTCGCAGCAGTAGCATTATTGTTGATTGCCCTCTACCTCAAAAAGAGAGTTGTCTTCTTCAAACACATTAAACACTTTTTCATTATTGGCTTGTTTAATAGTGCCGTACCCTTTCTGCTTTTCGCGTATGCAGCACAAACACTGAATGCATCAACGTTAGCTATTCTCAACTCAACGGCACCGATATGGGGGGCTTTAATTGGCTTTGTTTGGTATCGCAGCCCGTTAAGCGCAAAAGCGATTCTTGGCATGATGATAGGTATTGGCGGTGTCGCCGTTCTTGTTGGCTTAGATTCTTCGACAATTGGCGACGAGGCAATATTCCCTATCGGGGCGAGTTTAATGGCTTCATTCAGCTACGGTATTGCAACCAACTACACCAAGAATGCACGACAAGTACCAGCCTTTGATAATGCTCACGGCAGTATGTGGGCAGCCGTGATTTGGGTACTTCCTTTGCTGCCATTTTTGCCAATGCGGGCAGAACCGAGCACCTTTGAATGGGGCTCTGTGATTACACTCGGTGTGCTATGTACTGGCTTAGCCTACTTACTTTACTTCCACTTAGTCTCTGAAATTGGCCCGACTTCAGCCCTCACGGTCACGTTCCTTGTCCCTGTCTTTGGCATCCTATGGGGCTATTTAATTCTGGGCGAGCCGATCGGCTTCAATACCATCATAGGTACCATTCTGGTGCTTAGTGGAACGATGTTGGTGACAGGCTTCTCCCCTGCCGCCGTGCTTGCTAAGAGAAGGGCAAAGTAGATTCGTTACCCCAACACCACTTCTACACCTTGCTTTCTCAACTGTTCGAGGTCGCTTTTCGGAGCGGCTTCGTCAGTTAACAGCACCGAGATTTCACTCGTTTTACCAATCGAAGATGGGTAGATTTGTCCCAAACTTGCTTGAGTCCGTCAGTACGATGTTACGGCGCTTTTTCGCAATGATGGTTTCAGCGATTTCTGCTCGCATCATGTCTCGGCTAGTAAAGCCAGTGTCTTGATGGAAGCCGTCAATCCCCAGGAAAGCGGTGCTGAAATGAATGTTCTCGATACATAGCTTGGTTAACGGTCCAACTAAGCTCTCGCCTTGATGCTGATACACACCACCGAGCAAAATGATGTTAGCTGAGGTGTTACGGATGAGGTGAGCGATGTACGCCGATGGGGTAATGATGGTGACATCACCACGTTCAGCAACGTGCGAGCCAAGAGCGCATTGGCACTGCCGCCTTCGATTAATGCGGTTTCGTTTGGTGATACCAAGTCTGCCGCTTTGTTGGCTAACGCTTGTTTGATGTCGAAGCGCACTTCGAGTCGCGTATCAATATCGTCACTTTGTAGCGCCGTCGCAGCGCCGTGTACACGCTTTAAGTAGCCTTGTTGCTCAAGGAAGTTCAAATCCTGCCTGATGGTCACGCCCGACACGCCAATGATGTCAGAAAGCTCCGTCACTTGAACGCGTTTGCGGTCATTAACCAATTGCAGGATTTCATTTTGTCTTGAGTTCACAGGCTCGCTCCTTATTGATGAGCTTGCAGTATACGCCCGAAGACTTTCATATGAAAGCAGCCTGTGAACGATGGAAGTAAGCTAAACTGCGTTACACCGTAAGCTCAAGACGGTTGCCATCCGGATCTAAGACGCAGCTTTCGTAGTAACCGTCACCAGTTTGTCTCGGGCCGTCGATCCATTGGTAGCCATCATCTACTAAGGTTTGGTTAATTGATCCACTGCCTTCTGTGATCCTAGAGCGAAAGCAAAGTGTGCCAACCCCGTTACCTGCATTGCATGAGATTTTTCACAAGCGGTCACACCTTCCATCGACATCAACTCCAATCGTGCACCACTTTCAAACGAAAGAAAGTAAGATGAAACTGTTTAGTTGGGTTATGGTATTTGTCGTTAGACACCGCGTTAAAGTATTTCTCATAGAAGTACAGCTACGTACGTCTGAGCATCGATCGATGTACAGCTACGTACGTCTGAGCATCGATCGATGTACAGCTACGCGTCTG
>LZQR01000417.1_pt1 | contig 10520 bp, 14 predicted proteins | sample 768601 | NCBI WGS metagenome assembly LZQR01 (sample SAMN05207299, study PRJNA324521) | oil field metagenome | isolation source: sample BH-FW-24 from oil reservoir | place: India: Bombay High | collected 2015-12-04
GTCGTTGATCAGCAGGATATATTTCTTTCCCGACTGGTCGGCAGCGTCGCTGCGCGACGGCAAGACCCAGCAAGGCTTGGCATCCGAAATTTCGGCCAAGTTGCGTCAGGCTATATCCGCGATCCGGACGTCTCGGTGGAGGTCGATACCTATCGTCCGATCTTCGTCATGGGTGAAGTGCAAAATGCAGGCCAATATAATTACGTCGCCGGCATGACCGTTCAAAATGCCATCGCAACGGCAGGCGGATTCAGTTCGCGGGCGCTGCAGTCAGATGTGGATATCACCCGACAGCTCAACGGTGAAATTCTAAACGGCCGTGTGCCCATTTCGGACCCGGTGCGTCCCGGTGATACAATTTACGTCCGTGAGCGTTATTTTTAGGGTCCCGCCAAGTTAACTGTGGACTCACCTCCCTTTGTTAGAGTGCAGTTTCAGTGCCCCACAGGTTCGACAAGAAACCTGGGGGTAGCAACAGGGATACTGCATCATGACAACGACCCCCATGCGGATCGTGCATTGCGTGCGCTCGCCCATTGGCGGCATTTTCCGCCATATCCGGGATCTGGCCATCTGCCAGTCGGAAGCGGGACACGATGTCGGCCTCGTATGTGACAGCAACACGGGCAGTGCTTTCGACAATCAGCTTCTTGAAGAGCTGAAGCCGAGGCTAGCTCTTGGTATTGCACGCTTTCCCATGCAACGTCAGCTGACCGTACAGGATCTGACGGCAACTGTTTCCCTTTACAAGCACATCCGGGACCTGAAACCCGACATCCTGCATGGACACGGGGCAAAAGGTGGCGCCTATGCGCGCCTGATCGGCAGCGTCCTGCGCCTGCGCGGCCAGAAAGCCGCCCGCGTCTATTGCCCTCATGGCGGCAGCCTGCACTATGATCCAATCGCTTCGAAGGCCGGGTCTACCACACGCTGGAACGGCTCCTTGGCCGCCTGACCGACGGGCTGATCTTTGTGTCCGACTATGAAGCCGCAGCCTACGAAAGCAAGTCGGTCACACGAAAGCCCGATCGCGCATTGTCTACAACGGGCTGACACCGGACGAATTCACCCCCGTTCCGGTGGATGAAGCAGCCGCCGATTTCCTTTATATCGGAATGCTGCGAGACCTGAAGGGACCGGACCTTTTCATTGAAGCGCTTTACAACATTCGCCTGAAGAACGGCACCGCGCCCAAGGCTCACATCGTTGGTGAAGGCCCGGACGAAGAGCGGTATCGTAACATGGTGAGGAAGCTGGGGCTCGACGGCGCAATCACGTTCATGGTGCCCTTCCCGCTCGGGAAGCCTTCAAGCTTGCCAGGAACGTCGTTGTTCCATCACGCGCCGAAGCCATGCCCTATATCATCCTGGAGACCGTGGCGGCAGAACGTCCGCTGATTGCAACACGCGTCGGCGGCATTCCGGAAATATTTGGCCGGTATGCCAATCGGCTGGTGGAACCAGGCCATATTGGCAAACTGACCACGGCCATGGAAGAAGCACTTGCAGACCCCGCCAAGATGGCTCAGCAGGCAAAAACCTGCGCAGCTGCCTTGCAGAGACTTTCTCGGTCGACCTCATGAACGACAGAATCACCACCCTCTACCAGGAAATCCAGGGCATCGCCCCGACCGATAGCTCGACACCGACCCAAGCTGATAGTGTTTCAGCCGTGCCGCGTGCGCAGACTGTTCTTGCCAGATCGAGCAACCGATAATGAATACCCCATTTCTAAAACCCTCTGATGCGGCCGAACCGAAGCCTGTTGCGGGCGGGACATCCGCTTTGGGGCACAGATTGGAAAAGCATTTCAGACATACCGTTCATGGCGCGACGGGCCAAAGCAACGTCGAGGTTCTGTCCGCCGCCAACACCAGCCTTTCGGCCGATGCCTTTGAAATTGCTCAAGGCTTAGGTGGCAAGGGCGTTTCCGTTACCGTTCTCACCGGTATGGTGCGTCTGACGGATGTACTGCTGATCGCTGGTACGGCCCTGTTCGCAGTCTTTACCAGTCCCGAAGCGGCTGGTTTCGGACTTGGCAACCTGTTTGTCACTGGCGCTGCCATCCTGTTTGCGCTCGCCTTTTTTCAGGCCGTTGACGTCTATCAGGTTCCGGTCATGCGCCAGGGTCTGTCGCAGATCGGACGCGTTGCCGCCGGCTGGACGCTCGTGTTCGCCATGTTCGCGCTTCTGCGGACCACAACAGGCATCGGCACGGAACTGTCAGATGCCTGGATCGGCGCCTGGTTCGCGACAAGCCTGACCGGCCTTTGCCTGTCACGCTTCATTGTCTATCGGCTGGTGCGTCACTGGATGAAATCCGGTCGCCTGGAACGCGCGCGATTATCGTCGGCGCGGCACGGCCGCCCAGGAACTGATCCACGACCTGGAAGCCCAACCGGACAACGACATCCGCATTGCGGTATTTTCGATGACCGGAACAACGAACGTTCTCCGCCAGTGGTGGCCGGCTATCCCAAGCTCGGCAACATCAGCGCGCTGGTGGAATTCGCCCGTCTGGCGCGCATCGACATGCTCATTGTGTGCATTCCCTTGCGCGCAGAGCAAAGGGTGCTGGAGCTTTTGAAAAAACTCTGGGTTCTGCCGGTCGACATCCGGCTTTCTGCCCACACCGACAAGGTTCGCTTTCGTAACCGCGGATCGAGCTTCATCGGTACGGTTCCATTTGTCGACGTGGTCGAAAAGCCGATAGCCGATTGGGACATGGTGGCCAAGCGGATCTTCGACCTTGTCTTCGCTTCGCTCGCCATCATCACGCTGCTGCCGGTCATGATCGCCGCTGCCATCGCCGTGAAGCTCGACAGCAAGGGGCCGATCCTGTTCAGGCAGAAACGCTACGGCTTCAACAACGAGATCATCGAAGTCTGAAATTCCGGTCCATGTACACGGAAATGGCCGATCCGGACGCCAAGAAGGTGGTGACCAAGGGCGATCCCCGCGTGACCAGGGTCGGACGCTTCATCCGCAAGACTTCGATCGATGAGTTACCGCAGCTTTTCAACGTTCTCGGCGGCAGCCTGTCGCTCGTCGGACCTCGCCCGCATGCTGTAAACGCCCATACCAACAACAAGACCTGGGACGACGTCGTTGACGGTTACTTCGCGCGGCACAAGGTCAAGCCGGGCGTGACCGGCTATGCGCAGATCAACGGCTGGCGCGGTGAAGTCGATACACCGGAAAAGATCCAGAAGCGCGTGGAGTGCGATGTCTACTACATCGAGAACTGGTCGATCCTGTTCGACCTGAAAATCCTGATCCAGACGCCCTTCCGGTTGCTCAATACGGAGAACGCCTATTGAGCCTTGCGACCGACCATTTTGGCGGCACGCCTCATGCACGCGCGCTATCGGTCTTCAGGCCAGGAGCCTGGGCACGGCGCACTGTGGCTTGCAGCCTTTCTGTCCGGGTTCGTAATCGAGGAGCCGGCACCTTACGAACTCTACATGGCACTGCTTTCGGTCGTCTGGCTTGCCTGCGGCCTGAAACTTCGCCGTGAATTCGGTCCGCTGATCATCTGCCTGATGCTTTACATAGCAGGCGGCGTCGCTTCCATTCCCATGGCCAAGGAGATGGGCGATGCCATCATGTACATCGCCGTTTCCGGCTTTCTGGCAGTCACTGCAATCTTCTATGCTGCGATTATCGCGGAAGACCCCGGCAGGTTCAGGGTCATCCAGAGCGGCTATATTGCCAGCGCCGTGCTTGTGGCTGCCATAGGCGTTGCCGGTTACTTTCAGCTTTTCCCCGGCGCGTCCTATTTCACGCTCTACGATCGAGCTCGTGGCACTTTCCAGGACCCCAACGTGTTCGGTCCGTTCCTGGTGCTGCCGACGGTGCTTCTGATCCAGAACTGCTCCGGCAATCGGTGTTGCGTAACCTGCACCTTTTGGTGCCGCTTGCCGTCCTGCTGCTCGGTGTCTTCCTGAGTTTTTCACGCGGTGCGTGGGGTGTGCTGTCGGCATCGGTGCTGCTGGTCTATTTCCTGGCGCTCGTCACCGAAAAGGCCGCTGCCCGCCGGGCGCGCCTGGTGCTTCTCGGCGTAATCGGCATTCTTGCCGTCTTTGCACTGATCGGGGCGGCACTTTCGGTCGATACGGTCGCCGACATGTTCGCAGAACGGGCAAAGCTCGTACAATCCTACGACGGTGCCCGCCTTGGCCGTTTCGCCCGCTACTCGCTCGGCTTTCAGCTGGTGATGGAACACCCGCTCGGGCTCGGCCCGCTGGAGTTCAACAAGTATTTCCCGGAAGACGAACACAACGTCTACCTGAAAGGCTACACGACCTACGGCTGGCTCGGCGGCTCGATCTACATTCTGATGGCCCTATGGACGTTCTGCGCGCTGGTGCCGCTCCTGTTCAAAGCCCGCCCGTGGACCGCCTTCACCCAATCCGTCTTCGCGGTGTTTACCGCGCATCTTATCCTGTCGGTGATCATCGACACCGACCACTGGCGGCACATGTATATGCTGTACGGTCTGGCCTGGGGCCTAATTGCCGCTGAAAAGCTCGGCCATGGCCGCCCTGCACGACCGGTTCCCGCCTTCCCATACCGCAAGTAACAGATGTCTGGAAAAGCCTCCAAAGAAGCGCAACAACCTGCTTGCGCTTGGCATGCGAACAAGCTAGGTAGGGTCCGTTCGGGCAGTAGCGCAGCCTGGTAGCGCACTTCACTGGGGGTGAAGGGGTCGTCGGTTCAAATCCGGCCTGCCCGACCAACACAAACTTCCCCAAATATTTTGCAGATTTTGAACACGTATGCGGCTGGAACTCCATCCAGCACCGCATTGCGTTTGCCGTTCAGCATTCCAACGTTTCACCCAGAAGTATCACAGTCTGTCATTTTCGCTTCCCGCAGTTGCTTGCCGTCGGATGCACGCTATGCGTAAACTTACCTACCGTGACAACGTATGGCAGCTTGCGGCCACGGCACGGAACTGGCACCTGATTATGCTGTATTCCGAGTAATCATAGCTACCAGTTCGTATTCGAATATTCCGAGTATTTTTTGATGAGAATAGCGACAAAACTTTCGAGAAAGTCGTCTGATGATTTTTATTATTGCTACAGCATCCTCGCGCGTAATCTGTGTTCTTCGTTCAAAACCATTCCAACGACAGACATTTATTTCCTGAATTCCAACCGCGGGCGGAGCTTGCAGCGCGAAGGTGTCAATTCGTTTTCCACCCGTGATGCAGTTGTCGTCTGCCGTCGTGATCATCCGGGCGTCGTCGAGCGTCTTTTGAATGAAAAGACAAAACGGCTCTATTACGTGATCGATGACAATTTATGGGCAGCCGACCACGATGTGTCACTGCCTGAAATTTACCGGCAACGTTTGCTGAGCCTTCGCAATGGACAGCACAACAAGCTGGCAACTGCAGCCGACACGATTGTTGTCCCTTCGCCTGCCTTGTTCGAGGTCTACGAGCAACAAGGATTTCAGGTCAAAATGCTCGATCCGTTTTGGTCAGAAGCACTTTCGACGGACTGGTGTTTTCATGACCTGCCGGCAGATGCACCGCTCAGGATCGCTATCTGGGAACTGCCAGCCACGCCACCGATCGAAAATTCGTCCTCGAGGTATTTGAAAACCTGTTGGCGACAGGCGCAAATGTCGAACTGACAATCGTTGGAGATCACGACGTACCGCCGCAACTTTCAACGCACCCCAAGCTACGGGTTTTGAGGCACCTCGACTGGTATTTCTATCGCAAGCGCCTTTTCAAACACAGGTTTGACGTTCTTTTGTACCCGGTAATACCTTCCAGCTTCAACGATGCCCGATCCGCGAACAAGCTGGCAGAACATGCCGTTTGTGGAGGCGTTGGTGTGTACAGTGACAGCTGGGCCTATGCTGACTTCGTTCGTGTCAACCGCGTGGGCCTGGTCTGGAAAAACAGCGTTCGAACCTGGGTGGACAACCTGCTGTCGCTGTCGATTGAACGGAACTTTCAGGATCTCGTCGGATCGCTCACACCCGTTCATGAGCGCAATGAAATTGCCGGAAGAGAACAGAAAGCCTTCTGGTCGGCGTGTTTGGATAATTCACACCAGCGAAATTCCGCAAAAATTCAGACCTTGCAATACCTTAGGCGTGGACTTCCCACGCGGTTTCGTAACTAGAGCTTTATCTTAGTTTCCGATATCCGAGCTTCAATTTGCAAAATATCCAGCCGCTTTTTGAGCGGAATTGAAAACGCTCTATCGCGTACATTTTCGGGCAATTCTTCCCGCCAAAGATTGGAGGCCCCCGTTCCGAGTATCTCATCACCGGCCCAAATTTCGACATTACAGACGAAATTCCCCGGAAGCCTCCTTGCCCATCCAAGAGCCAATCCATCGAAAACACCAAAGAACTGACCTTCGTACCAAACACGAGAGTTCTGCAAATACAGCTCTGGCCCGTTCTCTATTGCAGCAAGAGTTGCAGCCTTCGTATGCTCATCAAGTTGAATGCCACAAAACTCTGCAAGTTTCTCAACAAGACGGTTTGGATTCAAAAGCGCTTTTCATAGCTAATGACAAGTGTGGGGACTTTTATCGTCTCTACAAAGCGCACGAGATCCAACGTCCGTTCTGCTGCTCTTCTCATTTGCTCCAAGAAGTCAGCATGCATTGAGACTTCATTTCGCTTGGCAATCGATGCCGGATCTCTCAGCATCACAATCATTCGAGGATTTCTGAACCTGTTCAGGTTACGTGGAAGCAAGTCAAATGCTTCAGGCCTCTTAAATCCCCAAAGCTTGTGTCTCTTATTGTAGTCAAAATAATCTGATCAAGACGCTTTGTGTCACCTTCCTCCAACGCTTTGGACAAGTTCAAGTCTTCGAAACAGCATCGTCCGCCTTGTCTCCAAGAAACACGTTGAACTGTCTCAAGACAGCCCCAATCATTGAAGTGCCACTTCGAGCTACTCCGACAGTAATTAACGTCGCTGACTCGTCAGACGAAGCCACCTCCTCGTTCAGTAAAACAATACCGTCATTGATCAAATCAAGCTTCATAAACCACCCCGACACCAAGTCGAAACACACCAACTGACAGAATCAAAAATATTTATACTTAAAACAACCATCATTTTCCGAGAAGTTTTTACTATAGTACTTATCTACAACAACCTCATCACCCCACCGATCCCGCATAATATTTCCTTCTCGCTCTAGTCTTGCAGCATTTTCGCCGGAGGTATCCCTACCTCTTGAAACTGACTCGTGATGAATAAGGTTGGCGTAAGGTGTGTACACGTTGTGTAGGCCAGAGGCGGAAAGCTTCAAACAAAGATCAACATCGTTGTAAGCTACCTTAAGATCCTTTTCGTCGAGTCCGCCGACCGAAAGATACTTCTTCTTCTCAACAACAAGGCACGCTCCCGTCACCGCTGAAACGTATTGAGGCAGCTGCAATCTTGCCTGATAGCCACTATCTGCCGCCGGATAGCCGTGAAATGCGTGATTGGCTATGCCGCCAGTGCCAAGGATAATACCTGCATGCTGAACCAGGCCGTTGTCGTAAAGCAACCTGGCACCTACAGCTCCTATGTGCGGCATTACTGCGTAGCACACCATTTCACGAAGCCATTCGGATGAAATCACCTCAACATCATTGTTCAAGAGCGCAATGACATCCCCTTTTGCCTGTGAAACTGCAAGATTGTTCAATGCCGAATAGTTGAATTCTCCGGGTGCTGGTATGACGGAGACTGGATGCCGTTTTGATACCTCTTTAAGATAGTTGAGCGTTTCCGCCTCGACGCTGTCGTTGTCGACAACAAGTACGTCAAATGATGGGTAAGCTGTCTTATTGAAAATAGTCTCGAGACAACTTTTCAAAAAAGATAGCCGGTCTCGTGTCGGTATTATTAGAGTGACGTGGGGCGGAGGGGCAGGAAGTTCGCGATACAGCCTGTTACACCCATATGGTCCGCCAACAACTGCAACCTTATTCTCCGGGTAATTCGATGCCAGGTAATCACGAACGGCGCGCTGACGTGCATCGATCGCCTGTGCCAAGGTCGATCCGAGAAGGATCCCGAACCACGAAAAGCACGCCAGTGGTACAGAATTTTCGGAATGTGCCGAATGCGTTCGGCATCCGTTTTCGCGACGACCCGAAGTGCTAGGTCATGGTCCTGACTGCCTTCAAAACCTTCCCGTAGTCCGCCAACTTGCTGAAGCAGCGATCTTACTATAACACTGAGATGGTTCAGATAGTTTTGTGCGAGGAACAGTTCCTCATTCCAGTCTGGTTTGAAATGAGGTCCATCAAGCCTTCCATCTTCTCTTATCTTGTCTTCGTCCGAGTAGATAAGATCCACATCTGGATGCAGCAGGATTTCTTTCGCAATATAAAAGAGAGCGTGGATTGGCAGAAGATCGTCATGGTCCATAAATGCGACGAAAGGACCTTCGGCAATCTCGAGAGCGGAATTTGACGCTGCGCAGATATGCCCGTTTGTCGCCCTGAAGACCAGCTTGATACGCTGATCCTGCGCAGCGACAGTTTCCAGAATCGCACGTACATGAGGGGATGTCGAACAGTCATCCGCAATGCAGAGTTCCCATTCTTGATAAATCTGCTGCCTGACGGACGCAATCGCGGCCAGAAGCTGGTTTTGATCGGTATTGTAGACAGGCATTACAATGGAAATGAGAGGCTTATCTTTCCAGCCTTCAATTTCCTGATGAATGTTTGCAATTTCCTCATCTGAAAGCTTTGCATGCGCTTCGCACACCGCATTCGCAATACGACTATTCTAAACTTGGACTTTATTGCTGCTAAATATTGCGCGAAATCTATTCTGCGCGCGAACTTTCTTGCCTAGAACAAACCACCAGCATGCGGCACAAAAAGTAAAAGGTGAACTGAAAACCTGATTAATCCCGCGAAGGGCTGTCATAGTCTATTTTCCATTCAAAATTCGAAAAATACATCCAACACATGCATTGAATTGCCAGCAGGTAAATACTACAACTAGCTCTAGGCTCCTTGCGCCAATTTCGCCAAGTATTTCCCATATCCGCTGCTGGAATATTCTTCGCTCAGCCGTTCCAGATCATTCACAGTAATCCAACCGTTCTTGAACGCAATTTCTTCCGGAACGGCGATGCGGTGGCCCTGTCTTTTCTCGATGGCCTGCACGAAGGTCGCGGATTCGATGAGACTGTCATGTGTCCCCATGTCGAACCAGGCAAATCCCCGCCCCAGCTGTTCAACATGCAGGTCTCCGCGCTCAAGATACCGGGCGTTCACATCCGTGATTTCAAGTTCACCGCGCGCACTCGGACGGATATCGGAAGCAATGGCGGCGACGTCCTTGTCGTAGAAGTAAAGCCCTGTCACCGCCCAGGAAGACCGGGGCGATTTCGGCTTTTCTTCCACTGAAGCGGGCTTCCCCGACGCGTCGAACGAGATGACACCATATCGTTCCGGCTCCGCCACCTCGTATCCGAGCAGGGTCGCTCCGGACTTGCGCGCTGAAGCTCTCGCAAGAATTTCCGTCAGACCATGTCCGTAATAAAGGTTGTCTCCCAGGATCAGCGCACATTCCTGTCCAGCAAGGAACTCCTCTCCGATCAGGAACGCCTGCGCGATGCCGGCCGGTTCAGGTTGAACTGCATAGCTGATATTGATGCCCCATCGCGCGCCGTCTTCCAGAAGGCTCTGAAAAGCCATGGCATCGCGTGCTGTTGTGATGATCAGGAGATCTCTTATCCCGGCAAGCATCAGAACACTCAACGGATAGTAGATCATCGGCTTGTCGTAGACAGGCAGCAATTGCTTGGAAATACACCTTGTTACCGGGAAGAGACGTGTTCCGCTTCCGCCCGCCAGCACGATGCCTTTCATTGTCCAACTCCAATTCCAATTGCTTGCCCGCAAGATATCAGGCGTTTAGATACAGGTGGTCAAGCATGTCGGACAGTGCCACTGGCCAGTCCCTGGCGGAAAGGCCATGGACACGTGACAATTTAGAGCAATCAAGCGCCGAGTTCGCCGGCCGATTTGCAAGCGTTGGAAATTCCGACGCCGGAATGCCAATCAGCTCCGGCTGTTTGCATAATCGTTCCCCGGCCAGTTCGAATATCTTGGATGCAAACCCATGCCAGCTCACCTGCCCCTGTCCGGCACAATGAAATGTTCCGTATCCACCCTTCGGAAAATTTCCCTTCAGGACCCGTACGGATAGCTGCAATGCGATTTCAGCCAGGTCGGCGGCATATGTCGGGCATCCTGTCTGGTCGGTGACCACCCGAATTTCATCCTTCTCCCGTGCGAGCCTCAGCATCGTCCGAACAAAGTTCGCACCATGCACGCCGTACACCCAGGATGTGCGCAGGATCAGGTGACGTTCTGAGACTGTGCGGACGGCAGCCTCCCCGGCCTCCTTGCTTTCGCCATATGCAATGCGATTTCAGCCAGGTCGGCGGCATATGTCGGGCATCCTGTCTGGTCGGTGACCACCCGAATTTCATCCTTCTCCCGTGCGAGCCTCAGCATC
>LZQR01000418.1_pt1 | contig 10512 bp, 16 predicted proteins | sample 768601 | NCBI WGS metagenome assembly LZQR01 (sample SAMN05207299, study PRJNA324521) | oil field metagenome | isolation source: sample BH-FW-24 from oil reservoir | place: India: Bombay High | collected 2015-12-04
CTTTCAAGATGTTTACCGTAATCGACTCTTTGTCCACTTCAGCTACCGCTTGGGAGTCGGTACTGGGTAGGTTCACGTCGAGGGAATCTAACTTTACCGCCGCAGTGAGCATCAAAAACACCATCACGATGAAAATGATATCGAGCAGCGGGGTTAAGTCTGGCGTTAAACCATGACTGTGATTGTCTTGCGGTGCCTTAATCATGAGCTTCTCGCTTCAACATGATTTGCCACAGTCGCGATTTCTTTGTGGCTTTCTGGAGAAACGTGTTGCAGAGAAATGCCTTCAAGCCAAAGGTTCACATAGTTGAGCGTATGCTCAAGCTTAGCGATAACACGATCAGCCCAAAGGCCAATAAGCTGCGCGCCAGAAATGGCTGGTAATGCAATGATCAAACCTGCTGCTGTCGTGCGCATCGCAAGGCCTAGACCATCAGCCAAATCATTTGGTGTGATGTTGCCCGTGGAAGAGGCAATACCTTAACATGTCGATTAGGCCAAGTACTGTTCCTAACAGACCAATCAGAGGCTGATCACGCCAATCAACGTCAGTAGGCGAAGGCCTGAGTGCAGCTGATGACGCTTTTCTTGAAGCCAAATGCCTGCGGCATCCTCACGTAATGATTTAGAAAAAGAGTGGTGAGCGAGCAACATAGCGACACCGCGATAGAGTAGAGGCGTTTGCCAGAAAGCTCGTCCGCTAGCGCTTCAATATCTTTGTTGTTGGTTGGATCAAGATTGGTCAGCTTTTGACGAATTGCACGCTTCCCCACGCCTAAGCTAATGAATACTTGAAAGAGTCTTTCCGCAATGATCATGACTGTAAGTGCAGAGCAAATCATTAAAGGCCAAGTCATAAGACCAAATTGGGTTTGTAAATGTTGTAGCTGTTCCATTATCCATCCAACTTAAAACGAACTGGGATTTGAACTCGGTGAGCAACTTTTGCCCACCAGAAATATGAGGAGAGAATTGCCATTGTTTGATGGCTCGTAGTGCAGAAACATCAAGCATTCTGTGCGCCTGAAGATTCAATTAGCACTTGTTTAATCTGGTTGCCGTTTGCATCTAGCCACACCTCATAGAGAGCGACCCCCTCAATACCGCGTTTGCGAGCTGAACGTGGGTAACGTGGCTGAATTGGCTGGGAGACAAAAGCCGGTTGATCAATCATGACGGGCTGTGCGCTCGCCCCTTTTGATTGATTCGCAGGTGCCGCTTGTTGCTGTTGAACCGGTTCCTGCACGACTTTTTCGGTCACTTTTTCTTTGGGTTGCGGCTCTTTTTTCGCAACTGGCTTTGGTGGTTGAGGTTTTTAACGGGTTTAGGTTTCGTTTCAACCGGTTTCTTTTTAACTGCTTCTTTCTTTACGACCGGCTTTTCTACGACCTTTTTAACCGGCTTAGGCTCTGGCTTTTGGTTGAGGTTTTTTTGTGGCTCTGGTTGCTTTTCTTCTACCACTTCTTGTGGTGTCGGTTCAGCTTGGATTGGTTTGGGAGCCGAGACTAAATTAAGGCTTACCGAGTTAGTAGGACTACCTGCTGGCATTGCAAACACCTTTGTCTCTTGGGAGACAAAAAGAAGCGCAGCGTGCACCACGAGAGAGGCGCCTCCGGCAATGGCATATCTTTTTACGTTCACGGGTAAATCTCGGTAGTAGGAATCATTATCAAGTGGGAAGATTATTACGCGAAAAGGAAATAAGATCAATTATCAATTGCATTATCATTACGTGCAAATTATGATCTTTGCAGTTTTTTGAAATGAGCCTCAAACCTTTGTGTGGTGGGCTTTAAGTGAGTAAATATGAGCGTCGAGATTTATAAATTTGACGAATCAATTCTTGGAAGTGATAGCCCCGATCCGCTGCGTTTTGCGTTTGTGAAAAAACACTCTGCGCACGCGGGTGGTAGCAGCATACCTGTATCACCGCCGCAACAAGGTAACATTCTGTCGCGGATCACTTCAGAAGCAGCAAAGAACAACAAGCGCTGTCTGTATATTCATGTGCCGTTCTGCCGTGTACGTTGTACTTTCTGTAACTTCTTCCAAAATGCCGCAAGCCGCAAGCTCGTCGATGAGTACTTTGATGCTCTGATGAAAGAGTTGAGAGAGAAGGCGGTAATGCCTTGGACACAGAGTGGCATCTTTCATGCGGTTTATATCGGAGGTGGCACGCCAACTGATTTATCTCCTGAGCAGATTCGCATTCTTGGCCAGACTATTCACGACTATTTCCCTTTGGCTGCGGACTGCGAAATTACCCTTGAAGGACGCATTAATCGCTTTACTGACGAGTTGTATCAGGGAGCGCTAGACGGTGGCTTTAACCGCTTCTCCTTTGGTGTGCAAAGTTTCAATACCCAAGTCCGTCGCAGTGCTAAGCGTCTGGACGACCGTGAAGATGTACTGAACCGTGTCAGTGAACTTGCCAAAGAGGACAAAATTCCCGTCATTATCGACCTGCTTTACGGCTTGCCTTACCAAACCAAAGAAGTGCTCGAACAAGACTTAAACGACTTTATGTCCACTGGCGCGCACGGTTTGGATCTATATCAACTGGTTGTTGGCGGAACAGCCCCAATGCTGAACCTAGTAGAGAAGGGCAAGATTCCACCACCTGCTACTACGCCGGAAAAAGCGGGCATGTACGAACTGGGCGTGAAATTCATGGCTAAGCACCACATGAAGCAGCTTAGCGTGAACCACTGGGCGATCGATAACCGTGAACGCAGCTTATACAACAGCTTAGCGAAGACCTATGCAGAAGTATTGCCTGTCGGTTGTGGTGCGGGCGGTAACATAGGTGGTTACGGCATGATGCAGCACCGCACGCTAGACACTTACGTTAAAGCTGTAAATGAAGGGCGGAGCACCATCGCAATGATGATGAAGCAAAGCCCACTTGAGCCGCTATTCGCAGCTCTGAAGTCTGGCTTTGACCAAGGCATTGTTCAAGCAAGCAAACTCCCAGCATTTATGGACGAAGACACATTCAGCTTCCTAATGCCGTTATTCAAAGTCTGGCATGACAAGGGCTTAGTTGAGCTACAAGAGCGCAGTTTAGTACTGACATTAGCAGGTAGCTTCTGGGCTGTGTCTTTGGCCCAAGCATGTATTCAGGTACTGACTTCTGAAATGAACGAAAACGTACCAAAGTATCTAATAATTAATCTGAAAGAAATGGAAAAACAATGGAATCAATCAAGCAACAGGTCGAAGCCCTACTAGAGCAAGAGCCACAACTATTACCTGCTGGCATGGCAGAACGTCTTGGTGTATCAGAGTTTGAAGTGGTAGCTGCACTCCCTCAAGAGATGGTTGCAGTTGCTCCGGGTGAGCAAGCTCAGAACATTTTAGAAGGTCTTGTTGGCTTTGGCCCTGTAACGACTATTGTTCACTCTTTTGGTTCTATCTTTGAAGTAAAAGCACCGTTCCCGAAAGGTAAAGTTGCGCATGGTTACTATAACCTGATGGGCAGAGAAGGTGAGCTTCACGGTCACTTGAAACTTGATAACGTGAGAAACGTAGCGCTAGTGAGTAAGCCATTTAGAGGGCGTGAGAGCCACTACTTTGGCTTCTTCTCTGAATGCGGCAGCAATATCTTCAAGATTTATCTAGGCCGTAACGAAAAACGTGAACTGATTGAAGATCAAGTAACGGCCTTCCGTGCAATGCAAGTAGAGCTGAAAAAGTAGTCTCGCATCAAGATGACACTGCATTTAACGCGAATCCGTTAGAGCAGTGTCGTTTTGTTAAAGAATAACTGGGTTAAAACTCGGAATAACATACAAGTAAAGTTAGGTATCAAAATGGATCAGCAAGTTAAACAAGAGCGTTTACAAGGTCGTCTAGGACCAGAAATTAAAGAGTTTCGTCAGGAGCGTCGTACTATTCAATTGGCAACTGTTGATGCGGAAGGTCGTCCAAATGTCAGCTACGCGCCGTACGTTCAAACCAGGAAGGTTACTTCGTTCTTATTTCTCAGATTGCTCGCCACGCACGCAACCTACTAGAGAATCCAAACGTATCTTTAATGATGATTGAAGATGAAGACTCGTCGAAGCAGTTGTTCGCTCGCAAGCGTCTAACGTTCGATGCGGTTGCAACCGTTGTTGAGCGTGATACTGAAATGTGGCAACAAGTGGTTGGTCAATGAAAGATCGTTTGGTGAATCATCGATGGCCTGAGCCAACTGGAAGACTTTGTACTGTTCAACCTGAAAGCAGAACAAGGTTTATTCGTAAAAGGCTTTGGTCAAGCTTACCAAGTTTCGGGTGATGATCTGGTTGATTTCGTTCACCTTCAAGAAGGTCACAAGAAAATCGAAAGCGCATAAGCGGACTTTCTAATTTATGTTTGTCCAAAGGGATGTGATTGCCCAAAGGGAGTTAGGTTATACTGACTCCCTTTTTTATTAGAACAAAAGCACAGAGAAAGATCATGAGACCAGTAAGCAAGGAACTTGGCGAGATTTGTTACCCATTCATCTATGAAGACAGTCCGGTCTGTGATTTTGAGATTACCGCAGATGAACTGTGCAGCCGTATTGGACTTGTCCTGTCGATGGAGTTGGATCACTTTAGCCGCGACATACTGACTCGAATGCAGCCAAACATCTATCACGTCAATGGCTCTATCCGCGGTAAATTGGCGATCACAGAGGCAGAGGTTGATGAGCTTAAAGCCGATTACGATCCATCAAGGCTCGTATCGACGGCGGTTTTAAGGATTTGTGCTTCCTGGTGGTCACCCAACTTCCAGTCAACTACATCTATGCCGCTGCCAAGCAAAGAAGGTGGTTCGTGCATTGGTTGCGGTTGAGCATTCAGGTAAGAAGCAACCGGACTCGATTTTGTTCCGTTATTCAAACCTGCTTGCGAATGTGCTCTATAGTCTTGCGTCTTACATCAACCATATTTATCAAGTTGAAGAAACCGAGTTTGTGTCTCGCAGCTACACAATGCCAAGTAAGTAGATAAAAATATCACCTAATAGTCTGAATTTAATGACTTTAAGCTAGCCGTCGCAGAGTTATCATTCGAGTGCTGTGAGTAACTTTACCCATCTTTATGCCTTTGTTTGAATAGCGATTAAAATTGATTCAGAGGAAAGAAACGATGGGTTTAGTTGTTGGGGGCCTTTATTGATATGGCTGTTTTGCGCGCTATTGTCTATCAGAGTCGGGTTCGTGCTGTTTGCAGGGCAGGGTGTTTCTAGTGTCATGATTGCTATAGTGTTAGCGGTGGGGGCTACAGCTTCTATTGTTTTCTACAACTGGTATTCGATTGCGAAAAGGGAGGAGGTTTACTTTTTCTCCCTTGCGATGGAATTGTTGTGTCGCCCCGCATTGATCATGCTAGCGGTTATAGCGGTAGGACTGTATTTCTTCGGCGGAGGGTTATTGCTCAACAGTCACATCAAGATGTTCGTCTTTGTTGCACTGTTTTCGTGTTCGGTAGCGAGTATCACGAGTTTGTTCACCGCAGAAAAAGTCATTGATGTGTACCAGATAAAGCAAACCTATTAGATATGACTAAGAAGCCATCGCTTTTGCTTCGAGCTCTTTTGCACCGCGCAGCATCGCCTCAATCAATTCGCCGGCATTGAATTTTTCCAATGCTTCATGGGCGCCTACTTGGTGTGCTCGGTCGACACAAATCTCGCTAGAGAGTGAGGTGTGAAGAATGCGGTAAGAGTTGTTCAACGCGGAGTCATTTTGAACTTCAAACGCAAGTTCGTAACCGTCCAATCCTGGCATTTCAATATCGCTCACCAGAAGATCAATAGGGCGGTTGGCTTCAGCATCTCGCTTCATTAAGTCGAGCGCATCGGTACCGTTCTTACAAATCTGGTAAGGGATGTTGATGCGGTCTAATGCATCGCTTAATTGTTTACGCGCAATCGAGGAATCGTCCACCAAAAGGATGTTAAGGGCTTTCAGACGTTCACGTTCGATGTCCGTCAGCATCGGAATCTTGGTGTTTTCATATTGAGGGTAGATCTTCGAGAGAAGAAGCTCCACGTCCAACATTTGGACGATTTTTCTTCATAGCGAGTAATGCCCGTGACAAAGATATTGTGACCGGCGCTTGATGGTGGTGTTTCAATGGTTTTCCAATCACATTCAATGATTTTCTCAATACTCCGAACCATGAAAGCCACAACAGTGCGCAAGCAATCCGTCACAATCAAGTAGCAGTTTTGGTATTCCTCTTGCTGAATTGGGCGAAATCCAATGGCGGCAGCCATATCAATCACTGGCACTGTCAAATCACGAATTGTGACAGTTCCAATCACATGGTGATGAGAATATGGAATCTTGGTTGTTGGCATGTAAGGAACAATCTCACGGACTTTAAGTGTGCCAATTGCGAAGTTCTGTTGCAGGGTGAGTTTAAACACCAACATGCCTTGAGATTGGTTCGCTTTACTTGCGACTTTTGCCATGAAAATAACCTTATCAATATCACTGATTTATGCATTTAATCTAATCTTATAAGGCGACAGCTTCAACCGTAGAGCATGGAAAAGTGAGCTTTTTAGGAAATAGCGCAAATTAAAAGTGAAATTGAATTGGGTAACGGCCAAGTTTTCATCAAATTGCCAGATGCGTTAGCCATAAAAAGAAGAAGATATGGGCGGAATCAGAGAAGTTATTGCGATATTGAAGCGATTCGGTAAACTTGCGCCACCCGAACAGTGAGAGACAGACACATGGCAAATACAGCAGCCGCTTTACACATTCTTGTAAAGCATAAAGAACAAGCTGAAGACATCATCCAGCAGCTTAAAAAGGTGCTAAATTCCAGACATTGGCAAAGAAATACTCGACTTGCCCATCTGGTAAACGTGGTGGCGACCTAGGTGAGTTTCGCCGCGGTCAGATGGTGCCACAGTTCGATAAAGTTTGTTTTCAGGTGAGGTTCTTACTCCACACCTAGTCAAACCAAATTCGGTTGGCACGTTGTGAAGGTGCTATACCGCACTTAAAAATAGCGCGTTTATCGCGCTATTTTTGTATCTAGCGTTCTTTATTCGCGCACCTGTCGTAATCATTTCGAGTCTTCCTCTCCTTTCCTATCAATTTATAAACCGCACCAACTGTGACGTAAGCGGCACTTTATCTCACTTAAATATTTGTTACATATCGAGTGGATTCTCTATTTTCATGTTGTTCTTGCGCTTAGGAGTATGAGTGAGGTGAGAAGTTAAAAGGTGAGGTTTTTGCTAAGTCTTTTATAAAACAATAGCTTACCTTTGGTTTCTCATGGGGTTGATGATAGCTTGGGCGCAAATAAGGCTTGTTAACCTTTACGGGGGATGAGCTACGCCTTGTTTTTCCCCTAGTAGAAATACAAAAGGGGTGAGGGCGGTTCGCTAATAGTTCTTATAATTTTGGCTATTGGATTCGCTCACGATGAATTCGAGTAACAATGGGTGAGCGGACGCGACTAGGAGAGAAACATGAGTGGCTTACAGGAAACACAATCAACAGGTGCAAATGTTATCTTGCACGCTTTTGATTGGAAGTATGCTGACATTGCCCAACGCGCAGCGAGATCAGCGAGCTAGGTTATGGCTCGGTATTGGTTTCTCCGCCCATGAAAGCGCACAAGATGAACGCTGGTGGCAGCGTTATCAACCTCAAGATTATCGTGTTATCGACAATGCGCTCGGTAATACCACAGATTTTAAAAACATGGTGGAAGCGCTCGACCATGTAGGTGTATTGGTTTACGCCGATGTCGTATTTAACCACATGGCAAACGAAGCACATCTACGTTCGGATTACAGTACCCGCGCCAAGCTGTGATGGACGACTATCAGCAACATGCGGATAAGTATCAAGGTCTGGTCCTATTTGGTGACTTATCTGAGTCGCTATTTGATGAAAATGACTTTGTTGAGGCCTTTGGAATCACAGATTGGAAAGACAAATGGGAAGTCCAGAATGGACGAATCACCGGAGGTCCGACAGATCCAGGTTTGCCGACCTTGCGTGTTTGTCACCATGTTGTTGAGCAACAAAAAGCCTACTTGAAGGCGCTCAAGTCAATGGGCGTGAAGGGCTTTCGTATAGACGCAGCGAAGCACATGACGTTGGAGCACCTAAAACAAGTGTGGACAGAAGAGATAACACGAGACGTGCATATCTTTGGTGAGATCATTACCGATGGCGGTGCGACAGAAGAAGAGTATGACATCTTTTTAGAGCCGTATTTGAAAGAGACACGCCTAGGAGCCTACGATTTTCCGCTATTTTCAACCATCTTTAAGGCTTTCTCGAAGAAAGGCAGTTTTAAGTCTTTGATTGACCCTTACTGTTTTGGTCAAGCGTTGTCTAACCGTCGAGCCATTACTTTCGCTATTACTCATGACATTCCAAATAATGATGTGTTTTTGGATTTAATCATGGATGAAGAAAACGAGTGGCTCGCGTATGCCTATATCTTAGGGCGTGACGGCGGTGTTCCGCTTGTTTACACGGATTTAGATACCAGTGGCATCAAGGGCGCTGATGGGAAACCGAGATGGCAGAATGCGTGGAAAGACGCTCGCATGGCAAAAATGGTCGCGTTTCATAATAGGGTGCATGGCGAGCCGATGGCCGTGTTAGAAGGTAACGACGATATGTTAGTGCTTCAGCGAGGTGAGAAGGGTATTTTAGTGATGAACAAGTCATCACGACCACAGTCACTTAAGCTTAGTGTCACTAATGCGCTGGTAGATATGATGACTGGCGAAGATGTGCCGTGTGGTGAGGAGATCAAAGTCGCCGCCAAATCAGCAATGTTGCTTGTGGAGAGATAACGCTTCTCTGGGTGATAAAGTGCAAGTGTTGAATAGCGCCGAGTACTTCGGCGCTATTTGATAGGCGTTATTGCCCAAATACCCTCAATTTCTGCCGCTTAGGCTATTTCGCTAAGTGCTGACCCATCACACCATCGCCTTCTTCTAAGCGAGATGAAATGTCACCAAACAGGTCTGGTAAGTCGGCTTAGATCGTGTAGTTATGACCGTCATTTAACTTGTTAAAGTCGACTGAGTACTGGGTGTAACTGTCGTCATACTGGTAATGTACGTCCATCACTTTTTGGTCAAGGTTGTACACCAAACCATAGATGGTTGCGTAGCCACGCATTTCGCCATTAACAGGACGGTTTGCTGCATCCAATGGGATTTTGTAGGTCACGCTATCCAGTTTCGCAATGCCATTGGTGTAGCTGCTAGGTTTCTTATGCTGAACTACTGAGGCAGTACTCGATTAAATAAGCCCCAATCTTAATGAAATATCGCCATCATCAAGCACGCCATCTTCATGAAACCCGAACGCACGATATAGCTTTCCCGCTTGCTGATTGGTCGGTTTGTGCATTGTGAGTAGGGTTTTACCGCCAAGTTGCTTCACCTCTTCTACAAGTAAGCTTAGTACCTGCTTTCCATAGCCTTTGTTCTGATGATTTTTGTCGATCATAAAACGAAACAGCCAGTAAATGGAGTAATCGAGTGGTTCGTCTTCATGGCAAAAGCGAGCAAACCGATCACCGTCTCTTGCTCATAAATCACTTTTAACCGGTAGTCGGTTTCAAAGCGTGATTGAGCAATCGTAATCGCGTTGGAGGCAAGATTTTCTTCTTGGTCAGGATGCAGATTGAGACGAATACAGTCTAGGTAGTTTTCTTTGGTTAACTCTCTTAGTGAGATCATAAATACGAGATTCCTTCTTCCTTAAAGCAAAAGAAGTAAAGCTTACTATTCAATAAGATAGCAAATGAGATGACTAACGATGGGGTAAAGCTGTGAGGGAGTTCATAGACGGGCGGCGCCAGAGAAAGCTGCCAGGCTATTGGTATTTATTACGACACGGGTGTTTGCCGTGAGGCTAGCACTTATCGCATGAAGAACCGTTTTGATTACAATCTGTCATTCGGCCTTGCTTGTCGAATGAGAAGCTACAACATTCTTCAAACAGCTTTTTCAATTCTACACGTCCTTTCTGAACACGTGATTTGAGAGTCGAATAACTGATGCCTTGTTGCTCCGCTAGCTTCTTCTGGCTCATGCCTTCAAGTTCAATAGAAGACAGGAGTTGCGATTGCTCTTCTGGTAGCGCCTGTACAAACGGCGCAATGCACTTTGACAGTTCTTGTTTAAGGCTCGCTTCTTGTTCTTCAAACCAAAGATCATCAGCGACGAGGTCATTATCACGCTGATTTCGCGCACGTTTACGGTAGAAATCGATGATGGCGTTATTGGCGATTTGGAATAGCCATGATTTCACGCTTGATACGTCGCGAATGTCCCCAAGATTCTGATACGTCTTGAGTAAGATCTCTTGTTTTAAGTCGTCTACGTCATCTTCATTACTGACTTTAGAGCGTAAGAAAGCATGAATAGCGTGTTCGTATTCGCTCCAAATCGATTCAAGGTTAGCAGTTTCCATTGATGCAACACTCGTCGCGTAGGAAGCCAATCACCGTATCTAAGCATTCTAGTCTGCAGACGTAC
>LZQR01000419.1_pt1 | contig 10489 bp, 17 predicted proteins | sample 768601 | NCBI WGS metagenome assembly LZQR01 (sample SAMN05207299, study PRJNA324521) | oil field metagenome | isolation source: sample BH-FW-24 from oil reservoir | place: India: Bombay High | collected 2015-12-04
AACCGATTCCCAGCTTTTGAGCGATTTATGCTATGATGCCTGCCTTTATTGATAAGTAACTTGAGTATTGAATTATGTCTTATACCACCACTCCGGATATCGTCAGTTACGGCTTGGGCCGTCAGTTTGGCGACCAATTGGCCGCCGACCCGTTTGAAGGGTTGAATGCGGAAGCGATGGCACAAGGGTTAAAAGATGCGTTGCAAGGCAAAGCCAGCCCGATTGCGGATGCGCAATTTCGTGAAGCTTTTCAGGAAATCAATGACCTGATGCAAGCCAAATCAGCCGAGCGCGCCAAAGAGGCCGCGGCCGAAGGCGAAGCCTTCCTGCCGAAAATGCCAAAAAGACGGTGTGACCGTGACCGAATCCGGTTTGCAGTATGAGATTCTGGTGGAAGGCCATGGCGAGAAGCCGAGTGCGGAGTCGGTGGTTTCAACCCATTATCACGGTACTTTGATTGACGGCAGTGTGTTCGACAGTTCTGTGGAGCGTGGTCAACCAGCCGAATTCCCGGTTAACCGCGTGATTGCCGGTTGGACCGAAGCCTTGCAAATGATGCCGGTCGGTTCCAAGTGGCGTTTGACCATTCCATATGAGTTGGCGTATGGCACGCAAGGTTCCGGCGGCGCCATCGGGCCTTATGAAACGCTGGTGTTTGACGTGGAGTTGTTGGACATCGTCAGCTAACACTTGGCCTACCTATGTGATTTGTTAAAAAGCCCGCTGTTGCGGGTTTTTTTATGCCTGAGGGCTGAAGCTGGAAAATGTGGATTATGGCCAGGCCTGGTAGTTTTTTGGTTTGACGGGCTAGAAGAAAAACGAGACATCTCTGCGAATTTTTGCTTAAATGAAACCGCTGGATTTATTCTATTTGAAACAAAAATAAAAATGAGGTGGGTATGGAACTTGGAGCATTGATTGTGTTTTTGTTGATTGGCGCCGTTGCCGGTTGGCTGGCCGGTTTGGTGATGAAAGGCGGCGGTTTCGGTTTGCTGGGGAATATGGTCATCGGCATCATCGGGGCCTTTGTCGGCGGCTTTTTGTTCGGCTTGCTCGGTATCACGGCTGGCGGCTTGATTGGCTCCATCATTACGGCGACCATTGGCGCATCGTGCTGTTGTTCGTGATCGGCGTTTTGAAAAAAGTCTAACCCGAGTAGGGGAGCTTTCTCATGACACCGGGCAGACGTCATTGATTTTTGGTATTCGCCGAGTATGGCTGAGCATTGGTTTCAGTCTACACCGGCGATTGACCAAACCATCCGAGACCGTTTTGAAAGCTTGTGGGAAAGTGCGGCCGGCGGTGAACTGACCAGCTGGCAGGATTCGCCGGAAGGTTGTCTGGCGTTGTGCATTGTGCTGGATCAGTTCCCGTTGAATATGTTTCGGGGCGAATCGAAAAGTTTCTCGACCGAACAGCAGGCCGTCATGGTGACGAAAGAAGCGGTCGCCAAAGGCCTGGACCAACAACTGACGCCCGCCAAGCGGGCGTTTTTTGTATATGCCGTTGATGCACAGCGAGGATTTGGCGGATCAAGACGAATCGGTCCGTTTGTTCGAGGCATCCGGTTTAACCGATAATCTCAAGTTCGCGCGTCACCATCGGGAATTAATTCGGCAATTCGGTCGTTTTCCGCACCGTAATGCGATTTTGGGGCGCATCAGTTCCGACGCCGAAAAAGCCTATCTCGATTCACCGAATGCTTTTACCGGTTGATTCATTTCTTTCCGCATCCTGTCTGCGTTATTTCTCGTTATCCCCTCCAATGAATAAAAAAGAAAACAATGTGAATCTCAATCGCAAGTGATGGTTATTTACCGAGCACCCGTTATGCTAAATCTTTTTTAAAATCGGTAGGGCAAGGTATGAGTCTGGAAGGATTTGTTTGGGCGGGATTGTTTTTGGGTGTTGGTGCCACCTTGGTGATGGATTTGTGGGCGTTGTTTGTGAAACGGGCTTTTGCGATACCATCCTTGAATTACTGTTTTGTGGGGCGCTGGCTTTGTCATATGCGAAACGGACGTTTTCGCGCACGAGAGTATCGCTACGGCGGAAAACGGCCGTTGGAGTGTGTTGTCGGTTGGGTCTCCCATTATGGGATTGGTGTGATTTCGCCTGGATTTTTCTATGGATTATTTCGCCGGACTGTTGCAAAACCCGACTTGGCTCCCCGCGTTGTTATTTGGTGTTGCAACCGTTATCGTACCGTTCTTTGTCATGCAGCCGGCTTTTGGCCTGGGTGTGATGGGTGCCAAAACGCCGCAGCCGACTCAAACCCGCTTTCGCAGTCTGATGGCTCATACCTCTTTCGGTATCGGACTTTATGTGGCGGGCGCTGTCTTCTTCTGGCTGGGAGCTAGGGAAGGACAAAGAGCCGGGTGGGGAAGATAGTAGTCCGCACGCTTCTATGGTAAAGTTTCGTTATCGAGTAAAACGAAATATGGAAGGTATTACGGTTTGAAAAATGGTCTGAAAAACGTGACGTTCATTCCCGTCTGGGTATTGATGGTGTGGGTATTGGGCGCGTTTGCTTTGAGTACTGTATCCGCCGAGACCGAACCGGAATTGAAAGGCGAGGCGCTGCACATTGCATTGGTGGAAACCGCGTTGAAGTACGACTTTCAATCAACGTTGCCGGGGCGTGAGTGCGTCGCAAAACGAAGCTAAGGTTAACCGCCTGTTTATTGAAAAGTATAATCTGACCGTCAATAACTTCATTAAGCGTTTTCTGACGGATGACCCGCGCGATACGGAATCGGCAATGAAAAGTCGTTGTATGCCGAAATCTACAAACTGGGTGGCTGTCAGGAGGCGCGCCGTAAAGGGCTGGAAAGCGAATTGAAAAAAGATTTCCGCCGCCTGTACGAACAGGTTGAAACCTCACCTTGGTTCCCGATTTTATAGAGCGGATTCGATAAAGCGGTTATTGAAAACCGCTATTTTCGCATTAAGGTGTCGAGGTGATTCACCGCATCCACCCAGTCGGCATCGTCTTCCACCGCTTCTTTCAAAAACGCCGCTTGTGCCGGTGTCCAGAGACTGGCTTCATGCAACAGCGTGACTTGAGACAGGCGCGGCTGTTTTTCAAAAACGCTTCAATGGCGTCATCCGAATTATCCAACCCCAGTTGTGCGAATAGGGCATTCAGGTCGTGCGCAGAGGTTTCCATGGTGTGCTCCTCGTTCTAATCGGCTTAATCCCATTTTACGCCGAGCCGTGAAGCGTTGGCAAACGAAAAACCCAAAGTGACCAGGCCTGGTCGAATTCGGTTTTATGCAACAGCGGATTAAGCGGTTTTTTCCTTGAACTCACACAAGTCGTAAATACAGCAGGCGCCGCAACGCGGTTTACGCGCGGTGCAGGTGTAACGGCCGTGCAGAATCAATAAGTGGTGCGCCGGGATGATGTATTCTTTCGGCACGTTTTTGAGTAGTTTTTTTTCCACTTCCAGCACGGTTTTGCCGGGTGCGATATTAGTGCGGTTGGAGACGCGGAAAATATGGGTGTCCACCGCCATGGTCGGTTGGCCAAATGCGGTGTTGAGCACGACATTGGCGGTCTTGCGACCCACGCCCGGCAGGGCTTCCAAATCTTTACGGTTGTCCGGCACTTGCGAGTTGTGAAGGTCCATCAACATTTTGCAGGTTTTGATGATGTTGGCGCCTTTGGTGTTGAACAGGCCGATGGTTTTGATGTATTCCTTCAAGCCGTCTTCGCCGAGGGCGTAAATCGCTTCCGGCGTGTTGGCGACCGGGAAGAGTTTGGCGGTGGCGATATTGACGCCTTTGTCGGTGGCCTGCGCCGATAAAATCACCGCAATCAGCAGTTCAAAGGGGTTGGAATAATTAAGCTCGGTTTCCGGCTCGGGAATGGCTTCCGCCAGACGTTGGAAAATTTCAAGGCGCTTTTGTTTGTTCATGGATGGTTCAAATGTCGGTTAAAAAAGTTCGGTGGATTGGTTGCTTTCGTAATCGGGTTTAGTCGGCTTCAGTCAGCTTTCAGTGGGTTGACGGCGACCTGGACGCCCAAAGCGTTTTGGGCTTTCTGGGCGCGGCGTTGTTCAATCGCATTTTTCAGCGCCACCAGTAATCCCAACCCGATAAAGGCGCCGGGCGGCAGAATCGCCAGCAAAATCGGGGTGATAGTTGTCGGAGAAATGCAGCGTCATGGCTTGGGCGGATTCACCGAACATCAAATCCATTTGGTCGAATAGGGTGCCGTTGCCGATGATTTCCCGTAAAGCGCCCAGCACCACCAACACCAGAGCAAACCCCAAGCCCATAAAGAAAGCGTCCACCAATGATTTGTCGATGGGGTTTTTCGAGGCATAGGCTTCGGCGCGGCCGAGAATGGCGCAGTTGGTGACAATCAGGGGAATGAAGATGCCCAGAATGCCGTGTAAGGTGTTCAGATAGGCTTCCATTAACAGGTCGATGACGGTCACCGCCGAGGCGATGATGGCGATGAACACCGGAATGCGGATTTCGTCGGACACATGGTCGCGAATCAAGGAGACCAGCACGTTGGAGACGACCAGAACCGCCATGGTCGCCAAGCCGAGTCCGATGCCGTTGACGGTGTTGTTGGTGACGGCCAGCAACGGGCAAAGGCCGAGCAGAGCGACCAAGGCCTGGTTGTTGTTCCAAAGACCGTTTTGGGCGATGTGTTTGTAATCGGCCAGTTTGTCGGACAAGGTGTTTGGGGATGAAACAGCCGCATCACTCATACAAAGCATCTCCTTTTTGTTGGACAAGCGTCAGCGCCTTGCGGACGGCTTTAATCACGGCGCGCGGCGTGATGGTGCGCCGGTGAACTGGTCAAAGTGACCACCGTCTTTGCGCACCGCCCACATCGGGACATTGTCTTCTCTCAGTTTAAGACCGTCGAAGGATAATATCCAGCTGGATTTACGCAATTCAATCTTATCGCCCAGGCCTGCGTTTCTTTGTGTTTCAAGACGCGAACCCCGGCGATGCGGCCGTCACGATAAACGGCGAGCATGATTTTAATGTCGCCGCTGTAACCGTCCGGCGCGACGGTGGTGAGAATGACCGCCACCGGTTCGCCGTTCTGGCGAGCGCGGTAAACGGTGACCGGTGCGTCCGTGCCAAGATATTTCGGAGAGCGCACTTGAAGGGTATCCTGCAAGGGGTCGTTATCGTATTCATCGGTCGGCAGCAATTGGTTGACGGTGGCCAGCAGGTTGGCGCGTTCCGCTTCCTGAATCGGTTCGTCGGTCAGGAGTTTCGCCACCAGCAACAGGCTGACGCCAATCAGGGTGAACAGACTCAACATCAGCGCGGAACGCAGCATTTGCTTCCAAAGCATTTGACCAGGCCTGGTGGATTGTTGGGTTTCCGTGTTTTCGGTTTGGTTTTCAGTGTCCGACACGTGCGTTTTCCTATTCCGTTAAGGTTGCGTTATTTCTTGTAGCCGACCACGCGCGGTTGCGTGTATTGGTCGATGAGCGGTACAAACATGTTCATAATCAAGATCGCGAAAGCGATGCCGTCCGGATAAGCGCCCCAGTTACGGATAATGTACACCAGTAAACCGATGCCGATGGCGTAAATGAAACGGCCCATCGGCGTGGTGCTGGAGGTGACCGGATCAGTGATGATGAAAAGGCCGCAAGCATCACGCCGCCGGACAGCAGGTGAAAGCTTACCGGTGCATATTGGCTTGGGTCCAGGCTGTGGAACACAAAGGCGATGCCGGCCAAGGCACCTAAAAAACCGACCGGATATTGCCAGCGAATCGCGCGTGAATACAGCATCCACAAACCGCCCACCAGGAAGGCGATATTGATGGACGCCCAGCCATACGGAATTTGATTGTCATTGAAATTGGCGCTGTCGAGCGAGGCGAACACCGGCGTGCCTTGCGTCAGCGCGGTTTTAACCTGATCCAACGGCGTGGCGCCGGTGATTTGGTCCAGCCCTAAGTCGTTGGGTGTGTGGCCGGTGAAAATCATCTGGAAGGATTCCATAAAACCGATGTGGTGGCCGGAAACGTCCGACGGCAAGGTCCATTGCGTCAGTTCCGCCGGGAAGGAAATCAACACGAAAGCATAGCCCAGCATGGCGGGTTGAACGGGTTATAGCCGAGTCCGCCGTACAGGTGTTTGCCGAAGACCAGCGCGAAAATCACGCCGGAAACAATGACCCACCAAGGCGATTCCGGCGGAATACAGAAGACCAGGCCGGTGACGGTGATGACGCCGCTTAAATCGGTCAGGTATGGCATCACCGGGCGGCCGCGTAATTTCAGCAGGGCGTATTCGGTGATGATGAGTGTCAGTACCGCCAAGCCCCATTGTATGGTGATGCCGTAACCGAAAAAGTAGATGTGCGCCAACAGGGCCGGAATGGCAGCGATTTGCACCTGCATCATCAGCTTACGTAGCTGCTGGCGTTATGGGCGAATGGTGACGTTGTCGGAGTCATCTTCAGTGTCCGTCCTTATCGGTTTGGTGAGTGGCCGAGTCGCTTGTGTTATTTGCGTCATCGGCTTGGCGTTTTTGGGCCGCGCGTGCCGCCGCCTTGGCTTTGGCGGCGGCCATGGCCGCTTTTCGTTTCGCGTCCGGCGCCTCCGGGGTTTCGTTTTTCGGTGTTTCGGCGACCGGAGTTTTCGCTTGTTCCGTTTCTTGAGGTTCGACCGTTTGCGTCGGCTGTTTGGCTTGAGCGCGTTTTTTCGCGGCCGCCATCGCGCCTGGCGTTTGTCCTGAACGGACGCTTGCCCGTCGGGTGGTTTTCGGCGTTGTCCTTAGGGGCGTCAGTCATTTCCGTTTTCGGTTTTGGCTCATTGGCTTTTTTGGCCTGAGCCCGTTTTTGAGTCGCTTCCATCGCGGCTTTGCGCTTGTCGGCGGCAGACGGTTGGCTGTCCGTTTGTGCTTCCGGTTTGGACGCGCTGTCAGATGTGCTGTTGCTTGAGTTTTGAGCCGCCGCTTTGGCCGCGGCCCGTTTTTTGGCTGCCCGCCATGGCCGCAGCTTTTGGATCGGGTTTGGAGCCCGATTTCTTCTTCGGTTCCGCCGTTTGGGATTCGGTTTGCTTTTCAGCGGCTTCCGTACGTTTTTTCGCGGCGGCAATGGCTTTTTCACGCGCGGACAATTTCGGGGCGCTCCGCTGTCTTTTTCAGCCGATTTTGCGAGCACGCGCGGCCGCTTGTGCCGCCACCGCAGCGGAAGCCGGTTTTTCGCCGCTGAGCGCTGGACGCATTGGCTTCGGCCTGTTCTGCGGCGGCTTTTTTCTTCACGGCTTCTTTTTTAGCTTTCAAGCGGGCGTCGCGTTCCTGTTTTTCGCGCTCCAAACGCGCAAGCTTGAACTCGTGGCGTTGCTTGGCCAATTCCGCCGCTTGTTCTTCCTGTTTGATTTTTTTGATTTCGGATTTTGCGAAACGGTAATACTGCACCAGCGGAATCTGGCTGGGGCAGACGAAGCTGCAACAACCGCATTCAATACAGTCGAACACTTTGAGTTTTTCGACTTTATCGAATTCATGGCTTCGGCTGTGCCAGTACATTTGTTGCGGTAACAAGTTGACCGGGCAGGCATCCATGCATTCGCCACAACGGATGCAGGGCAGGGCTTCTTCCATCGGTTGCGGCGGGTTGGCGAGAATGCAGTTGGTGGTTTTGATGACCGGCACTTGATTGGATTTCATGGCAATGCCCATCATCGGTCCGCCTTGAATCAGGGGATAATCGACCGGGCGTTTGGGCTGCGCGAGCTGAGCCAATTCTTCAAACGAGGAACCGAGCAGGGCTTCGATATTGAAAGGTTCCTGTAGGCCTTCGCCGGAAACGGTGACCAAACGGCTGATCAGCGGATTGCCGTGGGTCACGGCATCGTGAATGGCGGCGAAGGTTGCGACGTTCATCATTAGGATACCGGCGTCCACCGCGTGGGTATTGGCGGGTAATTCCACACCGGTGAGTTCCTGGGTCAGCTGTACCTGACTGCCCATCGGGTAAACGGTGGCGACGGTCTCGATTTGGACATCGGTGCCGTTGGCTGCTTTTTGCATGGCCTGAATCGCTTGCGCTTTGTTGTCTTCGATGCCGCAGATAATTTGTTCGACACCCAGTGCCTCGGCGACCATCAAAGCGCCTTGAATGATATTTTCGGGCTGGGTCTGCATCAAAACGTCATCGCAGGTGATGAACGGTTCGCACTCGGCGCCGTTGATCAGCAGGTATTGAATCTGACCGCGCTGCGATGGGATTTTAGCGAATGTTGGGAAACCGGCACCGCCCATGCCGACAATGCCGGCACGATGGACCAATGCTTTGAGCTCGTCGGGTGTTTGCGGACGGGATCCGTCCACTTGCAGCGCGTTGTCGATAGATTCATCCTGGCCGTCGGTTTCGATGACCAAACACTGTCCGTTGAGACCGGAAGCGTGCGGAAGTACGCGGTCTTCAATGGCGGTAATGGTGCCGGACGTCGGCGCGTGAATCGGTGCGGCTAAGCCTTTTTCGGTGTCGGCCAATAATTGATTTTTGAGGACGCGGTCGCCGACTTGAACCTGGGCTTCCGTCACGACCCCGACGTGTTGTTGCAACGGCAAGACCAAGGTTTTTGGAATGTAAACCGGCTTGAGTGGATGACGCAACGACATGGATTTGTTGTAACGCGGGAAGACACCGCCGTGAAAACGATAGAGCCGCGTTTGGCCATTGGATACAGCTTGGATAACAGCCGTAGGCTGGCGTTTTTGAGCGTCGTGAAGTTCAAGGTTTCGGCCGTCATCGGTTTATGCCTTCTGACCGAGGGTTTGAATCAAGGGTTCTTCGGAACGCGCCGGTTCCGGCCAAGCCCAGGTTTGCGGCGTCGGTTCTTCCGGAATCATGTCGATGCAATCGACCGGGCAGACCGGTACGCATTTTTCGCAACCGGTGCATTCGCTTTCGATGACGGTGTGCATCATTTTGGTGGCGCCGACAATGGCGTCCACCGGACAGGCTTTGATGCAATGCACACAGCCAATGCAAAGGTCTTCGTCGATTTTGGCGATGATTTTGGTGTCGATTTCTTCCGGTTCGGCTTCCATTTCTTTGGGTTCGCGGTGAGTGATCTCGGCGATTTGAATCATCACTTCATGCCCGCCGGGCACACAAAGATTGACCTCCGATTCGCCATTAGCCAAGGCTTCGGCATAAGGTTTGCAGCCTGGGAAACCGCACTGCCCGCACTGGGTTTGCGGTAAGACGCGGTCGATTTGTTCGGCGACCGGGTTGCCTTCCACCTTGAAGCGAATGGCGGCATACCCCAGCAGCAGGCCGAACAGAATGGCCAGACCTAGAAAAATCAGCAACGCGCTTATCATTTGACCAAACCACCGAATCCCATAAAGGCCATCGACATCAAGCCGGCGGTGATTAAGGCAATCGGCGCGCCCTGAAACGGTTTGGGCACGTCGGCGAAAGCGATGCGCTCACGAATCGACGAAAACAGAACCATTACCAGGGTAAACCCGACGGCGGCGCCGAAACCGTAAAAGGCCGATTCCAAAAAGTTATGGCGTTCGCCGACGTTCAGTAGCGCCACACCCAGTACGGCACAGTTGGTGGTGATGAGCGGAATGTAAATGCCCAGCACCTGGTAAAGCACCGGACTAGTTTTGTGGATGGCCATTTCCGTGAAACCGACCACGGCGGCGATGGCGAGAATGAAGCCGATGGTTTGCAGAAACTCCAGCCCGAACGGCACCAACAGATAGGTGTTGATGAGGTAACTCAAAACGGACGACAGCGTCATGACAAAGGTGGTGGCCAAGCCCATTCCCAAAGCGGCATCGGTTTTCTTGGACACGCCCATGAACGGGCACAGCCCCAAGAATTTGACCAGAACAAAATTGTTGACCAGAACCGTGCTGATAAGAATGAGAATGTATTCTGTCATAAGCTAAGCTGACCGTTTTTCGATCGATTTCGACCGTGTGTTTATTTGACGCGCATACCCGGTGTGGCACCGTCGTCCGGATTCAGCAGGAATAAGTCCTTGCCACCCGGGCCGGCCGCCAGCACCATGCCTTCCGACAAACCGAAACGCATTTTGCGCGGTTTCAAATTAGCGACCATCACCGTCATCTTGCCGACCAGGTCTTCCGGCTGATAAGCGGACTTGATGCCGGCGAACACCTGACGTTCGCCCAAGCCGATATCCAGCGTCAATTTGATGAGTTTGTCGGCTTCCGGTACCTGTTCGGCATTGACAATTTTGGCTATGCGTAAATCAATTTTAGCAAAGTCGTCAAATGTGATTTCATCCGCCAACGGGTCGAGAGAATCGGAGCCGTTTTGTGTGTCGGTTGGGTTGTCCGATTTGTTCGATGTGGCCTTCGCTTGAGTCGGCTGCGCTTTCAAGTCTTCCTTGGAGGCGTCGATCATTTTTCGATGGCGTCCATGTCGACACGGGTCATCAAGGCTTTGAACTTGGTGATTTCATGGTCCATCAACGGTGTTTGGATGGCGTCCCACTGGTAGCC
>LZQR01000420.1_pt1 | contig 10483 bp, 12 predicted proteins | sample 768601 | NCBI WGS metagenome assembly LZQR01 (sample SAMN05207299, study PRJNA324521) | oil field metagenome | isolation source: sample BH-FW-24 from oil reservoir | place: India: Bombay High | collected 2015-12-04
GGACAGGTTCCGCCAGGCCGCTGTCTCGTCCTTCGCCTATGTGGAAGCTGCCGGCCCTCTGTATGTAACCAAGCTGGTGAAGGATTCCCTCCGCCGCCCCACAAGAAAGGTCTCGACGAGTGCCGCCCCCAGGCTCGACCCGGCGCTTGATGCCGAGACGAAATCAGCGACCGCCGCTGCAGTCCTGAAGGCCATGAGCCTCACGAACAATCATGCGCAGGTGGTTCTGCTGGTTGGCCACGGAGCCAATGTGAAAAACAATCCGCATGAAAGCGCTTATCATTGCGGCGCATGCGGTGGTCATTCAGGTGAGGTTTCAGCGCGGTTGCTTGCAAGCTTGCTGAACGATGCCGAAACCCGCTCCGGCCTTGCCGCTCACGGTATCGACCTTCCTGACGACACCCGGTTTGTCGCGGCGCTCCACGACACGACAACGGACGAGATCACCCTGTTCGACAAGGACCAATCCGGCCCGATGGATGAATTCGACCTTCTGCAAAAATGGTTGAAACGGGCGGGAGCGAGGCACGGGCCGAGCGCGCCTTGCGCTTGCCGGGCACGAATGCTGCCTCCATTGCGGCCAGAGCATTCAACTGGGCCGAAATCAGGCCGGAGTGGGGACTTGCAGACTGCGCCGCGTTCATCGCAGCCCCCAGACATCTGACATCGAAGGCCAATCTGGAAGGTCGGGCCTTCCTTCACAGCTACGACTGGCAAACGGACGAGAACTTCAAGACGCTTGAACTCATCCTCACCGCCCCGGTGGTCGTGGCGAGCTGGATCAGCCTTCAATACTATGGCTCTTCAGTCGCGCCGGATGTCTTCGGTGGCGGCAACAAACTCATCCACAATGTGGTTGGCGGCATTGGCGTTGTGGAAGGCAACGGCGGGCGCCTGCGGCCCGGCCTACCTGCACAGGCACTGCATGATGGCGAGAAAGGGATGCATACCCCTCTCCGGTTGTCGGTTCTGATCGAAGCCCCGAAGAGGCAATATCTGCCATTCTGGATGCGCACCCGGATGTTCGGAACCTTTTCGAAAAATGGTTGGCTGCATCTGTTCACGCTTCGGAACGGACGTATGGCCGCGCGCTACCAGCCGGATGGCTCCTGGACAGAGGAAGAGATGACCAGCCTGGCAGCCTGAACCTGAAAAGGCAGGTCCAGTGCCGGTGGTCGCTGGACCGGTACGGAGCTCCAGCTATCCCTCTTCCTCGCAAGGCTCGGTTGCCAGGAAAGCACGCAGTCCTCTTGTCTCGTCGTCCTCGAAACCGTGCTTGTGACACCCAGTTTACGACACGGTCGAAACGGAAGGTGCGGAAGGCCTGCCGCATTTCGCACCACGCACTGAACATCCACCCGTCTGTCATGTTCCAGATGACAAGCGGTCGGACGCAGCGCACCGTGGGCTTTCCATCAACATCCTCGTAACAGATGTCGACAACGAGCTGCATCCGGATGGCCTCGCGGATCAGACTGACGGTCGGTGGGGCGCTGTTCTTGATCTGCAGGCTGAAATACGGTGCGTCGGCCAGCTTGCGTTTAGCGGGATCCGGCATGCGGCCTGGATCATGGCACGCACTTCATGTGCCGCCGATGCCAGCGCCGGGTCGCCCGTGCGCTCCACAAAGGAAAGGCCGATCGCCAGCGCATCGACCTGATCATGGGTAAACGTCATGTTGGGCAGATCGAAGCCCGGACGCAGCAGATAACCGATACCGGCCTCCCCTTCGATGGGAAGGCCGGACGCCTGAAGGTGGGCGATGTCCCGGTAAATTGTGCTGAGGCTGACTTCGAACCGTTCGGCAAGTTCTGCGCCCCGGATTACGTCGCGGGTCCGCATCTCGTTGATGATCCGAAACAGTCTTTCCGCGCGTCGCATTCCGTTTCCTCACGCTCCAGAAAACCGGATGCAGCCGCTTCGAGACTGCTTTCAGGTGTCGGGCCTCAGTCGGCAGCAGTCGCTTCGATCTCGAACATGAGCGGAGGAAGCGCAAGCCGCTCACGCCAAGTAGTGTCATTGGCGGCGCAGCGTCAAGACGGCCGAACCGCGCTCCCAGGACGTCGAAGTTCTTCAGGGCCTCGTCCACATCCGTTGTGTAGACCTTGACCTGAATGACGTTGGCCAGGGTCATCCGCGCTTCGGCCAGTACGGCTTCCAGGTTGTTCAGTGAAAGCTCGATCTGACCGCGCATATCCGCGGCATGCTGAGGATTTCCCTCCCCGTCGACAGCGGTCTGTCCGGCGCAGATCAACTGCCTGCCCATGCCTTCAACAATTTCGGCCTGATTGTAGCCGAGCCTGAGCGACCAGGGCCAGGGATTGACGGGAGTTCTGTTCATGGGGCGTCCTTTCGATCTTCCAAAACAAGAGAACGCCTATCAACCACAGGCCTCCTGTCACCGTGGTGAGAGGAGTGATCGTACCTAGGCCAGATTTTGCAGAACCTTGGCCTTGCACTGCGCAAAAAGACATCCTGCGTTCTTGCAAACGCAGGATGCTTGCGCGCCGGTTTCCCCTGCCATGCAAGCGGGAACAGCAGGCAGGGAAATGCCGGCTTACTTCGCGAGCTTGGGGTCGATCTGCCAGACTTCGCTTGCCAGCTTGCCGCTCCGATAGGTCAGGACGTAGCGGACCGGGATCGTGTTCTTGCCGGAAAAGCGCACATTGGCGGTCACCGTCACGCCAGCTGGATTTGCGTTTTCCTGAACATTCGAGACATCGACCTTCAGCTTGCCCTGCGCGCCTGTGAACTTGGTCCAGACCGTGCCTATGTCTGCAGCACCGGTATAGACACCATCCAGCGGGCCACCGACCCATTCCAGCACAGCCTTGTCGGAATAGGACGCCTTGAGGGCATCGACCTTGCCGGTTGCGATGTTGTTGAAATGGGTACGTGCCAGGTCTTCACCCGGCCCGGCCAGGGCTGCGGATGCAAACAGAACCGTACCTGCGAAGGCAGTAGCGGCAAATTGACTGATCGGCTTCATTTCAGATCTCCATTCGTTCACTGTTCCAGATGCGATCGGCCGCATCCGGTGCTGTCCACGCAGGTGGTGGTGTTTTCCTTCCCGAAGGAGCCAAAATATCTTTTTCACCGGCGACGGAATAATTCGCGCAGAACAGGCGTTGGTGTCAGTAGTGTCCACGAGGAAGAGCTCTTGCCCGACAATACCCAAAACCTGCTCAGGGAGACGCCGGCGCTGCATCGCTACGCCGGTAACGCTGACCTGCGGACCAGGCGGAAGCGGAGGACCTTGTGCAGGACTGCCTGGAACGGGCCTTGCGCAAATGGAGCCTTCGCCGGTCGTCTGTACCACTGCGGCCGTGGCTCTTCCGTATGATGCGCAATCTTCACGTCAGCCGCTGGCGGCGCTTGCGGCGCCATTCGAACCATATCGACCTGGACGATCTGGAAAACCAGCTTCAGGCGCCCGCCATCGCAGCAGGACAGCGCCGAGCTCAAGCATCTGCTGAACCGCATGCTGGCCTTGCCAGAAGACCAGCGCGAAGCACTGTTCCTGGTCGGCGTGGAAGGCTTTACCTATGCAGAAGCCGCCGCAATCCTGAACGTTGCCGAAGGAACCATCATCGCGCATCAGCCGCGCCCGTGCCAGACTGAGAGAAGACCCCCGCGCCTCCGAGCTCCCCATCTAAGGAGCGTGACATGAATTCCCAGACGGTGCCTCCCATCCGGGAGGAAGACCTCGTTCGATACGTCGACGACGAACTGCCTGCGGACCGCAGACGCGAGGTCGAAACCTATCTCAGGGACAATCCGGAAGCTGCCGCCCGGGTTGAGGCGGACCGCCGGATCTCGGCAAACCTGAAGACAGCCTATTCCCGCGTCACTGCAGAACCTCCCGGCCTGACCGCATCTCCAGGGGACAGATGGCTGCCGCGCGCCGGCATGGCCGCCTCCATCGCTGCGGCCTGCTGGTTGGCGTCTTTGCCGGCTGGTCCCTGAAACCGGATGCAACCCTGCCAGCGTATCAGCTTCCTGACCGACGCCCTGACGGCTCACCGAACATTCACCGTTGAGGTTGCCCATCCGGTCGAGGTGGCAGCCAGCGACCAGCGGCATCTGGCGACCTGGCTCGCAATCGGCTGAACCATCCGTTCCGCATTCCCGATCTGCGGGTTGCCGGACTGACGCTGATGGGCGGACGCCTGCTGCCCAGCGGGGCGGATCCGGCAGCACAGCTCATGTATGACGATGCGGACGGCAACCGGGTGACCGTCTATCTGCGCCGCGGGGTCGACGGTGAACCGAAATTCCAGTTCGCGGAATCCGGCACTGAACAGGCGTTTTTCTGGAGCGACACCGGGTTCACCTACGCGGTGACAGGCGACATGCCGCGCTCACAGCTTTTGAACCTTGCCCACCTGATCCAGACCCAGCTCGACCCGGCGCAACAATCGAACTGAAAGTCGCCAGATCATTCTGAAAGAGACCTCGCGCTTTCGTGACCCCGCTCTTGGGAAGACCAGGCAGCCGGCTGGCGTAGTCAGGTGCGGGGGCAGCGCAAGGCCGCCTCCGGCGCGCATGCGTCACAAGCCAACAGAATTCAGGAATTCCGATATGAAAACCTCCCTTTTTGCGCTCGCGCTGCTGGTTTCCGCCGGCCCTGCACTCGCCCAGGAAAGCACACTCGCCGATCCATCCATCAAACACCGCCCCGCCGACGGAGTTGTCAGGCTTATGGTGCGGGTGGCCCGCACACGGCGTTCCAGAAAGTTGCAAAGGCCTTTGAAGAAAAAACCGGTAACAAGGTCGAAATCACGGCCGGCCCGGAAACCACCTGGTCCGCAAAAGCCCAGGCGGATGCCGATATCCTCTGGGGCACATCCGAACAATCGATGACGGCGTTTCTGGAAACCTATGGCAATTTTGACTCTTCCAGGTTCAGCCAATCTACATCCGGCCCGCCATCATCGCCGTGCGCGCAGACAATCCGAAAAAGATCGAGGGCTTTGAAGACCTGCTCAAGGACGGGATAAAGATCGTCGTGACCGAGGGTGCCGGTGTCGCCAACACATCCGGCACAGGTGTCTGGGAAGACATCGCCGGAAGGACCGGAAATCTCGGTGACGTGTCGGCGTTCAGATCGAACATCGTCGCGTTTGAAAAAGGCTCCGGTGCCAGTTTCCGGGCCTTCAAGGACCTTGAGGCCGATGCCTGGATCACCTGGCCGAACTGGCCTATCAACAACCCGGACGTTCTGAGCCTTGTCGAACTGGACGAAAACCGCCGTATCTGGCGCGATGTCAACGTCGTGCTTTCCCCCGACGCCGACCCGCAAGCCAAGGCTTTTCTGGACTTCCTCCAGACCCCGGAAGCCGCGGTCCTGATGAAAACCGAGGGTTGGAAGCGCTAACACCGCGCTTTCGCCTTTTGCCAAGCCCCTCTCCGCGCCCATGCCTCCCAGGGCGTGCAGAGGGGGACGCAACGCCTTTCCGAAACGCGCTGAGCCTACCTTTCCCATTTTCCGCTTGCCAACCTCAAACCGCACTGTTAAACGTTTAACTGTAAACGTTTAACAGCGTTGGGAGGCGCTGGCAGATGTCCCGGAAAAAAACCGTCCAATCAAGGAAGTCGCCGCTCTTGCGGGCGTGTCGATCGCGACGGTATCGAACGTCTTTTCCGGGCGCAAACCGGTCAACGACGAGCTGAAGGAGAGCGTGCACAAGGCTGCGCGCGAACTCGGTTACCAGCTCGACCGGGCCGCTTCCCAGCTGCGCTCGGGCCGAACCCGTATCATCGCGGTGATTGTCCCCGACCTCACCGACACCTTTTTTGCCACCATCGTCTCCAGACTGGAAACCGCCGCATCAGCGGAAGGTTACGACGTGATCGTCGCCAGCTCCCATAACGACCGCGCGGTTGAATCCTCACGTCTGAAGGCGTTGCTCGCATGGCGGCCGGAAGGGCTGATTGCCGTGCCCTGCTCAAGCACCATGCCGCCGGAACTGAAGGAAGCAAGATCCAGCTTGCCGATGGTTCTGGTCGACCGTGTTGCTGCAGAAGGGGCAATTGCCGATACGGTGACCATCGACAACCGAGAGGCGGGCGAGATTGCCGCAAGGCATCTGCTGGAGCGTGGCCACCAGAACATTGCAATCGGCGTTTCCGACCTGGATCACCCTCCGATTCTGGAAAGAACGGAAGGGGCTGCCGCCATCATCGAGGCGCAAACCGGCAAACGGCCGACCATTCTCAATCTGGGTTCCGATATCACCGCAGGCACCAGAACGCTCCTGGACTGGATGGAACGCAATCCCCTGCCGGAAGCAATCATCGCGCTTACCAACGTCACGACACTCAGCGTATTGTCGGCCCTCGCCGAACACCGGATCGACATCCCGAGCCGCGCGTCTGTCGTCGCGTTTGACGACTATGCCTGGATGTCCGCCCGCAACACCGGACTGACGGCCATCCGACAGCCGGTCGACAAAATCGCGGAAACCGCCTGGCGCCGGCTGCTGCAGCGGATCGAGGGTGACAGCAAGGCACCCGTTACACCGGCAGTGCTGAACGCGAGCCTGATCGTCCGCGCCTCGGTGCGCGATCTCGAAGCAGGCGAAGACATGCATTCGCAAACACACACCCCGGCACCGAGGGACAGCGCCTCGGCGGAAGGGCAGGAAAAGAAGATCCACTGATGCCATCCGCCACAACAGGGCACGACGGCAGACAGGCGGCAAAGACCGCACGGACACATGGAGGAAGAGGAGGAAAATCGGACTTCAGGATCAACGGACACTCAAACGCTATCAGTCCCGTTGATCCGGACGAGAAACGCGCGGAGTGCGGTGAGCAACCCCGCGCGTCGGCAAGATCGTCCTGAAATACCCACTAACCGAAGCGGCAGGTAGATCCTCTCATCCGCCGGAACCGTAAAGACGCTCCGTGCCGTTGCACCGGCTAAAGCGTCAGGGTTTCTGCGCGGACTCGATCATGCTCGGCCAAGATTAGCAGTGGTCTTTCAGGAAACCAACCGGTCTTGAGCGCACCCGAGGACGGGGCCGACGGACCGTTTTATTGATGGAGGAAACTGAAATGAACCCGATGAACAAGAAACTTGCCGGCGCGGCCATCGTTGCCGCCGCCCTGCTGCAGGGAACCGCTGTCCAGGCTGCATCCGGCACCGTCGCATTCCTGATGCCAGACCAGGCATCAACCCGCTACGAGGAACATGATTTCCCGGGCTTCAAGGCGGAAATGGAGAAGCTTTGCCCGGATTGCACCGTCATCTACCAGAATGCGGATGCAGACGTGGCGCGCCAGCAGCAGCAGTTCAACTCCGTTCTGACACAAGGCGCCAAGGTGATCGTGCTTGATCCGGTGGATTCCAGCGCGGCCGCCTCGCTCGTCGCCCTTGCCCAGAGCCAGGGCGTGAAAGTGATCGCCTACGATCGCCCGATCCCGGACAAGACCGCCGACTACTATGTCTCCTTCGACAACGAAGGCATCGGCAAGGCAATCGCCGAGTCCCTGGTGCGCCATCTGGAAGAACAGGGCATCTCACCGGAGGCAGGCGGCCTGTTGCAGATCAACGCTCGCCCACCGATGCCGCTGCCGGCCTGATCAAGGACGGTATTCATGCAGGTATCGCCACCGGCAAGTACGAGACCCTGGCCGAATTCGACACGCCGGACTGGGCACCGCCCAAAGCCCAGGAATGGGCCAGCGGCCAGATCACCCGCTTCGGCGATCAGATCGTCGCATCGTAGCGGCCAATGACGGCACCGGCGGCGGCGCCATTGCCGCCCTGAAGGCTGCCGGCGTCCGACCGCTTCCGCCTGTAACCGGCAACGATGCCACCATCGCGGCCCTGCAGCTGATCATCGCCGGCGACCAGTACAACACGATCTCCAAGCCTTCTGAAATCGTTGCCGCGGCGGCTGCCAAGGTTGCGTGCAGTTCCTGAACGGGGAAACGCCGGAAGCCAAGACAACGCTCTACGAAACACCTTCCGAGCTGTTCGTTCCGGCCGTGGTCACGCGCGAGAACCTGAAGGAAGAGATCATCGACATGGGCATCCAGACGGCTGAGGAACTGTGCACGGGCCGCTATGCCGAAGGCTGCAAGGAACTCGGCATCCAATAACTCCTCCTCCCAAGCAGGCCGCTCGACCCCAAGGGTCGACACCCGGAAGGCCGGGCGGCCATCCAGAGGACCCAGAAAACCAAGAGCCGGACAAGATGACCGCCACTTCTCCCCAATCCGCCACGGATCGGCAGCCGATCCTGAGCCTCAAGGGCATTTCGAAGACTTCGGCGCGGTGTCGGCATTGACCGATATCGAGCTGGACGTCCATCCAGGTGAAGTCGTTGCCCTTGTCGGTGACAACGGCGCCGGAAAATCGACCCTCATCAAGGTGCTCTCCGGCGTTCACGCGCCGACTTCCGGCACCATTCACTTCGAAGGCAAGCCGGTGACGATGCACGGGCCGAGTGACGCCCTGCACCTTGGCATCGCAACCGTGTTTCAGGATCTCGCCCTGTGCGAGAACCTCGACGTCGTTGCCAACATCTTCCTGGGCCAGGAACGCAGTCCCTGGCATCTGGATGAAGTGGCCATGGAAGTCCGCTCCTGGGAGCTGCTCAACGAGCTGGCGGCCCGCATTCCAAGCGTGCGCGAACCGATCGCATCGCTGTCCGGCGGCCAGCGCCAGACCGTCGCCATTGCCCGGTCCCTGCTGCTCAACCCGAAGATCATCATGCTGGACGAGCCGACCGCCGCCCTTGGCGTTGCCCAGACGGCGGAAGTGCTCAATCTGGTGGAGCGGGTCCGCGACAAGGGCCTCGGGGTCATCATGATCTCCCACAACATGGAAGACGTGCGCGCGGTCGCAGACCGCATCGTGGTGCTGCGGCTTGGCCGCAACAACGGTGTGTTCTCGCCGCAATCGTCCAACGAGGAACTGGTCGGAGCCATTACCGGCGCAACCGACAATGCCGTCACCCGCCGCGCCAGCAAACGGGCGGCCGCAGGCGCCACGGCATAAACAAGGAAACCACCATGAACGGCTCCGCTCCCGAACCCCGGCTGCTCGACCGCAGCGATACACGCGTCAAGCATGCCGGCAGCCTGACCGACGTCATCAGCGCCTTCATCGATCGTGTGAAGGCAGGCGACCTCGGCTCCCTGCCCGTCATCGTCGGCCTCATCGTCATCTGGACGGTCTTCACCATTCTCAATCCGCTGTTCGTTACGCCGAACAACCTTGTGAACCTGCTCTTCGATTGCTCGACAGTCGGCGTCATCGCGCTCGGCATCGTCTGCGTGCTGATGCTCGGCGAGATCGACCTTTCGGTCGGCTCCATGAGCGGTGTCGGCTCGGCCCTGATCGGCGTGCTCTGGGTCAACCAGGGCGTTCCCCTGCACTGGCGATCCTGGCGGCGCTCAGCACCGGCGCGGTCATCGGCTCGGTGTATGCACTGCTGCGCACTCAGCTTGGCATGCCCAGCTTCGTCTCGACCCTCGCCGGTCTGCTGGCGCTTCTCGGCCTGCAGCTCTACATGCTCGGCTCCACCGGCTCCATCAACCTGCCCTACGGCTCCTGGATGGTGAACTTCGGCCAGCTTCTGATGATGCCGGCCTGGGCCTCTCACGCAGTCGCACTGTTGCCTGGCGTCGCCATTCTCGTGATGGGAATTCGCAACCGGCGCCAGCGCCAGGCAGCCAATCTCTCCGTTGGCTCTGTTGGCGGGCTAGTGTTCAAGGCGCTGTTCACCACCATCGCCTTCGAAGCCGCCGTCTTCTATCTGAACCTCGGTCGCGGCGTGCCCTGGATGTTCGGCCTCTTCGCCCTGCTTGTCGTTGTCATGAACTATGTCTTCACACGCACTCAGGTGGGGACGGTCCGTGAAGGCAGTCGGCGGCAACGCGGAGGCTGCGCGCAGAGCCGGCATCAATGTCACCTTCACCTACCTCACGTCCTTTGCACTGTGCTCGCTGCTGGCGGCCCTCGGCGGTGTTCTGTCTTCCGCACGGCTCGCCTCCGCCAGTCAGCAGGCGGGCACCGGTGACGTCAACCTCAACGCTATCGCAGCCGCCGTTATCGGTGGAACCAGCCTGTTCGGCGGACGCGGGTCGGGCATGGTCGGCGCTGCTCGGCATCATCGTCATCCAGTCGATCTCCAACGGGCTGACGCTTTTGAACATGTCGTCCTCGCTCCGCTACATGATCACCGGCTGCGTGCTCGCCATCGCCGTCATCGTCGACAGTCTCGCCCGCCAGAGCCGCGTCTCTCACGCCGCGCCTGACCGGATTTCAATTCAAGGATTTCGAACATGACCGATGAACTCAAAGGCAAGGTCGCGGCCATTACCGGTGCCGCGTCCGGGATCGGCCTGGAATGCGCCAGGAGCCTGCTTGCGTCCTCGCTCCGCTACATGATCACCGGCTGCGTGCTCGCCATCGCCGTCATCGTCGACAGTCTCGCCCGCCAGAGCCGCGTCTCTCACGCCGCGCCTG
>LZQR01000421.1_pt1 | contig 10445 bp, 9 predicted proteins | sample 768601 | NCBI WGS metagenome assembly LZQR01 (sample SAMN05207299, study PRJNA324521) | oil field metagenome | isolation source: sample BH-FW-24 from oil reservoir | place: India: Bombay High | collected 2015-12-04
AATAACTCGGTAACAACCACTACCGATGCTTCTACTAACTCACGGACGTTTGTTAGGTTCTGGCTCATTTCTTCTGCGACGCTACTTTGCTGACCTGACGCCGTTGCGATCTGGAAGTTCATGTCGTTGATTTGCGTCACTTGACCAACAATACCGTCAAGCTCGCTGCCCGCATTCGAAACCAGTTCTACACCTTCAGCCGCTTCAACCACACTCTTCTCCATCAACTCAACCGCTGAGGTTGCGCTTGATTGAAGCTGGGTGATCATCTCTTGAATTTCCACTGTCGCTTGCTGAGTGCGTTGTGCAAGGTTACGAACTTCATCTGCAACCACCGCAAAGCCACGACCAGCTTCACCCGCTCGCGCTGCTTCAATTGCGGCATTTAGAGCGAGCAAGTTAGTTTGCTCAGAAATACCTTGGATGGTGCCAACTACGCTGCCGATGGCATCAACACGTTCTTCTACTTGGTTAACGGCACTTGCCGAAGAAGCGATATCCGATGACAGTTCGCTCATCTTAGACACAGTTTTCTGTAGGAATTGCTGACCTGTCACCGCTTGTGTTGAAGCTTGCTCAGTTAAGCTTGAGGCAGTTTGAGCATGATCTGCAACCGTTTGAACCGTCGAGGACATCTCGCTCATGGCTGTTGCAAGTTGGTCGATCTCATTGAACTCTTCTTGCGCTGACTCTTTGGTTTCCGACATGCTGAGTGTCATTACTTCTGTCAGTGTCGCCAGTTCATCAGAGGCGTTGATCTGCATTTGAATCACATCGTGCAACTGACGACGTGTTTTCTCTAGCTCGCGTGCTACGTCACCGTATTCGTCTTTACAATCCATACCGAAAGGCACAGATAGGTTTTTACTCGCCATTAGCTTGATCGCATCACTCAAGTACTGCGTTTGACGAAGCATGACGCGTGCCGCCGCCAGCAACAGCACGACAAAAACAACGATCAATAATGCCGTTTGCCATGCAACTTGCGTGAGATAAGCTTCATAATGTTGTTGGGCGACTTGCTCATTCTGTGTCGCCGCAAGTAATGAGTTGTAAAACGTATTAGCGTCCCAAAGTTGTTTTGCCACAATCAGGATGGTACTGAATACCATCAACATGACCATTTTCGGAACGAGCTTGATGTCGGATATCACCCTTTCCCACGCTTAAATGCCAGCTTTTCCATTGTCAGTTCTCCACCGAGTCTTATATAGTCTATGTATTACTTATAGTTATGCGCGCACTTGGTTCTGGTTGCGCGATTTATTTCGAGCTTCGTATGAAAAACTATGATATCAAAGACAGCACTAAACCGATGGGGTTGCTATCACTAATCTTGTCCTTCATGGCGCTATTTGTGATCTCTGGCCTGTTGTTTTTCCCGCTTGATCACGAAACCCGACAAGTACTTATCGGTCTGGATTTTATAATCTGTAGTATTTTTCTACTTCAGCTCATCGTAGATTGATCCGAGCCGCAGATCGATGGTCATTTCTCAAACATCACTGGATCGATTTTGTGGCGAGCATCCCAATGATCGAGCCATTGCGCTACGCACGCTTATTTCACATCTTGCGTGTCATCTTGGTCTTACGCTCTTCTAAATTCATTCTTTTCCAGCTCAAGCAAAACCGTCGTGAAACCACATTAGCCTCAATCTTGTTGTTGATGGTAGTGCTTATTACGCTTGGTTCGAGCGCGATGCTATTTATCGAAGGACAAAACCCCGAGGCAAACATTCAGACGGGTACGGACGCTTTGTGGTGGGCTTTTGTCACCATATCAACCGTAGGTTATGGCGATCATTATCCAGTCACGACGGCTGGCAAATTGTTAGCGGTGCTGATCATCATTTGTGGCGTGGGTATCTTCGGTATGATTTCAGGTTTGATTACATCGATTCTCACAGCACCGACTCGCCAGCAAGACAATCGTTCAAAGAATAAAGAGAAACTGTTGGAACAGGTGTTGGATAGGCAGGAACAGATCTTAAATCGATTGCAATCGATCGAAGATGAACTGCATGAGCAAAAACAACAGACAAAAAATAGGACCTTGTGGTCCTATTTTCGTTTTTATTCTTGCCAGTAAGGTTCGACTTCAACACTGATGGCTCGAGTCTGATCCATCGCATGCAGGATGGAACGCTCTTGGCGATGTAACCAACGCTCAAGTTGCTCTTGCTCTTCCCCTTCTAACATGCCAACTAATGGCAACAGATGGTTAAGCATCAGTAGGTCATCAATGCCGTGCACTAAATCCGCCCACGGCAGACGGAAGCTGGTACGCTCCTCGGCATCGTACAAACTCGCAAAACCAATACCTGTGTAAAGGTTACGCAGCAAGCGGTAACGTTGATCCACATACTCTTGTGCTGATAAGTCGCGCTCAGCAGGGAAAGCTTCCATCAGCTCAGCCCAAGTGCGATCCAATTGCTTCACAGAGAAGGCTTGGATGTTGCTCGACATCTTTTCGCGCGCCTTATCATCAAGGAATGGCTGCCAGCCGCGCGTTAAGATCCAACGGCTCAAATCCAGCAGTAAACTGGTGTAACGTGCCGAACTCAGTAGTTCTAGCACTGCTTCGCGACTTGGGAGCTCACCTAATTGTTGAGTCAGCTCAGACACTAAGAACTTACGTGCATCAAGCTTACGCAGCACGTTGCCTTTATCATCCAGCAGCTCTTCCAAGTGAGCGTGTTCATCCAGCCACTCTAGCTCTTCTTCTAGCCACTTCATTTCTTGGCGCAGAATGGCACTTGCTCGGCGCGGCACCATACTGCCAAAAATTGTGAAAGTTTGGCGGATAAAGCGAATCGCATTGACGATTTCACGCAGTGATTCAACACAATCACGCTCAGCGTAGATTTGCTCGTGGTAGTGCCAATGCGATAACGCATGCTCTAGTGAGTTAATTAGGCAGTATTCAACGGTGTCGTTTTTCGTGCTGTCCACTAATGCTAGTGGTTTGACTTCATCACCAGCGTAGCCACTTGCCAAACGGTAGCCTTTAGCCGCTTTGCTTAAGTTACCCAGACGCATACCGCCCGCGTCACACAAGCTGCGAGCAAGCGTGAACAGCGCTTCTGTTTGACCAGATTTCAGTTCTAGCTCAACTTCACAGATAGGATCTTGTTTCTCTTCGCCATCTTCACCTTGGGCAATCACTGCGCCTTGGTCGAAAGCGACTTCAATTTGGCTGCCATCAGGCATGCCAATCAGCCACTGTTCGCGAGTGAAGTTAGTAGAGAATAGAGGCGTCAGCTCCGCTTGCAGTGTTTCGACATCTTTACCTGTTGGCCAAATGTCAGAAGGGTGAAGCGTGAGGTCTGGCTCATTACTGGTGTGCTCAGCGTTGTATTCTGGTCTTTGATGAAGGCCCGCAACAACGCGTCCTGCTGTTTTTACGGTTTGGACAAAAACATCATCAAAACGGCGAATTCTTAAACCAATGTCGTGCCTTCTTAACCATTTATCAGCGGTATCAAAGTAGGTGTTACCTAAGTCACGACTACTGTGCTGAAGTACTTTTGTTTCGGAAATTTTAGCTCTTAAAGTTTCTGAAAATTCAGGAGAAACAAAAAACTTCAGTTCTATCTCGGTTTCCATAGCTATACCTTTCAAAGCAGATAGAAACAGGATATTGCCTAATTTCTCACACGGCAAGAAAGAAATATCGCCCGAATGATGATCTAAAACAGTTTTAATGAGCGATTTAATGCGTTAACATGCGCGCCTTTATAGCCATCGTTCAACATTTCGCCAAGAATGGTGTATGTTTTTTAAGGTTATAGTTATTAGGTTGAATGACCATGCCAGTAAATACAATTATGGGGTTATTTGCAAAGTCCCCAATTAAGCCTTTGCAGCGCCACGTTGTGTGTGTCAACGAATGTTGTTCACACCTGGTTAAGTTCTTTGAAGTTTCTTCAAAGGGTGACTGGGAAAAAGCAGCTGAAATCCGTGCTCAAATTTCTCACCTAGAGAAAGAAGCGGACGTGCTGAAACGTGAAATCCGTCTAAAACTGCCTCGCGGTTTGTTTATGCCAGTCGATCGTACTGACATGCTTGAGCTTCTGACTCAACAAGACAAGCTTGCTAACTGGCAAAAGACATTGCTGGCCGTGTATATGGTCGTCAACTTGTCATTCCTGAGGCTCTCCAACCAAACTTCCTCGCATACGTTCAACGTTGTCTTGATGCGGCTGATCAGGCGCAAAAAGTTATCAACGAACTTGATGAACTCCTAGAGACCGGCTTCAAAGGCCGTGAAGTAACGCTCGTTGCTGAAATGATTCATCAGTTGGACGTAATTGAAGATGACACCGATGCAATGCAGATTGAACTTCGCCAACAACTGATGGCGATTGAAGCTGACATGAATCCTATCGATGTCATGTTCTTGTACAAGATTCTTGAATGGGTAGGTGGTATTGCCGATCAAGCGCAGCGCGTAGGTGCTCGTTTGGAAGTCATGCTATCTCGATCTTAAAACATAAGTTAACGACATAACGAAGAGCATTATTCACGCGTGTCAGATGGACGATGACAAAATTCACCGTCTTATGGGCTGACGCGCGCAAAATTTTGCTCCGCTTGTTATAAAACAACTAGGTATTACGATGGATATCCTTGCGAACTACGGCACTGTCCTGATTATTGTTGCAGCGATTTTTGGTTTCATGATGGCGATTGGTATTGGCGCGAACGACGTTGCTAATGCTATGGGTACATCTGTTGGCTCAAAAGCGCTTACCGTTAAACAAGCGATCATTATTGCAATGATCTTTGAATTTGCGGGTGCATATCTTGCAGGCGGTGAAGTAACCGACACTATCCGTAAAGGTGTTATCGAAACATCTCTATTTGCTAGCCAACCTGACATTCTTGTCTACGGCATGATGTCAGCGCTTCTTGCGGCTGGTACTTGGCTTCTACTTGCTTCTTACATGGGCTGGCCTGTATCAACGACTCACTCAATCATCGGTGCAATCATCGGTTTTGCGTGTGTGTCTGTAGGTACAGAAGCGGTTGACTGGAGCAGTGTTCAAGGGATTGTCGGTAGCTGGATTATTACTCCGGTTATCTCAGGCTTCTTTGCTTACGTTATCTTTGTCAGCGCACAGCGTCTGATCTTTGATACTGAGAACCCACTATTCAACGCGAAACGATTCGTTCCAGTGTACATGTTCATCACGACTATGGTGATTGCACTTGTAACGATTAAGAAAGGTCTGAAACACGTTGGCCTTCACCTAAGTAATGGTGAAGCGTGGATGTGGGCAGCAATCGTCTCTGCTGCAGTAATGGCAGGCGGTTACTTCTACATTCAGAAGAAATTCGCGAACCGCGAAGAAGACCACAGCTTTGCTGGCGTAGAAGGCATCTTCAGCGTACTAATGGTTATCACAGCGTGTGCAATGGCATTCGCACACGGTTCAAACGACGTAGCTAACGCGATCGGTCCACTATCTGCCGTTGTTTCAACAGTTGAACACATGGGTGAAGTTACAGCGAAAAGCACAATCGCATGGTGGATTCTTCCTCTAGGTGGTTTTGGTATCGTAGTTGGTCTAGCAACGCTAGGTCATAAAGTAATGGCTACCGTTGGTACTGGTATTACTGAACTAACACCAAGCCGTGGCTTTGCAGCTCAGCTAGCAACAGCATGTACGGTAGTTCTAGCATCAGGTACTGGTCTACCTATCTCTACTACTCAAACTCTAGTAGGTGCGGTTCTAGGTGTAGGTTTCGCTCGCGGTATCGCAGCACTTAACCTAGGCGTGGTTCGTAACATCGTTGCATCTTGGATCGTTACGCTACCAGCAGGCGCACTATTGGCTGTAGTATTCTTCTACGGCATCCAAGCGATGTTCTCGTAAGAGTAAACACCGTCAATACAATGTAAGCGCTTTGTCATTATTGACTCAAACGCACAGAAAGGGAGGCTTTGCCTCCCTTCTTTGTTGCACCGAAGTTTGAAACTGCATAATATTCGTCTATTTCCGGCTCCAATAATTCGGTGCCAAAGCTGTATCCAAGAAAATCGTTAAGGGATTTACTGTGAAAAAACTAATCATCACGGTTTTGTTTACTTTGCTAGCAGCGCCAGCGGCACTAGCGGCAGACCGTTATATTTCTGATGACCTATTCACTTTTATGCACTCTGGTCCAAACAACACTTACCGCATTATGGGCAGTGTTAACGCAGGCTCTAAAGTACAACTTCTTCAAACAAACAAAGACACGGGTTACACACAAATCCGTGACGCTCGTGGCCGTACAGGCTGGGTGCAAAGCAAGTTTGTTACGAACCAAGAAAGCATGGCAATTCGCCTTCCTCGCGTAGAGAAAGAGCTGAAAGAAGTGAAAGAGCAACTAGCAAACGCACGCCAGAACTCAGACACCGAAAAAGCGGGTCTAGTGACATCGCTAGAAACGCGCAACCAACAGATTTCTGACCTAGAGAAGAAATACTCTGAAATCAGCGACCAGCTTACTTCTGTTGAAACAGAAAACCGCGAACTTCGCGCGAAGCTAGACACGCAAAAAGATGACATGCTACTTAAGTACTTCACTTACGGTGGTGGTGTTGCAGGTCTTGGTCTACTATTTGGTTTGGTACTGCCACACCTCATTCCTCGCAGAAAGAAATCGCCAGCAGGTTGGGCATAATAGCTCCGAATTGAATCGATAAAGAAAAGCCAGTCGTACTCGACTGGCTTTTTTGTTGGTTTGGTTCAACGAGGCTCTGTGATGTTCGCTCTCTAAGCCCGTCTAATGCGTTGCTCCCCTTCTCGTGGGCACAATTATAATCGATAAGCCAATCCAAGTTGGGGCTACAAAAAAGCAGCGGCAAAAGCTCACTGGCTAATTGGATTTGGAATAGAATCAAGCGAGATTATTACCCTTTCCACTCATACAGCGCAGGTATGCGGATTTGTTCCCCTTGGAATTCGACGATCACTGCTTGCGGTTGGATCTCTTTTAGCGTGACTTGTCCATCAACCACATCACCTTGATGATACTCGACATTGTTGATCTTCACCCAACGACGGTTTGCATCACTTGAATACATGTGCGTCTGTAAGTTCAGTGCTGGCAAGCGACCATGCCACTGGCGAGCTTCACGCTCCAGATCATCAACAGATGAAGAGCTATTTAGTGACGGTTGATCATTGTTTGATAAAGCACTTTCAACTTTCAGCGCCAAATCTGGCGACAACGAGGACAAATCGAGATCATTGAGCGATAAACCAAGGTCATCATGGCTCTGCATGCTCGGGCTGGTTTTAACCGTTTGTTGTGAAGGTTCTAAAAGATCCTGCTCCCCAGGAATTGCGTTGTTAGCCGCATAGTTTTGATCGACAAAAGTACCGTAATCTTGCGATAGCTCAGCGGTAGGCCACTCTCGTTCCAACTGCGCCAATTGTGGTTCGTCTGGATAATTCAAACTTTCAAACTTTGCTTTCACCGTTGGCGTTACTGGCTTAGCTAGCGCTTGTGCTTTCTCTACGACCACGGATTCAGGCGCCTCTTGAGCAAACAGATCCAAGTACCAAGCTGCCCCAACCGCAGTAACACTGATTGGTAACAGGAAGAGTCCAACATGCTTCATGACTGACATTATGCGTCCTCCTCATTTATCTGTTTTAGCTGTGGAGCATCAATTTGAACGCTCTGCTGCAAACGTTCTAAGGTGTGTTTACCTGCAATGCCATCAACACCGATTCCTTGCCAACGCTGGAACAACTCGACTCTCTCTTTCAGTGCGCCATCGTAAATGTCACTGCCAAGCGGTTGCTCGTTCACGGCTTGTGCTAATAACTGGTCAAGCACGTCAATCGCAGGTCCTTCCATATCTAAGCGCAGAGTATCTTTAAGCGGCGCTTGCCAAAGTTCGATGATGTTGCCTTGCCATAACGGCTTGAGCCATGACACAGGCAAACGAAGGCGTTGGCTACCGTTGAGTACTTCGACTTTGTTGTCACCAATCGCGTAAAGGATCACATAGCCCACTTGGCCTTGGTAGTTGAGCTCTAAAATCACCGGACGGTTTTGTTGTACCAGCAATGGCCATGTCGCCATTTTACGTTCACAACGCATGGTCGATTGAGGCTCCGATAAACACAAGTTGTCACGTACCGAAGCTCGATACCCCCAAAGCTTGTAAAGCTCGTTCACCGCTAGATTCGATTGAGTCTGCTCTAGCAGCATATTGCGCTGTTCATTCGTCAATTGATCATTAACCACAGGCGCAACGGCTTGTGGTGCCGTTACTTGAGCGACCTGAACTGGCTGAGTGCTTGCGGTCGGCTTTAGAGGCATTTGTTGCATGACAGCCCAACCAATACCAACAGCGGCACAAACACCGATTGCAGCCGAACCCCAAATCGGCCATTCAAAACTGCGGCGAACAGGTTTGTCTTGTTGGTAAATCTCGGCTTGGAACTGCATCACTTCTTCACACGCTTGATGCACGGTTTGCTTATCCACCGTCACATTGCCTTTGTGATAACTCATGTTCAGTGATTTATCACAAATCAGGTTAATCAAGCGTGGAATACCGTGGCTGTATTTGGCAATCAACTTAGTCGAACTGCGGTCAAACAGCTGTTTATCACCACCAGCAGTATGCAAACGGAAAGTGATGTAGTCTGCGGTTTCTTTGTCATCCAGTGGCAGTAAGTGGTAACGGCCGGTAATACGCTGAGCAAGCTGACGCAGTTGTGTGGTTTGTAACAAACGCTGTAATTCTGGCTGGCCAACCAACAACACTTTGAGCAGCTTACGTGTATCCGTTTCTAAGTTAGTTAACAGGCGTAATTGCTCAAGCACATCTGCTGCCAAGTGCTGAGCTTCATCAATCACCAACAGGGTTGTCCAACCCGATTTATGATTGCGCAGCAGGTAATCATGAATCGCTTGGTTAAGCTGTTTGAGTGTCGCATCTTGAGGATAAGTGATTTTGAATTCGTCACAGATGGCTTCGAGCAGATCTCGGCTCGAAAACGTTGGGTTTAGAATCAACCCAGCTTTGGTGTTCTCATCCAAATTCGCCAGCATGGCTTTTGCGACCGTGGTTTTACCTGTCCCCACCTCGCCAGTTAGCATGGCAAAACCACCACCATCACCTAACCCTGCTTGGAGATGTGTGATCGCCTCCTTATGACGTTGGCTCAGATACAGATAACGCGAGTTGGAACAATCGAAAATGGCAGTTCAACAAACCCGAAAAAGTCCTTATACATTAGGATCTCCAGCTAAAACCCACCCGCAATCAAATCGGGATATTCCTTATTAGACTTAAACAAAGCGCTAAGTCTTTTAGATGTGAAGAAAAGTACCATTGCTTGCTACAATGTCCAACGTCATATCCATAAATTAAGAGGTAATCCGTGCAAGTTTATTTAGTTGGTGGTGCAGTTCGAGATCATTTGCTCGGAATAGACAGTTATGACAAAGATTGGGTGGTCGTCGGCTCGACACCAGAAATGATGCAAAGCCAAGGCTACACTGCTGTCGGGAAAGACTTTCCTGTGTTTCTTCATCCCAAGACTAAAGAAGAGCACGCCCTTGCACGAACCGAAAGAAAATCTGGCGCGGGTTACACTGGCTTTGAATGTTTCTTTGATCAAAGCGTCACACTAGAAGAAGACCTCATCCGTCGCGACCTCACTATCAACGCCATGGCGATGGATGAAGATGGCAACTTATATGACCCTTATGGCGGCCAAAAAGATATCGATGCAAAACTACTTCGTCATGTCTCGCAGGCTTTTGTTGAAGACCCTTTGCGTGTTTTACGTGTTGCTCGCTTCGCGGCTAAGTTAGCGCACTTGGGTTTTAGTGTCGCAGAGGAAACCATGCAGCTGATGCGCGATATGGCCGAATCCGGCGAGCTAAGCACGCTAACGCCAGAACGCGTTTGGCAAGAATGGCATAAGTCGCTTTCTACCTCTCGCCCCGACGTGTTTTTATCCGTTTTAAGAGATTGCGGTGCATTAGCCGTTGTCTTGCCAGAAATTGATGCGCTGTTTGGTGTACCTCAGCCAGAGAAATGGCATCCAGAGATCGATACGGGCATCCACACCTTAATGGTCGCGCAGCAAGCTGCGAAGCTCAGCGATTCACTGCCAGTACGCTTTGCAGCGCAAGTGCATGATTTGGGTAAAGGTATAACGCCAGAAAGCGAATGGCCAAGTCATAAAATGCATTGCCACACAGGTTTAAAACTTATCAAGAAGCTGTGCGAATCGCGTACGAGTGCCAAATGAGTTCCGCGACTTAGCATTAATGGTTTGCGAGCAACATCTCTAACATCCACCGAGCAGCCGAGCTTAAACCATGCATTGCCACACAGGTTTAAAACTTATCAAGAAGCTGTGCGAATCGCGTACGAGTGCCAAATGAGTTCCGCGACTTAGCATTAATGGTTTGCGAGCA
>LZQR01000422.1_pt1 | contig 10443 bp, 12 predicted proteins | sample 768601 | NCBI WGS metagenome assembly LZQR01 (sample SAMN05207299, study PRJNA324521) | oil field metagenome | isolation source: sample BH-FW-24 from oil reservoir | place: India: Bombay High | collected 2015-12-04
TAAATGACTACATCGGCCGGGGTCTTTTGTCGATGTGCTTACGGTGAGCTCTCCTAATGCCAATTTGGCTGGCAACCTTGATAAGCCGAAGCGTTTTCGCGGAGTGAAGGCGTCGATGTTTTTGAAACATGTCAAGGTGCTCAATATCGGAAATGATGACACAGGGGATAGATCGATTACTGCTCGCTCTCCAAGTGAAGAGGCTGGCTTAACGACAGTTGTCATTGAAGTAAGCCCGGATGATCTACCAAACTCGCCCTTGCACAACGAACCATGCATATCGAAATTTATCGCAGCCAAACCTATAGTCAGCCTGAGTTTGCTGAGGTGCGTAATATCATTGATAACTACACAGGAGTTAATGAGTTACGTGGTAATGAGAACAATCCAAGAGAGGCTTTGTGATGAGGATTATCCATCAAGGAGCATTGTTTGGCTCCATTTTAGTAACGCTGTTTGGCTTACTTTCAACAACAAATACTTTCGCTGCTGATCGTTCTATCACTTTAAATGATGGTCAACACATTCAATTTAAAACACCTATCGGTCAAGTGTTCATAAACAACCCTAACATCGTTGATTACAAGGTAATCAACGATAGCACTCTTGTTGTGTTTGCAAATAGTGTGGGCCAATCGCGATTGATTGTCTATGGAGTGGATAACGACGTGCTGTTATCCGACCGTATTATTGTTGATTTGAACTTAACGGACGTCAGGAAACAACTCAAATTCCATTTTCCTGACGCTCAAGTAAAGGTTCAGTCAATAGGTGAGCAAGTTGCAGTGAGTGGTATCGTTGATTCAGAAGAAACGCGTGACGATATTTATCGCTTGGTCGCGACGTTACTAGACCGAGAAAAAATGGAGAAGTGGGACAAAGCACAAAAGCTAAAATTTAAATCCGACAGATCGGATTATGAAGAGCCTGAAAGCATGGTGTTTGCCCGCAATATGACGTGGCAAGGGATCATCGAGCGAATTGAAGTCGCCACGACTCAGCAGGTTAACGTGAAAATATCGGTCGCTCAAGTGACAGAATCCTTTGGGCAAACCATCGGTTCTGATTGGAGCTCGGTAGGTTCAAGTGTCGGGCAATTTGTTTTTGACCAATTCGATGCGGCTAATCTCACTACCTTGATTACAGCGTTAGGAAATGACCAGATCGCAGAGGTTCTGGCTGAGCCGAACTTAACTGTATTATCCGGTGAGTCTGCAAGTTTTCTGGTTGGCGGGGAAGTACCTGTAATCATGTCTTCCAATAATAACGTCAACATCTCATTCAAAGAGTTCGGTATCAAGTTGGATCTAACGGCCAAAGTGTTGAGCCAAGACAAGATCCGAATGCAACTGGCACCTGAAGTGAGTGAAGTTGAGGGTTATGTTGAAGCCGCTGGTATCAAAGTGCCACAGCTTGTTTCACGTCGTGCAATGACAACGGTGGAGCTGGCCGATGGTGATAGCTTTGTTCTAGGTGGTTTGATGAGCAGCGCTGATTTGGAAAAAATGCAAAAGATCCCATTTATTGGTGATATTCCAGTTCTTGGCGCCGCGTTTAGAAAAGCAACCACCGAAAGAAAACGTACCGAATTGATCATCGTCGCTACTGTAAATCTAGTGGAGCCAATGAAGCCAAAAGATATTCAACTTCCGTACATTAAGAAGACATCGACATTGGCACGTTGGTTGAACATCAAGTGGGATGGTAAGGAAGTGACGTCGTCTGATGCAACAATTCGTCTGCTGTCGCAAGGAGGATTTATCCAATGAAGAAATTAGCATTGATAGCCTTGTTCTCTACCTCACTGTTTGGCTGTGCTTCTGAACAGTATTTCGTTGGTCAAGGTGCGGAAGCTCTTGTTTACAAAGAGCACCATAGTTTTGAGTTTGTTATTAAAAAACGCGATAAAACAGCTCAGCAGATTAGTGACTTGATACAGGAAATTGAATCGGTCGACAAAGAGGCTACCTATGTGGTGGATTATAAGTCAGCTGCGAACAAACAGCTGCTGCAGAGTATTTTTAAACAGTATCCATCGCATATTATCACACCACAACGAGTTGTTTATCGGTATGCCCAGTCGTTGCCAAGTGACCTAAGAATCAAAGTAACGCTAACGCGCTTGAAGACACAAACGTGCAAGCCAGCCCAAATACATGTCAATTTGAGGCAGTCTGACTGTTTTGTTGAGTCGATGAGATTGAAGCAAGTGGCGCACAAATCAAGATTGGTAGGAGAACAATAATGTTTGATTTGACAAAAGCGTTAGCAACCAAGGCCAAGCCAGTTCTGACAACCTCGAGCGGTGTGGCAGGGTGTACGTTATTTTATCAATCACAAGAGTGTTTGAATCTAGTTCAAGAAGTATTTCTGTTTGAAGGGTGGGATGAGCCAGCTTGCGTAAACACAACGGCCGGATTAACCAAAGTTACCGAGCAACAAAGCAGTCATATTGTGATTCTTGAGCTTAATGAGTCGAGCAATGTTGTAGAAGATGCAAAAGCTTTCGCTAGTAAACTACCAACTCATAAAGGCGTGGTAGTTATCGGTAAAGAAGATGCTATTTCAACGCTTCGCTCTCTTAAAGAGATGGGGTTCTACTATGTTTTCTGGCCGGTGAATAAACAAGAATTTGCGGACTTCTTAACTCACGTGAGTAAGAACCTCAAAACCTTTTCTGGTGTCAGCCAGAAACGTAAAGCAAAACGCGTTGCTATTGTTGGTAGCAAAGGTGGTGTGGGCGCGTCGTTTATCTCTACTGAGCTTGGGTCACTGTTATCGACACAAGGCTCAGATACGATTCTTGTCGACCATCAAAATGCTGGTACTAATATTGATGTTTTGCTTGGGCTAAAAGATTTTATGCCGCGAACCATTGATGAGTTTACCACGCCATTACACGAAATGGACGAAGAGGGTGCATTGAGCTACCTCTTTAATGCTCGTAAGCATCTTCGTTTATTATCGATTGATGGTGAGAAGAGCCCAAGTGATATTTTTAATTATAGCCAAACCTTATGTGGACTGTTGGCGAGAAACACCAATTTCATTATTGAAGATTTTTCTGGGGCTGTGGACTTCAAAGTTGAACCCCAACTCTTGGTAGAAAATTTTGATGTGGTTGTGTTGGTGTTCGACGCATCGGTGTCATCGGTGAGAAGTGCTAAGCGGCTTTATGAAAAGATAGAGAGCTTACAGCTGACTTTGTCGTCGCGTACTCGCATCATTATGGTCGCTAACTACCATCGTCCTAAAAATTCTTTTGTGTTGGAAAAGTCGGATCTTACTAAGTATCTGGGAGTGAGTGTTGATCTAGAGTTTGACTATTGTAAGTCGCTTGCGCACATCATTATAGATGGCAAGCGAGGACATAAACACGACCGAAATGTTAGTCACTCTATGGAGCAGTTGGTCAAACTCATAAATGGTCAGCCGATCGACCAGAAAGCGATGAACTCTTGGTTAAAGAAGGTGCGTGTTAAATGAGTTCTAATAAAGACTTATATCTCGCTTTTCGTGGTCAAATTTTTGAAGCGTTAGACGCCGAAGCGGTTCAGAAAATGAGCCGCAAAGAACTAGAATCACAGATACAAGCGGCAGTAGACTTATTAGCCAATAGCTACCAGAGACCCATCACATCAATGATGAAATCTGGTTTAGTGAAAAGCCTTATTGACGAGCTGTTTGGGCTTGGTCCTTTGCAGCCTTTGGTCGAGGACCAGTCTATCTCCGATATCATGGTTAATGGGCCCAATAACATCTTTTTCGAACGACATGGTAAGGTCAAAAAGTCCGAAGTTTCGTTTGTGAATGAAGAGCAGTTGTTGGCTATTGCTAAGCGTATCGCTTCACGTGTAGGCAGACGCGTTGATGAACTCTCTCCAACAGTTGATGCCAGGTTAGATGACGGTAGCCGTGTGAACATCGTGATTCCACCGATTGCGCTGGATGGCACATCGATCTCTATTCGAAAGTTTAGAGAGCAAAATATCGGGTTTGATGATTTGATCGATTTTGGTTCGATGTCACCTGATATGGCGAGAGTATTAATGATAGCGTCTCGCTGTCGTATTAATGTGCTTATCTCTGGTGGTACTGGTTCCGGTAAGACAACCTTATTGAACGCTTTGTCTCAATACATTGCGGAAGACGAACGTATCGTCACTATTGAAGACGCCGCTGAACTACGTCTGCAACAACCTAACTTAGTTCGACTTGAGACGCGAACCTCCAGTGTTGAACAAACTGGGGCTGTGACTCAGCGAGACTTGGTGATCAACGCGCTTCGTATGCGTCCTGATCGAATTATTCTCGGTGAATGTCGTGGCTCTGAAGCATTTGAGATGTTGCAAGCGATGAACACCGGCCACGATGGGTCTATGTCTACGCTGCATGCGAACACGCCGAGAGATGCAATTGCCCGTGTTGAATCAATGGTGATGATGGCGAACTTGAATCAGCCGTTAGATGCGATTCGAAGAACAATCGTAAGTGCCGTTCAGATGGTTGTGCAAGTTAATAGGCTTCGTGATGGCACGCGTAAAATTACCAGTATATCGGAAATTGTTGGACTTGAAGGCGATAGCGTGGTGATGGAAGAGATTTATGGCTTTCGGCACGACGATACTCTTTTCGGCGAAAATGTGAAAGGGGAGTTTGTCACCAATGGGATCATGCAGCGCTCTGAGCTAGTGAAAAAGCGAAATTCTTTGGGCTTTATGAAGAGCTTATCGAATCCTTCAAGGGAGTCTAGCATGCTTTGGATTTCATTGATCCTGTTCGCTCTTTTACTTCTTTTGATCCGAGATTCAAAGGTAAAAAAGGTCAATCAATTCTTCAATATGGAAGACGTAGAAGTTGAAAATTTTGATGCTATTAACGTGAAATCATTAGTTGGGAAACAGGTTTGGCACAGGTTAAGAGAGTCTATTTCACCTACCTGATGGTGTTGGGGCCGCGTTCAACCTTGTATATCGCTTTATACATCATGGGTAGTTTGGTCGTCTCTTGGTACGTCGTGATAAATCTATTATCGATGACTAAAGCTTCGTGTGTGCCTGTGTTAGCTCTCGTTTTTACTTTTTTCGGCTATCGTTTCTTGGTGACTAAAAGGCGCCGAGATTTCGAGAATACCTTCCCTGACGCGTTGAATATTCTGATGAGTGCCGTGACGGCGGGTGACAGTTTAATGCAAGCCATTAGCTATGTCGGCGAAGTGATGCACAATCCTATCGGGCGTGAGTTTAAGTTGATGGGAGACCGACTTAAGTTAGGTGAGTCTCCGGAAGTAGTACTTAAACGCTCGTGTAAAAACTACCCGTATTCAGAGTTTTTATTCTTTACTGTAACGCTTAGAGCCAATATTGCGCGAGGCGGACAACTTAAAGGTGTGTTGGCTCGATTAATTCGTGTGTTGGTGGATGCTAGAACGTTAGAAAAAAGAAGATGGCAATGACTTCGGAAGCCCGAATCTCCGCAGAGATAGTGCTGCTATCCTCTGATTTTATGATTATTCTTAGCCAAATCAACCATCAAATGTCGACTTGTCTCATCGACCGAGGAGAGTCGTATTGTTTTATGTGCTGGGCAGTGAGCTTATCGGCTTATTTATTGTTTGGTTATTAGTAAGAGGTGTTCGCGCATGATGATACTAGCTGCACTTATTGTGCTATTTTTGTCGCTGTTCTTTTTGATCATCGACTCGGTACAGGCCGAACAGCGCAGACAGAAATTAGCGAATTATCTAGCGACTGATGCTATTAAACCGCCTTCGCGCTTGAATCGATTTTTCATTAGATTTGGCAAGGAGCATCATGATGAGCTCGAGCAGAAACTGATCGAAGCGGGATATTACAACACGAAATGGGCGAAGTTCTATTTTCCCGCGAAGGTATTGGTATTGGGGGTGGTCTCTATTTTGATTCTGATTGGAGACATGTCGTCGAGTAACCAACTGTTGGTCGCGATTACCTCTTTAATTACTGTAATTGTACTTCCAGATACTTTGTTGCAAGTGCGCCGTAAGATACTTATCCGAAAAACCTCCTCACAGCTTCCTTACCTCTTGGACATGATGTCAGTATGTGTACAAACCGGTATGACTATAGAGGCTGGTTTAGCCTATTTGGCTCTAGAGCTTGCAGAGTTCGATTCTGACCTTTGCTACCAAATTAAGCGCACATCTGACTCAGGTAAAATACATGGTATCGAAAAGGCTTTGAATGACCTTTCGGAGCGTATCCCCACCCCTGCGGTGAGAAGTTTTGTTCTGACTATTATTCAGAACTTGCAATACGGAACGTCCGTCGCACAAATACTCAGTGACCTTGCTGAGGACATGCGTAAAGAGCAAATGCTTACGGTTGAGGAGAAGGTCGGTAAGCTCTCTGCCAAATGAGTGTGCCTTTAATCTTATTCATCATGTTTCCAATCGTCATTTTGATTCTTGCACCGAGCATCATGCAAATGACATTGAGTATCTAGAGGGCCGGTCGAATGAATAAAAAGCGCACTTATTTGATGTTGTTAACGCTAAGCCTGTTAGCGGGTTGCCAATCGACACCTACTGAGCAAGAGCAACTCCACGCTGATGTGACCAATATGGAGAAGGTTAAAACTACGACGGCCTTATCAGCATTATAAATACCAGTTGGAGCAAGGCTCGGAAGATCCAGCAGTGAAACAGAGACTGGCCTGGGCATACTTTCACAAAGGTGATATTGAATCGGCAGATTTCTATGTTCAACACCTTCATCAAGAGGGCATCGTTAACCCAAGTTTGTATCAGCTAGAGGGCCAAGTTTTCGATGATAAAAATGACATTGGCCGTGCTATTTCTTCTTATATAAATTCGGTTGAGGCCGGAAACAATTCCGGTCAAATTCACGTATTACTCGGTGTGTCATATGCAAAAATAGGTCAGTACGAAAAAGCATACCAGGAGCTGAGTCTTGCTCGCTTACGTGGCTACGACGACATTGTAATAAAGAATAATATCGCGATGATTCAGATAGCTAATGGTGAGTATCATCAGGCGATTGAAACGTTAGCTCCGGTGTTGAAAGAAGATCCCGCTAATAAGATCGTCAAAGCAAACTTGGCGATAGCATTGATGAAAACTGACAAAGTCAACTCAGCTCAAAAGCTACTAAAAGACGACTTTTCGACGCAAGAAATTCAGGCTATTACCGCCAAGCTCACTCAAACGGGAGCGTCTAATGAAGCGCCTTTATAAACAGAAGGGAGTAACTGCCATTGAGTTTGTATTGGGTGCTCTGGTTCTGTTCTTTGCAACCTTCGCAATTTTTGAGTCGAGCTATCGAATCTACGTCGTGAACATGACCGAGTACTCGCTTAGAGAAACCATCAGAAACGCCAAGATCTATGAGGGTAAAGGGTCAAGCGAGCAGTACGAGAAAAATTCAGAAGCTTAATCGAAGATGATGACAACTTATGGCGCTTTCTAATTGACGGTTCACGTTACTCGATCAAAGGAAGGTATTTTAAAAACTATGATGATTTTGTGGCGAACAAAGGACACGCTGGGCAAAGTTTGAACTTCAACTATGACCTTGCCGAAATCACTGTAACTTACCGCTACACGCCGGTCATTATGCTAGTAGGTGCTGCTGATAGAGATATCTCTCGCACCATGGTTTTGAATTTAGAACATGAGGGTTGGAAAGATGATGAGCTGTAAACAACGTGTCTGTTCTGCGTCTCGTCAACAGGGCTCTTTTACCATTGAATTACTGTTCGTACTGATCGCACTTTGGGGTGTTTACCTCTTTGCCGCTGACTTGAGCAATCAATTACTTACCCGCGCAAAGCTTGATCGATCGAGTTTTGCTTTGGTGAATATTATCAAAGAACGTTCTCGTTACTTTGATGGCGATGTGCTAGCCGGACAAAACGTTTCCGTTACACGAAAAGAATTACGAGATATGGTGAAAGTTGCAAGTCGAATGCTGAATACGCCTGTTAACAATGTTGCAATCAAGATAGAGTCGTTAACCAACAACAATAATGTGGCTGAGTTTAGTAGTAGTAAGTTCAGAAGCTTAAACTGTCAAACCGATTCAATTATTGATCATGCGGATTTAGCACCGGTAGATAAAGGTGTTGTTTACCCCTTATACCGCGTTAGCCTTTGTGAGGAAGAAAGCTCCTGGTTCCAACCTTTCTTTAAAGGCGGTAAAAGCACTACCGTCAAGATTACCTCTTCTTCAATCATGCCGGGGAGATAAAGAGATGAAAATGCAGCTTGAACGGAAAATCAACCTCCAGCTCCTCAGCTTTCGAAAACAGCAAGGGGTTGCTGCGGTATGGATGGGTTTATTACTTGTTCCTATCATGGGAGTAACCTTTTGGGCGGTTGAAGGCACACGCTACGTACAAGAGACCAGTCGCCTAAGAGACTCCGCAGAGGCGGCAGCGATAGCAGTGACCATTGAAGATGAGCTTGGTCTTGCGCGCGGGTTAGCGATCCAATATGTCGAGAGTTACGTGAGGGACATTAAGTCAACGAATCTTTCTACCCAGAGGTTTCATCAAGCAGAAGATGAGGGAGCAGGAGTTCTTGAATATATCCAATACACGGTTAATGCAAAAACGACGCATGACTCTTGGTTTGCGAGCCGTTTTATCCCTTCATTTGATGAGCAGCAAGTTCTAGCGGGACGGTCTCTTGCTCGAAAGTACTCTACTTATCTTGGTGACAATAACATCGATCTTGCGTTTGTGTTGGACTTCTCTGGCTCAATGACTCTACGGTGGGGTGTCGACAATACTAAGAAGATCGATGACCTAAAGACTGCAGTTGATCAAATTTCAAGAAAATTGCTTTGCACATCTACTCGTCGGGTATATGTGGAGGGTGAGTGGCAAGAGGTTTGCGCTGAGCCGAAAGAAGCCAATTCCGCAAATAAGTTGCTCAATCGCGTTGGTTTTGCACCCTTTAACGTACGAACGAGAGAAAAAATTGCAAAATACGATACAAATGTAACGAGTCAGTTAAGTTATAAAAGCAACTATAACAACTATTTGTCGCCATATTCCTACAATGATTTGGATTGGGTTTATTGGAGTCAGTACTCAAAACAACAGATACGCAACTGTGCCTATAATAAGCTTCATTGTGATGAACCAAGACAAGATAATTATGACGCAGCTAGGCGTATCATGGATGTCTTTCGTTTAACCCGCATAACATCGCCGGATGTTTTTGATTACGTTGATTTCCCGACAACTTTGTCGACTATGTTTACCGATAAATCAGCGCTAAAGTCAAATTTCTACCATGCACAAAACAATGCTCTATTTAAATGGCATGGTGATTCTGACCCAATGCAGTTTTATACGCTACCAATGTCAAATAAGCTGTCTGATGTAGGAGTGATTAATAGAATGTGGCCGTCCGGTGGAACATCGGCATATCAAGGTATATTGAGGGGGCTTCAAATTTTAAATGATGGGAATCCTCACAGCGACAATGCACAAGAGCAACAGGCTTACGATAGTAAGGTAAAGATGCTGTTGATTTTGAGCGATGGGGAAGAGAACCCTCCAAATGGAATCCTTAAAGAGTTGGTTGATAGAGGAATGTGTAACCAGGCTAGAGAGGCCATACCAGGTTTATACATAGGCGTGATTGGTATCGATTTTGATGCGTCTAACCAATTCGGATTCCAAGACTGCGTAGTTGATCCAAATGAAGACATCATTGATGTATCCAATCTAGATGAACTAATTGAAAAGATTGAAGAACTCATCCGTAAAGGCTCAAAAACAAGCGGAACAACTAAGTTGTACTAAAGGAAAATATGAAAAAGTTAATGATCGGCTCCATCGTCCTATCGGCGTTACAATATAGTCTACACGCCAACGCGGAACAAAGTATCAACGTTTATTGCGACACGGCATTCAGTGAATACCAACATAGCGTTAGGGTTGATGATGTGGTGGGTATTGCCCAGCACAGACAGGGCGTTCTACAGATCGAACAGCAATCTGATAGTAGTGCATTGAAGCAAGCTTTAGCCAGTCAGTCTAACATGGGTGTGAATCAATCAGGATGTGAGACTTGGATAAGTAACCAAGAGCGTCACGGGCTATTGGCTCGTCTTCACTTTGGGTTTGACCAACATAACTTGACCCCAATGGGTAGTGAAGCGCTCAGTCAATTAGCGAGTAATGTGCAGGCTACTGATGGTCCTATTATGGTAGATGGCCATACAGACAGTACCGGCCCACAAAGCTATAACCAAGCTTTGAGTTTACAAAGAGCCCTAACAGTAACCAATACTTTAGTGGCGGATGGCTTAGATAAAGATCGTATTGTCATCCACTGATGGTCCTATTATGGTAGATGGCCATACAGACAGTACCGGCCCACAAAGCTATAACCAAGCTTTGAGTTTACAAAGAGCCCTAACAGTAACCAAT
>LZQR01000423.1_pt1 | contig 10415 bp, 14 predicted proteins | sample 768601 | NCBI WGS metagenome assembly LZQR01 (sample SAMN05207299, study PRJNA324521) | oil field metagenome | isolation source: sample BH-FW-24 from oil reservoir | place: India: Bombay High | collected 2015-12-04
AAACATAAAGCAAGGCACAAACACCCAGCGTGTAAATAGTGGTAACCAACAAAGAGTCTGTCAGTGTTCGCTTCACGCGGTCCATTCGCTCCGCGCCAAGTTCTGCCCAATGATAGGACCAACCGCACCAGACAATGCAAAATCACAGCAAAACACGCGGCATCCCCCGTCAAACTAAACATAGCGACGATGTAATCTTGCAAAACATAAAGCAAGGCACAAACACCCAGCGTGTAAATAGTGGTAACCAACAAAGAGTCTGTCAGTGTTCGCTTCACGCGGTCCATTCGCTCCGCGCCAAAGTTCTGCCCAATGATAGGACCAACCGCACCAGACAATGCAAAAATCACAGCAAGACACACTGGTGTTAAACGCCCTATCACCGCAAAGCCTGCGAACAAAGTCCTCACCGAATTGAGCAATATGTGTCGTTACAATCGCGTTGCCAATTGGCGTTGCGGTATTAGTGATGATTGCTGGAATGGCAATCGCCAAAATCGGCTTAAGGTTATTTTTGAAGATATCGAATGTTGGAAAGGACACCAACTGATGCACTTTCACCAGCGGATAAAGGGAGAATGCCAATACCGTAAAACGAGCAATCACCGAGCCGCCGCCGCACCTTCCACGTTCCATTTGAAGACAAAGATAAAGAGAGGATCAAGAATCGCGTTAACGATACCACCAGCCAACGTGGCCCACATCGAGCGTTTAGCATCACCAGCAGCACGCAAACCTGCACCGGCTGACATACCTAATGCCAAAATTGGCGCACTTGGTAGAAGAATGTTGAGATACGCTTCAGCACGCTCAGCAGCAACACCCTCAGCACCAATGGCGGCTAATAGCTCTGGGATATGAATGTACATACCAATGGTGATGACCAAGCTGATCATAAAGCTACCAGCATGATACTGCCACTGGTAAGCCTAGCGCGTTCAAAATCCTTTGCGCCAATCGCTTTAGATACCAGGGCGCCCATGGCAATCGACGTGCCGATAGAGGCTGAAGTGGAAAAGAAGATCAACGTTCCTGCAAAGCCGACGGCAGCCGCGAGCTCCACCTGCCCCAGCATACTGATGAAGAGCATATCGAGTAAATCGACGACAAACAGAGCCATCAAACCAACGGAACCGGCTCCAGACATCACCAGAATGTGGCGCATCGTAGAACCTTGGACAAACTTCGCGTCTTGCGTAGACATACTCTTCCTCAACGACAAAAAGACGCCAAGGCGTCTTTCGTCTTTAATACTTATTATTTTGAAATTAAACGGGATGTTGGAAACATTCGTTTAGCGTTTTGCCGATGGCTCTTAATACATCGCGTCTTGTAATCACACCGACGAGCTTCTCTTTATCATCGACCACAGGATACATTTTAGGTTTACCTATCTGCATCATGTCAGCCAGTTCGATAATAGACATTTCTGGCGACACAGACAGAACATCGTCATGCATACACTCTTCTACCGTGTGTGTATCCTGACAGTGATAACTGGCTTTAACGAGTTTGTCTAAAAGGTCTTGCTCAGAAAGGAATCCAATGACTTTCTCGTTTTCGTTAATCACAGGTCCACCTAGAGTAACACTTTGCATCACCTTGTCCAAAGCCGCCGTCAACGACATGTCCTTGGTGAAAGTCACCGCCTGTAGCGTCATATAATCTTTAACTTTAAGTGAGTGCATTCTTATCTCCTTAGCGGCACGTTTTTGCTGCCTTTAAGATAAGTGTCGTCTAATTTCTTGATTTTACTAAATGGAAATTAGCAATTTTATTTATAGGTGCTGTCTATTGATCTTTATCTAAATCAATACATAACACAAACCTATAGATATGCAGTTGCATATTTATTTAAAGTCACGTGGAAAAACCATTTCGCTGCAAGCAAAGAATATACAAGCTTGAAATCATTCGAGTCAGAAACGAGTCAACACAGAAAGACCAAAAAGAAATAACTAGCTATGCAGTACAAACAAAAAAGCCAGCCCCAAATCAGGCTGGCTTTCATTGTATTATCACGCAATAAAATTATGCGTTTTGCATTGCTTCAACGATATCACGAGCAACCGCTTCCGCTACTTTAATGCCATCGATACCCGCTGAAAGGATACCACCCGCGTAGCCAGCACCTTCACCCGCAGGGAAGAAGCCTTTCAGGTTGATGCTCTGGAAATCTTTACCACGCTTGATGCAAACTGGAGAAGACGTACGCGTCTCAACACCAGTCAGTAGGCCGTCTTCAGAAGCAAAGCCTTTGATCTTGCGATCGAATGCTGGAATGGCTTCACGAATCGCTTCAATAGCAAACGCCGGTAACGCTTTTGATAGGTCAGTCAGTTTGATGCCCGGAGTGAATGATGCTCAACATCGCCCAGCGCACTTGGATCGCGACCTTTAAGGAAGTCACCGATTTTCTGTGCTGGTGCGTCGTAGTTCTCGCCGCCGAGTGTGTAAGCGCCCGATTCTAGTTCACGCTGGAAACGGATACCCGCTAGAGGATCGCCTGGGTAATCGACTTCTGGAGAGATGCCCACAACGATTGCGCTGTTCGCGTTGCGTTCTGCACGAGAGTATTGGCTCATGCCGTTGGTTACTACGCGACCTTCTTCAGAAGTTGCCGCAACAACAGTACCACCTGGACACATACAGAAGCTGTAAACCGTACGGCCATTCTTACAGTGGTGAACCAGTTTGTAGTCTGCCGCACCAAGAATTGGGTGGCCTGCATTTGGACCAAAGCGTGCTTCGTCGATCATCGATTGTTTGTGCTCGATACGGAAACCAACAGAAAACGGCTTCGCTTCCATGTAAACGCCACGGTCGTGCAGCATTTCAAAGGTATCACGAGCACTATGACCTACCGCTAGTACTACGTGACGAGATTTGATCTCTTCACCGTTTGATAGCGTTACGCCTGTGATTTGACCATCTTCCATATGCAGATCGTCAACACGAGTACTAAGCGGATCTCACCACCTAGTTCGATGATTTCGCGCGCATCTTTTCGATCATGGTGACCAGTTTAAAGGTACCGATGTGCGGCTTACTTACGTATAGAATTTCTTCTGGTGCACCAGCTGCTACAAACTCAGTGATCACTTTACGACCGTAGAAGTTTGGGTCTTTCACTTGGCTGTAAAGTTTACCATCAGAGAAAGTACCTGCACCGCCCTCACCAAACTGAACGTTTGATTCTGGGTTTAGTGTGCGCTTACGCCAAAAGCCAAACGTGTCTTTAGTACGCTCACGTACTTCTTTACCACGCTCAACGATGATTGGGTTAAAGCCCATTTGAGCCAAAACCAAACCCGCAAACAAACCACAAGGACCAAAACCGATCACCACTGGGCGCTCTGTTAGGTTCTCTGGTGCTTTCGCTACAAACTTGTATTCCATATCTGGTGTTTGGCGAACGTGCGGATCTTTTTCGAATTTCGCTAACAACGCTTCTTCATCACCTTCAACGATGATGTCTAGCGTGTAGATAAGGTGAATGTTGGTTTTCTTACGAGCATCGTAGCCACGTCTAAAGACATTAAAAGAGATAACTTTCTCAGCAGCAATGCCAAGCTTTTAGTAATCGCGTCCAATAGCGCGCCTTCCTCGTGATCAAGAGGAAGTTTAATTTCATTAATACGAATCATGTGATGTCTCGTTATGGTAGGTGTCTTAGCCAAAGCCACACATTTCCCTCCATATCTAAGGAGAAAAAAGTGGTCAGCTCACAATGGCGCGCATTTTACGAGAAATTGATTTGTCTGTCATACTAAATCCAAGTTGCGCGGCGGAATTAACGTAGCGAATGTTGAATTTTGCCTTGGGATGAGTATTATCCCCATTCTTCAATTTTGACTAACTTAAGAGCTGATTATCATGGCGTTTGTCGTAACCGATAACTGTATCCAATGTAAATACACTGACTGTGTCGCGGTATGCCCTGCAGATGCCTTCCACGAAGGCCCGAACTTTATGGTAATCAATCCGATTGAATGCATCGACTGTGGCTTGTGCGTTGACGAATGTGCCGCAGCCGCTATCTTCCAAGAAGACGAGCTACCAGAAGATCAAGTGATCTACAAAGAGCTCAACGCAGAACTTGCTGAAATCTGGCCGGTACAAACCGAAGTGAAGCCAGCAATGGATGAAGCGGAAAAGTGGAATGGTGTGCCAAACAAGTTGGACATGCTAGAAAAATAAGCCACAAGCAAGAGATCCCCGACTCGGTCGTCCCTCCCTCTCGAGGGTGACATTCAGAGGCGGGGTAATCTTTCGATGGGTAAACACAAACACCATCAAAAGCCTTCGATGATTTACCTAGGATACGTTTAGCAACGGCACCTAGCTTCCCATTTGACCCCGATTAAAAATAGGCTCGTCATTCCCGATAGCGACGAAGGAGCTCAGTCGGGAATCTCGTTTCTCTGATCGAATATTTCTTCTAGCTGTGTTGACGACGCATATTGTCCAGAATAATACCTGTCGCCATTGCCGCGTTTAGCGACTCAGCACCACCAAACGCTGGAATAGTGATTTTATCGGTCACAAACTTCGATGCCGCCTCACGTACACCATGAGATTCACTACCCATCAACAAAATGCCGTCTGCTGAGAATTCCGTTTTGTGCACGCTTTCACCTTCAAGGAAAGCGCCATACACCGGCAAGTTTGCATCTTCCAAGTAGCTTGGTAAATCCACTAGACTCACTTGCACACGACCAAAGCTGCCCATGGTTGCGCTAATGGTTTTCGGGTTATATGGGTCGGCACAATCCGTACTCGCGATGATGTGCTTGATACCGTACCAATCCGCAACGCGAATGATCGTACCTAGGTTGCCCGGATCAGAAACGCCATCCAATGCGATCATCAAGCCCTTTGCCTGAGGCACTGTTACGTTTGGAATTTCAACCACAGCAATAGCTGCATTGTTGCTCACCAGCGTACTTGCTTTGGTTAGCTCATCCAGTGATGCCTCAATGCACTCGAAGCCATTGAGTTCATGACTGTGCTGCTCTAGAAACTCAGCGGTTGCAAAGATTTGCTTTACACTCAACGAACTGTTCGCCAATTCCAGTACATTCTTTTCACCTTGAACCAGAAATAAGCCGTGCGCTTTACGCTGCTTCTTTTGACCCAAAGCACGAAGCAGTTTTAGTTGGTTTTTGAAATCATGAAAATATCCCAGGTGAAAATGGCATGAACTAGAGCGCCAGATTATAGAATAAAGTGAAATGAACAAAAAGAGACGCCGGAAACGAAAAAGCCTCGCTGTATAAGCGAGGCTTTTAAAGGGTGGGACCCCAGCCACATCCCGGCACACAAGTCACACGCTGCGGCTGCTTCCTTCCGGACCTGACCGAGTTCACGAGCTATTGTTGCGAGAGGACCAAGGCCCCATAATTCTGTTTTGAGAGCGTGTCTCAAATGATGTGAGGATTATTCAGCATCGCCTGTCGGATTGCAAGGGCTAAAGCGACGATTTTCTCCTTTTCACTTCCGTTTGGACAAAACTCGGTCAATTCAGCACATTAGGTTCAAACTAGACAAGGGGTTGATTCCTTGCGATCACGAGAGGCTTGCTTACTTGAGTACATATCTTCATCTGCGAGGTGCAATGCTTGTTCAAGACTGACACTGCGCTCACGCTTAGCAGAAACACCAACTGAGATCGTTACTTGGCTTAAATCACCAAATAGCTCCTCTTTTACCTCTAGGCAGTTAAGCTCTTCCATTGCCCTCGCAAGCTGCATCTCCGTCGGATACCCGAGCAAAATAAACTCGTCACCTCCAATACGATAGCTCCTGCCCGTCCATACACGATGTATTTTTAGCGACAGCAACTGCAGTACCTTATCTCCGGCTCTGTGTCCGTAGGTATCATTGATTTGCTTAAATTTATTGATATCAAGGTACAAAATAGCAAGATCTTTCGGTACGCCTTGGCGGTATTTCACCTGTAAAGAGCGGCGATTTCTCAAGCCAGTTAAATTGTCGGTGTTCGACTGACGGTACAAATACAAACTGACACCCAGAGCGAACACCAGCACAAAATAAACACCGCTTGCGTTTGAGTGGCTAAGCGAACTTCGTACTCCAATGCCGTGCGCCAGTCTGGTCTCAAATCGTATTGGGCAACAATCTTTCTAGATCTAACATAGAAATCGCACGACTAAAATACGGGGCGAGAATTTTGCCACGTTCATTATTCGTTAAACCAACAGACAATTCAGACTGGTAGAACTCACCAATCGCATCATCTTGTTCAATAGGAATCAATTCACTAAGACGCAGGAAGTGATTGAGCATCGCGGTGTCCATTGCAATGTAGTCAATCTCTCTGGCAAGTAGCGCATCCAACATCGCCTGCTGTGAATCAAAACGATTGAGTTCCTTTAATGGCAACATTTGCGTCAGCATCTGATCAAAGAAATCATCCTTCACAACACCAATGCGCTCTGATATCAATTGGGACACATGAGAATACACATTTGGCTTGTATCCAAGGCGTTTTACCATCACAGAGGTTGGTTGATAATGGTACTCAGGGAAGTAACTGAACGCACGTCGCTCACGGCTGATGGTCAGCGGCGCAAGCATATCGAATTCCCCTTCAATGAACTGGTTATACATCGATTCCCAGCTCTCGTTTGGTTTGCTGATCACCACGCAATTCAGAGCCAAGATTTCACAACTCTTAAGCACCACATCGGCGGTCATCCCCTCTACGCTTCCATCCGAGCGATAAACCACATAAGGGAAAATAGATTCAAATTTAATCGTAAACGGTTTTTCGAGATCGATAGGCAACTGCTTAATTGATTCACGTAACGCGGTTTGTCTCAGTTTGAATTGGTACAAGGCTACCTTCTCTCGCAGCAATTTCTGAACTTCTTCGCTATGAATAAAGTCAGCGAACTGTGCAAGAACTTCGAGGTGCGCGCCTTTCTGACTCACAATAGAAACGGGTTTGATTGAGATATGGTCATTCAGCAGTGTCGCATCAAACCCTTCTAATAGCATAGGCTTTAGCTGGTTGATGGCATCCACTACGCCATCAACCTTACGAGAGCGAAGCAATGACACCGCTTCCTCATGCCCTTGATATGGTACTAGGAGCAACTCTGGATAGTTTTGCTGGATCAGCGCTTCGTAGATGGTGCCTTTAGGCACACCAACAACATTCGCTTCACTCAGCGTCATGCCGCTCAAACCATAAAGATAGGTGTATTCAATATTGGTTGGGCGTGAATAACTGAACTTCTGAGCGCGTTCTTGAGTGAAAGTAATATTCGCAGCGAAATCACTATCACCGCGGGCAACAGAATCTAAAATCCCATCAAAGCTCGAATAATTAACATATTCAATTGAGACATCAAATTTTCCGCCACCGCATCAAACAGGACACGTGTAACGACATCATCCGCTTCTGTCGCTACCTTATAATGGGAGACATGCTCTGGTTCTGCTTTGAGACTCAGGCTCAATAGAAAGCAAGCAAAAACCAACAGCCTTTGAACTACTTTAACCATGACTAACGTTTCTAAAAGACCCAATATACTTGGGATTAAGATTGAATTTTTATTATTAAATACACAATAAATATGAAAGGCCGAACATATAACATCCGGCCTATTATTTCATAAACAAATCAATAGTCTGCCGCACGAGTCACTATTTAATCAGTGTGGCTGCAACTATTTTATAATTCCGCTTGCTCATCACTACTACGTAAGATGTAGTCCGTCATCCAAGCGGTACCAAGTAAGCATATCCAAACCACAAATACAGGGTTAGGCACATCAATATTTGGGCTGACAACCAAGGCCGCAAAGCCGACCGTCGGCAATGTCCAGCAAAGTAGTTTCCCCCAGCGCATTGAATTTTTAATCTTCGTCAGCGCTTCCATCGACGCCAAAATACCAGTGATGCTCAGTGCAACCAGAACAGCATAAGGCAGATCAGCCAGCCACAACGGCAAGAGCAACAGTAATGACCACCAGCGATGCTTCTCTGAAGGTTTCCAATGATTTGCCGCCCACCACATGACGATCACCGAAAGGGTTTGCACCATCGTGAGCCAAGCAGAGCCATCTAACTTGCCTGCTTGCTGCGTAACCATAATGCCCACTTGCAAAGTCAGCACTATCAAGCCTGCCGTAAGTAAAACACCCAACGAACTGCGGCGAGAGAAAACCACCATGAGTAAAGGGAAAAGGATCAGGACGCCCACCGATAACGCAATCGGCTGCATTGATAAGGTCACGCCATAAACAGTCATGGCGCCGAGCAGAATCAGACCAGCAAGGCCACCTTGCGGTAGTATCCACAATGCGGGGATCATTAAGGCAAGAACGGGAATCTCTCCCTCACTCAAACTGATGGCACGAGCGCACACCACGGCAAGAAGAGTCGTAACAAGAAATTGAAGTGTCGAAAAAATCATAGCGCCTCCTAGCTTCCCCAACCAACTTGGTAACTCAACGGCATGTCAAACTGGGATTAAAAATCGTTGAGCGGGTCTATATGTAAACTAAGCATGAGCTTGTTTTTGTCTTTCTAACTTACTCGAATGATCAATTGCGGCTCAAAAAAGAAACAACAAAAACGGTGGAAAGAGATGAGCAGCAGATGATGTTAAGGAGCAAGAACTGATAGCGAAGTACAAGTCTTGTGTATTACCATTCCTTGGTAAACAACAGTGGACACTTTCAGTATGGACCAATTTTTAATGCAAATCTTTGCTGTAATTCACCAAATTCCTAACGGGCGAGTTTCGACTTACGGTGAGATCGCAAAAATGGCAGGCTATCCGGGCTACGCAAGACATGTCGGTAAAGCGCTTGGAAATTTACCGGAAGGCAGCAAACTGCCATGGTTTCGCGTCATCAACAGTCAGGGCAAGATTTCGTTAAAAGGCCGAGACCTTGAAAGACAAAAGCAAAAGCTTGAAGCGGAAGGCATTGAAGTGTCTGAAATCGGAAAAGTGTCGCTCAGAAAATACAAATGGCAGCCTTAAGCTGCCATTTTCAAATCCATTGGGTTAACAGTTAACTATTAACGGGTACCAACCAGACGAATATTTGCTTCATGCGTTTGCTCAGCATCCGTAATCACTGGGATGCTTGTATCATTAATGAAACGTAGCTTGCCATCCACTTCGATACGAGCACGCAGGCTGTAACGGTGATTTGGTTGAATATCGTTGCTGTTGTAGCTTAGCTCAAATGCTAGAGGTACTTGTTTACCCTCTGTTTCGAACGTTTGTTTCGCAAGCACTTTTGCCGGCGCATCCGCTAAAGAAACATCTTCTAGCGCGACGGTCACAACTGCGTGTGGAGGCAGTGCGATACGCTCACGGTAAGCCACTGTACCTGTAATAGTCTTCATAGATGCCTCAGCTGATTCCATTTCTGTTGTTTGAGAAGTTTGGCAACCCACTAGTGCAGCACCGAATAGTAAAGAAGTAACAAGTAGTAGTGTTTTTTCATAGTTTCCTCAACGGGTGTATCAATTCGCGCTAAGTATAGAGGGAGATTATAAAACTGTCTGCTGTACGACGGTGTATTTGACAATAGTTTGACTAAGTTAGAAATTACCAAACAGTTGATTTTGTTTCATAATTGAAGCAACGATAAAAACAAGGTGAGGACACATCATGAGTAAACCATTAAGAGAGCTACTCAGCCTACTACAACTCGAAAAACTAGAAGAAGGCTTGTTCCGCGGACAAAGCGAGAACCTAGGTTTACCTCAAGTTTATGGTGGTCAGGTTATTGGACAAGCGCTATCCGCAGCGCGTTACACCGTAGAAGATGCACGCACCGTACATTCTTTCCATAGTTATTTTTTGTACCCTGGCGATCCAGAGAAACCAATCATCTATGACGTAGAGAACCTACGCGATGGCCGCAGCTTCAGCACTCGTCGAGTCAAAGCGATCCAAAATGGTCGTCCGATTTTCTACCTAACGGCGTCTTATCATGGTGATGCACCTGGGTTTGATCACCAAAACGCCATGCCTGATATTCCTGGGCCAGAGCATTTCCCTTCGGAAACCGAGCTTGCAAGCCATATTGCCGAGTTCCTTCCCGAGCGCCTACGCAAAACATTCTGTGGCGAAAAGCCGATCGAAACTCGCCCAGTTAACATCGTCAATCCGCTTAATCCAAAGAAAACCGAACCAAAGCAATACCTTTGGATTCGTGCTAACGGAGAGATGCCAGAGAACCAACTGATTCACCAATATCTGCTGGCCTACGCATCCGATTGGGGATTTTTGACCACCAGCTCGTACGTCTGAGCACGATCGATGTACAGCTACGTACTCTGCTGGCCTACGCATCCGATTGGGGATTTTTGACCACCAGCTCGTACGTCTGAGCACGATCGATGTACAGCTACGTACTCTGAGC
>LZQR01000424.1_pt1 | contig 10411 bp, 12 predicted proteins | sample 768601 | NCBI WGS metagenome assembly LZQR01 (sample SAMN05207299, study PRJNA324521) | oil field metagenome | isolation source: sample BH-FW-24 from oil reservoir | place: India: Bombay High | collected 2015-12-04
TCTGGAACCGTTGCGGACGTCCCAGTCTATCCAGAAGACGTTTTTTTCTCGATTGCCGCTACCTAGTAACGGGCCGATTTCTCCACTCGGGTAGCGGGAAGAGTTTGTCGTAAGCCCAGTTAAAGGCAAAAGCGTAGACCAGGTAGAACGCTACGAAAAACAGATCCATTACCAGAGCCTGCCAAAGGGACACACCCAGATACCAGGCAATGAATGGCATCAGAACGATCAGCAGACCAATCTCGAAGAAAATCGAATGGAAGATGCGCGCAATGAGCGTCTTCAGGGTCTTGCCCGTAAGGCGCTTGTAGGTGACGTCGAAAACGAAATTATAGACGACGTTCCAGAGCGTCGCGATGGTTGCACTGACAACGCCGACGACGCCAACGTCATGCATTGGCACGCCAAAGGCGACCGTTCCGAGCGGGATGGCCAGGACGAGTGCGATAATTTCGAAGCTTAGTGCTTGGCGAAGACGATCGAGCGGGGACCGCATTGAAACCTCAACAATGGTTGCGGGTCGTCCCGCTTTGTTATTTCCACATATGAGGTCGTCCTCAACGCGCCGATATAGAAATCCTGCACGCTCTTTTCAAGTTGGATCGATGAAGCCTGAAAGTGACTGGACCTGAGATGGTCACCCTTCAAATTCGGCCTTGAGAAGTCTTGGTTGCTCAAGTCCGTCGTTCAAGTTGGCATCGGTCTCCCTAGGGCGTTACGAGCAAATTCTTCGAAAGTGCATCAAGTGAGAGCGTCTTGCAGATCACCCCTGCTGCGGGCGCCAGTCAGCCGACGGAATGACGTTGATCATCCATGGGATACCGAAGCGGTCGACCAGAGAGCCGAAACCTGGAGACCAGAAGGTTTCTGCGAACGGCATCACCGTCTTGCCGCCTTCGGAAAGCTGATCGAACCAACGTTCCGCTTCTGCCTTGTCTTCGGTATGCAGCGTGACATCGAAGCCGTTTTGGGTTTATCGATGCCAGGCGCCCATCCGGTGTCCATGTCGGCACCCATCAGCGCCTGGTCACCAACTTCCAGCCAGCAGTGCATCAGCCAGGTCTTGTACTTCTCATCGGTGATGGGCATGCCTGGAGGCGCATCGGCATAAGGCATGGCGGCTGTAATCTTCCCGTTGAGTACCTTTGCATAATACTCAAAAGCCTCACGACACTGGCCCCGGAAGCTTAGACTTGTAACGATTTTCACGGTTGTCTCCTTTCGATTGGTGTTTCCGGGTGCTCCCCGCGAGACGCCGAGCCCGGAATTGCGAAACTGAGCTGCTCCTGTCTTTCAAGAAGCGCAACGGCGGCACGGTCGTTGGTATCGCGGAAGAGGTTCACTTTCAGGCGTCTGCATGTACTGCCAGATCGATAGTCGGCAATGGGGGTGCATCCAGGCCGTTGAAGGGGTCACGCCAGGCAGCGATCTCTTCGAGCTGCTGATACCAACGAGCGATGGAAGAATAGTCTTCGATCGGCAGTCCTGCGACGTCATTGAAGGGCAGATACGCCGCCATTCGGAAGTCGGCATAGGAAACCGAATTTCCGACGAGCCAATCGCGTTGAGAAAGTTCGACTTCGAGAATTGCCGCGGACCTGCGGAAGAGGCGTAGACCTTCCTCGATTTTCTTCGGGTCAATCGGACCAAGCCGGTAGCGCTGTTTGGTCCCCCGTTCGAAATGAACAATATCGCAAGCTTTCTCGAAGTTCTCCTTGCTCCAGCTCAGCCAACGGATCATCTCCGGTTCGTCGTCGCCGGTGCGCCAGAAATTCGAACGTCCGAGGCGCGAAAGCCGGCAGGCAATTGCATCGGTCTCCCAAAGGCTTTTTCCCGAGTCTGAGAGTATGGGTAACAACAGATTGGGATTTAGCGGTAGAAATCGCTCAGCCTCACCAGGGGCGAGGGGCGAGGCAAATTCGAACTCGATATTTGCGTCGAGATAGCGAGCCACCGCGACCGCCAGTCGAGGATTGGGATTTCGGCTGAAGAACAGTTTCATTCCATTTCACTCCCGGTGTTCGTCCATTCCAAGCGAAATGCTGACTGCACCCGGCGGCCTTTTCGTTAGCAGTAATATCAATCCAGACATTTCCAACATCGCCTTTGCAGAGGCATTCTTTCCGCAGACAAAAAGTAATCTGCCAGGCAACAAACCGTCGACCTTGGCACTGCTCGCAGGTGTTTTCCCCGACCTTGGCTCTACCTCAAGCAGATCTTTTTCCCTGTGAAGATCACTCTTTTGGCTCCCCACTCCGCGATTGTTTCGCCAGTCAAAGTAGGAGGACTATCGTGCGCCAGCGAAGGATGACAGATTTAGTATTAAAAAACAACTGACAGTATTAAAAAACGATCAAACGGCCAAAACTGTTCAAATTGCAAACAGCTTCCGCTGACTTGTCACCTCAAACGATGGCTTGCGATTCCTTGGCGTTGAGACCTGCAAGGTCAGACTCTTTATTGTCCAAATAAAGAGAGAAGCCGTTCGCTTGTTCATCGCCGAAGTGAGCGTGAAGCAGTATGCTGGGAGTCAGGCAATCGCCTGCACTTTGCACGCGGCAAGGGAGCGGCGGGACCTAATACCGCGCCTGCATCCTTCCCCCCTTACCACTTTGCCACCGGCTCGAACCCGCTGTCCGCGACCGGTCAACGCGATGAACCACGAGAGGTGGAGGGACAACATAACCTGTATAGTAGAGAACACCGTGATTGATCGGAAAATAGCGGCGCAATGTACCGGCTTGCTCAAGAGTGCCCCATACGAACCGATTCAGCGCAACATGCTCTAAAGTCAACAAATTGAAAGAGACGTCTCCTCAAGCAATTTGAAGAGGAGACTGCGCCGCCTTTGATGAGATCTACCATCAGGCAAATCGAAATTGACAACGCTATTGTTTTCGATAATATTTTTGAAATACTAATTTGAAATTGAAAATAACGTTAGCAGTCGCACGGTCGTTGATAACGAAGAGATACCTGCGACCAGACATGCCGAGCAGGCTCGATACAAGACTTCTGATTGTACTTTTTGAATGTCGAGCAGCCACGTCGTTTCAGACCAACCAGGGCTGACAATGGACGTTAATCACCTTTGTTTTCGAAATTGAATATGGTCCGCTATGAATTCCACTTCGCCGCAAAGTTCGCAATTCAACTATTCCGTACACGGTCTGCGCGGCGTTGCGTCGATCATGGTGCTGGTCGCTCATATTCTCGGTGGAACAGCCGAACACATCTACAATGACAGGCCGGGATATGTTGAGGGGATTGTGCCGTTTCACAACTTCGGCACATCCGGCGTCATGTTGTTTTTCGTAATCAGCGGGTTTGTCATCCTGCCGAGCGTGATGAGGTATTCTCCGTCAGAGTTTGCCCTCAGGCGCCTTCTGAGGCTCTACCCGCTCTTTCTCGTGTCGACCTTGTTTTTGCCGTCCTGAATGGCGTGACAAACAGGTACCCGGAACTGAACAACCTTGAGTCAGTCCTGTTTTCCCTGACCTTCCTGGATTTGTTCACAACAACAAAGCAGGTTGCCCCGAACGCCTGGAGCCTGACCTATGAAGTGATGTTTTATACGTTGGCCTGCATGACGTATTTTTCCTGACAAGAAAAATGAACATCGTCTGGAAGATCGCATCCCTGGCGATACCGGTACTGTTTACCTACTACTATCCGAAGGCGCTGTTTTTTCTGTCCGGGGCCGCCATCTACTGGATGTACAGGAGCGAAATCACCAGCGGCTTGAAGTACACGAAAACGCTTGAGGCCATTTCGTTTCTCGTCTGGGTCTATCTGGCTTCCACATGGGACTTCAAGTTTCGGACGTACGAGTTCTATGAGGCCTATCCGACCATCATACCCGCCCCGGCGCTCCTGGTCCTGGCCACTGCGACCTACTTCTTTTTTGCGGCTTCGAGAGACAGCCTGACCGGGAAATTACTGAACAACAGGATCATGTTCTTCTTCGGAACAATAAGCTACAGCTTCTACCTGGTTCATCCGTATATATACTTTGCTACACGGCAGATTTTCTCATCTCTCGGCCTGTTTGGCGACAATATCTTTGTGTCCCTTCTAATTTTTGGCGCGGTCGTATTTATTCTCACAACAATCTTCTCGCACTTTTCCTATCTGATACTCGAGAGACTGCCGTACCAAATCTTCTTCGGTCAGAAAATATACCGAAACAGAAGGGTTCAGAACGCCTGACAACGTGGCACACGCCAATCAACGCTGGACCGCGTGTGAACCCGAGGCATTGATGGCCTTATGGCCAATCTGGTTGTTCGGCATGACGCTGGCCGGTTGCTTCAGGCGGGAGCCTTTGCAGGTGATTTGTGCGACACCGCAAGCGATCGATCAGCGATCGAAACGACTTTTTCGGCCAGCTTCGATGATCCGCTCCTGTTCCCACGTTGTATCCACGAGGAAGGCGAGACTTGTCTCGCCCAGCTGCCTGGCAACGGGAAACGGTTTGTCGGGCCCCAGCCCGCGGTCGCGAAACATTGCCTCTTTGTAGATTTCCGAACAGCTTCCGGAACGCGGGCAGACCCGCTTCGGCAATTTCGGCTAGGATCCGGTCGCGCGACCAGCTGTCGGCCATGGCTCCGGGCGTACGAAGGCGTAAAGCGATAATAGGCATGGGTGAGGGACTGAGGCGGAACGGAACCCGTAACACACTCGATCCGCTGAGGATTTCGGCAAGCGTCAAGGCATTGCGCGTCCGGTGGGCGCGGGTTTCCGAAAGCCGCGACAATTGTATGCGCCCGATAGCGGCGGAAGGTCCCGCCATGCGAAGGTTGGTGCCCGGGCCTGAATCATGCAGCCATCGAAAGCCGGGCAGATGGTCTTTTTCAAACACCGTCGCATAGCCCTTGCCATGATCCTTGAAACTCCAGGCGCGAGACCAAAGGTCGGGATTGTCGGTGAGAAGCATCCCCCCTTCGCCCCCTGTCGAGATTATCTTGTCCTGACAGAATGAATAGGAGCCGAAATCACCCAGTGTACCCACATGCCGTTCACCGATCATCGCGCCATGTGCCTGGGCGCAATCTTCGATCACCCAGATATTTGTGGGCGCGGGCAAGAGCCAGGATGCCGTCCATGTCGCAGGGCCAGCCTGCCAGATGCACTGGCAGGATGCCGACCGTGCGCGAGGTGATGAGAGGGGCAATCGTCTCCGGCGTGATGTTCTGGCTGTCCGGATCAATGTCGGCGAACACCGGAATGCCGCCGGCCAGGAGCACACAGCTGCTGATGCAACGAAGCTGCGTGGGGTCACGATGACTTCGTCGCCCGGCTGAATGTCGAGAATTCGCAGCGCGGTGTCCAGTGTTACCGAACCATTGGCCATTGCGATTGCGTGAGCAGCGTCGGTGTAGTCGCAATATTCCGCTTCGAAGGCAAAGACGTCCGGGCCGGTCCAGGCATTCACCTTGCCGGACCGCAGGACGCCGGTAACGGCATCGATCTCTTCGTCAGTGTAGACTGGCCAACCGCCCATATCCTCTCTCCTCAGACCACATAACGCACAAGGACGAACCCCTCGGCGGCAGAACGGTGAACGGTCGCCCCGCGCAAGGTGGCCAGCGCCCGCAGGGACTCCACCGACCTTTCGTGGGGTGCCTCGCGAACCTGACTTGCGAACAGCTGGAAAGCCTCGAGCTTGCGGTCGAGCGTTGCTGAAATGTCCACGAACACATTGGGAACGAATGCCGGCGTGAGGTACGGCGCATTCCAGTTGGTTTCCGAAAGAGTTTCGTAAGCCGCAATGACAGAGGGATGCCGGGCCTGATGGGGCCGGCTGGCAACCAGGGTGGACAGAAAGCAGAGCTGATGGTCGAGATGGATGTCGCCCGGATGAGGTGCCAGGACCAGTGTCGGGTCGAGATCCCGAACGAGCGCGCCCAGCCCGCCGTTCAGGTCGGCATGAGGATACTCTGCCAATTCAGCGGCAGGAAAATCGAGCCAGTGGGTTTGCGAAATGCCCAGATGGGCGTGCGCGGCTGCGGCTTCTTCGCGAACCGTGTGGATCTGCTCGGCTGAGAACCTGGGCGGACGTCCGCGTGTGACAATGGCGACATGCACCGCTCTGCCTTGATCCGCAAGACGGGCAATTGTGCCTCCGGCACCCAGAACTTCGTCATCGGGATGGGGCGCGATTACAAGTGCCGGGCCGTCGCCGGTGAAAATTGGAGAATTCATGATTTTGCACGACTGCTGAATTTGGAGTGAAGACCTGGGCACCGGTCGGGGCCGGTCCATTCGAGAATTTCAAGACATTGGCCGTCGCCGCATGCGACGGTAAATACCGAACCGTCAACGGCCTGGACCTGGCCAGGAAGACCGATGTAACGACCTTGTGGGGGCAATGCCTGGCACGGGTCACGGTCAGCATGCTCCCGTCAGAGGTTCCGTAAAGCTCCTGGATAGGGGGGGCCGACGGCACGAATAAGCCGGTCGATCTCCGCCGCGGAGCGGGACCAGTCGATAAGACCATCTTCCGGCCGCCGCCGCGCACATATGCTTACGCCGTTTTCAGACTGCGGTTCGGACGGCACCTCGCCGGACTGGATCCGGGTCAACAAGGGCGGCAGCATCTGCGACACTGCGTTCCTGACACGGTCATAGAGTTCACGAGCAGTGATCGTTTCCGGGTCGATGTCGTACCGCATCTGAGCTGCGATCGGGCCATCGTCCACGCCCTCACCAAGCCAGAACAGGGTTGCGCCAGCTTCGGTTTCACCCACGAGGATCGTCCAGGGGATGACACCTCGGCCGCGCAGGCGCGGCAGGGCAGAGGGATGGAACCCGATACAGCCGAGCCGTGGTATGGCGCGAAAGTCCGGCCCGCAAATCTGCGACCAGCCGATAACAAGTATCAGGTCAGGATCGACTTCCCGAAGGACCTTGAGCGTCTCCTCGCTGTCGGACCTTGAAGTGTGGTGGACGGGCACGCCGTACTTTTCGGCCGTCGGCGCGAGATCGGCAAAATCCGAGTGCCGGCCGGACAACTGCGGCGGCAGTGTCACCACAAGGGAGGGAACGTGACCGGCGGCGCAAATTGCGGCAAGAGCTTCCAGAGACCCTTCGACCGCACCCACAAAGACGGTCTTCATGCGGAAACCTGTTTGTTGTCGGCCCTGTTATCGAGACCTTTCCAGGAGCTTGCGGCATCGAGCCGGCTCGCATTCTTGTGCTCACCGAAAAGTGCAACCCCGATAGTTTCAAAGATAATCTGAAGATCGAGCGCTGCGGAGCGATGCGCGATGTACCAAAGGTCCAGTCGCAATTTCTCCTCGTTGCTCAAGGCCGTGTTACCGCTCACCTGGGCCCATCCGGTGAGCCCCGGCCGCACGGCTCCGCGCCGGACCCCGTCCGCCCCGAATTGCGCCACTGTCTCGGGCTTCAAGGGGCGTGGTCCGACCAGGGCCATCTCACCGCGAAGGATTGACAGCAGCTGCGGAAACTCATCGAGCCGAAGGCGTCTCAGCCAAATACCGGATGTGGAAACGCGCCTTTCGTCGGGCAGCAGGTTCCCGCCGGCATCGCGCGCATCGCTCATGGTGCGCAGCTTGGCGAGGATAAACACCGTACCGCCTTTTCCTGCACGCGTTTGCGTGAAAAAACCGGCCGACCCAACGTAAGCAGTGTGAGCAATGCCGCGAACACGAAAAACGGAAATGCAAAAACCAGCGCACAGAGGCACAATAAAATTTCAATAAACCTGTTCATCGGAATCCTTGGCTCCTGAAATTAAAAAACAGAGAAGATTCTGAAGGCCAATAAAACCAAAATAGAAAGAAAACTACGAAACCTAAGATAAGCATCTATCTCGCAATATTGACACACTAGCCAAAATTTACAAGTGGAAGTCACATCACTGTTTAAGCGCCTGGACAACAACCCGAATGCGCCCTGGGAATTCCTTTCCGGAGCCGCCAATTCAGCAACGGAAGGGCAGGAACGGACTTCCCGTTCCAAAGCCGGCTAAGAATTGGACAACACCTTTACACAGGTGCCTCGAAATTCCCTGACAGAGTTCCTTGGACAATGTCTGTCCGCCGCCCTCGCTTCGCTCCAGCCACCCCGGCGGCAGGTCTAACCGAAGGGAAAACGAGTCGTCCGAATGCGGTTCGAACGGCAACAGGAAGGGCCCAAATTCATCATAAATCAGCCTCCGCGATAGTGGCGATGACGTTTTTTGCACTGTCAGAATGCTGCATCCTGAACTGGCTGATTTTAATTGTTTTTTCCGTATTTTTTGGGGGTTTGGAAACGCTAAAAAGGCCATCTGATCAATCCGCCCAAGAAATTTGTGGAAAAAACTATTTATTAACCTTGCGTTATGTGTTACACCTTGGGTTGAAATTGCAAGACTAAATTTAACATGAAATGCTGTGACGTATGGCATTTTTCATGCTCTGAAGATTTTATTTTTGAAACCTGATCATTATTTTAGATGATCGATGTCCTTTTAAGGGACTAATCTTCGGAAAAACTGAAAATATTTGTCGAAACTACATTCACGAAGTGGGAATCGTTTTATTTATTTTCCATTTTGTAAATACGCCACCGTCGCAGCAACAAAAAACAAAGAATAATCAGTCCGTTAAAAAATAACGGACGGCGAGGCACAGCTATTTTTGTGCCTCAAGTGTTTAGCGGAGCGTTTGCTTATGGCGGATTTTATTCTTCTGAGACGACGTCGAAGATTGGGATAAAAGCATCGGGTCACTCTGTCTTGGAAAGCCAGCCGAAGATTAATCGGTGGTTCCAACAATTATTGGCCGAGCTGAAAGCTAATCGCAGACTTGTCCTGGGTGACGTCGTTTCAATTACACTGTCTGCAGCGCTTGCAGTGCTCCTGACGGTGACCGGATCGGCTCAAAAGCAGTTATTGCCTGCGATACTGCCATTTGCGGCGCTGGCATGTGTCTGCGGTCTCGTGATTTTCCCATTGGCCGGGTTCTACCGCCGGGACACGCGATCAACTTCGTTGAGAGACATCGTTGTTCTGCTCAAGGGAGCTCTGCTCACAAGCGTTTCGCTTGCAATCCTGTCACGTTTCAACCTTGTGACAGCCTCCGTTCCCATCCCTGTCGTAATCGTTCAGTTTTACCTCGCCGTGCCTGCGCTCGGTGCGTTGCGGGTTATCGCCAGGGGCCGGGAGCTGACCCGTCAAAGCCGCCACCTCAAGGAGAAAGAGGTGGATTCGAGGATTCCGGTACTTCTGGTGGGGACCGGCGCAAGTTGCGATCTCTTCCTGCGCTCCTTGCGCAATACCGGCTCCCGCTACCTTCCGGTCGGAATTATCGATGATGCCCGCAACACCCAGGGGCTCTACTTCCACGACGTCCAGATCATCGGAACGCTGAGAGATCCTGAAAACGTGATCGAACGGCTTTCGCATTGGAACGTACTGCCACAGCGGCTGCTTCTGACCGAACCGACGACCCATTTCGACAGCGACGGCATCCAGAAACTGACTGTCTGGGCCAGTGGACATGGGGTGACCGTTTCAAGGCTGCACGGGCTGGAGGATCTTGGTTCCCCAGACCTGGGCGAAGGGCAGAACATGAGAACCGTGGATCCGGATGACATTCTGGATCGGCCGCAAAAGGCAGTGGAACGCTCGTTGCTGTTCGAAGTCTTCAAGGGGCGACGCGTCCTGGTGACAGGTGCCGGCGGGTCGATCGGCAGCGAACTCACACGGCAGATCGCGTCCTTCCATCCGGCAGAGATCGTGATCATCGACAACTGCGAATTCAACGCCTACTCGATCGATATGGATCTGTCGCAGCATTTTCCCGATGTGCCGCGGCGGATGTATGTGGCCTCCATTGTCGATGCGGACCGCGTCAACTCGATCTTCCGGCAGCACCGTCCGGAACTGGTGTTCAACGCGGCAGCCCTGAAGCATGTGCCGATCGTCGAGCTCAACCCGTGCGAAGGCGTTCTGACGAATGTTCGGATCGAGAAACGTTGCCGATGCGGCCCGCGAAATCGGTGCTCTCGCAATGGTACAGATCTCGACCGACAAGGCCGTCAACACGACCAACGTCATGGGGGCAACCAAACGCGTCGCGGAATTCTACGTCCAGGCGCAAGACCGTATCACCAACGAGACGGAAGAACGCACCAGGTTCTTCTCTGTTCGATTTGGCAATGTCCTGGGGTCCTCAGGGTCGTTGATACCGCTGTTCCAGCGCCAGATCTCAAACGGTGGACCGATCACGATCACCGATCCGAAGATGGAACGGTACTTCATGACGATCCGCGAAGCGTCCAGTTGACACTGGTATCTGCGGCGATCACCAACGAGACGGAAGAACGCACCAGGTTCTTCTCTGTTCGATTTGGCAATGTCCTGGGGTCCTCAGGGTCGTTGATACCGCTGTTCCAGCGCCAG
>LZQR01000425.1_pt1 | contig 10409 bp, 10 predicted proteins | sample 768601 | NCBI WGS metagenome assembly LZQR01 (sample SAMN05207299, study PRJNA324521) | oil field metagenome | isolation source: sample BH-FW-24 from oil reservoir | place: India: Bombay High | collected 2015-12-04
GAGGCGTATTCAATCAACCGCTCCAGCGCCGACGGACGCACCGGCAAATCCTCCCAATCTTCAACCTCCGACGCCAGTTGTTTCGCCAGCACCAACTCAGGCGTGAGGCGTATTCAATCAACCGCTCCAGCGCCGACGGACGCACCGGCAAATCCTCCCAATCTTCAACCTCCGACGCCAGTTGTTTCGCCAGCACCAACTCATGGTCAGGCGTACGCTCCAATTCCACTTCAAACTCCACCTGCACTTTGAACAGGCGATTAAATTGGGCGTCGATTTCCTGCAGTGCATAGAAATGCTGCGCCTGACCAATCAACACCAAGGTCACATCCAGAGGGTAATCCGGTAAGTGGTACGGCACTACACTGCTGGAAGACGGAATTTCAAACGTCAATCGCTTGCTCATCAACGCCGCTTTCAAGTGCGACCAGATTTCCGGGTCTTTCAGCACCGACTGCACACTCAACATCAGAAAGCCGCCATTGGCTTTTTGCAATAACCCCGCCTGATGGTTCATCGCCAACGTCAAGGTATCGGTCGCATTGGCACTGGCCGAATTGATGGTATAACCGAACAGTTTCGGCATGGTCGCATTCTGCTCGTAAATCACCGGCGCGTGTTTCAAACCGGTGTGATCGATCAATAAATTCACCTCAAACACCGACATGCCCGACTGCTCCGCCAGCAGTTCTTCCATCGAGGTCTGCGCCGCACTGGTCACCTGCTCCGCGGATTGGTCCCAGAACAAATGCAGCTTCGACACTATCGCGTCTTTCAAATCATCCAGATAATCTTTTATTTTGCGATTTTCCCCAAATTCCATCTTCAAGGAATCAATCAAAGGCTCCAGATGTTCATTGGCCACCTGAGTATTCAGTTTTTTGCCGGCGTCCATGAATTCGTGCTGCAAAAATGGAAAATGGGTCAACCCTTTATTCAAGGCCTCTTCGACCTGATCCAAACCGTCCATGAAATAACGTTGCAGCGGTTCGTCGAGTTTTTTCAAGTCCGCCATCCGCAAGCGTTCGCCTTCCACCACCGCGAACAGAACGAAATTATTTTCATTCTGTTGCACTTCGATGTTCAGGGATTCTGCCAGATCCAAAGCCGGTTCCAACGCACTTTCTTGCTTCTGCGCCAACTCGTTTTCCAACTGCTGGTTTTTCAACTGATAAGCATGGCCGTCAAACACCACCGGTAACTGGGTTTTCAGCTGAGTAATCAACTCTTCCACCGCTTGCTTAAAACCGTGACCGTGCCCGGCCTGGAAGTACAGATACTGGGTTTTGTTGGCTTCGCTGAAATCCGACACCAAGACCACATCCTGCGGAATATCCTTGCGTTTGGCTGCTTCGCGCAACATCGATTTGGTCATGCCGATGCGTCCGACGCCCGGCTCGCCCATAATAAAGATATGGTTCTGATTGCGCTTCAAATGCAACCCGAAGTTCAGCGACTGAAATGCACGCGGATGAAAGCGTTGCATGAATTCCTTGGTATCGGATTCGCTGACGTGAAATTCTTCGGAATTGATTTGAGTAAAACGGTACAGCTCAGGTGCAGATAATTTACGCATAGATGTGAGTTATATTATGGGTCCCACCGCATGAAACGGCTTTCCGTAGGTTGATATAAACAAGCGGGCGTTTCGTCTGAAACGCCGCTTGAAAGGCCTAGATTCTTTCTATAAACGTTATTATAGAAGATACGCCCGAGTTTTTTGAAAAAGCCGCCGTCTTTCTGCAAGATGATGCACTTCAAGACGCTGATGGCCTCGTTAAAACTCTTCTCGTGGCGGGTTGGCGTGGATTTATGAATCGACAAATCCGCACCTTGATACTGGTCTTCATCGCTCATGCGCAACGTCATCAACTTATTGACCAGCCAATACACAATGAAGCCGCCAATCAAAGCCACGCCCACACCGGCCAAGGTGCCGAGAATTTGCGACATCATGGCCACGCCGCCCAAGCCGCCCAAGGCAGTGCTGCCGAAAATACCCACCGCAATCGCGCCCCAAACGCCGCACAAACCGTGCAACGGCCAGACACCCAACACATCGTCCACTTTCAGGGTTTTCTGCGTCCAAGTAAAGGCTTTCACAAACAAAGCCCCCGCCACCAAACCGATGACCAACGCACCCAACGGACTGACCACGTCGGAACCGGCACAGATGGCCACCAAACCGGCCAAAGGTCCGTTGTGAATAAAGCCCGGGTCTTTATCGCCCACGACCGTCGCCGCCAGGATACCGCCGACCATCGCCATCAGAGAGTTCATCGCCACCAAGCCCTGAATGCCTTCGACGGCTTGTGCCGACATCACATTAAAGCCGAACCAGCCAACCGACAGAATCCAGGCACCCAACGCCAAAAACGGAATACTGGACGGCGGATAAACGTGTTGCATTTTGCCTTGGGCGTTGTATCGGTTATGACGGGCACCCAGAATCAAAATCGCCGCCAAGCAATCCAGCCACCCACCGCGTGAACGACAATGGAACCGGCAAAGTCATGGAAAGGCGCACCATAGGACGATTCCAACCAGGCCTGGAAGCCGAAGTTACCGTTCCAGGCCATGCCTTCGAACAACGGATAAATAAACGCCACCGTCAAAAAAGTCGCCAACAGGACCGGATAGAAACGGGCGCGTTCGGCAATCCCGCCGGAGACGATGGCCGGAATCGCCGCGGCAAACGTCATCAGAAAGAAGAATTTCACCAGCTCGTAACCGGATTTGTCGGTCATCGCCTGGGTCAATTGACCATCCAGGTTAAAGCCCAGAAACACGCCGTAAGCGACTCCGTAGCCGATGAAAAATACGCCACGGTCGATACGCCCAAATCGGTCATGATCTTCACCAGCGCATTCACCTGATTCTTATGTTGAACCGTTCCCACTTCCAAAAAGGCAAACCCGGCGTGCATGAACAGCACCAGAATCGCCCCCAGCAAAATGAACAGCACATCCAAACTTGTGGTCAATTGTTCCATTTCTTTCGTCCCTGTTGATATGTTTTCTTATATGTATTTTCTTATATGTAAAATCGTTATAAATTTTGGGCGTATTTTACCAAAACTTCTGTGACAGGAAAAAGAAACCCTTTATGGCCTCATCACCTCTGGCTTTATGACCGCTATTCTTCGGCCCTTTCGCAAACCACAGTGCGGTATCATAGTCACATGCCTCACACATTAACGCCCAATTACCATACAAACGACAGTCCCATGATGGCTTTGGAGCATCCTCTTTTCGCCGACCACGGCATCAAAGTGTGGATGAAACGCGACGACCTCAACCATCCGACCATTCAAGGCAACAAATGGCATAAACTGAAACATAATCTGGAAGCTGCCAAAGGAGCGGAAAATCGACTTTATTGACCTTCGGCGGTGCCTATTCCAATCACATCGCCGCCACGGCGGCGGCCGGACAGGCCTACGGGTTCCAAACCATCGGTTACATTCGCGGCGATGAATTAGCCGACCGACCGGAGCGTTGGAGCCAAACCCTCCACACTGCACAACAAAACGGCATGCAGCTACACTTTTTGTCCCGCGCGGATTACCGGCTAAAAACCCAATCGGATTTTTGGACACACTGTCCGCCAAGCACTCGAAGGCTTATATTCTGCCTGAAGGCGGCACCAACCAAGCCGCCGTACAGGGCTTTAAAACGCTCAGCCAGACGATTGAATTCCAATGCCCAAATTGGACACACCTTTTCACCGCCGTTGGCACCGGTGGAACACTGGCAGGCCTGGTGAAATTTGCCACGCCGAATCCTCAACGCCATACTTTTAGGCGTCGCCAGTTTGAAACAAGCCGACTACCTGATTCCGGACATCGAAAGCCTCAGCGGTGTCTCCTATAATGTCGCCCATTCGCCCAATTGGCGTTTGCTCACCGAGTATTGTGGCCCGGGATACGGTCAAACCGCCCCCGACATCGAGGCAGCGCAACACTGGTTTGAAAGCCAGTTTCACATTCCGTTGGATTCGGTGTACACCAACAAAATGGTGTACGGCTTTCTGCAAGAACTGCAATCCGGCCGACTCCCAAGCGGCTCGAAAGTGGTGCTGTACCATTCCGGCGGTCTGCAAGGAAACCCGAAAACGTAAAAAGCCCGGCAAGGCCGGGCTTTCTTATTATTATCCGCCGACATCGTCATCGGCGTTCCTTCTAGCGTCAATCAATCGTTGAAGACTGGAACCTTAATTGTTTTGCATGGATTCCTTGGCTTCGTCAACTTTATCCTCGGCGGCATCCGCCGCGTCACCGGCCGCGTCCTTCAAATTGGACACAGCATCAGCGGCCGATTCTTTTGCATCTTGCAAGCTTTCTTTCATGTCTTCTTGTGGGTCGTCACTGCACCCCACCAAAGTCATTGAACCGAACGCCATGGCCAAGATCATTGCAAAAGAAGTCAGTTTAGATTGATTCAAACGCATAAATTCTCCTTTTGGTTTTATGCCAAAGTTTTAAATAGGTAAATCCGTCCGAAAGGCTTCAAAACACCCTTCGCAAAACGACTTTACTGGTCGCGAGTATAACAAAAAAACGGCCGGGAGAATATTGAAGAAAGACTGACATTGTCGTCTTGAAAACGCCCTGTGGCGATTGAAGGTGCGAGTTCAGGTGAACACACCTGAACTCATGACTGAAAGGATTGAATGCGGCGCTCTTAAAACGTCGTGATGTATTCCGATACAGTGACGATTTCGTCATCCGTCAGCTGCTGGGCATTCGGAATCATCATCGCACTCATGGCGCCCTTCTGCTTGCCGGCCTTATAGTCCATCAAACTGGCGACCAAAGCGTCTTTCGACTGCCCCGCCAATTGCGGGCCAACACCGCCTTCACCGGAACCGCCATGACACCCGGCGCAAGTCGCATACAATTCGGCACCGGCCGGACCACTTTGAGCCGCTTCGGTCACCGCTTCTTCGCTCGGCGTCTCTTCCACCGTGGTTTCAATCACTGTGGTCGCTTCGTCCGCCGGAGCCGCAGCCTGCTCCGCCTCCTGTTGGGCGGCGGCCGCTTCTTCGGATAATGGTTCCTTATCCGGCTGCGCATCCATCAATTGCTTGTCTTTGACGTCCATCGTCGATGGCTGATTGGCCGCAGGCGGTTTGATGTCCGAGCCGGTTTCACTGCCAATCACCGGTTGATCGGTGGAGGTGGCTTCTTCGAGTTGCTTGGCGTCGTCACTGCAAGCGGTCAAGCCCAAGGCGAGCAAACAAGCCAGAGACACGGCGCCTAGAGAGGAAGAGTTAAACATAAGTCGATTCCTTAATCACTATGAAACAGAAATGACGAAGCCAACACCGTTGCACTTTACTCGCCGCCGAAAATCATTCAAAACCGCTCTCTCGAGAGAAAAAGCGTTCTGTGTTTATCTTAATGAAAATCCACCAGGCCTGGGGATTTTTTATGGTCATCTTCAAGATGGATTCAGGTTTCGGTCAAGACATCCATTGCTCAAGCCAGATGCAAGCAAGGCGCTTCAACCCTGTGATGCCACTATGCCGCCACTTGATTCCGACCGTTCGCCTTGGCTTCATACAATTTTTGGTCAGCCGCATTGAATAAACCGAAGAAATCGTCTTCCTGCGACGGAATACGGCACGCCACACCGGCGCTGATGGTTACATACGGCTTCACTTGGGACTGCTCGTGCGGCAAACCCTTGGCTTCGACCTGCTGCAACACCGTCTGTGCCAAATGGACCGCATCCTTCAATTCGGTATTGGTCAACACCACCACAAACTCCTCGCCTCCGACGCGGGAAACGATGTCGGTGCGACGATGCACACAGGCTTTCAACACCTCAGCCACTTCCACCAGACAATCGTCCCCCGCCAAATGGCCGTAAGTATCGTTATAGGCTTTAAAGTAATCAATATCGAACAAAATCACCGACACTGGCGTCTGATCATCATAGGCTTGGGTGTACGCTTTTGGGAAAAGGCGTCGTATTTGCGGCGATTGAACAAACCAGTCAGGGAATCGGTTTCCATCAACGTCCGCATCCGTTGCTCCATACCCTGATTCAGGCTGATGAGAAAGTAGGTCAACATACCGATCATCAGGTAAATGATCACCTGATTGATGGTGTAATTCACTTGAACCAATTCCATCGGCATGGGTGTAATCGGCGGAAAGTGATTGTGAAAATAATTCACGCCCAAGTAAATACAGAACACCGTGATATTCAGCATCATCGAGAAACGGTTCAGTCCGAGGAACAGGAAAATCGCAATGGGCGCCACCAGGAAAAATAGCGAATCGCCCCCTGCCTGCTGGAACAGCAGCCCCATCAAGGTAATGGTTATCAAGCCGGAAAACACAATCAGCAACTTGGCAGCCCAGTAACGGTGCCGGGCATTGAAATAGAACACTCCAAAAGCCATGATAAATTGAAAGAACGGCACCAGTCCTTGCCATAACGGCGCATGCAACTCCGGACGGCACACCAACACATACAGGTAAAACAACGGGCCGACAATGGCGGGGACCATAATGGCCGTGGCCGTCACATTCACAAAACGCAGCATGCGCAGCTCTTGATACCCCATATCGTCATGGGCACCGATGTCGAACACACGCGTCAATTTGGACAAAAAGGACATGATGAAATTACTAAACCTGACTGAATGGAGTGGCGACCGGGCCGCTTCGGAAAACGGGCGCATTGAATAAAGTGACAGCATTGTCACGTTTAAAACCCATTTTACTCCAGTCCGGTTGATTTGAGAAAGTGAAAAACCGTGAAGTCACAAAAATTTGATTTGAGTCAGCTTTGATGTCGGTCAGTTTAAGACAACGTCAAAACGTCAAGTCAAGACGGCTAAGACGATGCCACCCGGAACACAAAATGCAAGCTGCTGCTCTCAAAGCCTTCCCGATCATAAAAGCGATGCGCGTCTTCACGTTGGCGCCCCGAATCCAAATGCAGTTGCTCGCAGCCATTTTCAACGGCATGCATTTTCAACCAATCCATCAAACGCTTTCCGGCGCCTTTCGAACGGTGTGTTTCCTCCGTCACCAGGTCATCCACATACAACGCCTTGCCCCACGCCAATTTACGCACAAACACAAAACCGGCCAGCGCTCGAATGTCGCCATCCTGTTCTTCACATACCAATTGATAGCCTTCACTTTGCTGCTGTTGCATTCGTGCGATGATTTCCGCGACCGTCAGCGCCGGGCGCAATTGTTGCATCACGGTCGCGACGGCAGTCAGGTCGTCACCGGGTTTCATTAAACGAATCGACATGGCAAATTCCTCCGAACCAAAACAGAGTCCCGCTTCAATCCGGTCTCTGTAGGGACCACCTTTATCGGTTTTCAGTTATCGGTTTTTAGTTATAGGTTTTTCAGTTGTTTCAATAAACGTTGCACCGATACCGGCTTAACGGTTTTCATCGGTTGGGCAAACAAGGATAAACGCAATTCTTCCAGCAACCAACGCATTTCCACCAGGCCTGGGTGATTTCGGTAGGCCGTATCCTGCGCCAGACGTTCATAGGCTTCCAACACCGGCTGCATTTCCCGGATGGCCTTTTGGTCTTTGGTCGGGTCAATATCGATTTTTTCTAAACGTTTTTCCAGCCCTTGCAAATACCGCGGCATCTGACGGAACCAGGTTTCCGGCGTGGTTCGGACGAAATCTTTATCAATCAAGGCATCCAACTGAGCACGGATGTCTGCCACGGATGCCAGCCAACGTGGGTTCACCTTGCCTTTGACCTGCTTGGCGATTTTCTGATGCCCGGTGAGAATATCGTTAACCTGTTTGGCAATGCCCTGCGCGGTTTCAATCCATTTCGACCGCACCGTTTCCAGCGTCTGTTCATAAGCCGCCTGGGTGCGGATTGTTTCCGGTTCCGGTACCAATTGACGCAAGGCCCGGTCGATGACCTGTTGCGTCAAGGCTTCGCACGTACCGTAAGGTGCATAGCATAAACAGGCTTTTTGCATCGGCAACTTCTTCTGCAAATACTTGACCTTATCCGGCAGATTCAACGCCAACAAGGCCCGCACCGCTTCACCATGCTCGGCCAATGCCGTTTCCTCACCCCCGACCAAATCCAGTTCGATGATGTCACCTTCCGCCTCCGGCCGGCAGCGCAAAGCGGGATACGCGACCATTTCCACCCCTTTGGCACGAATGGTTTGAGAAGGCGCCAAATCACCGAAGTTCCATTCCTCTACCCTTTGACTGTCGGTCGCGGTTTTGGCCTGATGTTTCTGAATGCGGTCATCCACCAGATGTTGATACTCGGTTTTCAGGGCTTCCAGATCGGCCTTCTCGGCAATGGTTTTGCCCTTGTCGTCCTGCAAGACGAAATAGGGTTGCAGGTGTTCCGGCAAGGCCTCCGGCAGACCGGCGTTTTCAAAATCCGCGCTCGCCACCTTCTGCTGACCACGACGATTCAGCGCCCACACCAACTGGGTGACGTAATCCGCTGATTGCCCGTCCAGCTTTTTCGTCGGTGACATTTCCTGCAACACCACTTCTGCGGTCTGCGGCGCCGGAATAAACTGTTTTCGAAGTTGTTTCGGCAAGGCCTTGATGTAGAAAGCGGTTTTTTCTTTCAAGAGACCCGGCGTCAGCCAATCGAAATCGGACTTTTGCACCAGGTTCAATGCCGATAACGGCACTTTCACCACCAAGCCATCTTGCTGTTTGCCCGGTTCAAAATGGTAATCGACATCGAGTTCCAGTTGATTCTTGATCTGAACCTGGTCGGGGTATTCCACCGCCAACCCGGCGTCCACCGACTGTTTGAGCAGAAAATCACGCGTCAGTTTCAAAGCATCAATCGTTTCCGGGGCCTGCTGTTCGGTTTTCTTGACCCATTTTTCAAACGCCGGTTGGCTGTAAATGTGTTCGGGAATCCGCGCCTGATAGAATTCATACAGCACATCCTCTTCCACCAGAAAATCGGGGCGCCGCAACTTGCATTCGATGTCGTGAATCTCGTCAATCAAACGGCGGTTATGCGCCAGAAACGCCACCCGACTGTGCATTTCCCCTTCCACCAGCGCGTGTCGCAGGAAAATCTTATGAGCTTCTTTGGGATTAATCGGCCCGTAATTGCAGCGTCGCCGATTCACAATCGGCAACCCGTATAACGTCACCGATTCAAACGCCCCGACTTGCCCGGCCTTTTTCTGCCAGTGCGGATCGGTGTAACTGCGTTTGACCAAGTGCGGCGCCAGCGCTTCCACCCAGTTGATGTCAATGACGGCATTGTTACGGGCATAGAGCTTCGAGGTTTCCACCAGCTCGCCGGACAACATCCATTTCGGTTGCGCTTGAACAACACCGAACTCGGGTGGATAAACAATTTGGTGTTACGCGCGCCCAAATAGGACTTTTCGTCGTCGCGCATGGCGATATTCCCCAACAACCCGGCCATCAGAGAGCGGTGCACCGCCATCGAATGCATGTCCGACAAACGTTCGGTGACCGTCTTGCCCTGCTTCACTTCTTCATACAGATGCAGATCGCCGACCTTCACACCGATGCGCTTCAAGCTCATTTCCAACTGGAAAAACAAGTCGTGCCATTCTTTCATTCGCAGATAAGACAGGAAATTGGTTTTGCAGAGTTTGCGCAGTTTGTTTTGGCTCAAATGACGGCGTTTGTCTTCGTAAAAACGCCACAGATTGAGGAAAAACAGGAAGTCGGAACGCGCATCTTCAAACGGCTTGTGCGCCTGGTTGGCGGCCTGACGATTGGCTTCATTCATATCGCGCGGGTCTTGAATGCTGATGGCCGAGGCAATCACCAGCACTTCGGCCAAGACACCGTTCTTCTGCCCTTCCAGCACCATCTTCGCCATCCGCGGGTCCAGCGGCAGTTTGGCCAGCTGGCGGCCACTGTCGGTCAAGCGGCGGTTTTCATCTAATGCGCCGATTTCGTGTAATTGACGATAACCGTCATTCACCGCCTTGTCTTCCGGCGGTTCGATAAACGGAAAATGTTTCACCGCGCCCAGCTTCATTTGCGTCATCTGCAAAATCACCGTGGCGAGTGAAGTGCGGTGGATTTCCGGCGGCGTAAAAGCCGAACGACTGTTGAAATCGTCTTCATCGTACAAACGGATGCACACCCCGGAACTGACACGGCCGCAACGCCCGGCCCGTTGATTGGCCGAGGCCTGGGAGATTTTCTCAATCGGCAAACGCTGCACCTTGGAGCGCACCGAATAACGGCTGATTCTGACCAGGCCTGGGTCAATCACGAACTTGATGCCCGGCACCGTCAAAGACGTTTCCGCCACATTGGTCGATAAAATCACCCGCCGCTTCTGCGACAATTGAAACACCTTGTTCTGCTCCGCCATGCTCAAACGCGCGTACAAGGGCACGATTTCAGTGTTTTTCAAATGCTGTTTGC
>LZQR01000426.1_pt1 | contig 10409 bp, 13 predicted proteins | sample 768601 | NCBI WGS metagenome assembly LZQR01 (sample SAMN05207299, study PRJNA324521) | oil field metagenome | isolation source: sample BH-FW-24 from oil reservoir | place: India: Bombay High | collected 2015-12-04
TGTGAAGCGTACAGTGGTATCACGATGCCTCGACGTGTGCTACAGTGTGCAGAGACGTAGTGTACATCGATCGATGCTCAGCGTACGTAGACGTAGTGTACATCGATCGATGCTCAGCGTACGTAGCTGTACATCGATCGATGCTCAGACGTACGTAGCTGTACATCATGATGGCGGACTGGAGGGGAACTATGCGCCCTGGGGGCCAATTCGTGCGGTGTTTCTGAACTATGGTAGTGACCCTATCGTGAACTTCACGTTCGATACGGGTTTCAGGCCGCAGCCTGGATGGCCTCACCGCGTGCGCCGGATGTTTCAGAAAACTGTCCTGGTTTCCCGTGGTGACAATGCTTCAGATTGCGCTGGATTCCATGTTTGCGCTGGATGTACCCAGATACGGGCACTACTACATTGCGCCTGATTACATCGACGGATGGGCTGCAGTTGTCAATCCGGACGGCTGGACACCAGAAAGAGCGGAAGCGCTGAAAAGATATTCGAGCGCCGTGATCCTGCAATCTACGCCCGGAACCAATTGGTTCGACTATCGATTTTCCAGGAGGCTGGCCAGGCCACGCTTGAAGGTCTCTCCGGCTGGTTCTGCTGCTTTCACGATGTCTGCAACCTTGAAGAATTCCATGGTCTTGAAACGGCCGACAGGCGGTTCAATCAACAAATCAGGTTGATTGCAGGCCAATTTGGCGGCGACCAACGAGTGAAGGGTGATCGAGAACGAGCCGATCCAGGTTTCCAGGCCGGTTGGAAGCCCGCTTTTTCGCTCTTCGAAATTGCTGCCAGTGACATCGACAGCGACTGTCGGAATGCCGTCGTCTTGAAAGACATCGAATGGTGTCGGGTTGACGAAGCCCCCGTCTATCAAAACCTTGCCGTCTATCCTGACAGGCGTCAAAAGCATGGGGAGAGCGGACGAGGCTGCAATTGCAGGCAGCAAGGGCCCCTCCCCCAGAACCACTTGCGACTGGGTGTAAAAATCCGTCGCAACGATCTTCATTGGCAGTTTCAAATCCGAGAACTGCTCGGCCAGGTCTTCAGGAAACACCGTTTCGAAAAGAACGATGGGATCGATAATCGCCGGACGGACAACATTGAAGAGCGACGACCAGGTTCGGCCATCCTTCAGAAACAGCTTTTGAAGCAATTGCGTTTTCTGGGTGAAGAGATCAACTGCAAACTGTCGGATCTCTCGACCGCTCATACCGCTGGCGTAAAAAGCACCCAGGATCGACCCCATTGATGTCCCGGCAATTTCGACGGGTCTGACACCCAGGTCATCCATCGCTTCCAGAATGGGAATGTGAGCGAATGCCTTTGCGGCTCCGCCACCAAGAGCCAGACGGAACCCCTGGGCAGAGCTGCTGCTGTGTGTCGTCATTTCTGCCTCTGGGGCGCTGCTGGCAGAGGCCAAGCCAGCCATGCTGCCAGATCCAGCAGCGGCCGCGGCGAGCATCAGTTCTCGTCTGCGGATCATTCGTCAAAGGTCCGTATCGTGTGGATTGCGGCGATCCATCCTGGATGGAAACGAAATTATAGTTTCGTTTGTAGAGGTGTCGATGTTGCGATTCAACGTTGCGGTGATTTCTGCGCAAGTCTTCGATCAGAACGATCGCGATGGAAGCAGGTGCTTTACGCATAACATTCAGACAATCGGTCACCGGATATGAAAACGCCCGGAAACGCTGGCTCCGGGCCGTCCTGGATAGGTGATAACCGCGATTATTGCGGCAGTTTGTCGTCGATACCCTGCACGTACCAGTTCATGCCGAGAATGGCTCCATCGTCGAGGGCGACGCCATCTTCAGCGGCAACCGAGCCGTCTTGCTTGGTGATCGGGCCGGTGAACGGCTCCCAACCGCCGGCGATCTTGCTTCGGTTTCCTTGGCCATTGCAACGACATCATCCGGGAGATTGGTGTAAGGCGCCATCACGACGTGACCTTCGGCAAGGCCTGCCCAGGTGCTCTTGGGCTCCCAGGTGCCATCCATGACTTCCTGGATGCGCTCGATGTAGTACGGACCCCAATCGTCGATGATTGCCGTGTACTGGGCTTCCGGTGCGAACTGGATCATGTCGGATGCCTGACCGAAGCCATGCGCGCCACGTTCCTGTGCGACCTGAAGCGGTGCGGTGGAATCGGTGTGCTGCGTAATGACATCGGCACCTGATCGATCAGCGCCTTTGCAGCGTCGGCTTCCTTGCCCGGATCGAACCAGGAATTGACCCAGACGACCTTCAGCTTGAAATCCGGGTTGACGGACTGAGCACCGAGCAGAAATGCATTGATGCCGGACACCACTTCCGGGATCGGGAACGAGGCGATGTAACCTGCGACGCCGGATTCGGACTGTTTGGCGGCAATCTGACCGATAATGTAACGGCCCTGGTGGAACTTGGAGTTATAGGTCGCGACGTTGTCGGCAGTCTTGTAGCCGGTCGCGTGTTCGAACTTCACATCCGGAAACTTCTTGGCGACCTTGATCGTCGGGTTCATGTAGCCGAAGGACGTGGTGAAGATGACATTGCAGCCTTCACGGGCGAAACGCTCGATCGCGCGCTCTGCATCCGGACCTTCCGGCACACTTTCAAGATATGCGGTTTCCAGCTTGTCGCCGAAATGCTTTTCCGCATCAAGACGGCCCTGGTCGTGCTGATAGGACCAACCGAAGTCGCCAACTGGTCCAACGTAGATAAAGCAGGCTTTGACGTCTGCAGCGTTTGCGGCAGAGCCGGCAGCTGCGAAGGCAACGGCGGCAACGGTTGCTTTCAAAAGAGATTTCATCTGGTTCTTTCCCCTCTGTTTCGATCTCTCTGTTGCGATCTTGTCTAAGGCCAAGCCCCCGATCGCACCGGGGCCGGGCCGACCGGTGGCTGGGAGGCTTACCGGTCTGGAACGAATGGCTTGCCGAGACAGGCTGGCGTGTTGACGAGCGTCAGTCTGCGGTTTGCCGAAATGAGCACAAGCACCAAAATAGTCGCAAGGTACGGCAAGCTGGACAGCAGTTGGGACGGAATGTCCAGCTCAACTGCCTGGGCGTGGAGGTTCAGGACGCTGACTGCACCAAACAGATAGGCGCCAATAACCACGCGAAGCGGCAGCCAGGACGAGAACACGACCAATGCCAGCGCAATCCAGCCTCGGCCTGCAGTCATGTTTTCAACCCACTGAGGCGTATAGGCAAGCGACATGTAGCACCCGCCAGACCTGCACAGGCGCCGCCAAAAAGAACCGCTGCGAACCTGATGCGAATAACGGAATAACCAAGAGCGTGAGCCGACACGTGGTTGTCACCAACAGACCGAAGCACGAGGCCAAGCCGGGTCCGGAACAGGAAATAGGCAACAGCGATGACCAGCGCGAAACTCACATAAACGAGCGCGTCCTGCTGGAAGAAGACAGGCCCGAAGAATGGAATTTCGGACAGCACAGGAATGTAGAGATCCGGCAGTTTCAAGCCTGGAATGCCGATGAAGGCCTCTCCGATCAGGCCGGAGAAGCCGACGCCGAGAATGGTCAGGCAAGACCGGTTGCCACCTGATTGGTTACCAGGACGAGCACCAGGAAGCCAAAAGTGCCGACATGGCCATGCCGGCGGCAATTGCCGCAAAGACGCCGAGCGTCCCGGATCCGGTCTGATTGGCGACGGCGAATCCGACCACGGCCCCCATGATCATCATGCCCTCGACACCAAGGTTCAAAACACCGGAGCGTTCAACGACGAGTTCGCCGATAGCAGCAATCAACAGCGGTGTTGCCGCGGTGATAACGGTCAGGAGAACGGCTTCAAACATGGGAGACCTCCCCTGCCGAACCACGGCGGCCGACAAATCTGATGCGATAGAGGATGAGTGTGTCGCAGGCGAGTACGAAGAACAGCAGAAGGCCCTGAATGACACTGGCAATCTTGTTGGAGACGCCCATCGCCGATTGCACCGCTTCGCCGCCGATATAGGACAATGCCAACACGAAACCCGCGACGATGATACCGAAGGGATTCAGCCTTCCCAGAAAGGCGACGATAATGGCTGTAAATCCATAACCGGGAGAGATGGTCGGGAGGAGCTGGTTGAGTGCGCCGGACACTTCCATCGTGCCGGCAAGGCCTGCAAGACCACCGGCAATTGCGAAGGAAAACAGCGTCAGTTTCTTTGCAGAAAAACCGGCAAAGCTGCCTGCGCGAGGACTTCGCCCATCACCCTGATCTCGAAACCCTTTATGGTCTTGCCGAGGACCACCGCAAGCACGACTGCGACAATCAAAGTGATCGGGGCCGCATAGCTGAGTGACGTGCCAGGGACGGTTGACAACGTGGCAGCGTCGGAGAAGAGCGCCGACTCCGGGAAGTTGTAACCGCCGGGATCCCGCCACGGTCCGCGAACCAGGTAGTCCAGCAAGAGACTGGCGGACATAGACCAGCATGAGGCTGGTCAGGATTTCGTTGGTATTGAACCTGGTTTTCAACAGCGCCGGGATCAGGGCCCAGAGTGCCCCACCGATAGCGCCGAAAGCCATCATCAAGGGAAGCGTGGCAGCACTTTCGAAGTCCGGCATCAGAATGGGCAGAGCAGAGCCGAACAGCGCGCCGACGACGAACTGGCCTTCAGCACCGATGTTCCAGTTGTTCGACAGATAGCAAACCGACAAGCCGCAGGCGATCAGGATGAGCGGTGTTGCCTTGGCGATTGTCGCGTTGAGAGACCATTCTTGTGTCAGAGGTTCGATGAAGAACTTATATAATCCGAACAATGGGTTATGTCCGGATATTGAGAAAATGAGTCCGGCTGCGATTGCGGTCAGACCAACAGCGATCAACGGCGACAGCAGTGCCATCTTTCGGCTGTGCTCTTTTCTTTTCACGAGTTCGACGCGCATCAGGCAACCTCCCCTTGCGCTTCCGCGCCGCCTGCCATGAGCAGGCCGACCCGCTCGCGGTTCATGTCTGAAGTCGGCTCGGCCGCAGACAGATAACCTCTGGAAATAACCGCAATCCGGTCGGCGATTTCGAAGATTTCATCCAGGTCCTGGCTGATCACCAGCACCGCCGATCCGGAGCGGGCAAGGTCGATGAGTGCCTGCCGGATAAGAGCGGCGGCACCGGCATCGACACCCCAGGTTGGCTGGTTCACGATCAGCACACCAGGTTTGCGGTCCAGCTCGCGGCCGACTACAAATTTCTGAAGATTGCCCCCTGAAAGCGAACGCGCTTCCGGATCGTCATGGGACATGCGCACGTCGAAGGACTTCTTGATGCGCTGTTCCATCTTGCCTGCATTGGCATTGGAGACGAAGAAACCACTGACCAGCTTGTCGCCGGTTCTGTGGCGAGTCAGCACGATGTTCTGCGATAGTTTCATGCCCGGTACGCGCCGTGGCCGAGACGTTCTTCTGGCACGAAAGCCGCGTTCTGCCTGCGTCGCCAGGTAATGTTCCTGTTGCCGCAGGGCTTGCCGTCCAGACGACCATGTCGGCTGCCACTGGCATTTCACCGGAGATCGCGTCGAAGAGCTCACCCTGGCCGTTGCCTGCAACGCCGGCGATCGCGACCACCTCACCGGCCCTGAGATCCAGCGAGACCTTGTTCAGCACTGTTGCGAATGGCGTTGCGGCTTTTGCGGACAGGTTCTTCAGGGCAAGCCGGGTTTCGCCGATCTGCGGCTTTTGAGAGCTGGCGCTGACAGAGGCAACGTCGGCTCCCACCATCATGCTGGCCAGAGATGCCGGTGTTTCCTTGGTTGGGTCACATTCGCGAACCACCTGGCCATGCCGAAGGATCGTCGCGTGGTGACAGATGCGTTTGACCTCTTCCAGCCGATGGCTGATGTACAGAACGGCGCAGCTTCCTTGGCCAGGCGCTCCAGCGTCAGGAAGAGAAGATCCGCTTCCTGGGGCGTAAGCACCGACGTCGGTTCGTCCATGATGATCAGCTGCGGTTCCTGAAGCAGGCATCGGACAATCTCGATACGCTGTCGGATGCCGACCGGCAAGTCTGCAACAATGTCGTCCGGATTCAGGGGCAAGCCATAATCGCGCGACACGGATTGGATCCGATTGGCAAGCTCAGACATTCGCCCCGGATTTGGCAATGCCAACGCGATATTTTCTGCAACCGTCAAGGCTTCGAACAGCGAAAATGCTGAAACACCATCCGATGCCGAGTTCGCGGGCAGCTGCGGGGTTGCCGATGTCGACCCGTTGGCCCTGCCAGAGAATTTCACCGCCATCCGGCTCCAGTGAACCGTAGAACATTTTTACGAGGGTCGATTTGCCTGCGCCATTTTCGCCAAGGAGTGCATGTATTTCACCCTTGTTTATGACGAGATCGACCCTGTCGTTCGCCAGAATGTCGCCAAATCGTTTGGTCAGGCCCCGGGCATCGAGCAAAGTATCCTTTCCGGATCTGCTTTGCCGCGCCGTGCCGCCGTCCCCTGTCATCGTTTCTGTTTCTGCCACGCCGTCCCCCAAGCGAATGCCGCCTTATTGACCAAGTGTTAGTTTTTGTGCAAGTCCCCGCCTGCAGCGGCCTGTTGATGATTTCCAGCTTCGTCCCGAACCAGCAGATCGACAGCTATTCCTGCAGCGATTGCAGCCGGTTGTTTTGATTTGACTGAAGTCACCCCGACGGGACAGGCCATGTTTGCCGTCAAAGTGTCATTCAGCCCCCGGGCCTTCAGTCGTTTCAGGAAGCGCGCCCGCTTGGTTTTGGAGCCGATCACACCGCAATAGGCAAAGCGTTGTTGAAGCAAGGCACGTGCATGATGTCTTCATCCAGGGCGTGAGAGTGGGTCATCGCCAGGACAAAGGCGCCATCAGGGGCTTGTTCAAGGCAGGCAGCTGGATCAGGGTTTGAAACTTTCCGAACATTTCCCAGAACCGCAGCTGGAAACTGGTCCGCCCTGCTGTCGATCCATGTCACGCTGAATGGCAGAGGTGCGAGCGCCAGGACAACCGCTTTTCCCACGTGCCCGGCACCAAAAAGATAAAGTTCGCGCCGTTTGCTGCCAAATTGCTCGATCAGCAATTGCTTGCCCGTTTTTGGTCAAGTTGAAGGAAGAAGCGGTTCGTTGAAACGTCCGGCAGCAGATCGCGAGTCTGCACCACACCATTCAAAACGCTGGCCTCGGTGGAAAACCGCGATCCGTCGTTTTCCCGAAGCGAGAGTGTCTGAGCCATTTCAAGCGATGACGTTGTCAGCACCTCGATGGCGATTTGGGTACGTCCACCGCAGCACTGACCGAGGTCCGGGCCAAGCGAGACATTGTGGAGCTCGAGGCTGGCCACGCCATCCCGGATAGCTTTGTGGGCACGGCGGATGGCCTCGAACTCAAGCGTGCCGCCACCAATCGTGCCATAAAATCCACCACCAGCCGTTACCAACATACGAGCACCGACTTCGCGTGGTGTCGAGCCATCGGCACGAGCAACGGTTACGAGTGCACAAGCGCCGTTTCGCTTCAAACAGTCGGCAATGTGCCCCCAGACCTTCATCAGGAGATCTTCCTCCGGCGCATATCCTGGACGGCTTTCATGATTGCCTCAGGCGTTGCCGGTGCGTCCAGATTGGGAACAACTCCCGGGCTAAGGCTCGCGACGGCATCATTGATCGCGCAAAACACTGCATTGGCCAACATGACAGGCGGTTCGCCAACGGCTTTGGACCGGTAAACGGTTGCCTGAGGGTTGCCGCTGCCTTCATAGAGACGGACGTTGAATTCCTCGGGAATGTCGGATGCTGTCGGGATCTTGTAGGTCGAGGGAGCGTGTGTACGAAGGCGCCCCTTTTCGTCCCAGACCAGTTCTTCGGTGGTAAGCCAACCCATCCCCTGAACAAAGCCACCTTCGATCTGCCCCAGGTCAATCGCAGGGTTCAGCGAATGGCCGACATCGTGAAGAATATCCACCCGGTCGACGGTCATCTCGCCGGTCATCGTATCGATTGTCACCTCGGCGCATGCGCCGCCAAAGGCAAAGTAATAGAAGGGGCGCCCTGTAGCGCTTTCCCTCTCCCACGTTATCCCTGGCGTTGCGTAATAGCTGCGTGTGAAAGCTGAATACGTGCCATGTGCGCCAGCTTGGCGACTTCCGAAAGGGCAAAGCTCTGGTCACCGACAACCACCTTGTTATCGCCGAAGAAGATTGCTTCCGGTCCGCATTGATGCTGTTCGCACAGGAAGGTTATCAGGCGGTTCTTGATTTCCTTCGCCGCCAGCTTGGCGGCCATGGCGTTGAGGTCTGTTCCGGAAGATGCAGCCGTTGGGCCTGTGTTGGGAACCTTTGAGGTGTTGGTGGCAGTGATGCGTACCTTGTTCAGGCTGACACCGAATTCCTCCGCAACAACCTGCGCCACTTTCTGATAGAGCCCCTGGCCCATCTCGGTGCCACCATGGTTCAGATGAATCGAACCGTCGGTATAAAGATGAACGAGCGCACCGGCCTGGTTGAGATGTTTCAGCGTGAAGGAAATGCCGAACTTAACCGGTGTCAGGGCCAGTCCCTTTTTCAGAACAGCGTTGTTTTCGTTGAAGAATCGCACATCATCACGTCGTGCCCAATAGTCTGAACTCTCTTCCAATTGGGCAATCAGGTCATGCATGACCTGAAACTCTTCCACCGGCATGCCGAAAGGCGTCAGGTTCCGTTCTCCGTCATAGAAATTCAGCTTGCGAATTTCGAGCGGGTCCTTGTCGAGACTGATCGCGATCGCATCGATCATACGTTCGGCAGCGAGCATACCTTGCGGTCCACCGAACCCGCGGAATGCGGTGTTGGAGCAGGTGTCCGTGCGCAAGCGCCGGGAGCGGATGAGTGCATCCGGGTAGAAGTAGCTCGAATCGGCATGAAAAGAGTCCGGTCGTTCACGCCAAGAGACAGGTCGACCGAGTAGCCGCAACGGGCCAGGAATTCCATGTCGACAGCACGGATGCGACCTTCGCTATCGTGGCCGACTTGCCAGTTGACCTTAAAGTCGTGTCGCTTGCCGGTCATGATCATGTCATCGTCGCGGTCGAGGCGGATCTTGCAGGTTCGGCCCGTGTGACTGGCTGCGACGGACGCCAGGGCAGCCCATTGGTTCGCCTGCGATTCCTTGCCGCCGAAACCGCCTCCCATGCGGCGAACCTCAGCCGTGACAGCGGCATCGGGTACACCGAGCACCTTGGCAACCGTGTGCTGAATTTCGGTCGGGTGCTGGGTCGAGGAATACACCAGCATGCCGCCGTCTTCCTGTGGCTGGGCCATTGCGACCTGGCCTTCCAGGTAAAAATGCTCCTGTCCGCCGATTTTCATGCTGCCAGTGAGGATTTCCTCGGCTGCGTTCATGCCGGTTTCAGGCGAACCACGCCGGAACTGATAATCCGGAAGCACTGTGGTGTCGGCGTCGACAGCGTCTTCAGCCGTCAGGATGGGGGTGATCGGTGCAATATCGATCTTTGCCTTCAACGCCGCTTTGCGCGCCAGGTCTCTTGTTTCGCCGACGACGGCAAAGGCGACCTGCCCGTAAAACAGGATTTCATCCTCGGCGAAAACGGGATCATCGCCAAAGGCGGATGAACAGTCATTCTTTCCCGGGACATCCTTCGCGGTCAGGACGGCAACCACACCAGGTGAAGCCTGGACTTCGTCAAGGTCCATTGCCAGGATCCTGCCCCTGACAGCCTGCCTTGACCAGCCGGGCACAACGTGAAGCGTGCCAACGGGTTCAACCATGTCGTCGATATAGGTCGCCGTACCGGAAACGTGTTTAGCCGCGCTGTCATGGGGCAACGCCTTGCGGACATGCTTCAGGGGTGTTGTCAGGTCATTGGGGTCAAGCTGCGCGGTCATGGCCTGCCTCCCGCTTGGCAAGCACACGGAGTTCTTCCGGTGCGGTGCCGCTGACCTCCATAAGGGCCTTTGCGAGCAACGCCGCGCCGTTTCCATTCGGTACTCGGCACTTGCGCGCATATCTGTCAGTGGTGTGTAATCGGACAGCAATGCCTGCATGGCAGCGCCCCAGGTGGACGGATCGTCCAGCGAAGCTCCTTTCAAGGCAGCTTCCGCACCGGTTGCCCGTTTCGGTGTTCCTGCCATGCCGCCGAAGGCGATCCGGGCATCCGTAACCATGCCTTCTCCATCCACCGTCAGGCGGAATGCTCCCATGACGATGAGATGTCCTGATCGAAACGCTTGGTGATCTTGTAGCAACGGAAAGCCTGATTGGCAGAAAGCGGGGCACGAAGAGACCGGTGACGAACTCTCCCGGTCTGCGATCCTGCTTGCCGTAGTCGATGAAGAATTCTTCCCATGACGGATGAGATGTCTGATCGAAACGCTTGGTGATCTTGTAGCAACGGAAAGCCTGATTGGCAGAAAGCGGGGCACGAAGAGACCGGTGACGAACTCTCCCGGTCTGCGATCC
>LZQR01000427.1_pt1 | contig 10398 bp, 13 predicted proteins | sample 768601 | NCBI WGS metagenome assembly LZQR01 (sample SAMN05207299, study PRJNA324521) | oil field metagenome | isolation source: sample BH-FW-24 from oil reservoir | place: India: Bombay High | collected 2015-12-04
GGTTAGCGATCATAGTCAAGTCTGATTTCAATTCGATCTACGTCAGCGAAGCCAGTGCTTTCCACTTATCCATCACCATATCGTAGATTTTAAAAGTGACCTTCAGAGATATAATCAACGAAGTGTTGGCAGAAGTGCTGAAGTTCGTCAGGAGAAGGGAGTTCAATGACATTGGATTTCGAACAAGGTTGCAGTGCTGCAAGCTTACAATATTCGACAATCAGAGATTGTCTCGTTTCCAGCCAATGGTCGATAACGTCACTTGAGCCGCCCCATTGGTCTTGTGTTTGTTTGAATTTTTTTAGCATGACCATGCCCTCATGATCTGATCGCCCATTGGCGAACGTATCCTTTGCAAAGCAAAGTTAGTAAAGTGATTACAAACTCTTGTCCTTACTAGAATTTATAGTTGCAAAATTGGCGAACGACAAACTCTGGTATGAAATTAGATTGCCAGTAAAATGAATGAACTTCAAGCAAAGGGACGCTGTAATGTTAAGAAAAGGTGAAGTTAACCGTACGAAAAATGCCCATTGGTGTGTTGTTTCAGGAAGCGATGTTTGGCTGGTGGATGGTGCTATTCCTTTCGGAAGTGCAGAGCAGTACTCACTGCCAGAGGGCAGCGCAAGGCAGATAGGTGAATACCAAGGCGCCCCAGTAATGTGGATCAATCTGTCGGATTTAGACCATGATTTAGAACTGGTTTCTCTGCGTGATTGCCTGCATTTTCAAGAAGCGCTTTTCTTACTGATCAGCAAAGCGATTCAATATGGCCACATGACACAGAGCCTACGTTTTTGCCCACAATGTGGCGGTCGTAACTTCCTCAATAACAATCAACTGGCGATGCAGTGTGGAGAGTGCCGTACTTTGCACTATCCGCGTATTTTCCCGTGCATCATTGTCGCTGTACGCAAAGATAACCAGATTTTATTGGCACAGCACCCTCGTCACCGAAATGGTATGTACACCGTGATTGCGGGCTTTTTAGAGGTTGGGGAAACCTTAGAGCAATGTGTGGCCCGTGAAGTGCACGAAGAAACGGGCGTACATGTGAAAACATTCGTTACTTTGGCAGCCAGCCGTGGGCGTTTCCATCTAGCATGATGATGCTTTTCTGGCCGATTTTGACTCTGGTGAATTGAACCCTGACTACACTGAGTTATCCGATGCGCAATGGTTTGGTGTTGACGAGATGCCGCCAGTCGCACCAGAAGGAACGATTGCACGAGCGTAATTGAGCAAACAATTAGTGATATTCAGCAGGCTTGAGAGCCGACTCGTAAAGCGATTAAAGGAAAATGTAGAATCACTTTGAGACAAAAGGGGTTGTTAGACTGACCTGGCACAGCATTCTGTAATGACACAATGATTAATAAAGGAGTATGTCTAATGAAATACAGATCAGCGTTATGGCTAGGTATTGCGTCTCTCTCTTTGGTGAGTGTTTCGGCACAGGCAAGTATTGAAGTGAAAGCGAAGCGTATGTTGACCGAAAATACCATGACGGAAAACGTCGCAAAAGTGCAAGCTGCTTGTGGCAATGAAGCTCTAGCAACGAACTTTGATTGGGCTGCATGGGATGACTACGACTTCGCTGAAGCTCGCTTAGACGAAGTAAAAACCACGGGCTGGCTTGGTAGTTTAATCAACAATATCTATGACGATATGGTCAAGCTATGTACGACGACTGAGCATGCCGCGCTTTACAAAGAAGAATTTCAGAAAGTTCAGCAGATCCAATTCGTTGTCAAGATTCCGTTGAGGCGCGTAAAGCGGGATTCTCTCTTGATGATGGTGGTAGCGTTCTCAATGTTGCTTTGAACCCGAACGCGGCGTACGACTCTTCAACACTGAAGTACCTCAAGCAAGCGTGGAACTAAGGTAATGAACAAAATATTATTACCTTTACTTGCCGTGGCATCTAGCTTTCCAGCTTTTGCGGTGGAAGAGCGTTATTCCATGGAGGACTTAACTGCTCTTCATAAAACGCAAAGCTGGAATGAACTGCTCGCTCATGCGAACGATATTCGTCCTTCAAAACGAGATGATGCATGGCAAGTTCTCGTGGCGGATGCCGCGACTGGTGCCTTCAATAATTACGTCTCTTCTGGAGCGGCAGATAGCGCAATTGGTCTAGGGCAACAGCTACTCACTGAGTATGCGTTTCTGTCTGAATCCAAAGACTTTACTCAAAGCTTCGCAAAAACTTTAGTTCCGGCAGCGCAATCTTGCATTAAGTATTCGATGGAAGGGTGTGTTGAGAGTTACGGTCAACTGCTCGCCGAACTCTCTCCAGCAGGCAGCGTAAGTTTTGAAGAAGGGACAAAGGTGTTCCAGAATGTCTCTAAATCTCTCTCGATTCCATTCTATGCTGCGGCAGTCAAGCAGTCTCCAGAATATTGTGAAGATGAAAAGGTCTCGAATGCGTTGTTGTATACGCTTGATCGACCGAGTAATTCTCAGTTTGCGCTGGCTAAAGAAGTCGCAACAAATGGGTGTGCTAACACGGCACTAACAAACTTTGAGAATTACATTATTGACTCGCAATCGGTGCGGGAGACCTTGTGTCCGACTTACCTATCCAAAGGATATGTAAAAGGGGTCATGAAAAAAGTTTGCCAATCATGATTATGAAATATGAAGCCACCGCAAGGTGGCTTTTTAATTCATTGAAAATAGATAAAAAAACCCTCCGAGAGGGAGGGGGTAAGTAAGATGTCGTTATGAGATGCTGAGTACCGGTACTCAGTTTATAATTGTAGTTTTCGCTAGCGAACAAATTTTTAACACTGATACCGATTGGGTGCAAATTAAGCACTGATTTAAAAGTTAATAACTTGATCCAGGTTGCAAAGCACACAGCTATTAGCCTTAAATCAGTGATAGAATACCCCTTTCAAAGAAAGCCTAACAATTGGAATTACGGAATGACTGAATTAAAAAATGATCGTTATCTGCGTGCCCTTTTAAAACGACGCCAGTAGATTAACACGCCAGTATGGATGATGCGTCAGGCAGGTCGTTACCTACCAGAATACAAAGCAACTCGTGCGCAAGCGGGCGATTTCATGTCTTTGTGTAAAAACGCGGAGTTGGCGTCAGAAGTAACGCTTCAACCACTACGCCGTTTTCCTCTTGATGCAGCGATCTTGTTCTCTGACATCCTAACTATCCCAGATGCAATGGGCTTAGAACTTCGCTTTGCTGCGGGTGAAGGTCCGGTTTTCGATAAGCCTATCACTTGCAAAGCAGACGTAGAAAAGATCGGTCTGCCGGATCCAGAAGGCGAGCTGCAATACGTAATGAACGCAGTGCGTCAAATCCGCAAAGATTTGAACGGTGACGTTCCACTGATTGGTTTCTCTGGTAGCCCATGGACACTGGCGACTTACATGGTTGAAGGCGGCAGCTCGAAAGCGTTCACCAAGATCAAGAAGATGATGTACGCAGAACCACAAACGCTGCACCTACTTCTAGATAAGTTAGCAGACAGCGTTATCGAGTACCTAAACGCGCAAATTAAAGCGGGTGCACAGTCGGTGATGGTATTTGATACATGGGGCGGAGTACTGACACCTCGTGACTACAACCTGTTCTCACTACAATACATGCACAAGATTGTAGATGGTCTGATTCGTGAAAACGACGGTCGCCGTGTGCCAGTAACGTTGTTCACTAAGAACGGTGGTATGTGGCTTGAGCAAATCGCAGCAACGGGCTGTGATGCGGTAGGTCTAGACTGGACGATCAACATCGCAGACGCAAAAGCACGTATCGGCGATAAAGTGGCTCTACAAGGTAATATGGACCCATCAATGCTTTACGCTTCACCAGAGCGCATCCGTGAAGAAGTCGCGGGTATTCTAGAAGGCTTTGGCGATGCAGGTACAGGTCACGTGTTCAACCTAGGTCACGGTATCCACTTGGATGTGCCGCCAGAAAACGCGGGCGTATTTGTGGAAGCGGTACACGAGCTATCTAAGCCGTACCACAAGTAAATTCGACTTTTTGAAATCAAATACCGGCCTTCAGTGCCGGTATTTTTTTACCTAAAATTCAGCTTTTATATCTGAAACGCAAGGTTGTACAGCTCTGATAGCATTTGGTCTACCATGATCTAATTACTACTCGAGCTGTTCAGTTGCTGCTTAAGGTGTTTATAAACAATGGCTTAGAGTCTTGGTGCTTGTGCGAAAATTTTCTTGTACAGATAAACAAGCAATTAGATCATAGGTAACCTAAGCATCGAATGGACACGCTTTTAAGGTATGGCACGACGTCAGATTCAAACCAAGGGTTCTTCTTTAACCACAATGTGTTGCGTGGAGAAGGGTGAGGAAGCGGGATGAAGTCAGGCTCCCAGTCCTGCCATTGCTGAACAGTTTGCGTGAGTGTTTTTGGTTTGTTGGTGAGATAGTACTGTTGTGAGTACTGACCAATCAGTAGTGTCAGCTCTATATTGGGCAACTGATCTAGAATCTTTTTATGCCAAGCAGGCGCACACTCTTTGCGAGGAGGCAATCGCCAGAGTTCCCCTTGCCTGGATAGCAGAAGCCCATCGGGACAATGGCTATTTTGTTTGGGTCGTAGAAAGTGTCTTTGTCGATATCGAGCCATTGGCGTAACCGATCGCCGCTTGGGTCATTCCAAGGTATCGAGGTTTTGTGTACGCGCGTCCCTGGCGCTTGTCCGATGATTAGGATGCGTGCGTCTTTTGCTGCTTGTACGACAGGATTTGCACCCAAAGGTAAATCGTCTGCGCAGATCTGGCAGGCTCGTACTTGCTTTAGCAATGTTTCTAAAGACATAAGATGGTTAATACCCTTTATCGAAATCGACCTGATTATTTAGAGAGAACCCGTCTCGCCAACTCAAGTAGTTGTCTGCAAAAATGTCGACCACTTGCTCAGGGAAACTCAATGCTGCGATGTGGGGTGTGATGGTTACTTGCGGAAGTTTCCAAAAAGGATGTTGCGGTGAGAGTGGCTCTTGTTCAAACACATCGAGAAAAGCATGTTCGACCCAACGATTCTTGAGTGCGAGCAATAGACCAGTATCATCAATCACATCACCTCTTCCGACATTAAATAACAGTGCCTGGTTAAGGTGGCTTAGCACCTCGCTGTTGAGTAAGCGTTGAGTGTCTGGCGTGCTCGGCAGTGTATTTACCACAATGTCCGCTTGATGAAATGCGCTTGCCAGTTCATTGATGTGATAGGTTTGAGTAAATTCGCCACCAGAAGTTGGGATACCAGTACGATTGATCCCTACGGTTTTCATGCCCATCAATTGTGCCGCTTTCCCCAAGTGGCTACCTATGCTGCCTGTACCAAGAATCACCATGGTTTTGTTTTGCAGCGAGGTGTACAGATGCGGTTGCCACTGCTTGTTCTGCTGTTGCTGGTGGTATTGCATAAAGTGGCGGAAGTGAGCAATGCAGTAGCCAATTACGTACTCGGCAATTAATGGGCCGAAAATACCGCGTACGTTGGTCAGAGTGTAATCTTGGCGCAGATCCGGTGATCAATTAAGCGTTCACCCCCGCAAATGTGGATTGCACCCACTCAAGCTGTGAAAACTCGTCTAACCTTTGTGGTAGTAATGGTGGATCCGCCAGTACGATCTGAGCTTCTTCAGGTTGGTCGGTGAGGCAAAGATCGGGCAGATTTTTCTCTGCCAGTAACGTTTCGTAGGTGTCGCGATGCTCTGAGAGCAGGAAAATCTGATTTGGATGCTGCATTAACTTTTTTCCCTGTGATGAATCAAGTACACTTTCGCTGTTTTTTTCTTCAATGATTGAGTGACTATGCTTAAGAATCCTCTTCAGGTTCGTTTGGAAAAACTAGAACCTTGGCAACAAATTACCTTCATGGCGTGTCTGTGTGAACGCATGTATCCAAACTATGCGATGTTTTGTGAGAATACAGAATTTGCTGAGCCACGTGCTTACCGAGCGATTCTTGATAGTGTATGGGAAATTCTGACGGTTAAGAACGCGAAAATTAACTTTGAACGTCAATTAGAGAAGTTAGAAGAGTTGTTCCCAAGTGCGGATGAATTCGATTTTACGGTGTTTATCCAGCGATGGATGCGTGTCAGAGCTTGTCGACGCTGTTGCACGGTCTGTTGGATCGCGACTACCTTTTCGATTCAATGCTTAAAGTGAGCCAACAGTCGGTAAAAACCGTGGCTGACCTAGAACAAGCACAAGGTTCGGAGCCAATCACAACGACAATCAAAAAGAAAATGAAGCCGTATGTGAAGAGTGGGATGTTCAATGGGCTATCTTCCGCCCACTGCGTGAAGCGGTAGAGCGCGACATCTGCTTGATTAAAGATTTGCGTGAAGAACTACGCGAAGAAGCCGTGAGTAACATCGGCATCGCACTTTAATCGTTGAATAGATAAAACAAAGGCATCCAGATTGGATGCCTTTTTTGTTTTGCGTTTGAGCGATTACGCCCCATGCTGATTACGATTCTTTAGATTCTGGTTTGGTTGGCTCTTGAGCTTCTGGCTCTTTGTCCTGTTTCTCCAGTTCTTCCTCTTCTTCATCGTCATCGCGGCTTTCAATTACGCCGTGCTTTTCTTTCCAGCTTTCCCAGCGTTGGTAAGCCAGTTCTTGCATGTCAGTGCTCTTATCCGCTTCATCGATGATCTCTTCACCCAATAGGTGCTCAAAGATGTCTTCTAGCGTTACCAAGCCTTGTACTGTACCGTATTCGTCAACCACAAGCGCTAGCTGCAGGCGGTGAGTCATCATCTGGTCGAACACTTTAGGCAGAGCGGTGTTGTTCAGTACCACTTGGATAGGGCGCATGACCGAGCCAAGTTGTTTTTGGCCGCTGCCTGATTGTTGCAGCTTGAACAGCTCTAGACGGTGCACAAAACCAATGATGTTGTCTTTCTGCTCGCTGTAAACCAGTGGGCGAGAGAAAGGCGTCTCTTTATGCTTCTCTAGAAAGTCATTGATGGTCATGGTCGCGTCAACGCGAAATACTACTGGGCGCGGAGTCATAACTTGTGTTACTGGCACATCTTGAATACCAAGTAGGTTGCTTAGGATCTTTGATTCTCCTTCTGCGAACTCACCGCTTTCTTTTGCCAGAATAGCCATAGCAGACAGCTCATCACGCATTTTTGGTGCTTCGTGGTTACGAGCTAGACGCTTAGTGATTTGCTCAGAGAACCATACGAATGGTGTTAGTGCCCATACCATCCAGCGTAGCGATACCGCCGCAGATGGTGCAAGTTGGCGCCAGTAAGTTGCACCAATCGTCTTAGGTACGATTTCTGATAGAACAAGAATCGCCAGTGTCAGTACCGCAGAGAAGATACCAAGCGCTTCGCTACCGAACACTACCGCCGCCTGTGCACCTGCCGTTGCTGCACCGATCGTGTGAGCAATGGTGTTCAGCGTCAGGATCGAAGCCAGTGGTCGGTCGATGTCTGCTTTCAGTTTTTCTAACTGAGCAGAAGCAGGGTGCCCCTGTTGTTTGAGCTGCGCAATGTAGCTCGGACTGATACTAAGAAGTACCGCCTCCAGTACCGAACAGATAAACGAAATGCCGATAGCAATAGAGATATAAATGGATAACAGCAGCATAGTTGCCCTTGAATGTAATGTGATAGTCGGGATTTTAAGCGATTATAACCGCAAAAGCGCCCTATAAATCGTTCTTATTGCATTAGAAAGCAAGAGCTTTCCCCGTACAAGTAGTAACAAATTGTGAGTTATTACTCATATTATGGCTAAAACTACGTCAGAAAATCGAAAGATCGCTTACAAACCTTTGCCAGGTGGGGCATTTATGTTTTAGAGTGAGATGAATTCGATAACATATGAGAAGGGAAACCTAATGAACAAGACCCAATTAATCGACTTTATTGCAGAGAAAGCAGACCTATCTAAAGCACAAGCTAAAGCTGCTCTTGAAGCAACTCTTGAGGGTGTTACTGGCGCTCTTAAAGAGGGTGACCAAGTTCAACTAATTGGTTTTGGTACATTCAAAGTAAACCACCGTGCTGCACGTACTGGTCGTAACCCTAAGACTGGTGACGAGATTCAAATCGCAGCAGCTAACGTACCTGCATTCGTAGCAGGTAAAGCGCTGAAAGAATCAGTAAACTAAGTTAAAATGCACCGAGGTATCCTGCCTCGGTGCAATTTCATGAAAAAACATCTACTCACTTCACTTCTTCTATCAAGCCTCGCTCTTGTTGGCTGTTCTTCTGTTGAAACCCCAAATCTTGACCAATTTACCCATTTCTTAGGCGGGAAAATCATGGGTGATGCAACTAGTTTATATTGGATGACAGAGCGTCTTACACGCGTCAGTACGGCAGCAGACTATGTCACAATGGGAGATTACGGCTCGTACCAGAGTGATTATCGCTGGGATGATGGTGAGCTAAGAGAGTTGATTCGAAAAGGTAAGCAACTCGATGCCAAACAAGGATTGGTGCCTTTTCAAATCCACATTCGATTCAATAAAGATGGTGACGCGGTCTATCAGCAGTACCGTGTGAATGGGAAAGTGCTGCCCTTACAGCGCGACCAGTTAGAGCGTTACAAGCAAGAGGCGAACGATGTCGTTACGTCTATCAAGAAACAATCTCGTGATGGCCAGAGCCTAATCCAAGGTTATTGGATGGTGAAACGTTCGAAACCTGCAAAGGGCGAGAGTTTACGACGTTGGAATTTAATCAGACCCTACCTAAGTTTGTGATTGATAGATTGGCGTCAGTGGACAGTTACATTGCGTTTATTGGTAAAGAGTCGCGTAATGCGGCGACCGTTGATGAATTGCTGATGCTCAATGATGATGACTTTGATTGTGTACCACGACCAAAGTTGATCTCTGAATAGACATGACTTCGAATTCTTTCGAACAAGAACAATAAAAAAGGCGCTGAGTGCGCCTTTTGTCTTTTAGCCAACTGAAGTTGTTTTTATTTTTCTTGCTCACGTGCTATCGCACGGTAGCCGATGTCGTTACGATGGAACATACCATCCCAACTGATCTGTTTTGCAAGCTCGTATGCACGCTGCTGCGCTTCTGATACGCTGTTGCCAAGTGCCGTTGCACACAGAACGCGACCACCGTTTGTCACGATGTCGCCGTCTTTGTTATCTGTACCAGCATGGAAGACTTTTTCGCCTTCAATTTCAACTTGTGGCAGCCCCGAAATTACTTCGCCTTTGTTGTATGCTGCTGGGTAGCCGCCGGCTGCTAGCACGATACCAATCGATGCTCGTGGATCCCACTTCGATTCCGCTTGATCCAGTTTCTCGTCGATTGCCGCTAGGCACAGATCAACAAGATCCGATTCCATACGCATCATGATAGGTTGCGTCTCAGGATCACCGAAGCGGCAGTTGTACTCGATCACTTTCGGAGTGCCGTCTTTGTCGATCATCAGACCCGCGTATAGGAAACCAGTGTAAGGGTTACCTTCAGAAGCCATGCCGCGTACCGTTGGGTAAATCACTTCTTCCATGATGCGGTTGTGGATTTCTTGTGTCACCACTGGAGCAGGAGAATATGCACCCATGCCACCTGTGTTAGGACCGGTATCTTTGTCGCCTACGCGTTTGTGATCTTGGCTGGTGGCCATTGGCAGAACGTTCTCACCATCCACCATAACGATGAAGCTTGCTTCTTCACCATCTAGGAACTCTTCGATAACGACACGACTACCAGCATCACCAAATGCGTTGCCTGCTAGCATGTCTTTGATTGCGTCTTCAGCTTCTTCTAGTGTCATCGCTACGATAACGCCTTTACCAGCAGCAAGACCATCAGCTTTCACCACAATCGGCGCACCTTGTTCACGTACGTAAGCAAGGGCTGGTTCGATTTCAGTGAAGTTCGCGTATGCGCCCGTTGGGATTTGGTGACGAGCAAGGAAGTCTTTGGTAAACGCTTTAGAGCCCTCAAGCTGCGCTGCTGCTTGTGTTGGGCCGAAGATTGGCAGGCCTGCTTCGCGGAAAGCATCCACAACACCGATAACCAGCGGTGCTTCAGGACCGACAATAGTCAGATCGATAGCTTTCTCTTTTGCAAAAGCAACCAAGCCAGCGATGTCTTCTACTGCGATATTTACGTTCTCTAGTTTAGGCTCAAGTGCTGTGCCTGCGTTACCTGGAGCAACGAAGATAGTCTCAACATTTGGGTTTTGCGCCGCTTTCCAACCTAGTGCGTGTTCACGACCGCCTGAACCAATGATAAGAATATTCATAATATTTCCAGCTACGTACGTCTGAGCATCGATCGATGTACACTACGTACGTCTGAGCATCGACGATGTACAGCTCGTACGTCTGAGCATCGATCGATGTACACTACGTACGTCTGAGCATCGACGATGTACAGCTCGTACGTCTGAGCATCGA
>LZQR01000428.1_pt1 | contig 10393 bp, 14 predicted proteins | sample 768601 | NCBI WGS metagenome assembly LZQR01 (sample SAMN05207299, study PRJNA324521) | oil field metagenome | isolation source: sample BH-FW-24 from oil reservoir | place: India: Bombay High | collected 2015-12-04
CTTTCCAGGCCTGGCCGGCGGTGGCTGCCGTCGACAGGCTCTTCAGCTGAACGTCCACTTCTCTCAGGACCGCTTCCGCAAGGTCCGCGTTTGTCGTGATGAGGCCCACGCGGTTCTGGTGTCGTGCTCGGCCTGTGCCAGAAGATCGGTGGCGATCATCTCAGCGTCGCCGGTGTGATCGGCGAGTATGAAGATCTCCGATGGACCGGCGAGCTGGTCGATCCCGACAGGGCCGAAAACCTGACGCTTGGCTTCATTGACGAAGGCGTTGCCTGGGCCGACGATCTTGTCGACAGGGGGAACGGACTGCGTGCCGAGCGCCATCGCAGCGATTGCCTGCGCCCCACCGATCCGGAAAATCCGGTCGCGCCAGAAAGGTGGCAGCCCGCAATCATCGCTTCATGGGCGTTCGGCGGAAGGCTGGCGATGATTTCGCCGACACCGGCCACCTTCGCCGGGACGATCGACATGATCGGCGCGGACAGGAGCGGGTAGCGACCACCGGGGACGTAGCAACCGACCCGGTCGAGCGGAATGTTGCGGTGCCCGAGGTGAACACCTGGCCGGATCTCGACTTCCAGATCCTGCAGGGTTCCGAACTGGGCCCTGGCGAACATGCGCACGTTGGAGATAGCGAACTCGGTGTCTTCGCGTGTCTGCGGGTCCAGCCTTTCGACTGCTGCCTCACGTTCTTCAGCAGTGACCTCGAAGCGGTCGAGCGCCGCCTTGTCGAATTTCTCAGAATAGTCACGGACGCAGCATCACCTTCTGCGGCAACCCGCTTGAGCACTTCTGCGACCAGTATTTCGACGCTGGCATTGTCGGCAACCGCATCGCGTGCCGGGGATTTCACAAAACGGATGGTGTCCGGGATGGGTAGTCTCGTCATTTGTCTCTCTCAGGTCCCTGCGGCGCAATAGGCCGGCCACACCACGCAGATCGTGGCCGAAAGCTGAAACATCACAGGAAACATCCGGATCGGGAGCGTGATCGGTGTTTCCAGGCAGCCGGTCCGGTAGAGCGCTGCGAGCGCGTCTCGGTAATGAGAGGCGGCGCATCGTGACCGTGGAATTCCTCTTGTCGATCGTGGATCGAACAACGGTGCCGGTGCGCGTCTCTCTGTCAACTGCATACGTTTGCAATACTGCCGCCAAGCATCCATTGCAAGCAAATTTGCATACGAATGCATTTCAGGCTGAAAACGCTCGTTGCGAGTTGCGAGTTGCGAGTTGCGAGTTGCGAGTTGCGCGTTTTGTGCGCAGGTGACGATGGGAGGGGCCATCGGAGGATATGTGGAGGGCTGTCCGTGTCGCTTTTCTGATCGATGACGTCTGAAACGCAAAACCACGGCCGGTGGCTACAACTTGGCTGTCTCTTCGGTTAGTAATCGCAACCATCAGAATCTGTTCGAAAACCGGACAGAATTCCACAGGGCTTCAGAATGTTTCAGGTTGATGGCGGCCGGATAACCGACCCCGACGTGCTTGTTGCGGCCGACCTCGCTCGGGCGGTCGAAGGGACTGATGGACTTGTGGTCCAGTTCAGCATCAACTCAAACTGGTTGAAGTGGACCTGAGACATGTCGGTCTGGAATGGCTGAGCTTGTTCAACTGCAAGAACCTGAGAACACTCCCGGGCCTCGAATTGCAGGATCGTCTTCAGGAATTTGAAGCATGCCGCGTCGGACTGGATCTGGATAGCCTGCGCGACAGAACGTGGCCGGCCGCGACACGTGCCGTCCGGTTGATCTCCACACGTGAGAAATGGAATGTGGAAGCAGAAAAGAAGCTTGCCGAACGGAAGCTCAGCAGCGAGGTCAGCAGGTGGATCTGACAAGGTGCATCCGGTCTTCTCTCCGGGCAGCGAGGCAGGCCCGAGATCATTCCTGGCCTCTTCCGATGGAGAGCATTTTCCTGCGAAGGCCGCATTGGTGAACGCTGTGCAAATCGCCCCTTTCGAGTGCGTTTCGATCGGTAAATCAAGAAAGAACGTCACAACCAGTTATTGAGAATTGCCGTCGCGTCCACTCTTCCATAGATTTGTTTCCAGGTCCGAAACCGTCTTTTTTGGTTGGTTTGTTGCTACTTGAACGCGAAGAGCAATTGCAAATATTGGATGAGGTTCGCCTTTCCATTTCCAGGTCGGGTGGACGGATCGTATTCGTTGCCGGGGAAGCGGGATAGGAAAGTCGTCTCTGATTGCGGATTTCCTGAGCAGCCTCGGGCCCGAAACCAGGAAGGTCATCGGTCTTTGCGATCCTTTGATCACGCCGCGCCCGCTCGGGCCGATACGAGATATTGCAGCAGGTCTTTCCGGATCGACGCTGATCCGCGATGAGGAAGCCATGCTTTTTGGCGGCCTGGTGGATCATTTGTCGTCTTTGCGAGAACCGGTGGTATTGGTCATCGAGGACCTGCACTGGGCGGATGACCGCACGCTGGACTGGTTGAAGTTCATTGGCCGCAGGATCGCAATGCTGCCGTTGCTGCTGGTTTGCAGTTATCGTGATGACCAGTTGGCGGGTTACCATCCGCTTCGCTCAGCCATGGGCGAAATCGTTCCTGCCCGGAAGAAGCAGATAAATCTCGCCCCCTTGTCTCTGGACGCGGTGCAGATGCTCGTTGGGTCAACCCGCCTGGTTCCCGAACGCCTCCTGGACATCACGGGCGGTAATCCCTTCTTCCTGACCGAATTATTGGCTCAGTCAGCAGACGGCAGCAAGGTTCCCCAGACCATCGGGGATGCGGTCGATGCGCGTCTTGCAGGATTGCCGCAGGACGTCGTGCGGCTACTGGAATATGTGTCTTGCTGGCCTGGTGCAATTCCGTCAGGCATTCTCCTGGCTTTGCCACTGCCCGACGGCTACGCCACCCTGACGCAGGCTATCGAGAAAGGCCTGCTGATTGAAAGCGGCGGCAGGCTCTCCTTTCGTCATGAGATTGCGCGGATTGCCATCTACGATCGGCTCAGTCATCCAAGGCGGGTCGAAGCGCACAGGTGCTTCCTGGATCATCTTTGCAACCGGGAAGACGGAGTGCAGCCTCTCGACATGATCGTGCATCACGCCCGCGGAGCCGAACATGAGCAGCTATTGCTGCGTTATGCACCGCTTGCCGCAGACAATGCGGCAAGCCTCGGAGCCCATCGCGAGGCCGCCCGCTTTCTTGAACATGTCTTGCCGCTGGCGGACAGCCTGGACCTCGAGCAGGCCGCCGAAATCTGCGAACGTTGGGCCTATGAGGCAGGCTTGTCGCTTGGCATTGACGCAGACGTCATTTCCAACCGCCGCAAGGCGGTGGAGCTCTGGCGCAAGGCCGGAAATGAAAACCGGGTGGGAGAAAACCTGAGATGGTTGTCCCGGCTCCACTGGTACAGGGGAGAAGCCGAGGAAGCCAAGAGGTACATCGAGGAAGCAATCGAAGTCCTGGAAAACAACGCCTCGGCCACCGAATGGGCGAAGGCGAAGGCATACGCCCTTCGCGCCCAGTATCATATGCTTCAAGACGAGATGGGTGAGGCGGTGACGTGGGGGCGTCGGGCCTTGACCTTTGCGCAGGCTGTCGAAGACGTTGAAACCTGCACGCATGCACTTAACACGGTCGGTTCAGCCATGCTGTTCCGAGGGGATCCGGAAGGGGAGATGCTGTTACGTGAGAGCCTGCGGATCTCGCTGGAAAACGGGTTCGATGAGCAGGCAGCGCGGGTTTATACAAATCTCTCCGAATGCCTCATAGAAATGCGTGCCCTCGACCGGGCTGAAGATCTGATCGATGCCGGGATCCGTTTTGACAGTGCTCACGATCTTGACGCCTGGACCTATTACCTGATTGGTCGAAAGGCACAGCTTCGGCTGGAACAGGGACGTTTTGACGAGGCAGTCACGATTGCACGCGGGGTCCTGGGACAGGAAACCAGACCCTGCTCATGCGGATGCCCGCGCAGATCGTCCTCGCCCGCTCCCTTCTGCGCCTCGGTGATGCGGCCGCCGGAGAGGCTTTGCAGCAGGCACTCGTTTCAGCGGAAAAGATCGGCGAACCCCAGTACCTGACGGTTCTGAAGATCGCGGAAATCGAGCAGTCCGTGCTGGCTGGGACTTCAGAAACCGCAGCGCAGGCCTGGGACTGGCTCTGCAGCCTCGATCCCAGCTCCTGAGCCCGCGAAAGCTGGGCGAAGCGATGTTCTGGGCCCGGATTGCGGAATTGCCGCTGAAGTCCACTTCTGCCCCTGTTCTTCCGGAGCCTGTTCGCCTGCTTCTCGAAGGGAAGGCCGAAGAAGCCGGATTGGCGTTTCAGATGGAAAGTTCGGATTATCTGGCAGCCTGGTCGTTTGCCGCCACCGGAAAAGCTGAACGGCTTCAGGAGGCCGATGAATTGTTCCGGTCCATGGGGGCGATGGCGGCCCGTCGCTGGTTGCGCTCTCGTGAAGGGGTGCCCGGCCTTCCGCCGCTGCAACGCGGACCTTACAAGAGTTCGCGCAACCACCCCTATGGTCTCACGGCAAAGGAGCAGACAGTGCTCCGACTTCTTGTCGAGGGAAACAGCAATGCGGCAATTGCCGAAACGCTGAGCCGGTCTCGCAGAACCATTGAAAACCATGTTTCGTCGATCCTCTCCAAACTGCAGGCAAAGGACAGGGTGGAGGTCCTTTTGCGTTCACAGAGCGAACCCTGGATCGTTGTGGCGGAAGACGAGACCGACGTGGAAATTGAGTATTCTTCGCACGAAAATTAGGTGCACCCACCCATGATCCGTTTGGCCATCGGCCTTACTGTTTCCGTGAGCTAACGCGTCTCAGGAAACGGATTTCGTGTCATGTTCAAACCTTTTTTAGTGTCCCTTATCGCGATGGGCCTCCCGATTGCCGCCAGTGCTTGTGATCTTCCGGCGGAGAGACCCTCTTTCATTGATGTTCAGGAAAAACCGGACTTTGATACCGCAACGTTCGCAGCGTTGGTCGCTCAAGCGATTGGAGACCGGTACATGGGGTACGCGGTCACGTTGCGCGGCGAAAACGGTCGCATCATTGCCCAGGTCAACCACGCTACGCCCGCACTCCTTGCGAGAGTGGTGGCGAGCAGCGCTTCAACGGCCGCACCGAGGCCGCGATTGGCTCTGTCTCGAAAGTTCTGACGGCGGCAACGGTTATTAACCGAGCCGAGACACTCCAAAGCGTCTCGCTTGACGACCGGTTTCAGGATTACCTTCCCAGACGTTGGCAGGGCGAGCTAGACACCTCCCTGCAACCCGTTACGCTTCGGAATCTCCTGCAGCATCGCGCTGGGTTCGCCAAGTCCGGAAAACAATCTGGATCATGCGTTCACGTTGCAGGAACGCTATCAGCTTGGCGCTGAAACCTACATCGTCAGAGCGCAGAACATCGCAACAGGCGCGAGTGCCTGCGTGCCTGAACCCGTGACGAAACGTTGTTACGCGAACACGTCCTTTGCGCTCTGGAATGTCAGCGCCGCTTCCCTTGTGCCGACGAAATGGGCGCAGATCGAGGACGGGTTTGCCCCCGGCGAGATAACATATGACAGTTATCTCCAGGTTCATGCGTACAATCGGTACCGGGATATCGTTGAAAAAACCCTGTTCGAGCCGGTTGGTGTGACGGGCGGCTGCAATACGTTCTCCGATCCGGCGCGAGGCGCCCTCTATTACAACGGACCGATGGATGAGGCCGGTACGGATCGCACTGAAGTCGGCAAGCCGTGTGCTATCGGAGGCTGGTTTCTGTCAACGAGAGCCCTCTCTAAGGTCGTCCATCGCATCGTTTCCACGCGCGAAGTCGTCAACGACAATCACGAGCTGATGTTTTCCGCAGATGATGACCGGCTCGTTTTTGCAAGCCGTCCAAGAACCAACGATGGGCGGGCCGTATCCCACAACGGAAGCCGTTGGGGCGGACAGGCGACTGCTGAGGTGGTTGTCTTTCCGAATGGCTTTGTCGCGGCAGCAATCGCGAACTCCCGCCCGGCAAATGAAGGCGTGGGACTGAGGAAGGCGCTGATCGATGGCTACAACGCAGCGCGTGGGCCGTCGTAACAAATATTAGCTCAACTATGCTCCAAATGAATAAGTATAAAAGATCTACATTTGTATAAATGAAAGTATAGAAAAGTTCTAAATGGTATAAATAAAGAGATAATTGAACAGGAAAGACAATGAATATATTCGACTTTCCCAGCGCGATAATTGCCACGATCTCACAAGCGATTTCAAAAGGGATCAAAGATCCTTCCAATCTCGCTGACCTGGTTTTCTACTGGCACCATCCCGAGTTGCGCGGTTCGGGGATCAGGAAAGGCATGAACAACTACGATGAACTGTCGAAGGAATGGCTAAGCTATTATGACCTGTTTGCCAGAGAATATGGTCCCGTCGCCCCGAAATCCGGTGGCAACTCCGACAGGACTTCGTGGCGACCTTACGAAAATCGAACATCGATGGCATCGGTTTCATCAGTTCCGACATCAAGGCCTGGGCGTCACGACCACCGAAACACAAACGTGAGGTAGCGGCTTTTGTCAGTAACAAGATGGATGGTGACCGGGCCCGGCTTTTTATCATCTGGAAGACAAATGATCCGAGGAGCCACTGTAAATTCCACAATGTGTCCGAAAACGGTTCGATCCACTACTGGACCGAACAGCCGCTCGATTACAATACGATCAGGCAAGACCACAAGCTTGAGGTCAATTGGATCACATACCTGGGGAACGACGCTGGCGTTAAAGGTATTGCGTTGATGAATTTCGGCCTGAACGTCATCATTTTCGATAAAACATTAAAGAACGGCGTATGCCTCTCGCTGGCGCGCAGTGCTGCGAAAAGGGCTCTGGCTGAAGAAGCCAAACAAACGTACGAGCTTATGCAATCGGTCGTAGGTGGGGCGAGTGGTGCCAAGATGGCAAAACCGAAAAATTTTGGTGACTTGGCCTGGCATTCGTTTGGCGCCCAGGTGAAAAATGTCGTTGAGAACAGGTTTCCTCGATCCGTGTCGCCAAACGTTGGATCCCTTCATGGCATACGTTTCAATGACGAAATCAAGGACGGCAGCGGCAAGGTTATCGGTTGGGTAAACTACTTCGACTAAGGGTCGCTGAATTCATCTTCGCTGGGCCGGCTGCGTTGGGTGGCGCGCTGGAAACGGTTGTTTGAATTGTTGTGTATCGGCCACTTACCTATGCGTCAACACAAGTTGCCATTTTGAGATGATCGCGCCGCATTGACTTGTCCCACCGGGCTTGCTAGCTCAAGAGCATGAGCAACGTCCTGCACAACACTGCGAACTATTATTATCCGCCAAGTTAGCGGAGGGACTTTGCTGTCTGTTTACCGCTGCATCGCCAGCGGTTGTGACTCGGTATACAGCTCTTGGCATTGCAGCCAATTCACCGAGTTAAGCCATGACTGTTTTCCAAGCTGCAATATGTAAACCACATCGCTCTCTCACCCTGGGCCTTATCGGTTACGGGGCGTTCGGTCGATTGATCGCCGAGCATCTTTCTTCTCATGTCGAACTGCTGATCCATGATCCGCGTTATGATGGCAGTGCAGACCTTGCCGAGGTCGCCGCCTGCCGGATCGTGGTGGTCGCTGTTCCGGTAGCCTGCATGGAAGAAACACTGCGTGCAATAGCGCCGCATCTGAGGCCGAATACGCTGGTGCTGGATGTGGGTTCGGTAAAGGTCGAGCCCGCTCGTCTGATGCTGGAGTTGCTGCCACCACATTTCGAAATCCTTGCGACCCATCCGCTTTTCGGACCGCAAAGCGCTCGCAACGGATTGCAGGGACTGAAAATCGCGCTGTGCCCTCTGAAAGGCTGAAGCTACAAACGTGTTGCCGCCTTTCTCAAGGTGGCTCTTGGGTTGGATGTGTTCGAAACAACACCGGATGCGCATGATCGCGATGCCGCGCTGTCCCAGGGCCTTACCCACTTGATTGCCAAGGTGCTGGTGAAGATGGGGCCGCTTCCCCGGATGACCACCACCCGAAGCTTCGACCTTCTCAACGAGGCTATCGAAATGGTTCGCCACGATCCGCCGGAGCTTTTCGATGCGATCGAGGGGCTGAACCCCTACGCCTCGGGCGTGCGCCGGCGTTTCTTCGACCTTGCCTCGGAGCTTGATATCGAACTGCGCACGACGCCGCATTTGCCTGGCCGGACTGCCCTGTCATGAACCGGGCCTTCTAACGGGCTCCGTTCCGTTCGATAATCAACGCCGCAGTCAGTCAAACCCGCCTGACTGCGGACAAGGTCAAGCCGGCTGGGTCTCTTGGGACCGCGCCGGCTCCTAAACGAGGCTCCGCAAGTTCCGGCCAGCACCCCTTGCCGGTTGCTTGTGTCTTTGCCCGATACCCCGAAAGTCACGCGTTAGATGCGTTGATCGGTTCAATGCCTTCTCCTGGCCATTGTCCCCTCGTGGCAATTCCCCTTCGCAAAAGGTCAGTTTCTCGAAGATGAACGTCCACCTCATTCGGTGTGACCGCCGTCATACGTGAAAGTTCCTTGGTCGGCTATCTAAGGTCAGGTCGTCGTTTGATTGGGTAGCCAAGCATCGCGCGGCAAAATTACTGAAATCAACAAGATAAATGTTGCTCTGCGGCGGAAGGAAAAACGCAACGCAGTAAGCAAATTATTAGAGCCAAGAGAATACCGAAGATGGAACTTTTCAAGTATCGTAATAAACTGCCACAGATTGGTGACGCCTGCCTGCTCACCGATGGTGGCCTCGAAACAACTCTGATTTTTCATGATGGCATCGACCTGCCACTGTTTGCTTCCTTTCATGCCTTGAAAGAAACAGAAGGCCGCGCTGCCCTTCGCCGCTACTACGAACGCTACGCCCATATTGCGAATGCGCAGGGCTCGGGCTTCATTCTCGACAGCGCGACATGGCGCGCCAGCCGTGACTGGGGTGACCGTCTTGGTTATTCGGCCGAAGAATTGAAGCATGCAAACCAGGACGCGGTTGCAATGCTTTTCGAACTGCGTGCCGAGTTCGAAGGTGAACATCCCTTTGTCATCAGCGGCAATATGGGTCCCCGGGGAGACGGCTACGCGCCCGAAACCATGATGTCCTCTGCCGAGTCCGAGGACTATCACGCTGTTCAGGTCGCCACGCTGGATGCAGCAGGGGTCGATATGATCAGCGCGATCACCATGACCCATGCCGGCGAAGCCATGGGCATAGCGCGGGCCTGTGCGAAACGGGACGTGCCGTTGGCTCTTGCCTTCACCGTTGAGACCGATGGGCACCTGCCGACAGGCCAACCGCTCAAGGACGCGATCGCCGAGCTCGATGCCGACTGCCGCCCGCCTACTACATGATCAATTGCGCCCACCCGGATCACTTCCGACATGTCCTGGAAGAAGGAGCGGACTGGACCCGGCGAATTCGGGGTCTGCGCGCGAATGCTTCGAGGTTGAGCCACGCCGAACTGGATGAAGCTGAAGAGCTGGATGACGGCAATCCGCAGGAACTTGGCAGGGACTATGCCAACCTCCTGTCGGTCCTGCCGAACCTGCGGGTCTTCGGTGGCTGCTGTGGTACCGACCACCGGCATGTCGACGCAATCGGGCAGACCTGCCTCCACCAGCCCCTCAGGGCGTAAGGAACGGGGAGTATTACAATGACCGTTTCGACCATGGTTGGCAGGATTGCCTGTCGCCGGAACGCGATCGGGATTCTGGAACGTTGGCGCAGGGCCAGGAAGAACCGCATCCTGATCCAGACACTGGAGAGAATGTCGGACCATGAACTGCGCGACATCGGATTGAACCGTGACAGCGTGCGCCATGTGATCCGTAACGGTGACGCCCGGGCACTGCATCACCTGAGGCCCGCTCCAGCTGTCATGCTGGATGCGGCGAAGGGGGATGGCATGTGCAATGAGGTCAACGCGGGAGAAGTGAAGTGAAAATGTCGGTCCAATCGAAAGGCGAAACACGGAGCGAACAGATCCGTCCGGCCACGAAGGCAGACGCATATGATATCGCCTCGCTTTCCTGATGTCCTCAGATGGACTTGCTTCTTACATCTGGTCTCGCGTCGGGGTTCCCGGCGCGGACCTCCTGGAGGTTGGGGCATCGCGGTATTCGCGGGAAAACACGGCGTTTTCCTATCAGAATTGCCACATGGTTGAGATTGGCGGCCAGGGGGCGGCCATGCTGCATGCCTTCAAGATGGAGAGTGACGAGACACCCGAGACCGATCCAGTCCTCAGGCCCTACTCCGAGTTGGAAGATCCAGGCTCGTTGTATGTTTCCGGCGTGGCTGTCCGTCCGGAATTTCGCCGTCGCGGGTACGCGCGAAAGCTGATGATCCTTGCCGACCGTCTTGCAGCCGAGCAAGATCTCGCGCGGGTTCGCTCATCTGCTTCGACAGGAA